>JAEAME010000108.1_pt1 | contig 115543 bp, 104 predicted proteins | sample 8958731 | NCBI WGS metagenome assembly JAEAME01 (sample SAMN16933194, study PRJNA681113) | bioreactor sludge metagenome | isolation source: anerobic bioreactor sludge (Control) | place: India:Bengaluru | collected 2018-10-24
TGACCTCGAAAGAGATGCGGTTGCGCTTCTGGATGCGGTAGCCGTTCGGCGGCTCTTGCTTGACGATCAGGCCGGCCGGCGCGCCCGGGTAGTAGACGTAGCGGATGTCGGCGACCTTGAAGCCGCGGGCGTCGAGACGGCCGATGACGGCGTCGGCCCGCCGCCCGATGAGGTCCGGCATGACGTAGCGGGCGTCGACGTCGCCCTGGCTCAACAGGAGGCCGACCGGGCCGCCGCGCTCGACGACCGCGCCCGGGGCCGGCCGTTGGTCGAGGATGCGCCCGGCCGGCAGCCGGGGCGTGTGGACCTGGCTCAACCGGCCTTTGGTCAGGCCGGAGGCCTGGAGCAGCGACAGGGCCTCGTCGAGCGTCTTGGCCGCCAGGTCCGGCACGGTCGCCGTGCCGCTGCCGGAGCTGGTGACGACCAGGACCGGGCGGGTCGTGCGGATGCGGGAGCCGGCGGCCGGGTCCTGGCGGACGATGAGGCCCCGCTCGACGCGGTCGTTCGACTCGCTGCCTTTGGGGACGAGCGACAGATCCTTCTTCAGCAGCTCGGTCCGGGCCTGGGAGACGGTCTTGCCGGCGACGTCCGGCACCGTGACCACTTCGCTCTTGAGCAGGACCTGGGAGAAGAAGACGGCGCTGGCGAAGAACAGGATCAGGAACAGAAGCGTGCCGACGGCCGCCTTATAGAGGAACTGCTTCGCCATCTGCGGTGTTCACGTTGGAGTATCGAAAACTATTATTATCACAGTTCCCGAACTTAGTAAACGACGCGACCGTTGCCTCCGTCCCCGGAGGCCGGTCCCGCGGGCGGCCGGGCCCCGGCTTCTGAAGAAGGCCGAAAAAGGACTGCAATCCGGGCCCGAAACCCCTATAATGTCCATTCCGGAGGCACCGACATGTCCATCACCTATTCCGACTTCCGCAGCGACACCGTCACCCGGCCGACCGAGGCGATGCGCCGGGCCATGGCCGAGGCCGTGGTCGGCGACGACGTCCTCGGCGACGACCCGACCGTCCTGGAGCTGGAGCGGCGGGCGGCCGCGATCATGGGCAAGGAGGCGGCCCTGTTCTGCCCCTCGGGCACCATGGCCAACGCCATCGCGGTCAAGATGTGGACCGGCCCCCTCGAGGAGGTCATCGTCGAGGAGCGCTCCCACATCTACAACATGGAATCGACCCACATGACCCTGATCTCGGGCGTGACGCCGCGGCCGGTCCGGTCCCATCGCGGGGCCATGGACCCGCGGGACGTCGCGGCCGCGGTCCGCAAGCCGAACGTCCACACGCCGCGGACCTCTCTCATCTGCCTCGAGAACACCCACAACAACTGGGGCGGGGCGGTCGTCCCCCTGGACAACTTCAAGGCCCTGCGGCGGATCGCCGGCGAGCACGGCCTCAAGGTCCACCTCGACGGGGCCCGGATCTTCAACGCCGGCGTCGCCGCCGGCGTCCCCGTGCGGGCCTTCGCCGAGGAGGTCGATTCCCTCCAGTTCTGCCTCTCCAAGGGCCTCTCGGCCCCGGTCGGCTCCATGCTGGCCGGGCCGAAGGAGCGGATCGAGTTCGGGCGGCGCCTCCGCAAGGCCTTCGGCGGCGGCATGCGCCAGGTCGGCGTGCTGGCCGCGCCCGGCCTGATCGCCCTGACGGAGATGGTCGACCGGCTCAAGGACGACCATGCCCGGGCCAGGAGATTGGCCGAGGGGATCAGCGGGTTGCCCGGCATAGGGCTGGACCCCTCGACCGTCGAAACCGACATCGTCATCTTCGGCTTCGAGCACCCGACCCTGTCGGTGGCCGGGATGCTGGAGCGGATGAAGGAGAAGGGCCTCCTGGCCCTGGCCGTCTCCGGCGGCATCCGCATGGTCACCCACAAGGATGTCGGCGACGCCGACGTCGACCGGGCCATCGAGGCCTTCCGCGCGATCCTGGCCTAGGAGGAGGCGCCGCTCGCCGTTCCGGGCAAGTGTCCCGGCCGGGAGAATGGCCTATAATAAAGTCATGCCCGGCCCGGCCGTCCGCGAGATCGAGGCCAAGTCCATCCTCAACGCCTCGAAGATCTACGATTACTGCGTCAATCCCTACACCGGCTGCCAGGTCGGCTGCGCCTACTGTTATGCCGCCCTGTTCATGCGCCGCTACAGCGGCCACAGCGAGCCCTGGGGCGAGTTCGTCGACGCCAAGGTCAACGCCCCGGCGCTGCTGGCGAAGCAGATCGTCAAGGCCAAACGGGGCACGATCTGGTTCGCCTCCGTCTGCGACTGCTACCAGCCGCTCGAGGAGCGCTACGGCCTGACCCGGCGCTCGCTCGAGGTCCTCGCCGGGCGGGATTTCCCCGTCGTCATCCAGACCAAATCGGCCCGGGTCCGCCGCGACCTCGACGTCATCAAGCGCATCCCCGGCGTCGAGGTCGGCTTCAGCATCGCCAGCGACGACGAGACGATCATCCGGGCCTTCGAGCGCATGTCCTCGCCCGTGGCGGAGAGGATCGAGGTCCTGAAGGAATTCAAGGCCGCCGGCGTCCCGACCTTCGCCTTCGCCGGCCCGCTCCTGCCGGGCAACCCCGAGCGGCTCGCGGCCCTCCTCGACGGGGCGGTCGACCATGTCTTCGTCGACCGCATGAACTATGTCCCCGCCGTCAAGGCTCTCTACGCCCGGCTCGGCCTCCTCGACGCCCTGACGGACCGGTTCTTTTCGTCCCAGGCCGCGCGCTTGTCCAGGGCCCTCCGGGCCCGCGGCATCCGCGTCGAAAAGGTCTTCTGAACGCCCCCTAAGCCAGCCGCTCGGCCACGATCTGAGCGATGTCCTTGACGGCGACCTCCTCCCGGCCTTTGTCCTTGAGACCGTCGCGGAGCATCGTCAGGCAGAAGGGGCAGGCCGCCGCGGCCAGCGGCGCGCCCGAGGCGATGACCTCGTCGGTCCGCAGGTGGTTGATCCGCGTCCCCAGCGACTCCTCGGTCCACATCAGGCCGCCGCCCGCGCCGCAGCAGAAGCTGTCGTCGCCGTGCTTCCCGAGCTCCCGGGGCGTCGCCCCGAGCGCGGCCGCGAGGACGGCGCGAGGTTCCCGGACCAGCCCGTTGTGGCGGCCGAGATAGCAGGGATCGTGGAAGGTGCAGGCCGGGCCGTCGGCCGGCTTGAGCGCCAGCCGTCCCTGGCCGAGGAGCCGGCCGATGAGCTCGACGTGGGAGACGACCTCGATGGCCCGGAGGCGGGCCTTGTCCTCGCCGGTCAGGTCCGGGACCAGGTCGAGGAGCTTGGGATATTCGTGCTTGAGCGTGTTGTAGCCGTGCGGGCAGACGGTGACGATCCTGCGCACGCCGTACTGCTTGAAGAGCCCGATGTTCTCCTGGGCCAGGCTTTGGAAGAGGTATTCGTGGCCGAGCCGCCGGGCGGAATCGCCGCAGCACTTTTCCTCGGTCCCGAGCGTCCCGAACGTGACGCCGGCCGCGCGGAGGACCTTGACGAACGCCGCGGCGATGCCCTTCCCGCCGTCGTCGTAGGCGCCCATGCAGCCGACCCAGAACAGGTATTCGGCCGCGGGCACGTCCTTGATGTGCTTGACCTCGAGCGGCTCGCCCCACGCGGCCCGCTTGGCGAAGCCGAGGCCCCAGGGATTGGCATTGGTCTCGAGGTTCCGGAAGAAGGCGTTGAGCTCGGCCGGGAACTTGCTCTGCATCAGGACCTGGCCGCGGCGGGCCCCGACGATCTTGCGGATGTGCTCGATCTCGACCGGGCATTCCTTCTGGCAGGCGCCGCATGTCGTGCAGGTCCAGATCTCGCCTTCGGTGAAGGTGGCCGGGACGAGCTCGGCCAGGTCGTCGCGCTTCTTGGCGGCCAGGGCCTCGCCGCCGGCGAGCAGGGCCCGCTCCATGTTGAAGAGGATCATCTTGGGCGACAGCGGCTTGCCGCTGGCGAAAGCGGGGCAGGCGTCCTGGCAGCGGCCGCACTCCATGCAGGCGAAGGCGTCCAGGTTGTCCTTCCAGGTGAAGTCCGGGATCTTTTCCAGGCCGAAGACCTCCGACTTTTCGAGGTCGAGCGGGGCCAGCTCGCCGCTGGGGGTCGAGCGCCGGAGGAAGACGTTGAACGGCCCGGCGAACATGTGCAGGTACTTGGAGTGGGGCACGTAGGCGATGAAAGCGTAGACGGCGACGGCGTGGGCCCACCAGGCGGTCCGGAAATGGGAGGCGATCGCGGACGCGCTCAGGCCCGACCGGCCGATGGCGCCGGCCAGCCACGGCCCGAGAAAGGACCAGCGGGCCGTCTCGGGATGATGGGCGACGGCGAAGGCCTCGAAATAGAGATAGGTCGCCGTGGCCAGGGTGATCAGGAGATAGATGATCGCGGAATCGCCTTTGGTCGTGGCGTAGGCTTTGGGCCTGACGACGAAGCGGCGGAAGGCCAGGAAGACGACCGCGGCCATGACGGTGAAGGCGGCGACGTCGATGACGAAGGAAAAGACGAGCCCCAGGCCGGTCTTGCCGAACAGATAGAACCCGTCGAAGAAGCCCTCCAGGGTATGGCTGACGGTCATGGTATCGAACGTCAGGGCGCCGTAGAACAGGCCGGCGTGGAGAATCCCGGTCGCCAGGCGCTCGCGGCGCACCGTGCAGCGCTGGAGCAGGACCCGGGAGACGGCGTGGCCGAACCGCTTGGCGAGGTCGCGGAAACGGTCTTCCGGCGCCCCGGCCAGAACGATCCGGACCCGACGGACGATCGGGACGAGGAACGCCGCCGCCGTGGCCAGGACGAGCAGCGCCAGGATGATCTTGCCCGGTGTCGTCAGCATGCCGGCCCTCCATTTTCCGCGATCACGTTCCCCCTTTTTTACCGTTTCGGCTCCGGCCTGTCAAACGTCGCCCCGGCGGCGGCGTCCTCGCTTCGAGGCCGTCCACCCGGCGTACCAAGGCGGGTCCGGGAGGGAGGCGCCGCCACGGTCCCGGCGCGGGGGACTTCCGGTCCTTCGCGCTTCCCGCCGGAGGGGGAGGACGAGGGCCCGGGCCTTTGACACCTCCGCATCGGCTGTGTCAAAATGACCTGTTATGCGGCGGGCCCGGCGCCCGCCTTTGGAGAGATCCATGAACGTGCTCGTCGTACTGCTCGCCGCCGCGGCCATCTTCGTCCTGGCCGGGCGGTTCTATTCGCGCTTCGTGGCCCGGAGCCTGGGCGAGGACCCCGGCCGCGCCACCCCGGCCGTGACCTGCAACGACGGCCGCGACTACGTCCCGACCAAGCGCTTCGTCGTCTTCGCCCACCATTTTTCGGCCATCGCCGGCGCCGGGCCCATCCTCGGCCCGACCATGGCCATCCTCTACGGCTTCGGCCCGGCCTGGCTCTGGGTCGTCTTCGGCGGCGTGTTCATCGGCGCCGTCCACGACTACACGACCCTGTTCATCAGCATGCGCGAGGGCGGCAAGTCCATGGCCGAGGTGGCCCGGCGGACCCTCGGCGTCCCCGGCTTCCGGCTGTTCATCGCCTTCACCATCGTCATGATCGTCCTGGTGACATCGTCCTTCTTGAGCGCCACCTCGATCTCCCTGACCTCGGTCTGGCCGCTGGCCAAGATCGGCGTGAGGGAAGGGCACACCTTTCTCAAGACCGTCGTCCGCGACGGCGTGGTCATGGGCCGCATCGGCGGCATCGCCTCGACCTCGGTCATCGTCATCACGCTCTGTTCGCCGCTCCTGGGCTTCCTCCTGTTCAAGAAGGGCCTCAAGACCGTCCCGGCCTACCTCCTGGCCGCGGCCATCTGCGTCGGCTCGATCCTGCTGGGCATCGCCCATCCCGTCACCCTGGCCCCGACGACCTGGATGCTCATCATCTCCGGCTACGTCCTCTTCGCCGCCGGCGTGCCGGTCTGGCTCATCCTCCAGCCGCGCGACTTCATCAACGTCCAGATCCTCTACGGCGGCATCATCCTGATGGTCGTCTCGCTCTTCAGCTGCGGCTTCCAGGGCCTGAAGGTCTCCGTCCCGGTCTTCAACCTGGCCGAGGGCTCGCTCAACCTGGGCTTCGTCTGGCCGATGATGTTCATCACCATCGCCTGCGGGGCCATCTCCGGCTTCCACAGCCTGGTCGCCGGCGGCACCACGACCAAGCAGGTGTGCCGGGAGACCGACGCCCGGGTCATCGGCTACGACAGCATGCTCCTCGAGTCGCTGCTGTCGGTCTGCGTCCTCCTGGCCCTCGGGGCGGTCATGGCCTTCTCCGACTACAAGGCCATCGTCTGGCCGACCGACCCGGCCGTCAAGTCCAACCCCATCCTGGGCTTCTCGCTGGCCGCCGGCCGCCTTTTCCACCAGGGCCTGGGCATCCCGGTGGCCCTGGGGACGGTCTTCGGCATCCTGCTCGTCGAGGGCTTCGTCATCACCACGCTCGACGCGGCCGTGCGGCTCAACCGCTACCTGTTCGAGGAGCTCTGGTCCATCGTCCTGAAGAAGGTGCCCCGGCTCTTCAAGCACTACTGGTTCAACTCCGGCCTGTCGGTGGCGTTGATGTGGGTGCTGGCCTATTCGAACGCCTTCAACGCGCTCTGGCCCATCTTCGGCACGGCCAACCAGCTCCTGGCGGCCATGGCCCTGCTGACCGTCTCGGCCTGGCTCCTGCTGCGCCGGCGCCGGAACTGGTTCACCCTGGTCCCGGCGGTGTTCATGGTCGCCACGACCCTGGTCGCGCTGGGCATCCTGCTGGCCGGCTACGTCAAGCGGGGCAATTACGTCCTGATCGCCGCCGACCTGCTGCTCTTCGCCCTGTCGGCCGGCGTCATCGTCCTGTTCCTGAAGACCTTCCTGAAAAAGCGCCCCGAGGAGGCCGCCGCGTGACGCCGCGAACCCTGCAGGTCTCCTGTATCCAGCTGCATTGGGCCCGGTCGCTCGAACGGAACGTGGAGCGGACGATCCACTATCTCCGCGCCGCGGCCGCCGCAGGCAGCCGGGTGGCGGTGTTCCCGGAAGCGAACCTGACGGGCTATTATTTCCCGGATGTCGCGGGCCTCGATCCCGCGGCCGTCGACCGGGCCCTCGAACAGGTCCGCCGGGCCGCGGCTGAAGCCGGCATCTGGGCCATCGTCGGCCGGCTCAAGAAGACCCCGGACCGTTTCCTCAATTTGGCCCACGTCATCGCCCCCGACGGCACCGCGGCCTACGCCTACGCCAAGGTCCACATGGCCGGCCATGACGAGCGGGCCGCCTGCCGCGGCGGCGACAAGCTGGCCCTGTTCGAGATCGACGGCGTCCCCTGCACGCTCGTCATCTGCCGCGACGGCCGCCATCCGGAGCTCTACCGCCTGCCGGCCATGGCCGGGGCCAAGGTCCTCTTCCACCCGTCCTGCAGCTCCGACGAGATCGAGGCCGTGGCCTGGAAGCGGACCTCGGGCCGGGCCCAGCAGCCCGCCGGCCCGACGACACGGATCTTCCACTGCGTCGCCAACACGGTCGGTCAGTCGCCCGACGGGGCCCAGACCTCGAGCGGCGGCTCGTTCATCCGCGAGCCGAACGGGCTGCCGCTGGCCGAGGCCGGCTTCTATCAAGAGGAGATGATCACGGCCGTCCTCGACCTCGACCGGGCCGACCGCGCCTACGCCCTGGACAGCCTGGAGGCGCCGCCGTTCCTGCGGCCGCACTGGGAAAGGATGATCGCCGACATGAAGGCCCGGGCCGGGCTCGAGCCGGAATAAGACCCACGGAAAAGGACGCACCAGCATGACCGACAAAAGAGACCTCGTCATCATCGGCGGCGGGCCGGGCGGCTACCTGGCCGCCATGCGGGCCGCCCAGCTCGGCAAGTCCGTCACCCTCGTCGAACAGGACCGGGTCGGCGGCACCTGCATCAACTACGGCTGCATCCCGACCAAGTACCTGCTGCATCAGACCAAGGTGCTCAAGGAGCTGGCCGGGATGAAGACCCTCGAAGGGCCGGCCGGCGAGGTCCGGCTGAACTGGGCCAAGGTCCAGCAAGGCCGCCAGGCCGTGGTCGACCAGCTGGTCAAGGGCCTGGTCTTCCTCCTCGAAAAAGGCAAGGTCGAGATCGTCAAGGCCCCGGCCCGCCTCCGGGCCGACCGGACCGTCGTGGCAGCGACCGCGGCGGGGGAGCGGGTCTTCGCGGCGGACAAGGTCATCGTGGCCACCGGTAGCCGGCCGGCCGACCTGCCCTTCCTCAAGGCCGACGGCCGGACGGTCCTGACCAGCACCGAAGCGCTGGCCCTGCCGGACGTGCCCAGGAGCCTTCTTGTCGTCGGGGCGGGGGCCATCGGCCTGGAGATGGGCTCGATCTACCGGCGGCTCGGCGCCGACGTCACCGTCCTCGAGATCCTGCCCCAGATCCTGCCGGGCTCGGACAAGGAGGCGGTGACGCGCCTCGAGCGGGCCCTCAAGAAGCAGGGCCTGAAGATCCTCACCGAGGCCCGGATCGAGGCCGCCGAGGTCGCCGAGACCGGGGCGGTCCTCAAGGGGGTCGGCCTCAAGACCAACGCGCCGTTCGAGTACCGGGCCGAGAAGGTCCTGCTCTCGGCCGGCCGCCGGCCCAATACGGCCGACCTGTTCGAAGGTCCGCCCTTCCTGGACATGGACCGCGGCTTCATCAAGGTCGACGCCAGGCTGGCGACCAGCCTGGCGGGGGTCTACGCCATCGGCGACGTCATTGGCGGCAAGCTGCTGGCCCACAAGGCCTATCACGACGCGCTGGTCGCGGTCGAGAACACCGCCGGCGGCTCCCGGACCGCGGACGACGCGGCGCTCCCGGCGGCCGTGTTCACCGAACCGGAGTTCGCTTCGGTCGGGTTGACCCAGGAAGAAGCGGCGGCCAAGGGGCTCCCGGTCAGGTCCGGCGTCTTCCCGCTCCAGGCCAGCGGCCGGGCCATGACCATGGAGGCGACGGATGGCCTGGTCAAGGTCCTGGCCGACGGGTCCGGCAAGGTCGTCGGGGCCCATGTCGTCGCTCCCGCCGCCTCGGACATGATCCCGGTCCTGACCATGGCCGTGGCCAGGGGGATGACCCTGCAAGATCTCGACGCCATCATCTACATCCACCCGACGCTGTCGGAAACCATCGGCGAGGCCGCCCTCAAGGCGGACAACAAGGCCCTGCACATCCTGAATTCTTGACAGGCGGCCCCGGTCACGGCATCGGCCCGGGCGCGCGTTGACGATTCGGGCCGCTTTCTATACAATCGGAGCGCTTTTCCGGGACACATGAGGGAGCTCGCGATCGCCTTCGCCGTCTTTGGGGCGATGTCCGCCGTCATGGTCCTCGTCAACTCCTGGCTCGGGCCCCGCCGGCCCCATCCGGGCCGCGAAAAGCCCTTCGAGTGCGGCAGCCCGCCGCTCCAGGCGGGGATCGGCCCCGTGGCCGTGCCGTTCTTCCTGGTCGCCCTGCTCTTCCTGGCCCTCGATGTCGTGGTCGTGTTCCTGTTCCCGCTGGCCCTGGCCTTCCGCGGCCGCGGCTGGAGCGGCCTGGCCGCCCTGGGGGCCTTCCTGCTGGTCCTGGGCGCGGGCTTCCTCTACGCCCTGAAGAAGGGGGTCTTCCGCTGGTCATGAGCGGCTTCGACTTCGTCACGACGCGCTTTGAATCCGCCCTCGGCTGGGGCCGCAAGTTCTCGCTCTTTCATTACCCGTTCATCACGGCCTGCTGCGGCATGGAGTACATGTCCACGGCCTGCGCCCACTTCGACATCGACCGCTTCGGGGCCGGGCTGACCCGCTTCTCGCCGCGCCAGGCCGACCTGCTGCTGGTCGTCGGCACGATCACCCACAAGCTGGCCCCCGTGCTGAAGACGGTCTACGACCAGATGCTCGAGCCCAAATGGGTCATCGCCTTCGGGGCCTGCACCGTGAGCGGGGGCATCTACAACAACTACGCGGTCGTCCAGGGCATCGACAAGATCGTCCCCGTGGACGTCTACATCCCCGGCTGCCCGCCGCGGCCGGAGATGGTCCTCGACGGCCTGATGAAGCTCCAGGACAAGATCCAGCACCAGAAGCAGGATTGGCGATGGGCCCGGAAACCCTGATCGAGGAGATCCGGGCCCGGCTCGGCCCGGCCGTCGAGGCCGTCGGCGAGTCGTTCGGCGACCCCGTCCTCGTCCTGCGGGCCGCCGACGTCCGCCCGGCCCTGGCCGCCCTGCGCGAGCCCCCCTTCGACTACGCCGTCCTGCTCGACCTGACCTGCGTCGACTACGCGGCCCGGGAGGGCCGGTTCGAGCTCGTCTACCACCTCTATTCGCTGGCCCGCAACGTCCGCCTGCGCGTCAAGGCCTCCGTGCCGGCGGCCGACCCGGCCGTGGCGACGCTGGTCGGGTTGTGGAAGAACGCCGAATGGCTCGAGCGCGAGGCCTATGACATGTTCGGCGTCCGGTTCGAGGGGCATCCCTACCTGCGGCGCCTCCTGACCTACGAGGGCTTCGAAGGCCACCCGCTGCGCAAGTCCTATCCCTGGCGGCTCGAGCAGCCGCGCATCCCGCTGAAAGGCGGCGGCTAGGATGGACCCCCTGACCCGCCTGCAGCGTCAGGCCCGGCCCGAGAGCCTGCTCCTCAACCTCGGCCCGTCGCACCCGGCCATGCACGGCACGCTGCGGATCATGGCCGAGCTCGACGGCGAGCGCATCCTGAACGCCGAGTGCGAGATCGGCTACCTCCACCGCGGTTTCGAGAAGACCTGCGAGAACAAGACCTGGTTCAACCTGCTCATCTATACCGACCGCCTCAATTACGTCTCGCCGCTCATCAACAACCTGGGCTACGCCATGACCATGGAGAAGCTGATGGGCCTGGACGTGCCCGAGCGGGCCCAGCTCATCCGGGTCCTCATGAGCGAGATGTCGCGCGTCTCCGACCATCTGACCTGCCTGGCGGCCATGGCCATGGAAAGCGGGGCCTTCACGGTCTTCCTTTATATGATGAAGGCCCGCGAGTTCCTCTGGGACGTCATCGAACGGACGACGGGGGCCCGGATGACGACCTCCTACATCCGCATCGGCGGGGTCCGGGCCGACCTGCACCCGGACTGGCGGGCGGGGCTGGCGGCGGCCGTCCGCGAGACCCGCCGGGTGCTCAAGGACGTGGCCGGCCTGCTCGACCGGAACGCCATCTTCCTCGGCCGGACCCGCGACGTCGGGAACATCTCGCGGGAGGACGCGCTGTCGTACGGCTGGACCGGCCCCTGCCTGCGCTCGACCGGCATCGCCTACGACGTCCGCAAGGCCCACCCTTACCTCGTCTACGACCGCCTGGCCTTCGACGTCCCCGTCGGCGAGCGCGGCGACAACTACGACCGCTACCTGGTCCGCATGCGCGAGATGGAGCAGAGCCTGCGCATCCTGGAGCAGACGGCGGCCCTCATCCCCGACGCCGCGCCCCTGCCGCCCGGCCCGGCCCTGGAGCCCGAGCGGGCCGTCCGGGAGTCGCGGCGCCTCCGGTCGACGGGGCGCATCGCCCTGTCGCCCAACCTCGAAGGGTCCGAGAAGGAGCGGCTGGAGGGCCTGACCGTACGGGAGAAGCCCGGGACGCCCGGCAGCCCCGCCTGCGGCGTGAGCGTGCCGGCCAAGGAAGACACCTACACGACCATGGAAGGGCTGATCGGCCATTTCCTGTTCTTCATGTCCGGCAAGGGCATCCGCCCGCCCAAGGGCGACGTCTACTGCTCCGTCGAAGGTGGCAACGGCGAGGTCGGCTTCTACATCGTCTCGGACGGCGCCGACCGGCCTTACCGCCTCCACCTGCGGGCCCCCTGCTTCCACATCGTCGCCGCCCTGGAGCAGCTCGTCCGGGGGCGCCTGATCGCCGACGTCATCCCGACCTTCGGCTCGATGAACATGATCGGCGGGGAGCTGGACCGATGAGCTATTCGCCCTCGCCGGCGGCGCAGCGGAGGATCGAGGCGGCCATGGCCCACTACCCGGAGGCGGCGGCGGCCCTGCTGCCCGTCCTCCGCATCATCCAGGAGGAGGCGGGCTTCGTCGGGCCGGAGGCCGAGCGGTGGACGGCCGGCAAGCTGGGTCTGAAGCCGGCCCGGGTCCGCGAGGTCCTGACGTTCTACACCATGTTCCGGCGGGCGCCCGGGGGACGGCACACCCTCGAGGTCTGCCGGAACGTCAGCTGTTCGCTGGCCGGGGCCGAGGACATTCTGGCCTTCATCTCGGACCGCCTGGGGATCGGGCCGGGCCAGACGACGCCCGACGGGGCGATCAGCCTGGCCGCGGTCGAGTGCCTGGGCCATTGCGACCACGCGCCGTGCCTGCAAGTGGATGGCGTCGACCGGGGCCCCATGACCCGCGACGCGGTCGCGGCCCTGCTCGAGGAGCTCAAGGGCCATGATTGAGACCGCCCTCTCTCTGCTGCCGCCCGGCGAGGGCGCTTGGCGGCTCGCCGACTATCTCCAGGGCGGGGGATACGGCACGGCCCGCCGGGTCGTCACCTCGATGGCCCCCGGCGATGTCGTCGCCGAGGTCCGCAAGGCCTCCCTGCGGGGCCGGGGCGGGGCCGGCTTCCCGGCCGGGACGAAGTGGAGCTTCGTCCCCCAGGGAGGGCCGGGCCCCAAGTACCTCTGCGTCAACGCCGACGAGGGCGAACCGGGGACGTTCAAGGACCGGCTCGTCCTCCTGCGCGCCCCGCACCTGCTGATCGAGGGCATGCTGATCGCCGCCTACGCGGTGGGGTTGCGGACCGCCTACGTCTACGTCCGCGGCGAGTACGGGCCGGCCGCCCGGCGGCTGGAGGAGGCCGCGGCCGAGGCCCGCGCGGCCGGGCTCCTCGGGCCGGGGCTCTTCGGCACGGCCTTCGGCCTCGACGTCGTGGTCCACCTCGGCGCCGGGGCCTACATCTGCGGCGAAGAGACGGCGCTGCTCGAATCGCTCGAAGGCCGCCGCGGCCAGCCGCGCGTCAAGCCGCCGTTCCCGGCGGCGGTCGGCCTGTTCCGGGCGCCCACGGTCATCAACAACGTGGAGACCATCGCCAGCGTGCCCGGCATCCTGGCCCGCGGCGCGGATTGGTTCCTGGGCCGCGGCCTGCCCAAGGACGGGGGGACGCGCCTCTTCTGCGTCAGCGGGGCCGTCCGGCGCCCCGGCGTCTATGAGCTGCCCGTCGGCACGCCGCTGCGGGAGATCGTCGAGGTCCACGCCGGCGGCCCGGCCGAAGGGACGCGGCTCAAGGCGGTCATCCCCGGCGGGCTTTCGGCGCCGGCGCTGCGGCCGGACGAGATCGACGTGGCCATGGACGTCGAGTCCCTGGCCAGGGCCGGCTCCATGCTCGGCTCGGCCGGCATCGTCGTCATCGCCGCCGGGACGCCCATGCTCGACGTCCTCGCGGCCACGGCCCGCTTCTACGCCCACGAGTCCTGCGGCAAGTGCACGCCCTGCCGCATCGGGACCTCCTGGATCCTCAAGATCGTCGAGCGCCTGCGGGCCCGCGGCGGCGGCCCGGACGACTTCGACGCCATCGTCCGGCTGGCCGACGGCATCAATGGCCGGACGCTTTGCCCGCTGGGCGAGGCCGCCGCGCTGCCCATCCGGGCCCTGGTGACGAAGTTCCGGGACGAGCTCGAGCGGGCGGTGTCGCGATGAGCGCGCCCCGGACGGTCGCCTTGACCATCGACGGCCGCGAGGTGCGGGCGGCCGAGGGGACGAGCGTTCTGCGGGCCGCCCAAGCGGCCGGCATCGCCATCCCGCATTTCTGTTACCATCCGGGCCTCGAGATCGAAGGGAACTGCCGCATGTGCCTGGTCGAGATCGAGGGCCTGCCCAAGCTCGAGCTCTCCTGCTCCACGGCGGTCCGCGAGGGGCTGGTCGTGCGAACGTCGACCGAGCGGGTCGTCCAGGCACGCCGGGACGTCCTCGAGTTCCTGCTGGCCGAGCATCCCCTGGACTGCCCCATCTGCGACAAAGCGGGGGAGTGCCGGCTCCAGGATTACTACGACCTCCACGGGCGGCAGCCCGGCCGCATGGCCGAGGCCCGCGAACGGCGGTCGAAAAAGGTCCCGATCGGCCGGGGGCTGCTCCTCGACCGGGAACGCTGCGTGCTCTGCACGCGCTGCACGCGGTTCCTGAAGAGCGTGACCGGGACCGGCGAGCTGGGCGTGTTCGAGCGCGGCCTGCGCTCCGAGATCGGCATCTTCGACGGCGCGCCGGTCGACACGGTCTATGCCGGGAACCTGGTCGACATCTGCCCCGTCGGGGCCATCACGGCCGAGGATTTCCGCTTCCGGACCCGGGCCTGGTTCCTGGCCCGCGGCGCCTCGATCTGCCCGCTCTGCGCCCGCGGCTGCGCCGTCACGGTCGAGTCCGTGGCCGGCTATCCGCTCGCCCCCGGCGAGAGGCGCGTTTACCGGGTCACCGCCCGCGAGAACCCGGCCGTCAACGGCTTCTGGATCTGCGACCTTGGACGCGCCGGCCGGCGCGAGATCGACGAGGGCCGGCGGACGGCGTTCCTGAAGAAGGGCCGGCCGGCCCCGGACCTGTCGTGGCCGGCGGCGCTGGCCGAGGCGGCCGCGGCCATCCGGGCCGTGCCGGCCGCCGAGCGTGGGGACGGCCTGGCCGTGGTCCTCAACGCCGGCCTGACCTGCGAGGAGCTGACCTCGGCCAAGGCCTTGTTCTCCGACGGGCTCGGCTGCCGGAAGATCTTCTTCGCCGACCGCCGGCCGGGCCAGGCCGAGGGCCCGCTCCTGACGGCCGAGCGCGTCCCCAACCTCCGGGGCGCCGTCGAGGCCGGTTTCGCCCCCCGCACGCCAGGCCTTGAGGCGCTGGCTTCGGCCAGGGTCCTGGTCCTTTTCGGCGCCGGCTTGTCCGGACTGTTCGGCGCCGACGAACTGGCCCGGACTCTCCGGGGCGGGCCGGCCACGGTCCTGTTCGCCGCCCACGCCGGGCCGCTCGACGGGCTGGCCGACTTGGTCATCCCGGTCGCCGTGACCGCCGAGAGCGCGGGGACCTTTGTCAACATCGACGGGGTCCGCCAGACCTTCGCCCGGGCCCTGGAGCCCCCGGCCGGGGTGCCCGCCGCCCGCGAGGTCCTGGACCGCCTGGCCCGGCTGCTGGCCGCCGAAGGGGGAGGGCCCCATGGGCGTTGACATCGTCCTCGTCCTGGCCAAGACGGTCCTGACTCTGACCTGGACGCTCCTGCTGGCCTTGTTCCTGACCTGGGTCGAACGCAAGCAGAGCGCGGTCATGCAGGATCGCATCGGGGCCAACCGGGCTTCGATCTTCGGTGTGCGCCTGTTCGGGTTGTTCCAGCCCTTTGCCGACGCCATCAAGATGTTCTTCAAGGAGGATTTCGTCCCTTCCTTCGCCCAGAAACCGCTCCACTGGCTGGCCCCGGCCCTGTCCTTCTTTTCTGTGGCCGTGGCCATGGTCGCCGTGCCCTTCGGCTCGCCGGTCCGGCTCTTCGGCCGGGACGTACCGCTCCAGGTCGTCGACCTCGACGCCGCCGTCCTCTTCGTCCTGGCCATGTTGAGCCTGGGGGTCTACGGCATCCTGGCCGGCGGCTGGGGCTCGGGGAACCGGTTCGCGCTCATCGGCAGCCTCCGCGGCGCCGCCCAGCTCGTCTCCTACGAGGTCGCGCTGGGCCTGTCGCTCGTCGGACTGATCATGGTCTTCCCCTCCCTGCGCCTGTCGCGGATCGTCGAATTCCAGGGCGGCCTGCTCTTCGGGGTCCTGCCCCGGTGGGGCATTTTCCTCCAGCCGCTCGGTTTTCTGGTCTTTTTCCTGGCCGGCCTGGCCGAAACGAAGAGGGTGCCCTTCGACCTGCCGGAGGGCGAATCGGAGATCATCGGGTTTTACACCGAGTACGGCGGGCTCAAGTTCGGGCTGTTCATGTTCACCGATTTCCTGGAGGTCATCGTCTTCGCGGCCATGGCCGCGACGCTCTTCTTCGGCGGCTGGCAGGTGCCCTGGCTGGCCGACGGCGGGTTCGTCTTCCCTTGGGGGGGCCGGATCGGCGCGGCGCCTTGGGCGGTCGCCGTCCTGCGCATCCTGTCCTTCAATCTCAAGGTCCTGTTCTTCTGCTGGCTGCAGATCCTGGTCCGCTGGACCTACCCGCGGTTCCGCTACGATCAGGTCATGGACCTGGGCTGGAAGGTCCTCGTCCCCCTGGGGGCGCTGAACGTCCTGGCCACCGGGTTGGTCCTGGCGGCGCGATAGGAGACCCATGAGCGGAGCCTGGACCGTGACCAAGGAGATCGCCAGGGGGGCGGCCATCACGGCCCGCCATTTCTTCGTCAACATGACCTTCCACACCCTGCGGCTCCTGGGGATCAAGACGCGGCGCCGGGGGGCGGTCACCATCCAGTACCCCGAAGAGGCCAAGCCCCTGGCGTCCCGGCACCGCAGCCTGCACCGTCTCCGGCCCCGGCCGGACGGGCGGCCGAGCTGCGTCGCCTGCATGCTCTGCGTCACGGTCTGCCCCTCCGAGTGCATCACCGTGGAGGCCGCCGAGGACCCGGACCCCGAGGTCCAGAAGGTCCCGGCCCGCTTCGTCGTCGACCTCAACCGCTGCTGTTTCTGCGGCTTCTGCGTCGAGGCCTGTCCCGTCGACGCCATCCGCATGGACACCGGCGAGATCCGCCTGGCCTCCCGGGAGCGGGCCGGGCTCGAGGTCCGGCTGGACCGGCCATGACCCTCGCCGACCGGACCGTCATCGGGGACGTCCAGGTCGTCCGCTTGCTCGACGGCACGTTCCGCGTCGACGGCGGGGCCATGTTCGGCGTCGTTCCCCGGACGATCTGGGCCCGGCTGGCCCCGCCCGACCGGGAGAACCGGGTCGCCCTGGCCCTGAATTGCTTCCTGGTGCTGACGCCGGAGGCGACCATCCTCCTCGACACCGGCGTCGGGCCTGACGTCGACCGGCGCTACGCCGCGTTCTATGGGGCCGAGCGCGCGGCCGGGCTGCTCGGGGCCCTGGCCGGTTGGGGGCTCGGCCCCGAGGACATCGACATCGTCGTCAGCAGCCATCTGCACTTCGACCACTGCGGCGGCCACACCCGAAGGACGCCCGAGGGCGCCTGGGTGCCGGCTTTCCCCAAGGCCCGTTATGTCGTCCAGAAAGGGGAGTGGGCCCAGGCCCTCCACCCCGTCGAACGCGACCGGCCGTCCTACTTTCCCAACCGGCTGAAGCCTCTCGAAGCCTCCGGCCGCCTGTCCCTGCTCGACGGCGACGGGCCCATCTCGCCGGGCGTCGAGGCGGTCCTCCTGCCCGGACACACGGCGTTCCACCAGGGGATCAAGGTCGTTTCGGGCGGCCGGACGTTCTTCTACCTCGGCGACGCCGTCCCGACGGCGGCGCACATCGACCTGCCCAACATCATGAGCTTCGATCTGTATCCCGTCGAGACCTTCGCCAACAAGAAGGCCCTGCTGGCCCGGGCGGCCGACGAGGGCTGGACCTTGGGCTTCAGCCACGACCTCGACCGTCCGCTGGGCCAGGTGCGGCGCTCGGGCCGGATGCTCGTCTATGCCCCTCCGGAGGGCGCGCCGGGCGGCGCCTGACCGCGCCCGGCGCCGCCCGCCGCGGCCCGGAAAGCGATTGACACGACCGGGGCCCGTCTTTTATGATGGGCCTTCTGAATTCCCGAGGAGGTTGTTATGAAGAAAGTGACCGTCGAAGAACTGCTGGCCAAGGCCAAGCAGCCATCCCTGGATGCCCCGCGGCTCCACAAGTTCTACAAGGGCAAGATGGGCACCGCCGTCAAGTGCCGGGTCCGCGATTTCAACGACTTCGCCATCTGGTACACGCCCGGCGTCGCCGCGGTCTGCAAGGAGATCCACGCCGACAAGCAGAAGGCCTACGAGTACACCAACAAGTGGAACTCCGTGGCCGTCATCAGCGACGGGACCCGCGTCCTCGGCCTGGGCGACATCGGCCCCGAGGCCGGCCTGCCGGTCATGGAAGGCAAGGGCATCCTTTACAAGTACCTGGGCGGCGTCGACGCCTTCCCCATCTGCCTGGACGAAAAGGACCCGGACAAGATCATCGAGATCGGCCGGGCGCTCCAGCCGTCCTTCGGCGGCTACAACCTCGAGGACATCAGCCAGCCCAAGTGCTTCCGCATCCTCGACGAGCTGCGGGCCAAGTGCGAGATCCCGGTCTGGCACGACGACCAGCAGGGCACGGCCTGCGTCACCGTGGCCGGCCTGCTGAACGCCCTCAAGATCGTCAAGAAGGACATCGCCGAGGCCAAGATCACGGTCGTCGGGGCCGGCGCCTCGGGCATCAACATCGCCCACCAGATCATGCTGGCCGGGGCCAACGGCGACAACATGCTGTCCGTCGATTCCAAGGGCATCCTGTCGCGCGACCGGGCCGACCGGGAGAACCTCCAGAAGAACTACAAGGAAAAGTGGGACATCTGCCTGCGGACCAACCCCAAGGGCCGGCTGGGCTCGATCGCCGACGCCCTGGTGGGCGTCGACGTCCTGATCAGCGCCTCCACCCCCGGGCCCGGCACGATCAAGCCCGAGTGGATCAAGGCCATGAACAAGGACGCCATCGTCTTCGCCGAGGCCAACCCCATCCCGGAGATCTGGCCCTGGGAGGCCAAGGAGGCCGGGGCCCGCATCGTGGCCACGGGCCGGTCCGATTTCCCGAACCAGGTCAACAATTCCCTCGGCTTCCCCGGCATCTTCCGGGGCGCCCTGGACGTCCGGGCCAAGACGATCACCGACGGCATGTGCATCGCCGCCGCCCGGGAGCTGGCCAAGGTGGCCGAGGACAAGGGCATCCACGAGGAGTACATCATCCCCAACATGGACGAGTGGGAGGTCTTCCCCCGCGAGGCCGTGGCCGTCGGGACCAAGGCCATCGAGGAGGGCGTGGCCCGCTTCAACTTCCCGGCCGACGTCCGCTTCAAGATGGCCGAGGACATCATCCGGGCCTCGCGCGAGGACGTCCAGAAGAAGATGCGCGAAGGCGTCATCATCGACCCGGACAAGTGAGCCGGGACGGAGAGATCGGACGATCGCATAACCGGGCGGGGAAGGGGAGCCGCGTCCCCTTTTCCCGCCCTTGACCCGCCGGATTTGACAAGGCCCCCCCGACGTGATATAAGAGACGGCAATCAGGACATCGCATCACACGGCGCCTATCTCACGTATTTCATACAACGATACCATAGGAGGTACAATCATGAAGAACATCGTGAAAGGCTTAGCTCTGGCGCTCGCCCTCGTGTTCGTGTTCACGAGCTGCGCCAAGCAACCCACCCAGCTGATGGACCAGGCCAAGGCCGCCATCCAGGGTGTCATCGACGCCAAGGGCGGCGTTTACGCCAAGGACGAGCTGAACAAGCTCCAGGGCGACCTGCAGGCCGCTCTTGACACCGTCACCGCCCAGGCCAAGAAATTCTTCAAGAAGTATGGCCCGGCCAAGGAAATGTTGACCAAGGTCGTCGCCGACGCCGACAGCGTCAAGGCCCTCATCCCCGGACGGATCGCCGAAGCCAAGGCCGCCGCCGAGACCGTGATGAACGAAGCCAAGACCGCCGTCGAAGAGGCCAAGGCCCTCCTCGAGAAGGCCCCCAAGGGCAAGGGCACCAAGGCCGACATCGAGGCCATGAAGGCCGATCTGGGCGGCATCGAGACCGCCATGGCCGACGTCGCCAGCGCCCTGGCCGCCGAGGACTATTTCGGCGCCAAGGACAAGGCCGTCGTCATCAAGGACAAGGCCGCCGTCATCATCGAGCAGATCAACGCCGCCATCGCCAAGGTCAAGGGCCGCTAAGTCGTAGGACTTGAAGCTCAGTAAAACAGCCGCGCTCGTTCTGGCTGTTTTGCTCGTCGGTTGTCGGACCGCACCGGTCCCGCCGGAGGTCTTCGACGCCCAGCGTCAGGAAGAGGACCTGCGGGGGGCCGGTGCATCTCTTTTTGCCGGCCCGGAGCACGCAGCCTACCTGCGAAGCCTGGCTTCAGCCCGCCAGGCCCTGGAGCGCGAGAACCTCAAGCTGGGCTGGTTCCGCGATTACGGCCGGGTCCGCGAGGACTTCGCCGCCGTTCTGCGCTCCGGCGAGGCCGTCGAGGCCCAGGTCCGGACGGCCGTCTCGCGGCGGTCGGCGTCCCTGGCCCGTTCCGCCGAGACGGTCCGCCGCCGGCTGCGGACCCTCGATCAGCTGACGCTGTCGCTGGTCGAGCGGGGCCAGGCCCGGAGCCGCCTGACCCGGGCCGCCCTGGCCCTGACGGAAGCCGAGGCCATGATCGGCCAGGCCAGGTTCGACCAGGCCCAATCCCGTCTCGAGACCGCCACCGGCCTGGCCGCGGAAGCCGAAAAGGCGGTCATTGCCCACATCTCGCGGTATCTCGATGCGGCCCAGGTCCGGAGCTGGAAGCGGGCCGCCGAGGAGACCATCGCCGAATCGGAAAGGCGCGGCGCGACCGCCTTCATCGTCAGCAAGCTGGAGCGCCGCCTGCTCGTCTACAAGGCGGGCCGGCACGTCCGGACCTACGACATCGGCCTGGGCTTCAACGGCCTGGCCGACAAGCGCTACGCTGGCGACAACGCCACGCCGGAAGGCCGCTACAAGGTCGTCCGCAAGATCCCCTCCAGCCTCTACTACAAGGCCCTGCTCATCGACTATCCGAACGACGAGGACCGGCGCTGGTTCGCCCGGGAGAAGGCCCGGGGCGCCATCCCCCGGTCGGTCGGCATCGGCGGCGACGTCGAGATCCACGGCGGGGGGCAGGACAGCCTGACCCGGGGCTGCATCTCCCTGGACAACGACAAGATGGACGAGCTCTACGCCCTGGCCGCGGTCGGCACGCCGGTCACGATCATCGGCACGATGGAGCTCGAGAATTTCGTCATCAAAGCCATTGGGAACAACTGACATGATGATCAAGCGCCTCCTGCTCGCGGCCGCCGCTCTGGCGGCCCTGGGATTCCTGGCCGTCCTCGGCGCCTCCTATTTTCTGGGGCTCAAGGACGCCTCGGCTTGGCCGCCGGCCCCGCCGGCTGTCGCCGACAAGGACGTGGCCAAGGTCGAGAAGAACGTCCAGCTGCTCGAGAAGCGCCTGGCCGGCCTGTTGCCCAAGGGCCTCCATATCGTCATCGACACGGCGGCCAACCGCCTCTACCTCAAGGACGGGGAGAAGGTCGTCCGGGAAGCCGTGGTCTCCTGCGGCAGCGGCGTCGTTCTCGAGGAGCCCGGCGGCAAGAAGCGCAGCTGGGTTTTCGACACGCCGCGCGGCGAGTTCGCGGTCAAATCCAAGATCACCAATCCCTACTGGGTCAAGCCCGACTGGGCCTTCATCGAGGAAGGGGAGAAGATCCCCCGGGCCATGGAGGACCGCATCGAGGCCGGCACGCTCGGCGATTACGCGCTCGGCTTCGGGCAGGGTTTCTTCATCCACGGCACGCTCTACACCCGGCTGCTGGGCCGGAACGTCACCCACGGCTGCGTCCGGGTCGGGGACGAGGACCTGAAGTTCATCTTCAAGGCCGTTCCGGTCGGGGCCAAGATCTATATCTACTGACGAGGACGTCGATGAACAAAACGATCATCGGGGCCGGGCTGGCGGGGCTGGCCGGCCTGGGGATCATCTGCCTGGCCGCCCCGGGTCGGGCCGCTTCCGTCGACAAGGCCGCCCTGGCCAAGAAACAGGACGCCCTGACCGCCGAGTACTCCCTGGCCAAGGACGCCAAGTTCTATTTCGTGTTCGACGTCCGCGGCCGGAAGATGGAGCTGCGCGTCCGGGGCATGGTCCTGCGGTCCTGGCCGATCGCCGGCATGCGGTTCTGGGGCGAGCCCGAATTCGCGGGCACGGTCGAGCTGGCCAAGAAAACCACCCTCAAAGCTCCGGAACGGATCATCCTCAAGCCCGGCCAGGAAGAGGAGCTGGTCAAGGCCCCCGATCCGGCGGCCAAGCCCGCGGCGGGCGCGCCGGCCACGGCGGCCGATTACGATCTCGAGGCCCTGGAGCTGCGGGACATGCCCAAGCGGTTCAGCCTGGACTTCGACAACGGGCTCCATGTCTCCATCAGGACACAAGGCGGGAAATCGCTGGGGTTGGGCGCCAAAATGAAGGACGCCTGGCGCTGGTACGTCGTCCTGCCCTTGCGCGACGTCCTGGGCCGGAACAAAGAAAAGGCCCGTCCGGAGCTGGAGCTGGTCTTTTCCGACGAGAAGGACCCGCAGGCCATCTACTGGCACTTTTTCGACGGCATCAAGGGTATCATTATCTGACCCTTCATCCATAACCCGTACCAAATTAATAAATTAGAGTTTTTCTAATATATAACTTGACAATAACTCGCTAAGATTATATATTATGGTATCGCTAAATTGATAGTTCCAGGAGGGCTCTAATGAGCAAGATAATCGGTATCGACCTGGGGACCACGAACTCCGTCGTGGCCATCCAGGAGGGCGAAAAAACGACCGTCATTCCCAATGAGGAAGGTGGCCGGACCACCCCGTCCGTGGTCGCGTTCTCGTCCAAGGGCGAGATCCTGGTCGGCCAGGTCGCCAAGCGCCAACGGGTCACCAATCCCGAGAACACGATCTATTCGATCAAGCGGTTCATGGGCCGCCGCTACAGCGAGGTCGGCCAGGAGATCAAGCAGGTCCCGTTCAAGGTCACCGAGGCCCCCAATGGCGACGTGCGCGTCGAGGCCCACGCCAAGCTCTACGCTCCGCCCGAGATGTCGGCCTTCATCCTGCAGAAGCTGAAAAAGGCCGCCGAGGATTATCTCGGCGAGAAGGTCGAGCGGGCCGTCATCACTGTTCCTGCCTATTTCAACGACAGCCAGCGCAAGGCCACCAAGGACGCCGGGCAGATCGCCGGGCTCAAGGTCGAGCGCATCATCAACGAGCCGACGGCCGCCGCCCTGGCCTACGGCATGGACAAGAAGAAGGACCAGACCATCGCCGTGTACGACTTCGGCGGCGGCACCTTCGACATCTCCATCCTCGAGGTCGGGGAGGGCGTCGTCGAGGTCAAGGCCACCAACGGCGACACCCACCTTGGCGGCGACGACCTGGACCAGCGGGTCCAGGACTGGATCGTCCAGGAGTTCAAGCGCGAATCGGGCATCGACCTGACCCGCGACAAGATGGCCATCCAGCGGCTCAAGGAGGCCGCCGAGAAGGCCAAGGTCGAGCTCTCGACCACCATGGAGACCGAGATCAACCTGCCCTTCATCACCGCCGACGCCTCCGGGCCCCGGCACCTCCTGATGAAGATGACCCGGGCCAAGCTCGAGCAGCTCTGCGAGGACCTCATCCAGCGCTCCGTTGCGCCCGTCAAGCAGGCCCTGGCCGACGCCAACCTCAAGCCCTCGGACATCCACGAGGTCATCCTCGTCGGCGGCCAGACCCGCATGCCCCGCATCCAGCAGCTGGTCCATGAGCTGTTCGGCCGGGAGCCCCACAAGGGCGTCAACCCGGACGAGGTCGTGGCCGTCGGCGCGGCCATCCAGGGCGGCGTCCTGTCGGGCGACGTCAAGGACGTCCTCCTGCTCGACGTCACCCCGCTGACGCTGGGCATCGAGACCCTCGGCGGCGTCTTCACCCGGATGATCACCCGCAACACGACCATCCCGACCAAGAAGACGGAGATCTTCTCGACGGCCTCGGACAACCAGCCGAGCGTCGAGATCCACGTCCTCCAGGGCGAGCGCGAGATGGCCTCGGCCAACCGGACCCTCGGGCGCTTCCACCTCGACGGCATCCCGCCGGCCCCCCGGGGCATCCCCAAGGTCGAGGTCACCTTCGACATCGACGCCAACGGCATCCTGCACGTCTCGGCCAAGGACCTGGGCACGGGCAAGCAGCAGGCCATCACCATCACCGGCCACAGCGGCCTCGACGAGAAGGAGATCAACCGCATGGTCAAGGACGCCGAGTCCAACGCCGCCGAGGACAAGCGGCGGCGGGAGACCATCGACGCCCGCAACCACGCCGACCAGCTGGTCTACAGCCTGGAGAAGCTCCTGCGCGACAACCGGGACAAGGTCCCGGCCGAGGAGGCCGACCGCGTCCAGAAGGAGATCGAGAACACCAAGAAGGCCATCGAATCGGACGATCTGGAGCGCATCCGCAAGGCGTCCGAGGACCTGGCCAACGCCTCGCACAAGCTGACCGAGCTGATGTACCGGCAGGCCGGCCCGCAGCCGGGCCCCGAGGCCGGCGGCGCCCAGGCCGGCGGCCCGCAGGCGTCCTCCGGCGGCGGCAACGGCCACGCCGAAGAGGGCGAGGTCATTGACGCCGAAGTCGTCGATGACGATACTAAGAAGAAGTAGGTAGGCGCGGCGGCCCGCGGCCGACCGTCCCCCGGCCCGTGAAGGCCGGGGGCGGGCCCGAGGTGCGGCGATGGCGAAGGATTTTTACAAGGTCTTGGGCGTCGAGAAGGGCGCCGCCCTGCCCGAGATCAAGAAGGCCTACCGCAAGCTGGCCCGCAAGTACCATCCCGACCTCAATCCCGGGGACAAGACGGCCGAGTCCCGCTTCAAGGAGATCCAGGAGGCCTACGCCGTCCTGAGCGACGCCAAGAAGCGGGCCCAGTACGACCAGTTCGGCGACCTCGGCGGCGTCCCGCCGGGGGCCGGGCCGGCGGGCGGCCCCGGCGGCGGGTTCGAGGGCTTCGATTTCTCCGATTATGGCTCCTCGACCTTCCGGGACTTCTTCGAGAACCTCTTCGGCGCGGGCGGGGGCCGGGGCGCCGGGCCTTCGCCCTCCGGTCCCGAGCGCGGCGAGGACCTCCAGTACGCCATGTCGATCGCCTTCGAGGACGCCATCCGCGGCGTCGAGGCCCGCATCCGGGTCAACCGCCTGGCCGGCTGCCCGACCTGCGGCGGCTCCGGCCGGGCTTCCGGATCGCGGCCCCGGACCTGCCCCGCCTGCGGCGGCAGCGGCCGGGGCACGACCCAGCGCGGCTTCATGAGGTTTTCCGGGGCCTGCCCCTCCTGCGGCGGCTCCGGCCAGCTCCCGGGAGAGCCCTGTCCGGCCTGCGCCGGCGCGGGCCTGGCCCAGATCTCCGATCTCATCGCCGTCCGCATCCCGGCAGGCGTCGACAACGGCTCCAAGGTCCGCGTCCCCGGGCGCGGCAACGCCGGACGGAACGGCGGCCCCCCGGGCGACCTGTACATCGTCATCGAGGTCGCGCCCCACGCCTTTTTCAAGCGGGACGGCGCGGACATCTCGGTCCGCGTGCCGATCACCGTGCCGGAGGCCACCTTGGGCGCCAAGGTCGAGGTGCCGACCCTCTGGGGCCGGACGACCATCCGCATCCCGCCCGGGACGAAGTCGGGGCAGAAGTTCCGCATCCGGGACCAGGGCGCCCCGCTCGCCGGCCGGAAGGGCCGCGGCGACGAGTTCGCCGAGGTCTATATCGTCCCGCCCCCGTTCGAGGACCAGCGGGTCCGGGAGATCATGAAGGAGCTGGAAGCGCTCTCGGGGCCGAACCCGAGGCAGTCCATGGGATAAGCGGCCATGAAAAAAGGCACGAGAACGCGCCGGACCGAGGCCAAGGGCTCCGGCGGGGCCGTCTACCACATCTCGGCCGTGGCCGAGATGTACGGCCTTCACCCCCAGACCCTGCGGATGTACGAGCGGGAGGGCCTGCTCGCGCCGTCCCGGAGCCAGGGCAACACCCGGCTCTACTCCGAAGCCGACCTGAAGCGGCTGGAGATCATCCTCAACCTCATCCGCGACCTGGGCGTCAATCTGGCCGGCGTCGAGGTCGTCCTCAACATGCGGGACAAGATCGAGCGCATCGAGGCCGAGGTCGGGGAGTTCCTGGCCTACATCCAGAGGGAGTTCTTCCAGGGCAAGGAGGAGGAGTTCGAAGCCCGGAAGAGGGCCCTGATGAGCGTCCGGCCGAGCGGGGTCATCAAGGTCCGCTCCCGCGACGAGTGAGGCATGGACCCCAAGGACCCCGGCGACTCCAGGAACATCAAGCACTACCTGGAGGCCATCGCCAAGTTCCCGGCCCTGACCGAGGAGGACGAAAAGGCGCTCGGCGAGCGCATCCGCCGGGGCGACGCCGAGGCCCTGCAGGCCCTGGTCCGGTCCAACCTCAAATTCGTCGTGTCCTACGTCAAGAAATACCAGGGCATGGGCCTGGGGCTGCTCGACCTGATCGACGAGGGCAATGTCGGGCTGATCGAGGCGGCCCGCCGCTTCGACCCCACGCGCGGCGTGCGCTTCGTCTCCTACGCCGTCTGGTGGATCCGCCAGGCCGTCTACCACGCCCTGACCCAGTCGGCGCGGATCACCCACATCCCCCAGAAGCTGTCCGACATGATCTCGTCGATGAAGAAGAAGACGGCCGAGCTCAAGGGCGGGCTGGGGCGGGACCCGACGCGGGAGGAGATCGCCGCGGCCATGGGCTTGGCGGAGTCCGACGTCGAGGACCTCGAGGTCCTGGCCGAACGGAACCTGTCCTTGAGCGAGAAGCTCAACGACGACGACCTGCAGGTCGAGGACCGGATCAGCGATCCCGACTCGCCTTCGGTCGAGTACCAGATCATCAAGGCCTCCGTCCAGCAGCAGATCCGGGCCGTCCTGGGGGAGCTGGATGAAAAGGAGGCCCTTGTGCTAAAATTGAGGTTCGGGCTGGACGACGACCGGCCGCAGACCCTCCAGGAGATCGGCGGCCGGCTCAACCTGACCCGGGAGAGGATCCGCCAGATCGAACAGAAGGCCATGCGGAAATTGAGCCGGTCGCAGAAGATGCAGAGCCTCCGGGGTTACCTGAATTGAGCCAAGCCCCGCCCTGCCCGAAGTGCCAGGGGACCGGCTGGCTCCTCCAGGACGCCGGCGGCTCCCAGGTGGCCCGGCGCTGCGCCTGCTACGGCGAGCGCTGGCGCCAGTCCCTCTTCGACCAGGCCAACATCCCCCGGCGCTACCAAGCCTGCTCGCTGGACAATTTCGAGGTCCACAACGATTCCCACCGGGACGCCCTCAAGATCTCGCGGCAGTTCGTCAAGAACTTCCCGGCCCAGGACGTCGGGCTATTGTTCATCGGCCCCTGCGGGGTGGGCAAAACCCACCTGGCGGCGGCCATCCTCCTGGAGCTCATCCGGGCCAAGGACGCGTCCTGCATCTTCTACGACTTCCGGGACCTGATCCGGGAGATCCAGAGCACCTTCACGCCCGACTCGACCCTGTCCGAGTCGGACGTGCTGTCCCCGGTCTTCCAGTCCGAGGTCCTGGTCCTCGACGAGCTGGGGGCCAAGCGGACCACGGCCTGGGTCGAGGAGACGGTCTTCTACATCATCAACCACCGCTACAACCACAAGAAGATGACCCTGTTCACGACCAACTACCCGGACCTCGACGAGGAGGAGGACAAGCGGGACTCCTTCTACAAGAAAAGCGGCGACAGCCTCATCGACCGCATCGGCGTCCGGCTGCGGTCCCGCATCTACGAGATGTGCAAGGTCGTCGAGATCGCCGGCGAGGACTACCGCAAGATCGCCAAGCAGGCCAGCTACCGGTTCTGAACGCCTCCCTTGCCAGCGGGGGTTTCGCTAAGGGCCTTCCGGCCTTGCTTTTTTGCGGTCGGCGTGTTATATTGCGCCAGCCTGCTCCTCGGTAGCTCAATCGGCAGAGCGGGTGGCTGTGATATCGCAGCTTCCACGAGAGATCGTGGATGAAAAACCGGGTGAATTCAGGGAAGCCTTCCCTCCCTGGGAGAAAGGTAATCCTGAGCCAAGCCCCTTCCCGGCGGGAAGGGGAAGGTGCAGAGACTAGAGCATCGCTCGTACCGCGGCGCGGGCCGCGGGAAGCGCCCGGCACCCTCAGCCCTTATACGGGACGGGTGAAGAGATAGTCCAAGCCCAGAAGAAATTCTGGGGCGCTTGTAACCACTAGGTTGCAGGTTCGAGTCCTGCCCGAGGAGCCATCTTTTTTCCCGTCGTTCGCCGCCGACGGCCTCTGTCTGCCCGGGGCGGCCCCCTCCCGTCTTAACCGAAAATTGTCCCGGCCTTCATCGGCCCTTAACCCTGTCTCCTTATCCTGGGGGCGAAGAAAGCTCACAAGGAGACAGAGAGCATGCGTAAAGCCCTCAAAGCCCTGCGCGACCTGGCCGTCGGCCTGATGATGCTGCCGATGGTCACCCTCATGAGCCTGATGGCCCAGACGGCCACCCCGCCCCCCCAGACCTTCAGCGCGACGGTCTACCTGGACTACCGGTATTTCCTGTCCCACGCCGGCCCCGGCACGCTCCAGCCCGCTAACGACACGACGGCCTATCTCAACAACCAGTTCGTCTTCCGCCGGGCCTATTTCACCTACGAGAACAAGATCAACGACAACCTGAAGTTCCGCTTCCGCATCGACGCCGACAACACGGCCAATGTGACAGGCGTCGCCCTGACCGGCACGCCGGTCTCGGGCGCGTCTACGACCAAGGACGACAAACTCCGCCCCTTCATCAAGCACCTCTACCTCGAATACGCAAACTTCCTCATCCCCAAGATGGTCCTGAACGCCGGCATGATCGAGACCCTGACCTTCAAGCCGGCCGAGGAGCGCTGGGGCCTGAGAAGCGTGGCCAAGACCCTCGTCGACGGCTACCAGGACATCACCAAGGCCAATATCGCGGCCACGAGCGCCGACATAGGCGCGAGCCTGAAGTACTCGATCGCGAAGTACGTCCGGTTCGCCGCCGGATTCTATAACGGCGCCCATTACTCGCACGCCGAGACCGACCAGTACAAGGAAGTCGAGCTCCAGGCCCAGCTCAGCCCTCTGCCGGGCGTTTCCTTCGTCGGCTACATGGATTATGAGCGGAAGCTCCCGGTCGCGGACCTTCCGGCCGAGACCAAGCCCGCCGCGACGACCTATAAGGTCGACGCCTTCTTCGAAATGGTCAAGAACCTGGTCATGGCCGGAGAATGGTTCACGTTCAAGGCCGACCTCAATCAGACCGGCGGCGAGAAGTATGACCGGAGCGGCTGGTCCACCTTCGCCCGCTATACGGTCAAGCCCGACAAGTTCCAGCTGTTCGCGCGCTACGACAGCTATGTGCCGAACAGCCTGGACCGGGACCTCGACATGAGCCTGCTCATCGCCGGCTTCGAATGGGCGCCTTACAACGCCAGCTGGAAGCTCCAGCCCAACGTCTGGTTCTACCATTACACGAACGGCGTCCGGTACAACGCCAACGCCACAAAGAACAGCGACGTTGTCTTCAACCTGACGTTCTTCCTGTCCTTCTGAGGCGGCAGGTCTCTCTGCAGAGAAAAGGAGAATCAACATGAAAAAGATCACCCTCATCGCCCTCCTGTCCCTGGCCCTCCTGGGCGGCTTCCTCTTCGGCGCCAAAATGCTCCAGATCAAGGGCTCCGACACCATGGTCAACCTCGTCCAGATCCTGGCCGAGGAGTACATGGCCAAGAACCCCGGCACCCCGATCGCCGTCCTCGGCGGCGGGTCCGGCACGGGCATCACCGGCCTCATCAACCAGACCTGCGACATCGCCAACCATTCCCGCGAGTGGAAGCCCAAGGAGATCGACCAGGCCTGGGACAAGGGCGTCACGCCCAGACCCTTCGTCGTGGCCGTCGACGGGCTCAGCATCATCGTCAACGAGAAGAACCCGGTCGACGAGCTGACCGTGGCCCAGGTCGGCGCCCTCTATCGCGGCGACGTCAAGAACTGGCAGGCCGTCGGCGGCGCCAAGCGGGCCGTCTCGCTCTACGGCCGGCAGTCCAACTCCGGCACCTACGTCTTCATGCAGGAGTTCGTCCTCGGCAACAAGAACTACTCGACCGACATGAAGGAGATGAACGGCAACGCCCAGATCATCGAAGGCGTGCTCCAGGACGAGGGTGCGGTCGGCTACGTCGGCGTCGGCTACCTCCACGACGAGACCGGCAAGATCCGCCCGGGCCTTAAGATCGTCAAGATCTCCCGGGAGCCCAACGGGCCGGCCTATCTGCCCACGGACAAGGCCGCCGTCGACTCCGGCGCCTACCCCATCTCGCGGCCCCTCTACATGGCCACGAACGGCAAGCCCAAGGGCGCCGCGGCCGCCTTCCTGCAGTGGATCGTCGGTCCCGAGGGCCAGGCCATCGTCGATCGCGAGGGCTTCTTCACGGTCGGCGAGGGCAAGTTCAAAGCCTCCAACGACAAGAACTTCAAGTGAGCCGGGGCCTCGGGTCGAACGTCGGCTGTGGCCCTGATCGTCCGATGCGAACCAGGAAACGTCGCGACCTCAAGGAATCGGCGATCAGGGCCTTTTTCTTCACCAGCGGGGTCCTGGCCGTCCTGGTCCTCGTCGGCATCTTCCTGACCCTGCTCGTGACGGCCTTCCCGGCCTTCCGGCAGATCAGGCTCGGCGAGTTCTTCGCCAGCACCCGCTGGGACCCGACCTCTCCGGAAAAGGCCGAGTACGGCCTCCTGTCAATGATCGTCAGCACCCTTATGGTTACCGCCGGGGCGCTGGCCCTGGCTGTGCCCGTTGGCATCGGCGTTGCGGCCTATCTCTCGGACGTCGCCCATTGGCGGACCCGGGAGATCCTCAAACCGGTCGTGGAGATCCTGGCCGGCATCCCCTCGGTCGTCGTCGGCTTCCTGGGGATCGTCCTGTTCGGGCCGGCCCTGGCCAAGCTCTTCCACACCGGCAACGGCCTGAATGCCCTCAACGGCAGCATCCTGCTGGCCATCATGGCCCTGCCGACGATCATCAGCATCTCCGAGGATTCCCTCAACGCCGTCCCGCGGTCCTATAGCGAGGCCTCCCTGGCCCTCGGCGCCTCCCGGTGGCAAACCCTGGTCCGGGTCAAGCTGCCGGCCGGCCTCTCGGGCATCATCGCCGCCGTCATGCTCGGCATGGGCCGGGCCATCGGCGAGACCATGACGGTCCTCATGGCCACGGGCAACGCCCGGTCGTTCCCCCACGGCTTGCTCGACGCCGTCCGGACCATGACCTCCAATATCGCCATCGAGCTCGGCGAAGTGCCGTACTTCACCACGCACTATTACGCCCTCTTCGCCATCGGCCTGGTCCTGTTCGTCATGACCTTCGCCGTCAATCTCGCGGCCGACGTCGTCCTCCGGAAGTACCAGGAGCGTGAACGGTGAAGCGCTCGGCCCGCAAGCGGATCGTCCAAGCCCTGGGCTTCCTGGCCCTGCGCGCCGCCCTGGCCCTGGTCCTGGCCGTCCTGGCCCTGTTCCTCTACGACATCGGCAAGAAGGGGGGAGGGGCCATCACCTGGGAGTTCCTGTCGCAGGCCCCGCACAAGGGCATGACCGAGGGCGGCATCTTCCCGGCCATCTTCGGCACCCTGCTCGTGACCCTGATCACGGGCGTCCTGGCCGTGCCCCTGGGCATGAGCGCCGCCATCTACCTCAACGAGTACGCCCGCCAGACGCGCCTGACCCGGCTCATCCGCCTGTCCATCCGCAACCTCTCGGGAGTGCCCTCCATCGTCTACGGCCTCTTCGGCGTCATCCTCTTCGTCAACATCATGCGCTTCGGGACCTCCGTCCTCTCGGCCGGCCTGACCCTGGGCCTGATGACCCTCCCCTGGACGATCACGGCCAGCGAAGAAGCTCTCAAGACCATCCCGAACTCCTACCGGGAAGGGGCCCTGGCCCTGGGCGCGACCAAGTGGCAGATGATCCGGACCAACGTCCTGCCCTATGCCGTGCCCGGCATGCTGACCGGGACCGTCCTCGGCCTGGCCCGGGCGGCGGGGGAGACGGCCCCGATCCTGTTCACCGGAGCGGCCTTCTACCTGCCGTTCCTGCCCAAGTCGCCCGGCGACCAGTTCATGGCCCTGCCGTACCATCTCTACATCATGGCCACCCAGCACCACGCCATCCTCCAGGTCCGGCCCCTGGCCTACGGCACGGCCCTGGTCCTGATCGCCCTCGTCCTGGGCCTCAACATGACCGCCGTCATCGTCCGCTACCGGTTGAGAAGGAAACAGAGATGAGCACCGCCGCGACCGCCGGGGCCAAGATCCAGGCCCGCAACCTCCATTTCTACTATGGTCCCTCCCGGGCCCTCAAGGACGTCTCCATCGACTGCCACGACCGGCAGGTCACGGCCATCATCGGACCGTCCGGCTGCGGCAAGTCGACCTTCATCAGGACCCTCAACCGCATGAACGACGTCATCCCCGGGACCCGCATCGAGGGCCGCATCCTGCTCGACGGCCGGGACATCAACGCCCCGGAGGTCGACGTCGTCGAGCTGCGGCGCCGGGTGGGCATGGTCTTCCAGAAACCCAATCCCTTCCCCAAGTCCATTTTCGACAATATCGCCTACGGCCTGCGGATCAACGGCCTGCGGGACCGGCGCCGGATCGAGGAGACCGTCGAGCGCAGCCTGCGGGGCGCGGCCCTCTGGGACGAGGTCAAGGACCGGCTCGACGACAACGCCTTCGCCCTGTCGGGCGGGCAGCAGCAGCGCCTGTGCATCGCCCGGTCCCTGGCCGTCGAACCCGAGGTCATCCTGTTCGACGAGCCCTGCTCGGCCATCGACCCCATCGCCACGGCCAAGGTCGAGGACTTGATTGAGACGCTCAAGTCACGCTACACTGTCGTCATCGTGACCCACAACATGCAGCAGGCGGCCCGCGTGTCCGACTTCACGGCCTTCATGATGCTGGGCGAGCTGGTCGAATTCGACCGGACCGCGAAGATCTTCACCGCGCCGGCCAACAAGCTGACCGAAGACTACATCACCGGCCGGTTCGGGTGAGCCGGGCCGGAACGCCGGGAGGAGGCCCCATGTCCAGGACAGAACGCCCGTTCGACGAGGAACTCAAGGTCCTCAAGGAGAAGCTCCTGGAGATGGCCTCCCGGGCCGAGGAGCAGATCGCCACGGCCGTCCGCGGCCTCAAGGACCGCGAAGAGGCCCTGGCCTGCCAGGTCCTGGACCGGGAGGAGGCCATCAACCTCCTGGACATCGAGATCGACGAGATGTGCATGCGGCTCCTGGCCCTGCGCCAGCCCATGGCCACGGACTTGCGCTTCATCACCTCGGCCATGAAGATCTCGAGCGACGTCGAGCGCATCGGCGACCTGGCCGTCAATATCGCCGAGAGGACGATCGACCTCCTGAAATCGCCCCAGCTCAAGCCACTCATCGACATCCCCCGCATGGCCCAAATGGCCCAGGACATGGTCCGCGACGCCCTGAACGCCTTCATCAACCACGACGACGGGCTGGGCCGGGACGTCTGCGAGCGCGACGACCTCGTGGACGAGCTCAACAACCAGGTCTTCCGCGAGCTGCTGACCTACATGATGCAGGACCCGGGCACCATCTCCCGGGCCGTGGACCTGATCCTGGTCGGCCGGCACCTCGAGCGCATCGCCGACCACGCCACGAACATCGCCGAGGACGTCATCTACATGGTCCGGGGCCGGACGATCAAGCACCATATCGAGGAAGGCCGGGCCACCGGCCTCAAGGGCTGCGACGTCAAGTAGCCGCAGGCCGGGGCGCTCCCCGTGTCCCTAACGCAGGTCCCTGATCCGGACCTCGATGTCCTTCTCGCTCGCCAGGAGCTTGATGAGGCGCGACGGGTCGGTATCACCCATATGGTAGGGGTAGAGGACCTTGGGGCGGAAGGCCCGGGCGGCGTCGGCCACCTGCTCGGGGTCCATCGTGTAGGGGAGGTTCATGGGCAGGAAGGCGACGTCGATATCTTTCAGGGCCTTCATCTCCGGCGTGTTCTCCGTGTCCCCGGCGATGTAGACCCGCTTGTCCCCGAACGTCACGACATAACCGTTGCCCGGGCCCTGGGGATGGAAGGGACCGTCCCCCGGCCTCTTGTGGAGGATGTTGTAGGCCGGGACGGCCTCGATGGCCAGGCCCAGCGCGGTCGTCTTGTCCCCGTTGCCCAGGATGGTCGCGCCCGGCAGCTTGGCGGCGCAGGACCGGCTGCCGACGATGACCGTGCCGGGCTTGAGGACGGCCTTGAGGGCCGCGGGATCGAGGTGGTCGAGGTGCTCATGGGTGACGAGGACCAGGTCGGCCTTGGGCAGGGCGCCATAGTCCGCGGCCTCGCCGTAGGGGTCGACCTGGATGATCTTGCCGCCGAAGGCCATCTGGAGCGAGCCGTGGCCGAGGAACGTGATCTCGAGCGGTCCGCCCGACGTCGGGATGACGTCGGCCGCGGGCTTCGCTGGAGCGGCCGCTCTTGCGGCCAGGCCGAAGGCCAGGAATCCGAGGGCGAGGATGAGTTTCATGGGCGTCCCTCCCGGCGCGTTTTCCCCATTATAATGCGCCCGGGCGGCCGGCGCAACGGCGGCCCGGCGGTCTCACCCGGCCCGGAGGGCGTGCAGAGCGAGGACGACGGCCAGGGCCGCGGCGGCGAAGAGGAGCGAGGCCCGGACGGGAACCCCGTCCCGGCGTCGGTGGGCCTCGACGATCCAGCGAAAGGACGCCCCGGCCAGGCCGGTCGAAAGGGCCAGGGCAGCGGCGGCGAACCAAGGGCTCATGGGATCCTACCTTCGCCCCCATTACACCCGAGGATTGTTAAGGGATGATAAATCCCGTGGCAAAAACGGCCGGTTCGTTTATAATACCGCATCATGAGACGCGGGCCGGAGACGCCATGGCCCCGGTGATCGCCGCACTCGACGACGAAGCCGACATCCTCGAGCTCCTGCGCGTGGCCCTCGAGCCGGCCGGCTATCGCTTTGAGGGCTTCCAGGAACCGGAAGACCTTTTCCGCTATCTTGCGGGGGAACGGCCCGGCCTGATCCTGCTCGACCTGATGCTGCCCGGGACGGACGGCCTGGAGATCTGCCGCCAGGTCCGCCGCTCGCCCGATCTGGCCTCCGTCCCCATCATCATGCTGACGGCCCGGGGCGGGGAGGCCGACAAGGTCGCCGGCCTCGAGATCGGCGCCGACGATTACGTCACCAAGCCCTTCTCGGTCAAGGAGCTCGTGGCCCGGGTCCACGCCGTCCTGCGGCGGCCGGCGGCCCCGTCCGGTCCCCGGATCGTCATCGGCCCGCTGGCCCTCGATGAGGACAAGTTCGAGGCCGCCGTCGGGGGCGCCAAGGTCGACCTGACGGCGACCGAGTTCAAGATTCTCCGGCTTTTGGCCTCCCAGCCGGGACGGGTCTTCAGCCGGGACCGCATCCTCGACCATCTTTGGGGGACCGAGAAGGCCGTCATCGACCGGACCGTCGACGTGCACATCCGCAACCTGCGGGAGAAGCTGGGCCCGGCGGCCGGGCTGATCAAGAACATCCGCGGCGTGGGGTACAAGCTCGAAGAATGAAAAAGACGCTGTTCCTGCGGTTCTTCCTGGGTTATGCCGCCGTCGTCGTCCTCCTGGCCGCGGCGGTGCTGGTCTTCGCGCCGCCGCTCCTGCGGTCGCACCACAACGAGGAACGGGCGACCGGGCTGGAGCACATGGCCCTCCTGCTCGAAGGCCAGGTCCTGCCTTATGTGACCGGGGCGGCCCCGGGCGACCTGGAGGCCCTGGTCGTCGACCTGGGCCGGAAGACCGCCACCCGCATCACCGTCATCGGGCCCGACGGCCGGGTCCTGGCCGACTCGGAAAAGGAGCCCCGGGACATGGAGAACCACTTCTTCCGTCCCGAGATCCAGGCCTCGCTGCGCGGCGAGACGCAGATGTCCATCCGGCCCAGCTCCACGCTCGGGGCCGACATGATGTACCTGAGCGTCCCGCTGCGCGCGGACGGCCGCGTTGCCGGGGCCCTGCGTTTGAGCCTGTTCATGAAGGACATCGAGGTCGTCATGGCCGCTTTTCGCGGCGACCTGTGGCGGGTCGTCGGGATCGTCACCCTCGTGGCCCTCCTCCTGGCCTTCTTCCTGACCCGGTCCGTGGCCGGCCCCCTCCGGGAGGTCATCGAGGCCTCCAAGCGGGTCGCGGCCGGGGACTTCGACGTCCGGGTCTCGACCCGGCGCCAGGGAGAGTTCCGCGACCATGCCCTGTCCTTCAACGCCATGACCGGCCGGCTCAAGGGCCTGTTCGAGGAGCTCCGGCTGAAGAACGAGGAGACCGGCCGCATCCTGGCCTCCATCCGGGAGGGCCTGTGCGTGCTCGACGGCGACGCCCGCATCCTCTCCTGCAACGACAGCTTCCGCCGCCTGGCGGGCCGCGAGGCCCCGGAGGGCCTCCATTTCTGGGAGGTCCTGCGCAGCTCCGCGGCCATGGAGATGGTCCGCAAGGCCCGGTCCGGCGAGACGGGCGAGACCGGCGAGATGCTGATCGGCGACCGCGTCTTCGTCGGCAGCGCGTCGCGGCTGGCCGCGGCCGACCGCCTGGTCGTCACGCTCCTCGACGTCACGGCCTTCCGGGCCCTGGAGAAGACCAAGAGGGACTTCGTGGCCAACGTGTCCCACGAGCTCAAGACGCCGCTGACGGCCATCAAGGGCTTCGTCGAGACCATGGAGCCGCGGGCCGAGGCGGAGAACCGCCCCTACCTGGAGATCATCCGCCGCAACGCCGACCGGATGATCGCCATCGTCGACGACCTGCTCACGCTGTCCGATCTCGAGACGCCGGGACGGGCCCCGGCCAAGGCGGGCGTCGAGGCCAGGTCCCTGGCCGAGAACATTCTCAAGATGTTCGAGCGCCGGGCGGCCGAGAAGGGCCTGGCCCTGGTCCTCGAGGCCCCGGCCGGCCTGCCGGCCCTGCCGGCCGACCCGGTCCAGCTGGAGGGGCTGCTCCTGAACCTGGTCGACAACGCCGTCAAATACACCGACAAGGGCGCGGTGACCGTCCGGCTCCGGGCCGCCGACGGCCGCTTCCTCATCGAGGTGGCCGATACCGGCCCGGGCATCGACGCCGTCCACCTGCCGCACGTCTTCGAGCGCTTCTATGTCGCCGACAAGTCCCGCTCCAAGAAGCTGGGCGGGACCGGGCTCGGCCTGGCCATCGTCAAGCACATCGCCCAGGCCCACGGCGGCGGCGTCTCCGTCAAGAGCCGGCTGGGCGAAGGGACGACGGTGACCGTGGACCTGCCGCTGGCCTAGCCGGGCCGCGGCCGCTCTGCTATAATGACGGACTTCGGCCCGGCCGGGGACACCTTCCATGAGCGACGCCTTGAGAATCCTCGAGAACGAGGTCCAGATCGCGGCCCTCGCGTTCATGGCCCTCGTCTACGCCGTCCGCCTGGCCTGGATCTTCCGCTTCAAGGTCCGCCGGGAGCGGACGCTGCCGGCCGGGAATGCCCGGGCCGGGGCGGGCTATTCGCTCCTGAACATCGCCCTGCCCGGGGCCATGGAATCGACCCGGACGCGGCCCGGCTTCTACGCCCAGTTCGTCGTCTTCCACCTCGGGGTCGCCGCGGCCATCGCCGGGACCTTCATCATCCCCTATGCGCCCCGGCTGTTCGCGTTCCGCTGGGTCGCGGCCTTGTTCCAGGCGGTCGTCGGGGCGGCCTTCGCCGTCGGCGTCGCCCGTCTAGTCCGGCGCCTGCGGCACCCCGTGCTCCGGCGCGTCAGCTCGCCCGACGACTATTTTTCGCTGGCCCTCCTGCTGGCCTGGTTCGCGGCGGCCGTCCTGGCCCTGCCCAACCGGCCCGAAAAAGGGGAGGGGCCGCTCCTGGCCTACTTCGGGCTGACGGCCTTCTTCCTGGTCTACGTGCCCTTCTCGAAGATCTGCCACTATCTCTATTACCCGTTCACCCGGCTCTACCTGGGCCGGACGCTCGGCCATCGGGGGGCCTTCCCGCCGGCGGCCCGCAAGGAGGGCCTGTGAAGCGCCGCAAGACGGGCCCATCCGGCGTCGTCGACGCCCCGCTCGACACGCGGACCCAGGCCAGAGCGAAGGAGGAGGGACGGGCCTCCGTCCGGGACGAGCGGCTGAAGACGTTCGAGCCGGGCGACAATGCCGCCCGCTTCCTCGACCTGCTCGGGCGGCGCATCTCACGGCCGCTGGCCGTCTCGATGACGGCCTGCGTCCACTGCGGCCTGTGCGCCGAATCCTGCCACTATTTCCTGGCCCGGCCGGACGATCCGACCATGACCCCGGTCTGGAAGGCCGACCAGATCCGCAAGATCTTCAAGCGCCACGTCGACTGGACCGGCCGCATCGCGCCCTGGTGGGTCAAGGCCGGCGGGCCGGCCGGCGACGAGGACCTCAACCGGCTCAAGAACATCGTCTTCGGCGCCTGCAGCGCCTGCCGCCGCTGCACCTACAACTGCCCTATGGGGGTTGACACGGGGCTCTTGGTGCGCTTCGCGCGCGGCCTGCTGACCGAGCTGGGCGTCGTGCCCGAGGGGGTTTTCAACGTCAGCCGCGACCAGTGGGAAACGGGCAACCAGATGGCCGTCTCCGAGCTGGACTACCTGGAGACGCTCGAATGGATGCGCGACGAGGTCCGCGCGGAGCTTGGGGACGAGAGCGTCGACATCCCGGTCGACAAGCCGGACTGCGACATCCTGTACACCATCAACCCGCGGGAGATCAAGTTCGATCCCCGCTCGATCGCCCACGCGGCCAAGATCTTCCATCTGGCCGGCGAGTCCTGGACGCTGCCGAAGTGGGGCTGGGACCAGACCAATTTCGGCCTTTTCTCGGGAGACGACCGGCTGGGGGCCTATGTCGCCCGCAACGTCTACGAGGCGGCCGACCGGCTCGGGGCCCGGCGGATCGTCATCTCCGAGTGCGGCCACGGCTATCGTTCCACGCGCTGGGAGGGCTATACCTGGGCCGACGTCCCGCAGACGCGGCCGACCGAATCGGTCGTCGTCACCCTGCTGCGGTACCTCGAACAGGGCCGGATCGCCGTCGACCCGGCCAGGAACCCGGACCCGGTGACCTTCCACGATTCCTGCAACATCGCCCGGTCGGGCGACCTGGTCGAGGAGCCCCGCCGGGTCCTGGCCCGGGTCTGCGCCGATTTCCGGGAGATGCATCCCAACCGCCGCGAGAACTTCTGTTGCACGGGCGGCGGCGGCCTGCTCTCGATGGCCGAATACCGGCCCCTGCGGCTGGAGGCGGCCAAGATCAAGGCCGATCAGCTCCGGGCTACCGGGGCCAAGCTCGTCTGCACGATGTGCCACAACTGCGTCGACGGGCTGACCGACGTCATCAAGCACTACAAGCTGCCCCTGCGGGTCGTCCAGGTCCTGGAGCTGGTCTCCAACGCCCTGGTCCTGCCGGGGCGGGCGACATAGGAGTCCGCCATGCCGACCCTGGAGATCGATGGCCAGACGCTCGAGCTTAACGAGGAGGGCTTCCTCGTCCATCCCGAGGACTGGACCGAGGCCGTGGCCCTGGCCTTGGCCAAGGCCGAGGAAGGGCTGGCCGAGCTGACGGCCGAGCATTGGGCCGTGGTCAAGTTCATCCGCGAATATTACCTGGACAAGAACCTGGCCCCCATGGTCCGCAAGATGTGCCAGGCCACGGGATTCCCCCTCATGAAGATCTACGACCTGTTCCCGTCGGGCCCCGCCAAGGGGGCCTGCAAGGTGGCCGGGCTGCCCAAGCCCGACGGCTGCGTCTGACGGCGCGTCAGCGGGCCCGGACCGGGCGCGCGGCGATCTTGCCGACCGCCTCGACGGCCTTCAGGACGTGCTCTTCCGTGTTGAACGGCCCGATGCCGAAGCGCACCGCGCCGTGGATCTTGTCCGTCCCCAGCTGCTCGTGGACCCGCGGGGCGCAGTGCAGGCCGGTCCGGCAGGCGATGCCGAAATCCACGTCCAACATGGTCCCCACGTCCGCGGCCTCCATCCCTTCGATGTTGAAGGCCAGCACGGCGATGTGGTCCTTCAGGTCGTCCAGGCAGTAGGTGACGACGCGGGGGATGGCCTTCAGGCCGTCGAGCAGGAGGCCGGCCAGGCGCATCTCCTCGGCGTGGATGTTCTCCAGGCCCCGGCCCTTGATCCAGGTCAGCCCGGCCTTCAGGCCGGCGATGCCCATGACGTTGGGCGTGCCGTATTCGAGCCGGTAAGGATATTCGTCGAGGTGGGGCCGGACGGCCGAGCGCACGCCGGTCCCGCCGGCCCGGGTGTGCCGGATCTCGACGCCCTCGCCCACGCACAGCCCGCCGATGCCCGTGGGGCCGAGCAGGGACTTGTGCCCGGTGAAGGCGACGATGTCGATGGCCTGGGCCTTCATGTCGATGGGGACCTTGCCGGCCGACTGGGAGGCGTCGATGGCGAAGGGGATGCCGGCCTCGCGGCAGAGGCGCCCGATCGCGGCGACCGGTTGGACGGTGCCGATGACGTTCGAGGCATGGTTGACGACGACCAGCCGGGTGTTGGGGCGGAAGCGCTTGCGGATCTCGTCCGGATCGACGAAGCCGCGGCCGTCGAAGGGGACGTGCTCGACCTCGACGCCCTGCTGGGACAGGTGGTAGAGCGGCCGGAGCACGGAGTTGTGCTCGAGCGTCGTCGTCACGGCGTGATCGCCGGGGCGGAGCAGGCCGAAGATGATGAGGTTCAGGGCGTCGGTCGAGTTGTAGCCGAAGCAGAGGCGGTTGGGATCGGTGCCGTGGAAGAACTCGGTCAGCATCTTCCGCGTCTCCTCGACGACCAGCCCGGCCTCCATGCACAGGTCGTAGCCGGAGCGGCCGGGATTGACGCCGAATTGACGGTAGAATTGATCCATATAGCGGTAGACGTCCTCGGGCTTGGGGAAGCTGGTCGCACCGTTGTCGAGGAAGATCAGGGAGCTCATGGGCACTCTCCGGATGAGGTTCTCCGCGGCGCCGGGCCGGGAAGACGTATACTAATCGCCTGGCCGGCGAATTGCAACCCGGCCGGCGGATTGGCTAGAATGGCGGCGGGACGGCCATGATCTATTTTCTCGGTCTGGGCAGCAACCTCGGGCGGCGGGCCGCCCGTCTGGCCGAGGCCCGGCGGCGGCTGGAGCGGGGCGGCATCGCGGTGCTGCGGGCCTCCGCGGTCTACGAGACCGAGCCGGTCGATCTCCTCGACCAGCCCTGGTTCCTCAACCAGGTGCTCGAGGTCCGCTCGGGGCTCGACCCGGCCGCGCTCCTGGCCCTGGCCAAGTCCATCGAGGCGGCCATGAAACGGGCCCCGGCGGCGCCCAAGGGGCCCCGGACGATCGACATCGACATCCTCCTGGCAGAGGACACCGTCCTCGACACCCCGGAGCTCGTCCTGCCCCACCCGCGGCTTCACCTCCGGAACTTCGTCCTGGCGCCGCTGGCCGAGCTGGCCCCCGACCTCGTCCACCCGGTCCTCGAGCGGACGGTCAGAGAGCTTCTCGAGGCCTCGCCCGACCGGTCCCGGATCGTCAGAAATCCATGCCGAGCGTCAGATAGAAGTTCCTGCCCGCGCCCGAGACCCCGGAGCTGTAGGGGCGGTAGCGCTGGTCGGTGAGGTTCTCGACCCCGGCGCCCACACGCCAACCGCCCGCGAGCCGGTACAGGGCTTTGAAGTTCAGGGTGTGCCAGCCCGGGGCGTAGGTGTTCCCCTCGGCGTCGTGGGCGTAGATCTCGTCCTTGGATCTCTCCTCCTCCGCCAGGTCCTCGTGCTGGAACGTCCCTTGATAGAGCGCGTAAAGCTGGAGGCTGAGCCGGCCGGCGTCGTAGGACAGTCGGGACACGCCGAACCAGGGCGGCGCGTGCCGGGACGGGCTGACGCTCCCGTCGTCCAGTTCCTCTTCCCCGTCCTGGATGTTGATGTCCGACGAGAAGCCGAAGCCGGAGGGCAGGATCACCTCGATCCCGGCTTGGAGGCCGAAGACATGAGCGACCGCCGCGTTCTGGATCGCTTGGACCCGGCTCAAGACCCCGTCGTACCAGATGTAGTCCTCGCCGTTGAGGGTGTAATCGCGCCGGACCATGGCGTTGTCCAGCGTGGTGTAATAACCGGTCAGATCGACCTTGGCCGCCTCGCCGAAGACCTTGGCCACCCCCAGGTCGAAGGACAACGCGTTCTCCGCTTTCAGGTCCGGGTTTGGCACGGTCACGGCGCCCGGCTCCGAGTCGAAGACCTTGCCCATGTCGTCGACGTTGGGGGCGCGGAACGCGGTGGCGACGTTGGCCGAAACCACCCAGGAAGGCGACGGCCGGAAAACGGCGCCCACGCTCCCCGTCAGCGCCCCGTGGTCGAGGTTGGCCGTGGTGAACGGGAAGGGGTAGAACGTGGTGTCGAACTCGGCGTCCAGACGGTACCGGTTGTAGCGCAGGCCGGCCTGCAGGAGCCAGCGGTCCGAAAGCCTGATCTGGTCGCTGACGTAGGCGGCGAGGGAGCTCCAGGTGGCTTGAGGGTAGCGCGATGGCCCGGGGGCGCTCGTCCCCGCCACGATGTCCTCATCGACCCCCGTCGAGGTGACGTCGTTGGCCACGTATTCCGCGCCGTAGAACAGGGCGTGCTTCCGGCCCAGGGACTTCACGAGGTCGACGTTCACGGAATAGGCCTCCACTTCCTCGACGCGGACGTGCCTCTCCGGGTCGTTGATGTCGCGGTCGATCCGGCTCTCTTCGAACGATTGCTGGGCCAGGCGGACCGTCAGCGCGTCGTACAGGGCCGTCCCGCCGGTGTGGGCGACGCTGAGATTGTTCATCATCCACTTCTGCGGGCCGTAATCCCACTCCCCGTAGCGCGGCAGGCCGCCCCTGAGGCGGCTGTGCCGGTCGTAGCGCCCGTAGGCCGAGGTCTCCGAATAATGGAAGCCGTACTGGAGGTCCCACACCTCGCTCGGCTTGAAGCGGACCTTTTGCATGAGGTTGATCTGCGAATAAGCCGAGGGGACCTGCAGGAGCTTGTCGTCCTGCGTGATGACCGTGTCGACGCCGTCCTGGCGCTGGACATAGAACGGCTTCAGATAGTCTTCGGGACCATGGCTCCCTTGCCGGAGGTTGCCGTAGTCGAAGGCGCTGATGCTGGTGACGAGGGCCCATTTCTTCCAGCCCGCGTTGACGTGGAAATGGCCCGTCTTCTCGTCGTTGGCCGACGAGCCGCGGACCGTGCCCTCTCCGGAGATCAGCGGGTCGCCCGTCAGCGAGAAGCGCGGGACGAGCGTCTGGAAGCTCATGACGCCGCCGATGGCGTCGCTGCCGTAGACGATCGACCCCGGGCCGAAGAACACCTCGGTCGACTCCAGGGCGTAGGGGTCCAGGGAGATGACGTTCTGGATGTTCCCGGACCGGAAGATGGCCGTGTTCATCCGGACGCCGTCGACGGAGTAGAGCAAGCGGTTGGTGGCGAATCCCCTGATCATCGGACTCCCCCCGGCCTGTTGGCTCTTCTGGATGAAGACCTTGCCCGAGGCGCCGAGGAGGTCGGCGGCCGTTTGCGGGTTCTGCAGCTCCGCCTCCACGGGGGTGACGGTGACGATCTTCAACGGCACGTCGGTCGACTCCTGGCGCCAGCGGGACGCGGAGACGACGACCTCATGAAGGCTGAAGGGGACGGCCGCGAGCGACAGCTCATAAGACCTGGCCTTGATCTCGGCGAAGCTCAGCGCCTCCTCCCGGTATCCGATCCGGCCGATCACGATCCTCTCCGAGGCCTCGAAAGCCGTGATATCGGCCTGACCCTTGATGTCCGTCGTTGCCGAGGCCCGCGGGGACTCGCTTGTCAGCTGGACGAGCTCGAGGGGCTCTCCCGTCGCCCGGTCCCGGATGGTGACCGTCTGGGAAAACGCGGCTGCGGCCGAGCCCATGAGCCACAGCGCCAATAGGGTTCTCTTCACGTGAACACACTCCTTTTCAACACGACAGGGGACATGTCCTGGGCGCCCTCGCGTCCCGGCCGGGCGGCGACACGATAGGAGCACGGGGAAGAGGTTCGGGGTCAGGCGACCCGGGGAGGGGGAACGGGAGGCCGCACGCTCCTCGAAAGACGCCCCTCCAGGGAGCTTATCACGAGGAGACAGGGCGGTCGGGGCCTCTGGAACCTCCAAACCCGGGCCACGACGAAGTCCCGCGGCTGGAGACGATCAGGACCGGAGCCCTCGTCGCCGCCGAACTTCGGGGCGGCGGCCCCGAAGGACCTGACGGCGAGCTCCCGGAGGATCTTGTTCAGCCGCGTCTCGGCCCGGTCCCACCAGCACCGGTAATAGATCCGGTCGCCTTCGGTCCAGGACTCCACGATATCGTACATCTGGCCGCTAAATTCGAATTCCCGAGAGTGCTCCCAGCGAAGGAGAGATTCCGTCTCCGCCTTGGAGAACTCGAGCAGCACCAGCCCGGTCCGTTCGGTGCGGGAGATGATGTGCCGGCGGACCTCGTGCCTGACCGCCGCCTTCCGGGCGTAGATCCAAGCCGACACGCCGACGATCGGGTCCGCCAGAAAGAGGACGGCCAAAAGACCGGCCAGCCACCGGAAGATCATGGCCGGCCAAGCAACGCCGCTCACAAGGGCATGATATGCCCGGTCCCGCCGGCCTGTCAATCGTTCCCGCCGCTCTTAGAACGCGTCGACGAAATGTTCCAGGCGGGGGGCGCCGTTCTCGCGGAAGAGGATGGCGACGACGTCGAAGCGGCAATCCACCCCGGGAGCGGGGTGGAGCATCAGGTAGCCCTGGGCGACGTGCCGGACCTGCCGCTGCTTGGCCGGGGTCACCGCCTCTTCGGGCCGGCCGTGCGATTCGTCGGCCCTCGCCTTGACCTCGACGAAGACCAGCGTGCCGCGGTCGCGGGCCACGATGTCGACCTCGCCGCGGCCGAAGCGGAAGCCCCTTTCCAGGATCTCGAAGCCCTTGTTCTCCAGATAGCGGCAGGCGATGTCCTCGCCCGAGCGGCCCAAGGCCAGGGTCGGGCTCGCCGCCCCAGCCGGGCGGGCCCGGCCGGGCTTCAGGCCTTTGGCGGGGCGACCCGCTTCCATCGGACGCCGTCCTTGGTGTCCTCGAGGATGATGCCCCGCTCCAGGAGCTCGCGGCGGATGGCGTCCGAGCGGGCGAAGTCCTTGGCCGCCCGGGCCCGCTGCCGCTCGTCGATCCGGGCCTGGTCTTCGGCCGCGAGGACTGCCGCGGCGGCCGCGGCCTCGCTCCGGGCGTCGATGCGTCCGGAGGCCTTGTGGGTCGGGGAGGGCCTGAAGCCGAGCACGTCGTCGGCCTCCCCGACGAACGCGGCTACGGCGTCGGCCCCCGACCGCGAGACCCGCCCCTCGACGAGCAGGGGGTTGACGGACTTGATCAGCGTGAACAGCGCGGCCAGGGCCTCGGCGATGTTGAGGTCGTCCTCCAGGCCGGCCACGAAGCCGGCCCGGGCGGCCTCGACGAGCGGACCTACCGGCGCGACTCCCGCGGCCCCGGCCGGGACGGCCTTGAGCTCGCCGAGGAAGTCGCCGATCCGTCGGCGGGCGGTAACAGCCTGGTCCAGGGCCTCGAAGGTGAAGTTGAGCATCTTCCGGTAGTGGGTCGAGAGCAGCAGGACGCGGACGTCGAGCGGGTCGTAGCCGCGGGCCAGGATATCGGCCAGCCGGTAGAAGTTGCCCTTGGACTTGGCCATCTTCTGGCCGTCGACGACCAGGTGGTGGCAATGGAGCCAGTAGCGGACGAAGGGGACCCCGTTGGCCGCCTCGGACTGGGCGATCTCGTTCTCGTGGTGGGGGAAGATGTTGTCGACGCCGCCGCAATGGATGTCGAAGGTCGGGCCGAGGTACTTGGCGCTCATGGCCGAGCACTCGATGTGCCAGCCCGGCCGCCCCGGGCCGATCTCGGTCTCCCAGACGGGCTCGCCGGCCTTGGGCGCCTTCCAGAGCGCGAAGTCGTGGATGCTCTCCTTCTCGTACTCGTCGGCGTCGCCCCGGCTTCCCGGCCGGCGGTCCTCGAGGCTGATCCGGGCCAGCCGCCCGTAGACGGGGAACTTGTCGATGGCGAAATAGATCGAGCCGTCCTTGCGGTAGGCGAAGCCCTTGTCGAGCAGGGCGCGGATGATCCCGACCATCTCGGGGACGTGCCCGGTCGCCCGGGGGTAATGGTCGGCCGGCCGGATGTTGAGGGCGTCCCGTTCGGCGAAGAAGGCCTCGATGTAGGGACGGGTGTATTCGTCCAGGCCGACCCCGCGGGCGTTGGCCCCCTTGATGGTCTTGTCGTCGACGTCGGTGATGTTCTGGACGTGGAGGACCCGGAAACCCCGGTAGATCAGGAAGCGCTTGAGCAGGTCCTCGAAGACGTTGGCCCGCCAGTTGCCGATATGGGGGAAATCGTAGACGGTCGGGCCGCAGGCGTAGAGCTTGACCCGGCCCGGCTCGAGGGGGATGAAGTCCTCGGTCCGGCCGCCCAGGGTGTTGTGGAAACGGATCATGGGCCCATCTTAGCGGTTCCCCGGGGGGCGCGTCAACCGCGCCCGGCGGGTTGAATGCGGGCCCGGAATGTGACATAATTTCGTCTTATAAACTCACCTTAAAGGCATTCATCATGACCATCAAATTCGGCGTCCGCCGGGAGGACATCAACAAGTGGGAGAAGCGGGTCCCGTTGATCCCGTCCCACGCCCGGGAGCTGGCCGACCGGCTTCCGGTCGAGTTCCGCGTCCAGCCGTCGACGATCCGCGTCTTTACCGACGACGACTACCGCCAGGCCGGCATCGCGGTCGAGGAGGGCCTCTCGCCCTGCCCGATCGTGCTGGCCCTCAAGGAGATCCCGATCGAGCTCATCGAGAAGGGCAAGACCTACCTCTTCTTCTCGCACACGGCCAAGGGCCAGCCCCAGAACATGCCCATGCTCAAGAAGTTCATGGAGCTCGGCTGCACCGTCATCGACTACGAGAAGATGGTCGACGAGAAGGGGCGGCGGGTGCTCTATTTCGGCAACTACGCCGGGCACGCGGGCATGATCGACACCCTCTGGACCCTGGGGCGGCGCCTGGCGGCGGAGGGGATCGCCAATCCCTTCACCATGCTCGAGCCCACCCACCGCTACAAGAGCCTGGTCGAGGCCCGCGAGGCGGTCGCGCACCTCGGGACCAAGCTGGTCCAGAACGGGCCGCCGCGGGAGCTGGGCCCGATGGTCTTCGGCTTCTTCGGATACGGGCACGTCTCCCGGGGGGCGCAGGAGATCTTCGACCTTCTGCCGGTCGAGACGGTCCGTCCGGCCGACATCCCCAAGCTCTTCGAGGCCGGGGCCCCGGCTTCGCGGAACCTCTACAAGGCGGTCTTCCGCGAAGAGGACATGGTCCGGCCCCTCGAGGCCGGCCGGGCCTTCGATCTTCAGGACTACTACGACCATCCCCAAGGCTACCGGGCCGTCACCGAGGAGCTGGTGCCGTACCTGACGGCCGTGGTCAACGGCATCTACTGGACGCCGAAATTCCCCAAGTACATCACCAAGGCCTTCCTCAAGAAGCTCTATGGCGGCGGCGCGCCGCCCCGGCTCCGCGTCGTCGGCGACATCACCTGCGACATCAACGGCTCGATCGAATGCACCGTCCAGCCCACGGACTCGGAGAACCCCGTCTACGTCTACGACCCGTTCGAGGACCGGGCCTTCCCCGGCTTCACGGGCCGCGGCCCGGCCGTGCTGGCGGTCTACAACCTGCCGGCCGAGCTGCCCCTCGAGTCCTCGACCTATTTCAGCGGTCAGTTCAAGGAGCACATCCCGGCCCTGGTCGCGGCCCGCTTCGACAAGCCCTTCGACGAGTGCGGCCTGACGGATGTGCTGCGGCGGGCGGTCATCGTCTACCGCGGCGCCCTGACGCCGCGCTTCGCCTATCTCGGCGAGTTCGTCCGCTGACCGATCGTCTTTCAGGAGAAACGTCCATGAAGAACGCCCTCGTCCTCGGGGCCGGGCTGGTGGCCCGGCCGCTCGTCGAGTACCTGCTGGCCCGGCCCGATATCGCGGTGACCGTGGCCGACGTGGAGGCCGGCCGGGCCGCCCGGCTGGTCGGGAGCCACCCGCGGGGCGCCGCGGCCGTCCTGGACATCGCCGACCGCGGCGCCCTGGCCGAGGCCATCGGCCGGGCCGATGTCGTGGTCAGCATGGTGCCCTACACCTTCCATCCCGTCGTGGCCGAGCTGGCCATCGAGAAGGGCGTGTCCATGGTCACGGCTTCCTATGTCAGTCCGGCCATGCGGGCCCTGGACGCCCGGGCCAAGGAGCGGGGCGTCGTCCTGCTCAACGAGGTCGGCCTCGATCCCGGCATCGACCACATGGAGGCCATGCGGGTCATCGACGAGATCCACGGCGCCGGGGGCCGCGTTTTGGCCTTCACGTCCTATTGCGGCGGCCTGCCGGCCCCCGAGGCCAACACCAATCCTTTCGGCTACAAGTTCTCCTGGAGCCCCCGCGGCGTCCTGCTGGCCTCCAAGAACTCGGCCCGCTACCTCAAGGACGGCCGCATCGTGACCATCCCCTCCGCAGAGCTGTTCGCCCGCCCGGAGACGATCGGCATCCCCGGCCTGGGGGACTTCGAGGGCTATCCGAACCGGGACTCGGTCCAGTACAAGGACACCTACGGCATCCCGGAGGCGGGGACCGTTTTCCGGGGCACGCTGCGCTACCCCGGCTGGTGCGAGACCGTCCGCAAGATGGTCGAGATCGGACTGCTCGACGACGCGGCCAAGGACCGGACGGGGATGACCTGGAACGGGCTGATGCGGGAGCTGGCCCAGGCCGGCCCCGGCGCCGACGTCCGGACCGCCGTGGCGGCCCGCCTCGGCCTGGAGGCCGGCTCCGCCGTTGTCCGCCGGTTCGAATGGCTGGGCCTCTATGACGAAGCGCCCCTGCCCGCGCCCGGCGCTTCGGCCCTGGACAACCTGACCGCCCTGATGCTGGACCGCTTGAGCTACGCGCCCGGCGAGCGGGACATGGTCGTCCTCCAGCACGAGTTCCTGGCCCAGGTCGGCGGCCGGACCGAGCGGATCGTCTCGACCCTGATCGACTTCGGCGTTCCCGGCGGCGATTCCTCCATGTCCCGGACCGTCGGCCTGCCCGCCGCCATCGGCGCCCGCCTGGTCCTCGAGGGCCGCATCGCCCTCAAGGGCGTGCAGGTGCCGGTCGTGCCGGAGATCTACGGCCCCATCCTGGCCGAGCTCGAGCCGCTCGGCGTCCGGTTCGCCGAGAAGCGCCAGGCGCTCTGATCCGGTTGACAGCCGGCCCGGCGGCGCCTATGGTGGAGGCGCAAGCGTTCGGAGGGGCATCGACACCATGACGCGCCAACCCTATGTCGCGGGCCAGTTCTATCCGGGCGAGCGGAAGGAGCTGCGGCAGGCCCTGGCCGCCCTGATCGATCCGGCCGCCGCGGCCGGACCGGCCATCGCCGTCGTTTCGCCCCATGCCGGCTACGTCTATTCCGGGCCGGTCGCCGGGGCGGTCTTTTCGGCCGTCCGGGTGCCGGCGACGGCGGTCCTCCTCGGTCCCGCCCATCACGAGATCGGGCCCCTCTTCGCCATCCAGACCCGGGGCGGCTGGCGGACGCCGCTCGGCGAGAGCCCCGTCGACGGGCCGCTGGCCGGGCGCATCATGGCCGGCTGCCCGCTGGTCGAGGAGGACGCCTCCGCCCACCGGCGCGAGCATTCCCTGGAGGTGCAGCTGCCCTTCATCCAGTACCTCCGCCCCGACGCCGCGATCGTGCCCCTCCTCGTCTCGTACAAGGCCGTTTACGAGGACCTGGAAGCCCTCGGCCGGGCCCTGGCCGCCGCGATCGGGGCGAGGGGAGGAGATGCGCTGCTGGTGGCCAGCACGGACATGAGCCATTATGTCAGCCAAAAAACGGCGGAGCTCAAGGACATGGCCGCCGTGCGGCGCATCCTGGCGCTCGACCCGCGCGGCCTGGTCGAGACCGTCGCGGCCGAGCGCATCTCGATGTGCGGCTTCCAGCCGACCGCGGCCGCCCTGGTCGCCGCCGTCGGGCTGGGGGCCGTCCGGGCCGAGCTGGTCCGCTATCAGACGTCCGGGGACGCGTCGGGGGACTACGGCCAGGTGGTCGGCTATGCGGGCGTGCGGATCCTCTGACGGCCCGGGCGGCCGGCCCGCTCGCCTGACTCGTTGAAAGCTTCCGTCCGCCGGGGGAAAGCCGGCATTTCTCCCGGTCGGCCGGGCGGCCCGGCCGCTGACTCTGTGTTATTTGACACTCCGGCGCGGGAAGTGCTATAAAAAGTCCCGGCGATCATGGTCAAGTCTGCCCTCCGCGACAAAGACAAGAAGGTCTTGAACGTCGTCGTCGAGAGCTTCGTCCGCGTCGGCCGTCCCATCTCCTCGGGCGCGGTCTCCCAGACCCGGCGGATCAAAGCCTCTCCGGCCACCCTGCGCAACATCATGGCCAAGCTCGAGGCCCTGGGCTACCTGGCCCAGCCGCACACCTCGGCCGGCCGGGTCCCGACAGACCGGGGCCTGCGCCTTTACGTCGGCGGGTTGCTGGCGGCCAAGGCGCCCGCGGAGGAGCCGGCGCCGGCCCTGATCGTCGAGGACCTCCCGGTCCGGACGGCCGATCTCGATTCGCTCCTCATGCAGGCCTGCCGGACCCTGGCCGACGCCTCCGACGCCCTGGGCTTCGTCATCTCGCCGCGCATCTTCCGGCTGCCGTTCGAGCACCTGCGGTTCGTCAAGATCTCCGACCGCCGGGTGCTGGTCATCCTGGTGACCCCGTTCCACATGGCCCTGACCGAGACCCTGGAGTCATCGCTGCCGCTGACACAGGCCGAGCTCGACGGGGCCTCGCAATACTTCAACCAGAACTTCCGCGGCCGCACCATCGTGGCCGTCCGCGAGGCGCTGGCCCGCGAGCTGCCCAAGTATCGCGCCCGCACCGAGGACGGTCTGCGCAAGCTCCTCGAGCTGCTCCAGGCCTCCATCGACAGCGAGGCCGAGGACCGCATCTTCCTCCAGGGCACGTCGCGCCTGCTCGGCAAGGCCGGCCTGTCGGACCTGGACAAGCTCCGGGCCTTGTTCCGCAGCTTCGAGGAGAAGGCCGCCCTGGTCAAGCTGCTGTCGGATTTCGTCAGCCTCGACCGGGTCAAGGTCCTGATCGGCGCCGAGGCCAACTTCCCGAACGTCGAAGACTGTTCGCTGGTCCTTTCGCACTACGGCACCAGCAACCAGGTCCTGGGGACGCTGGGGATCATCGGCCCCAAGCGCATCCCCTACGAGCGGATCATCCCGCTTGTCGACCGCACCGCCAAGCGCGTCAGCCTGGCCCTGACGGTCTCCGGCAAAGAGGTCAGCCTATGACGGACGAAAAAGACAAACCCGGCGACGAGATCGAGTTCATCCCCGAGCCCCCGGCCGGGGATGACGGACCGCCGCCCGCCGCGCCGCCGCCCCCCGAGGCCAAGGCCGAGGAGCACGCCAAGCCCCTCAAGGACAAGCTCAAGAAGAAGGACGCCGAGATCAAGGCCCTCAAGGACGAGGCGGCCGGCCTCAAGCGGGAGCTGGACGACCTCAAGGAGGCCCATCTCCGGCGGCTGGCCGACACCGAGAACCTGCGCAAGCGCTTCGAGCGGGAGAAGGACGACTACCGGCAGTACGCCTTGAGCGAGCTGATGACGGAGATCCTCGTCATCGGCGACAATTTCGAGCGGGCCCTTCAGAACGCGCCGGCCGAAGGGGGAGACGCCTCCTTCCGCGAGGGCGTCGAGCTCATCTTCCGGATGCTCCAGGCCTTGCTGGCCAAGCACGGCGTCCGGCCCATCGTGCCCGGGTCCCGGATCTTCGACCCCAACATCCAGCACGCCATGACCGTCGCCGAGTCCGACCAGGTCGAGGAGCCGACCGTCGAAGAGGAGCTCCAGAAGGGCTACATGATCCACGACCGCCTGCTGCGCCCGGCCCTGGTCAAGGTCCTCGTGCCCAAGAAAGGATAACCGCGCATGGGACACGTGATCGGCATCGACCTCGGAACGACCTATTCCTGCGTCGCCTATCTCGAGGGCGGTAAGCCCGTGGTCATCCCGAACCTCGAGGGCCTGCCGACGACCCCCTCGGTGGTCTCGTTCACGGGGTCGGGGGAGCGCCTCATCGGCACCCTGGCCATGCGCCAGGCCGTGACCAATCCGGCCTCGACCTTCTACGCCGTCAAGCGCCTGATCGGGCAGAAGTTCCGTTCGGCCCAGGTCCAGGAGGCCATGGCCCGGCTGCCCTACGTCCTGGCCGAGGCCCCCAACGGCGACGTGGCCCTCGTGCTCGGGGACCGGACCATGAGCCCGCCCGAGCTCTCGGCCATGGTCCTGGGATACCTCAAGTCCTGCGCCGAGTCCTTCTTCGGCGAGCCGGTGACCCAGGCCGTCATCACCGTCCCGGCCCACTTCGACGACGCCCAGCGGCAGGCCACCAAGGACGCGGCCACGATCTGCGGCCTGGAGGTCCTGCGGGTCATCAACGAGCCCACGGCGGCCGGGCTGGCCTACGGGCTGGACGCCAAGAAGAACGGCCTGGCCGCGGTCTACGACCTCGGCGGCGGCACCTTCGACATCACCATCCTGGAGGCCAGCGACGGCGTCTTCAACGTCCTGGCCACCAACGGCGACTCCTACCTCGGCGGCGAGGACTTCGACAACCGCATCCTCGAATGGCTGGTGACCAGCTTCCGGGCCGAGACCGGGACCGACCTCAGCCGGGACAAGCTGGCCCTGCAGCGCCTCAAGGAGGCCGCCGAGCGGGCCAAGCGCGAGCTGTCCTTCACCGCCGAGACCGAGATCAACCTGCCCTTCATCGTCTCGGACCAGGGGCAATCCGGCCACATCCGCAAGACCTTGAGCCGGACCGCCTTCGAGACCATGACCGCGGACCTCGTCGAGCGGACCGTGCCGCACATCGAAAAGGCCCTGGCCGATGCCAAGCTCTCGCCCGACCGGATCGACCACGTCATCCTGGTCGGCGGCCAGACCCGGATGCCGCTCATCAAGGAACGGGTGACGAAGTTCTTCGGCCGGGCGCCGGAGGAAAAGATCGACCCCGACCAGACCGTGGCCCTGGGAGCGGCCATTCAATCGGGCATTCTCGAGGGCCAGGTCCGCGACCTGGTCCTCCTGCTCGACGTGACCCCCTTCGCCCTGGGCCTGGAGACCGAGGGCGACGGCTACGAGATGATCATCGAGAAGAACACCACCATCCCGACCCGCAAGGTCAAGGCCTTCACGACGGTGGAGCACAATCAGCGCCGGGTCCGGATCCACGTCCTCCAGGGCGAGGGCTTCCTGGCCTCGATGAACAAGTCCCTGGCCGTGTTCGAGCTGGTCGGCATCGAGCCGGCTCCGGCCGGGGTGCCCCAGATCGACGTCACCTTCGAGATCAACGCCGACGGACTCGTCCAGGTTTCGGCCAAGGACAAGGAGACCGGCCTGGGCCAGAGGATCGAGGTCCGGCCGTCGTCGGGCCTGACGGCGCAAGAGGTCGAGGCCCTGCGGCGGACGCAGGCCGGCAAGGCTTCGGCGACGAAGGCGGCGCATGGCTGATCAGGACTATTACCAGGTCCTCGGCGTCCCCCGGGACGCGTCGGCCGAGGACATCAAAAAGGCCTACCGGCAAATGGCCTTGAAGCACCATCCCGACCGCAATCCGGGCAACAAAGCCGCCGAAGAGAAGTTCAAGGAGGCCGCCGAGGCCTACAGCGTCCTGGGCGACGCCGAAAAGCGCTCGGTCTACGACCGCTTCGGCCGGGAGGGCCTGCGCGGCCAGGGCTTCTCGGGCTTCGATCCGTCCGTGTTCGAGGACTTCGAGGATATCCTGGGGAACTTCTTCGGCTTCAACCTCGGCGACCTCTTCGGCGGCCGCGGCCGCGGCCGCGGCGTCGGCCGGCGCAGCCGGGGCCGGGACCTGGCCCTGGAGATCGAAATCGGGCTCGAGGAGGCCGCGGCCGGCCTGGAACGGGAGATCAAGCTGACCCGGGCCGAGGCCTGCCCGGTCTGCGGCGGCTCGAAGCGCAAGCCGGGCACCAAGGCCGCGGCCTGCCCCTCGTGCGGCGGCCAGGGCCAGGTCCGCATCCAGCAAGGCTTCTTCTCCATGGCCCGGACCTGCCCCCGGTGCCAGGGCGCCGGCGAGACCAACGCCTCGCCCTGCGAGTCGTGCCAGGGCCGGGGCCACGTCAAGGAGAAGCGGACCCTCAAGGTCCGCATCCCGGCCGGGGTGGAGGACGGGTCGCGGCTGCGGCTCGTCGGGGAAGGGGAAGCCGGCGACGAGGGCATGCCGGCCGGCGATCTCTACGTCGTCACCCGCGTCCGCAAGCACCCCTTTTTCGAGCGCGAGGCGAACGACCTGGCCTGCGAGATCGCCGTCTCCTTCACCCAGGCCGCCCTCGGGGCCCGCATCGAGATCCCAACCCTGGAAGGGCCGGAGGTCCTCAAGGTCCCGGCCGGCACCCAGCCCGGCGAAACCCTGCGCCTCAAGGGCAAGGGCGTCCTGGACATCGCCGGCCGGCGCAAGGGCGATCTGTTCGTCCGCATTCTCGTCAAGACGCCGGCCGACCTGTCCAAGGAGCAGAAGGCCCTGCTGGCCAAGCTGGCCGAGCTGCGCGGCGAGGAGGTCGAAGGCATCGACAAGAGCGTCGCCCACCGGCTGAAGAACATCTTCCAATGAGCCGTCGAGAAGCGTGACCGCCAACCAGTTCTTCGTGCCCGTCATCGCCGAGAACGCGTCCCGGCTCGTCCTCGGCGGCGATGAGCACCGCCACTTGGCCCGGGCCGCCCGGGTCCGGCCCGGCGACGAGGTCTGGCTTTTCGACGGCCGGGGCCGGCGCTGCCTGGCCCGTGTCGAGGCGGTCGGGGAGGACCGGACCGAGGCCGCGGTCCTGCGGATGGAGGAGCCGGAGTCCCCGGGCCCGCGCCTGGTCCTGGCCCAGGGCCTGGTGGAGGCCCGCAAGCTCGAGACCATCCTGGAGAAGGCGGCCGAGATCGGCTGCGCCGACTTCATCCCCGTCGTGACCGCCCGGTCGCTCCGGCCCCCCCGGGAACGGGAGGACCGCAAGCTCGAGCGCTGGCGGCGCATCGCCCGGGAGGCGGCCAAGCAGTGCAAGGCGCGCCTGGTGACCGGGGTCCACCCGTCCCGGCCGCTCGGCGAGCTCCTGCGCGACCCCGGGGCGGAGCGGCGCCTGTTCTTGAGCGAGCACGGCGGCCGGCCCTTCAAGGAGATCCTGGCGGAGCGCACCCCGGCCTCGGCCCTGCTCCTGGTCGGGCCCAAGGGCGGCTGGACGGAGGGGGAGGAGGCGAAGATCCGCGAGGCCGGGTTCGAGGCCGTCTCCCTCGGCCGGCGGGTCCTCCGGTCCGAAACGGCGGCCGTGGCCGGGGCGGCCATGATGGCCCATTTCTGGATGGACTGACATGTTCCTCCAAGGGCAGAAGGTCGGCAAATACGAGATCCTGCGGTCGCTCGGCAGCGGCGGCTTCGGCTCGGTCTACCTGGCCAAGGACACCTGGCTGGACATCAAGGTGGCCATCAAGGTGCCGCACAAGCAGTCGGCCGAGCTCTATAAGCTGCTCAAGGAGCCGCGGCTGCAGGCCGCGTTGAGCCACCCCAACATCGTCCGCATGCTGGCCGCCGAGAAAGAGAAGAACGTCTTCTTCATGGTCATGGAGTACATCAAGGGCCCGACCCTGGAAAAGATCCTGGAGAAGGAGCGGGTGCTCGGCGTCGACCAGGCCATGGACTTCATCAAGCAGATCTGCTACGGCGTCGACCACGCCCACAAGGCCAAGATCATTCACCGGGACCTCCGGCCGTCCAACATCATCGTCTCCGAGGAGGGCACGGCCAAGATCACCGACTTCGGGACCTCGGCCTGGCTCAACGCCGTGCCCTACGCCTCGACCCGGATCGGCTCGCCGCCGTACATGGCCCCGGAGCAGTTCCTGGGCAAGGCCTCGTTCGCGGCCGACCTCTACTCGCTGGGCTGCATCTTCTACGAGATGATCATCGGCCGGCCGCCCATCTTCGATCCCGACCCGTTCAAGATCCTGGAGAAGGCCCAGCAGGGCCGGATCACGCCGCCGCGGATCAAGAACGGCCGCGTGCCGCGGGAGGTCGACGCCATCATCATGCGGGCCCTGGCCCCCAAGGTCGAGGACCGTTATGCCAGCGCGGCCGAGATCATCCGCGACCTGTCCCTTTACAAAGGCAAGGTCCCCAAGACCGCCGAGATCGACGACATCATGCAGAGGATCAAGGCCCGGGAGCAGAAGACGGCCGTCCTGTGCTGGAACTGCCGCCGGACCCTGCCGCCGCGCTCGCGGGCCTGCCCCTACTGCGGCGAGAACGTCTGACCCGCGGCCCCCTGGGCCGGCGGCCGTCCGGGCCCCAATTCCCCCCTGGAGGCGATTGACTTCATCGGGGGGGATGAGATACGATTGGCGCTCGCGGGAGAGCGCCCGCGGAACTGTCCAAAGGAGGGGCCATGAGCCCATTCTCGGAAACGAGTTTGGTCTGGAAGAACGGAACGCTGATCCCCTGGAAGGACGCGACGATCCACCTGGCCTCGCACGTCGTCCACTACGGCAGCTGCCTGTTCGAGGGCCTGCGGGCCTACGAGACGCCGCAGGGCCCGGCCATCTTCCGGCTCAAGGACCACACCAAGCGCCTGTATAACTCCTGCAAGATCTATCGCATGGAGGTCCCTTTCAGCCAGGACCAGTTCAACCAGGGCGTCATCGACTGCGTCCGGGCCAACAAGCTCAAGGCCTGCTACATCCGCCCCATCATCTACCGCGGCTACAACATGCTCGGCGTCAATCCCTTCCCCAACCCGGTCGACTGCGCCGTCATGGTCTGGGAGTGGGGCAAGTACCTCGGCCCCGAGGCCCTGGAGAACGGCATCGACGTCTGCGTCTCGTCGTGGTGGCGGATGGCCCCCAACACCTTCCCGGCCATGGCCAAGGCCGGCGCCAACTACATGAACTCCCAGCTCATCAAGACGGAGGCCATGCTGGACGGCTACGAGGAGGGCATCGCCCTCAACATCCGGGGCCACGTCAGCGAGGGCAGCGGCGAGAACCTCTTCCTGGTCGTCGACGGCGTCGCCCTGACGCCGCCGCTGTCCTCGTCCGTCCTGCCCGGCATCACCCGGGACACGGTCATCACCCTGTTCCGCGAGATGGGCGTCCGGGTCGTCGAGGAGACCATCCCGCGGGAGATGCTCTACGTGGCCGACGAGGCCTTCTTCACCGGCTCGGCGGCCGAGGTCACCCCCATCCGCTCGATCGACAAGATCACCGTCGGGTCGGGGAAGCGCGGCCCCCTGACCGAGAAGGTCCAAAAGGCCTTTTTCGACATCATCGACGGCCGGCGGCCGGACACCCACGGCTGGCTGACCGTCGTCTGAACGCCCGCGAGGAGGTTCTCATGGTCATCGACGAATTCCTGAAGATCGCCATCGAACGGGACGCCTCGGACCTCCATTTCAAGGCCGGCAACAACCCCATGATCCGCGTCCACGGCACCCTGACCCCGCTCACCGGCTACCCCCGGCTGGCCGCCGCCGACTGCGAGGAGCTGGCCGGCCAGATGATGACGGAGTCCCAGCGCAAGCGCCTGACCGAGGACCTGGACATCGACCTGGCCTACAGCCTGCCCGGCTTCGGCCGCTTCCGCGGCTCGATCTACCACCAACGCGGCTCGCTGGCCATCGCCCTGCGCATCATCCCGCTCGAGGTCAAGACCATCCGGCAGCTCCTGCTGCCCGAGGTCCTGGAGAAGATCGCCTTCTACCAGCGCGGCCTGGTCCTGGTCACCGGGACGACGGGCAGCGGCAAGACGACCAGCCTGGCGGCCATGATCGACTACATCAACACCTTCCGCCGCGAGAACGTCATCACCATCGAGGACCCCATCGAGTACCTCCACAAGGACAAGAAGAGCACCATCAGCCAGCGCGAGGTCGGCATGGACGTCACCAGCTTCTCGCGCGGCCTGCGCGGCTGCCTCCGCGAGGACCCCGACGTCATCCTGGTCGGCGAGATGCGCGACCTGGACACGATCGACACGGCCCTGCTGGCCGCCGAGACGGGCCACCTGGTCCTCAGCACGCTCCACACCCTCGACGCCCCCGAGAGCATCAACCGCATCATCTCCGTCTTCGCCCCGCACCACCAGCGCCAGGTCCGCCTCCAGCTGGCCTCGATCCTCAAGGCCATCATCTCCATGCGGCTCATCCCGCGCATGGACGGGCAGGGCCGGGTCCCGGCCGTGGAGGTCATGATCGCCACGCCCTACATCCAGGAGTGCATCGCGGAGAAGGACAAGACCATGCTCATCCGCGACGCCATCACGGCCGGCGTCTCCCAGTACGGCATGCAGACCTTCGACCAGTCCATCTACCAGCTCTACCGCGACGGGTACATCTCGTTCGAGCAGGGCCTCAAGTATTCCTCCAACCCGGACAACTTCAAGCTCCGGATCATGGGCATCCAGTCCACTCTCGACATGGCCGTCGAGGAGATGGAGAAGGGCATGGGCAAGGTCGAACGGGCCGAAGGGGGATCGGAAGAAGAGCCTAAATGACGGCCCAGGGCGTCCGCGAGACCTTCCTCCGCTTCTTCGCCGACCGCGGGCACAAGATCGTCCGCAGCTCGCCGCTCCTGCCCAAGGACGATCCCACCATCCTGTTCACCAACGCCGGGATGAACCAGTTCAAGAACGTTTTCCTGGGGCTGGAGAAGCGGGGCTACGACCGGGCCGCCACCGTCCAGAAGTGCATGCGCGTCAGCGGCAAGCACAACGACCTGGAGACCGTCGGCCGGACGGCCAAGCACCACACCTTCTTCGAGATGCTCGGCAACTTCTCCTTCGGCGACTACTTCAAGCGCGAGGCCATCGCCTACGCCTGGGAGCTCGTCACCGGCGTCTTCGGCCTGCCCCTGGACCGCCTCTACGCCACCGTCTACCTCGACGACGACGAGGCCTACCGCCTCTGGGCCGAGGAGATCGGCGTGCCCCGGGAGCGCATCTTCCGCTTCGGCAAGAAGGACAACTTCTGGGCCATGGGCGACACCGGGCCCTGCGGCCCCTGCTCGGAGATCCATTACGATCTCGGCGCCGACATCGAGGCCGGCGACCCGTTCCGGCTGATCGAGTCGGGCAGCGACCGCTTCGTCGAGCTGTGGAACCTCGTCTTCATGGAGTTCGACCAGGGCCCCGACGGCGTCCTCCGCCCGCTGCCCCGGCCCTCGATCGACACCGGCATGGGCCTGGAGCGCATCACGGCCGTCGTCCAGGGCAAGCGCAGCAACTTCGACACCGACCTGTTCATGCCGCTCATCGAGAGCGCCTGCGCCATGGCCCGCCGCGAGTACCCGGCCGGCGACGAGGGCGACGTGGCCGTGCGCATCATCGCCGACCACGTCCGGGCCGCGACCTTCCTCATCGGCGACGGCGTCTCGCCGGCCAACGACGGCCGGGGCTACGTCCTGCGCCGGCTCATCCGCCGGGCCTACCGGCAGGGCAACGCCATCGGCCTCGGCCAGCCGTTCCTCTACCAGCTCGTCGGCCGGGTCGCGGACGTCATGAAGGACGCCTACCCGGAGCTCCTGACCTCGGCCGAATACATCGCCAAGGTCTGCCTGGCCGAGGAGGAGCGCTTCGCCTTCACGCTCTCGGCCGGCCTGCGCTTCTTCGACCAGGCCGTCCAGGAGACCCGGGCCGCCGGCGGCGCCGTCCTGCCCGGCGACAAGGTCTTCCGGCTCTACGACACCTTCGGCTTCCCGCTCGACCTGTCCCAGGAACTGGCCCGGGAAAAGGCCATGAGCGTCGACGAAGCGGGCTTCGCCCGCGAGCTCGAGGAGCAGAAGGACCGGGCCCGCCTGTCCTGGAAGGGCGAGGCCAAGCGGCGCGAGAAGCAGGTCTACGAGGAGTTCCGCGGGCTGAAGGTCCGCTCCTGTGTCCACGAGGCGAGCGAGATGACCGACGTCCGGGTGGCCGGCCTGGTCCGGGACGGCCGCCGGGTCGAGGTCCTGCGGCCGGGCGAGACCGGCGAGATCGTCCTCGAGGAGACCCCGTTCTACGCCGAGGCCGGCGGCCAGGTCGGCGACACGGGGCTGCTCCGCGGCCCCGGCGCGTCCGCCCGGGTCGAGAACGTGACCTACGCGACCCCCGAAGTCATCGTCCACGCCGTCACGGTGCTCACCGGCGAGGTCCGCGAGGGCGACCGCCTCGACGCGGCGCCCGACCTGGCCCGCCGCCAGGCCGTCTCGAACAACCACACCGCGACCCACCTCCTCCACGCCGCCCTGCGGCAGGTCCTCGGCGACCACGTCAAGCAGGCCGGCTCGCTCGTCTCGCCGGAGCGGCTGCGCTTCGACTTCACCCATTTCGCCGCCCTGTCGCCGGAGGAGGTCCGCCGGGTCGAGGAGATCGTCAACGCCCGGGTCCGGGCCGACATCCCGCTGGCCACCCGCGTCACCTCGCTCGACGAGGGCATCCGCGAAGGGGCCATGGCCATTTTCGAGGAAAAGTACGGCGAATCGGTCCGCGTCGTCGGCATCGGCGACTTCAGCAAGGAGCTCTGCGGCGGCGTCCACGCCCGGGCCACCGGCGAGATCGGCCTGTTCAAGGTCGTGGCCGAGACCAGCGTCGCGGCCGGCATGCGGAGGATCGAGGCCGTGACCGGCGAAGGCGCCTATCGCTACGTCCTCGGCCTCGAAGAGGCGCTCGCGGGCCTGGAGCGGACGCTCGGCGTGGCCCGCCGGGACCTGCCGGCCCGGGTGGACAAGCTGCGGGCCCGGGTCGAAGAGCTGGAGAAAGAGCTCAAGAGCGTTCGAAGGAAATATATTGAGGCTTCCGGCTCTAGCCAGGCGGTTTCATCGGCAACGGCGGACGTCAAAGTCGTTAAGCCCACAATCAAAGGCATGTTGGTCGAAGTCCGGCGATTGGACGGCTTGACCATCGCCGAACTCCGGGACAAGGCAGACGATCTCAAGGGCAAGCTCAAGAGCGGAATCGTCGTTCTCGGGGCCGCCTCCGAGGGCAAGGCCCTCATCGTCGCCTCGGTGACCAAGGACCTGACCGGGCGCGTCCAGGCCGGGGCCCTCATCAAGGAGCTGGCTCCGGTGATCGGCGGCGGGGGAGGGGGGCGGCCCGATTTCGCCCAGTCCGGCGGCCCCGGCGTCGGGGAGCTCGACAAAGCCCTGGGCCTCGTTCCCGGCCTCGTCGAACGCCTGGCCGGCTGACCCCCCGATTCACCCTCGGCGGGGATTGCCAGGCGGCCCGTTTTTTGTCAGGATAGGACCGAACGGCCATGCGCTTCGTCAAACGGACCCTCGCGGCGGCTTCCGTCCTGGCCCTGGCCTCCGTCCTGGCGGCGGCTTCGGCCGCCGACCTGCGCAAGCTCTACGCCCCGCTCATCAAGCAGGTGGCCGGCAAGCACCGCATCGACCCGGACCTCGTGCACACCGTCATCCGGGCCGAATCCAATTACGACGCCTTCGCCATTTCCTCGGCCGGGGCCATGGGGCTGATGCAGCTGATGCCGTCGACGGCCCTGCAGTACGGCGTCCAGAACATCTTCGACCCGGCCCAGAACATCGAGGGCGGCGTCCGCTACCTCAAGGACCTGGTCAAGCTCTACGGCGGGCAGACCAAGCTCGTCCTGGCCGCCTACAACGCCGGCCAGGACGCCGTCCGCAGATACAAGGGCATCCCGCCCTATCCCGAGACGCGCTCCTACATCGCGGCCATCATGAAGACCTACAAGAAGGCCACCGTGACCTCGAAGAACCCGACCTACAAGGTCCGGGACGAGAACGGCCGCATCGTGCTCGTCAACGATCCGGACCAGCTGAAGAAAAAATAGGTTCTTCTCCCGATTCCGGGAGAGTCCCTCTCTTCGGCTTCGCTCAGGGCATTGCCTCTTTGTCCCCGGCCGGCCCGGAGCGACCCCATGGGAGCGGAGGTCAGAATCCCGGCCGAGCACTCGAGGCCGGGATTCTGAGAAATATCTTGAAAAGAGCTCTTTTCCGATATTTCCCAGAAGCAGGACTCCGAGTCGCTCCGTCCTGCTTCTGATGGTCGCTTCGAGGACTCCGCTCCCTGCCGGCCCCCCTCTCCAGCGACGGGGACCTTCGAGGCAACGCCCATCGCCGCCGCGAGAGGGAATCCCGGAAATGGGAGAAGAACCAAAAAATAGGGGACCGCGCCGGCGGTCAGCGCACCGGTTGGAGGAAGCCCTTGACCAGCAGGTGGCGGGGCATGATCTCGAAGGCGGCCGGCAGCCGGCCCAGCTGATCCCCGTCGAGCTCGAGCAGCACGTCCTCGCCTTCGCCGGGCCAGGCCTCGACGGTCCGGCTGCGCACGACCGTGACTTTGGGGTGGCGGACGTGCGATCCGTTCATGAGCCTCCAGCCGTGACGGCAGAACTCGAAGAAACGGAAGCCCCGGATGAGGACGCTGTCGAACAGGCCGTCGTCCAGCTGGGCGTCCGGGGCCACCTTCATGCCTTTGCCGAAGACCCGGCCGTTGGCCACGGCCCCGATCAGGTACTCGCCGTCGGGCAGGTCACGGCCGTCGACGCGGACGCGGACGCGCTTGTTCTTGTAGCGGGCCATGGTCGTGACCAGGCAGCGGACGTAGGACGAGGCCTTGCGTTGAAGGCGCCGGTCCGTGACCTCGCGGACGACCTCGCCGCCGATCCCGAAATCGGCGATGTTGAGGAACAGGCGCGTTTCCTCGCCCCCGGCGTTGGTCCGGTAACGGACCCGGCCCACGTCGATGCGCACGGCCGGGGCGTCGGTGATGACCCGGAGGGCGCCTTTGAGGCCGGGCGGGATGTTGAGGCTGCGGACCAGGTCGCAGCCCGTCCCGGAGGGGACCACCCCCAAGGCCGCCTCGGGATTGATGATGCACCGGTCCTCGAAGAACCCGTTGGCGATCTCGTTCATGGTCCCGTCGCCGCCGACCCCGATGACCAGGTCGGCCCCGTCCTTGAGGGCCTCCCGGGCGATGGCCGTGGCGTGCAGGGGGGTCTCGGTGAACTCGAACTTGAACTCGCGGATGAAGCTCTTCAGGCCGTCGCGGATCTCGCCCCAGCGTTTCCGGGTCCGGCCCCGGTTCGAGGCCGGGTTGACGATGACCTTGGTCTTATGCCGCATCGCCGGGCCCCGGAGGCGTCTGGGGAGGATCGGCCGGCGGCGCGGGGGCCGCGGGCGGGACGGCCCGCTTGGCGAGGAGAGAGACGCCGATGAGGCCGCCGAGCGCGCCGACAACGGCGAATACGGCGGCCGAGACCATCAGGCCGAGCAGGAACCAGCCCGGCGATAGGGGGCCCGTGCCGGCGTTGAAGAACTCGTCCAGCCCGGCGGGCAGCTGGCCGCCCATCTCGGCCGCTTTATCGAGCAGGCGCTGGGCCAGCCCCAGGTTGAAGGACCGCAGAGGGATGGACACCAGGGCGTCGACCACCGCGGCCACGATGCCCGTCAGGGCGCCGACGACCGCGCCATCGCTCGAGACCAACGGCCCCGGGGCCTGGTTGGCCAGGAGCCGCACGGCGACGATGGCGCCGCCGAGGATCCACAGGCAGCAGAAGCAGTTGCCGGCGCTCAAGAACGGCAGGCCGGAGAGGAGCCCGGCTGCGGCCCCGACAGTCAGGGCGGGCCGGAGATAATCGGGTTTCTGGGCGGTCATGGGGCCTCCTGGCGGCGAGGGGTATTCTATTTCGTCGGGGCGGCTTTTTCAAGGGCCCTGGCCGCGGCCCGCTCCCGCCGGGCCCGGACCAGGTCGGCCAGGCCGGCCACGAAATAGAACGGCAGAAGGATGCCCCAGATAAACCCGGTCGCCCCCCGGACCAGGATCGGGCTCTGCCAGATGCCCAGGAACCCGGCCAGGCCGTCGACCGCCAGGGGCAGGGTCAGGACGATGAACAGCCGGCCCGACGGCAGGTCCGTCCGGGACCAGCCCCGGACCAGGGGATAGGCCGCCAGGCCGGCGGCGAAGCCCAGATAGATGCCCAGGCAGCGCCCGCAGACGGCTAGAGGCCGGCCCCAAAGGACGAAGCAACGGCCGGCCAGCTGATGGCAGACCGGCGCGTAGACCGCGTAGAGGGCCCGGGCCGGGCCGGCCGCGCCGCGTGCGGCCAGCCAGGGGGCGAGAACGATGCCGGACAACCAGAGGGCCGTGCCGGCAGCGGTCCACAGCCAGACCCGGCGCGCGGTCCGCGGGCTCGGCGAGGTGGGCATGGCCGCTATTCTAGCCCGAACGCGGCCGGTTGTCATCGGCGGCGCGAAGTCATTGACAGAGAGGGACCTCCCAAGTAAATTAGTCCTGGCTCCCCATGAACGGACGTCCATGGGCCGCCGTCCAGATCCCCTCGAGAGGAGGACGCGATGCTCCGAAATCGTCATGCCGGCTGGGCCCTGGTCGCCGCCGTCGCCCTGATCTCGTCCTGGGCTTCCGCCCAGACTGAGGAGGCCAACAACATCCTCGGACAGGCGGGTTCGAGCGTCATCGCGCTCGTCAGCTACGGCCCCGACAAAGCCGAGATCCTCAAGGGCTCGGCCCTGGCCCTGGGCGAAGACGTCGTGGTCACGGCCTACCATGTGATCTCCCAGGCCTTTGACGCCGAGGGGCTCAATATCAAGGGCAAAAAGGTCAAGATCGACGGGCTCCTCGGGGTCGACAAGGCCCACGACGTGGCCCTGCTCAAGCTCAAGGGCAAGCTGCAGGCCCTGCCTGTCGGCTCGCTCGACAGCTTGGCCGCCGGGGCGCGCCTGTTCGCCCTGGGTTCCAACGAATCGGGCAACGTCGTCGTCGCCGAGGGCACGTTCCGCCGGCTGGTCGACGCCGGCCCGGCCGGCAAGGTCCTGGAGATCTCGCTCCCGGCCCCGGAGCAATTCCGCGGCGGCCCCCTGGTCGACGTCAACGGCCAGCTCGTCGGCATGCTGGTGGTCGGCGAACGGAACCTGCGCTTCGGGCTGCCGATCGGGGCCTTGACGGGTGTCACCCGCGCGGGTGCCGTGACGCCCCTGAAGTCCCAGACCCCCGAGAATTATTTCGAGACCGTCGAGGGCAACAACTTCGCCGCCCGGGCGGCCTTGGCCCTGGACGACCAGATGACGGCCCGGCTGCACCTGGAGAAAGCCGTCCGGATCAACCCCAACGACCTGGCCGGCCAGCTCCTGTTGGCCGAGATCTATTCCCGCCAGCGCGACTACGGCGAGGCGGCGTCCGCCTACAAGAAGGTCACCCAGCTCGAGCCCACGCGGGCCGACGCGTTCTACGGCCTGGGCACCATCCTGGCCAAACAGACCCAGTACAAGGAAGCGGCCGAGGCCTTGGAGAAAGCGGTCGCCCTGGGGTACGCCGGCAAGGAGGCCCAGTACGAGCTGGGGGCCGCTTACGAGGCCGCGACCGATTTCGCCAAGGCCGCCGCGGCCTACGAGAAGTACGCCGCCCTCGGACCGGCCGACGCCTGGAAGGCCCAGTGGCGGGCGGGATTCTGCAAGACCCAGCTGGGCGAGTTCGATGCCGCGGTGGCCGTCCTGCTCGAAGCCCAGAAGGCCCAGCCGAACGACATCAAGGTCCGCGACTCCCTGGCCGAGGCCTACGTCAAGGCCGGCCGGCACGAGGAGGCCGAGGCCGTCTACATAGCCATGGCCGGCCTCAATCCGCCGGAGGCCAAGACCTACTACCGCCAGGCCTACCAGATGTACGACGGGGCCGGCAAGTTCGACAAGGCCATCGGGCCGCTCAAGAAGATCATCGAGCTCGATCCCAAGAACGAGACCAACTTCTACTATCTCGGGCTGACGTACTTCAAGGTGCCCGATTACGACCAGGCCGTGGCCGCGTTCCAGCAGGCCCTGGCCGTCAAGCCCGAGTTCCCGCACGCCTGGTACCAGATCGGCTCGGCCCATTTCAACGCCAAGAAGTTCAAGGAGGCGGCCGAGGCCTACAAGAAGTATTCGGCCCTGGCCCCCGAGGACGCCTCGGGGCCCCTGAACGTCGGCGTGGCCTACATCCAGGCCAAGAACTACGAGGCCGCCCTCGAGCCCCTGAAAAAGTCCGTGGAGATGAAACCGGACAACGCGGTGGCCCTGGCCAACCTGGCCATCGTCTATATCAACCTGAAGGACATGTACAGCGCCAAGGAGATCTACAACAAGCTCCAGGCCGTCGACCCGGCCATGGCCGAGAAGATCAAGAAGCACATCCGTTGACCGACGCGGGCCCCGGCCCGGCCGGGACCGAGAGGGCAGATGGCGGAATTGGCAGACGCGCTAGGCTTAGGACCTAGTTCCTGATGAAGGAGTGCGGGTTCGAGTCCCGCTCTGCCTACTGACGTCCGGCGCCGCGCCGCCGCGGCCGGGACGTCCCGGAAATCCCAAGGAAAGAAAGAGACCCATCATGAGCGCAGCAGAGCGACACAGCCGCCTGACCGACGTGAGCCCGAGCCGCAAGGAGATCGAGCTCGAGATCCCCGACGAGGAGTTCCGCCAGGAGTACGAGCGGGTCCTCGGCGAATACGTAAGCAAGGCCAAGCTCGACGGCTTCCGCAAGGGCCACGCCCCCCGTGAGCAGGTCCGGGTGTTGTTCGACCACGACATCCGGCACGACGTCTATGACGCCCTGATCCCCCGGGTGCTCGAGGAGGAGCTCCAGGGCCTGCGCCTGAACCCGGTCAACGTGCCGGAGCTCAAGGCCCTCAAGCACGACGACGGCCAGCCCCTCCGGGCCACGGCCGCCTTCGAGGTCCTGCCGGACTTCGACCTGCCGGATTACCGCACCATCCGGGTCCCCAAGAAGCCGGTCGAGGTCACCGACGCGGACGTGGACAAGGCCCTGGAGGACATCCGGGCCCGGGCCGCCGAGTATGCCCCGGTCGAGGGCCGCGGCGTCGCCGACGGGGACTACGCCGTCGTCGAGATGCAGGGCCGGGACCAGGCCACCCGGCGCCTGCTGCCGGTCGAGAAAGCCGTCGTGCTGGCCGGTCACGCCGACAACGAGCCGGCCCTGAACGCCCAGCTGGCGGGCATGACGGCGGGGGAGGAGCGGTCGTTCGAGGTCAGCTATCCCAAGGACCACGCCAACCGCCGCGTTGCCGGCAAGACCATCGTCTACAGCCTCAAGCTCCGCGAGCTCAAGGAAAAGAGGCTGGCCGCCCTGGACGACGAGTTCGCCAAGAGCCTGGGGGCGGGGGAGGGGCTGGCGGCTCTCCGGGACAAGGTCCGCCAGGAGCTGCTGGCCGGCCGGGACAGGGCCAGCCAGAACGAGGCCGCTTCGGAGGTCCTCAAGGCCATCGCCGGCCAGGTCGCCCTGGAGCTGCCCGAATCCGTCGTCGAGCAGGAGACCCTGGCCGTCCTGCGCCGCCTGCTGTCGGTCTACCGCGACCGCCGGCCGTCCCCGGAGGCCCTGGAAGGCCTGAAGGGGGAGGCCCGGCGCCAGGCCGTCGACCACCTGACCAACCACCTCATCCTGGAGAAGATCGCCCGCAAGGAGGGCCTGGCCGTCACGGACGAGGAGGTCCAGGCCGAGGTCCGCAGCCTGGCCCAGGCCAACCACATCCCCGAGGCCTCCCTGGCCGATATGATCCGCCGGGACGCCTCCCGACGGGAGGAAATGGTCGAGAACCTGCTCTTCCGAAAGACAGTTGACTTTCTCATGAAAACGTCTATAATGAGTTGACCAAGGTTCAGTTCCCACGCCTCCCTGATGAGAGTGTCACGTCGGCGAGAGAGGCGGCTCAAATCCCGTTTTCCGGCGAGCCGCCCCCCTGAACAGGCCTGGGGCCCCGGCGGGCCCGGAGCGTAGAATGCAGGATTCCAACGAACACAGCGAGGTCCTCAAGAACATCCCCCTCATCCCCCTGAGGGACCTCGTCGTGTTCCCGGCCACCCTGGTGCCTTTCATCGTCGGCCGGTCCTCCTCCATCCAGGCCCTGGAGCGGGCCGCCGAGAAGGACAAGATGATCTTCCTGGCCGCCCAGATGGACGCCTCGGTCGACAACCCGGCCCCCAAGGACATCTACTCGGTCGGCGTCACGGCCAAGATCATCCGGACCATCAAGAGCGACGACCGGAACATGAAGGTCATCGTCGAAGGCAAGAGCCGGGCCCGGATCGTCGAGTACTTGAGCACCTACCCCTACTACCAGATCCTGGCCAAGGCCATCAAGGAGGTCGACGACCACCTGCCCGAGTCCCGGGAGCTGCTGAAGCGGGTCCTGGCCCTGTTCGAGGACTACCTCAAGCTCAACCAGAACACCAACCTGGACTCGATCATTCCGGCCCTGCGCGAGAACACGCCCGAGCGGATCACCGACATCATCGCCTCCCACGTCTACATGCCCCTCGAGGAGAAGCAGAACCTTCTCGAGACGGTCAACAGCTTCGAGCGCCTGCGGCGCCTCAACTACGTCCTCGAGAACGAGATCCTGAAGATCCACTCGGCCTACCAGAAGGACCCCAACCGGGCCGCGGCGGCCCGTCGCCGGACCTCGTTCAAGGACCAGCCCCAGGGCCCGGGCCAGAAGCCCTTCCCGCCGGGCGGGCCGGGCGGGCGCAAGGAAGACCAGCCCAACGAGATCGAGGAGCTGCGGCAAAAGGTGGCCAAGGCCAAGATGCCGCCGGACGCCCAGGAGAAGGCCTACAAGGAGATCGAGCGGCTGGAGACCATGCCCCCGATGTCCGCCGAGGCCACGGTCAGCCGCAATTATCTCGACTGGCTCATCTCCCTGCCCTGGGTCAAGAAGACGCGCGAGAAAAGGGAGCTCAAAGAGGCCGAAAGGATCCTCAACGAGGACCATCACGGCCTGGACAAGGTCAAGGAGCGCATCCTCGAGTACCTGTCCATCCGGCAGCTGGTCAAGAACCCCCGGGGCGTCATCCTGGGGCTGATCGGCCCGCCGGGCGTGGGCAAGAGCTCGCTGGCCAAGTCCATCGCCCGGGCCACCGGCCGGAAGTTCGTCCGGCTGTCGCTCGGCGGCGTCCGCGACGAGGCCGAGATCCGCGGCCACCGCCGGACCTACATCGGGGCCTATCCCGGCCGCATCATCCAGATGATCAAGCGCGGCGGGACCCGCAACCCGGTCTTCCTGCTCGACGAGGTCGACAAGATGAGCATGGACTTCCGGGGCGACCCGGCCTCGGCCCTGATGGAGGTCCTGGACCCCGAGCAGAACAGCACCTTCCTCGACCACTACATCGACACCGACTTCGACCTGTCCCAGGTCATGTTCATCGTCACGGCCAACCTGCTCGACCCCATCCCCAAGCCGCTCATCGACCGCATGGAGATCATCCGCATCCCCGGCTACACCGAGGACGAGAAGCTGGAGATCGCCAAGCGCTTCCTCCTGCCCAAGCAGATGGAGGCCCACGGCCTGACCGAGGCCAACATCCGGTTCAGCGACCCCGCCCTGACCAAGCTCATCCGCAGCTACACCCGGGAGGCCGGCGTCCGGAACCTGGAGCGGGAGATCACCACGGTCTGCCGCAAGGTCGTCAAGAGGGTCGTCGAACAGGGCAAGGAGCACAAGGAGCACATCACGCCGAAGAACCTCGAGGGCTACCTGGGCATCCCCAAGTTCCGCCGCTCGGAGTTCGACAAGCGGGACGAGATCGGCGTGTCCACGGGCATGGCCTGGACCGAGTTCGGCGGCGAGCTGCTGCGCTTCGAGGCCACCAAGGTCCACGGCAAGGGCAGCTTCACGCTGACCGGCCAGCTCGGCGAGATCATGCAGGAGTCGGCCCAGACGGCCTTCTCGTTCGTCCGGGGCAAGATCTACGAGCTCGACATCGCCCGCGACCTGCACCGCAATTCCGACATCCACGTCCACGTGCCCGAGGGTTCGACGCCCAAGGAAGGGCCCTCGGCCGGCATCACCATCGCCACGGCCATCATCTCGCTGCTGACCGACATCCCGGTCCGCAACAAGATCGCCATGACCGGCGAGATCACCTTGAAGGGCAAGGTCCTGCCCGTCGGCGGCATCAAGGAGAAGCTCCTGGCCGCCTACCGGGAGGGCCTGCGCGAGGCCATCCTGCCCCTCGACAATCAACCCGACCTCAAGGACCTGCCCAAGGTCCTCAAGACCGGGATGACCATCCACCTCGTCGAAACGATGGACGAGGTCCTGAAGATCGCCCTGACCCGGGAGCTGCCCAAGAAGCCCGCCGAGAGCCGCGACACCAAGCCGGCCGAAGCGGAGCGCCCGGCGGCGGCCCGCCCGGCCGAGGGCGACGCGGCGAAGGAGCCGCCCCTGACCAACTGAAGACCGTTTTTTTGACAGCATAATTCGGACCGCAATCCACGTCGGGAGTGAACCACATGGTGACAAAGAGGAACGAAACCCCGGACACCCCCCCGTCCGGCAACCGCGAGTACAACCTCATCGACCTCGAGGCCCTGGACCTCGACGCCCTGTCCAAGATCGGCGCCGCCGTCGGCCTGCCCGAGGACGAGATCGACGAATCGAGCAAGCACCACCTTGTCTTCAAGATCCTGGAGGCCCAGGCCAAGAAGCAGGGCCTGCTCTTCTCCGAGGGCGTCCTGGAGTGCCTGGAGGACGGCTTCGGGTTCCTGCGGGCCCCGGAGTTCAGCTACCTGCCCAGCCAGGACGACATCTACGTCTCGCCCTCCCAGATCCGCAAGTTCCAGCTGCGGACCGGCGACACCATCTCGGGCGTCGTCCGGGCCCCCAAGAACGGCGAGAAGTACTTCGCCCTGATCAAGATCGAGGCCGTCAACTTCATGCACCCCGACGTCATCATCGAGGAGCGCCGCAACGTCAACTTCGAGGGCCTGACGCCCCTCTATCCGTTCGAGATGATCAAGCTCCAGGACGGCAACCCCAAGAACATGAACGCCCGGGTCATGGAGCTGCTGACCCCCATCGGCAAGGGCCAGCGCGGCCTGATCGTCTCGCCGCCCCGGGCCGGCAAGACGACCATCCTGAAGACCATCGCCAAGTCCATCGAGAAGAACCACCCCGAGATCTTCCTCATCGTCCTGCTCATCGCCGAGCGGCCCGAGGAGGTCACCGACTTCAAGCGCAGCGTCAACGGCGAGGTCGTGGCCTCGACGTTCGACGAGCCGCCGACCCGCAACGCCCAGGTCGCCAACATCGTCCTGGAGAAGGCCAAGCGCCTGGTCGAGATCAAGCGCGACGTCGTCATCCTGCTCGACTCCATCACCCGCCTGGCCCGGGCCCACAACTCCATCGTCCCGCCCTCGGGCAAGGTCCTGTCGGGCGGCATCGACGCCAATGCCCTGCACAAGCCCAAGAAGTTCTTCGGCTCGGCCCGCAAGGTCGAGGAGGGCGGCTCGCTGACGATCCTGGCCACGGCCCTGATCGACACCGGCAGCCGCATGGACGAGGTCATCTTCGAGGAGTTCAAGGGCACCGGCAACATGGAGATCAACCTCGACCGGCGGCTGGTCGACAAGCGCGTCTTCCCGGCCATCGACATGAGCCGGTCCGGCACCCGCAAGGAAGAGCTGCTCATCCCGGAGCTGGACCTCAACCGCATCTGGATCCTGCGCAAGGTCCTGAGCCAGATGAACGAGGTCGAGGCCGTCGAGATGCTCATCGACAAGCTGGGCAAGACCAAGACCAACCAGGACTTCCTCAACCAGATGAGCAAGGGGTAGGGGGCGGCCATGAGGACCCTCGGCCTGATCGGCGGAACGACCTGGCACTCGACGGTCGACTACTACCGGCTCATCAACCAGGGAGTTCAGGAACGGCTGGGCGGCCACAGCTCGGCCGCCATGGTCATGGTCTCGGTGGACTTCGCGCCCGTCCAGGCCCTGCAGGACCGCGGGGACTGGACCGAGCTCGGCCGGCTCATGGTCCGGGCGGCCCGGACGCTCGAAGGGGCCGGGGCCGAGGCCATCGTCATCTGCGCCAACACCATGCACCAGCTGGCCCCGGACATCGAGGCGGCGGTCAAGCTGCCGATCCTTCACATCGCCGACGCGGCCGCGGCGGCCGTCAAGGCGAAGGGCCTGGCCTCGATCGGCCTGCTCGGCACCCGCTTCACCATGGAGATGGACTTCTACCGGGCGCGCCTGGAGAAGTCGCACGGCCTGAAGGTCCTGGTGCCGGACGCCCCGGAGCGTGAGATCGTCCATCAGGTCATCTACGACGAGCTCGGCCGCGGGATCATCCGCGAAGAGTCCCGCCGGGCCTACGTCAAGATCATCGAGGGCCTGGTGAAGCGCGGCGCCCAGGGCGTCATCCTGGGCTGCACGGAGATCCCGCTCCTGATCAAGGACCAGGACAGCCCGGTGCCGGTCTTCGACACGACGGCCCTCCACGCCGCCGCGGCGGTGGATTTCGCGCTGGCGGGCTGATCTCCCGCGTCCGGTCCTAGTCCAGGCAGCCGCTTCCGTCGATCGCCCAGACGTCTTCGACCGTCCCCTTCCGGACGGCGAAGAGGCGCCGGTGCAGGTTGCAGGTCGTGCAGCCGTGGGAGGGGCGCAGCCGGACCTTGTCCCCGATCTCGAGGGGGCGGCCGCCGACCCGGACCGACGCGTGCTCCTCGGATTCAAAGCGCGAGATCACGTCCTCCGGGCGGTCCACCAGGACGGGCGGACCGAGATCGGCCCCCACCCCCTTCACGCCGACGTCGAGGACGGCGTGGTCCGATCCGTTGCTCGAGATCACGGTCGTGATCACGCTCAGCGCGGTGGCGAATTCGGGGCGCCGTTTCGCGTAATAATGGTCCATCAGGGCGTAAGAACCGGCCTGGACCTCGTCCACGCCGTCCATGAGGCCCGTCATATCATAGGATCCCGTCCCGCCGCCGCTGAGGACCCGGACCGGCAGGCCGGACGCTTCGATGAGCCGGCGCGTGTCCACGGCCTTCTGCATCGACGCCAAGACCTGCCGGCGCCGGTCCTTGGGGTCGAGGACGGTGATGCAGTGGCCCTCGTAGGCCTGGAGGCCCAGGAACTCGATCCCGGGGGTGGCCGCGGCCACCCGGGCGATCTGGAGCGCCCGCTCGCCGGGGGGGACGCCGCAGCGGGCCAAGCCGACATCCACCTCGACCAGGACGCCGACCTTAGCCGGCGTCCCGGTCAGCGCGGCGGCGAGTTGCCGCACCTGGGATTCGTCGTCCACGGCGACGGCGAGACGGCATCGCCGGGCCAGCGCGGCGACCCGCTCGAGCTTATCGCGGCCGACGATCTGGTTGGCGATGAGGATGTCCGGGATCCCGCCGGCCGCCAGGACCTCGGCCTCCGAAAGCTTGGCGCAGGTGATGCCGACGGCGTTGCCGCTTGCGAGCTGGCGCTTGGCGATCGTGACGCACTTGTGGGATTTGAAGTGCGGGCGCAGCTTGGCGTGACGGCGAGCGAAGAAGTCGGACATGAGGCGCAGGTTGTGCTCAAGGGCCTCGATGTCGACGACCAGCGCCGGCGTCGGAATGAGGGAAACCGCCTTCCCGATCAGTTGCTCATAGGTTTGGGTCATAAGAGTATTCCGGGCCCGATTATATCGGACCTCGGGGAAAATCTAAAGCGCCCCAAGCCTCTTACGATGGCTGATCCAGGGCCCTTTTTGGCACGTATCTGGCTATGTCATTTGGCCGGAGGCCAGGAAGCCGAAAATGGAATATGTGAATTCGAAGGACGATACGCGCATTGCCTATTGGCGACAAGGGGATGGCCCGCCGCTGGTGCTCGTCCACGGCACCGGGATCGACCATTCCTATTGGGACCCCATCTCTCCCGAACTGGCGCAGCGCTTCACGGTTTACGCGATCGATAGGCGAGGCCGCGGCAGGAGCGGCGAGACCGCGCCGTACGCCCTTCAGCGCGAGTTCGAGGACCTGAAAGCCCTCATCGACAGCGTCCCGGCCCCGGTCTTTCTTCTCGGCCATTCCTACGGCGCCCTGTGCTCGCTCGAGGTGGCGCTGACGACGGGGCGCATCCGCAGGATGATCCTGAACGAACCGCCAATGTACACCACCGTCGAAGTGACCGTTCCCGACGGCGTGCCCGAAATGGTCGCGGCCGCGCTCGAGGCCGGCGAGTCGGAAAAAGCGCTCATGGCCATCCTGGAAGCCGGCGGCATGCCGGCCCGGGAGCTGAGCCTGTTGAGGTCCCAATCCAACTGGCCGGCCAGGGTCGCAGCCGCGTCCACCATCCCGAGGGAGTTCCTGGGCGTCAAGGGCTACACGTTCGAGGCGGCCCGGTTCAAGGACCTGAAGACGCCCGTTCTGCTGCTGGGAGGCGCGGCGACAGCGCCGGTCTACCGGGCGGCCCTGGAGGCCCTGGCCGCGTCGCTGCCAAACAGCCGCCTCGTCCTGCTGCCAGGGCAGGGGCATGATGCGGCCGTCACCGCGCCCGGGCCCTATTTGAGGGAAGTGATCGGGTTCTTCTCGCCGGACGCCGGACCAGCCTCCACGGTCCCCCGGTGAGCGCCGCGACCGCGGCGGCGACCGTCACCAGGACGGCCGTGACGAACGGGTCATAGCCCTTTCCGCCGGCGAAGGGCCAGACCACCTCGCCGATGTTCGAGGCGGCATGGAACGCGACCACGGCGAACATGCTCCTACCCGTGTTGATGTAGACCCAGGCCAGGAGGACGCGGTAGGGGACCATGTGGGCCAGATGCCAGGCGATCCAGGCCGGAGGATGGCCGTCGATGATGAGCGGCACGAGGTGGAGGCCGATCGACGCAGTCCCCAGGATGGCCGCCGCCCCGAGGGCGCCCCACCTTTCCTGGAGCGGATCGAAGGCGTATCCCGTCCAGCCCAGCTCTTCCCCGATCCCGGCGGCGAAAAAGATGACGAATAGCACGGGGAGGAGAGGCAGATAAGGCCCGATCAGGCCGGGCAGGGCCCTGCCGGCGAGATCGAGCCAGGCGTATTCGACGAGCATCAAGACAGGAAAAAGAAGCAGGATAGGCCCCAGCCAGGCTTTCCGGGCGATGCGCCGAGCGTCGAATGGCCGCTTCAGAAGGCGTCGAACGGCGTCCCGGCCGCCCTCCCGGCGCGTCAGGACGAGCGCGGCGGCCATGGGTGCGAACGCCAGGCCGACATGCCAGGCCAGGTTGACGACGGGATAAGCCGGCGCCGCCCTGTCCAGGATGCGGTTGAAGAGGAACCCGACCGGCCAAAGAGGGACCGACAGGGCGAAGACGAGACCCATGAAAGCGCCCACGGACCCGGGGCGGCCGGCGCCCGGTCTTCCCCCCCGTCCCGATGTCGGTGTTGTCGTCATCCCCATCTCCCCCCAGGTTTCCCGGCCCTGCCCATGGGACTCGTTGACGAGCGTCGTATGGAAAATATAGCAGAATTGCCGCAGCGGGCCAAAAAGCCTCGGCCCCGGAAGGCGAGGCGCGGGCCTATTTCGCCGGGGCGTAGGACAGGTCGGGCCGGTAGCGCCCCGTCTTGGTCTCCTGTTTCCGGATCAGGGCCCGGGTCCGCTTCGACAGCGCGGCGCCGTCGTCGCCCAGGGACTTCCAGAACGCCTCCTCGGTCAGAGCGTAATCGGCCGCTGACTTGCCGTACTCGAACCAGACGTAGACCGGCTCCTCGTTGCCGTAGCCGCCTTGGTAGGTCATGAACGGGTCCCGGGAGCCGCGGGCCGCGCTCAAAGCCGCCCATTCGCGGTTGAGGTCCTCGAACGCCGCTTCCTGGCCGGGGATGAGCCAGACATAGTCCCAGGTATAGTAGCCGTACTCGGCCGGCTTCAGGCGTTCGGGCGAGGGCAGGAAGGAGATGTCGGGACGGAACGTCCAGAACCGGAGGACGCGGCCGAGCTCCGCGGCCGTCATGCGGGCGTGCAGGGTCTGGAACTTTTCCGGCCCGATCCGGAGGGCCGCGTTGCGCCAGGCCCGCTGCAGGCCCTCGACGGAGCCGTACCCTTTTTCCAGACCGTAGACGACGTAATAGCGGCTGTCGTCGGTGGCGTAGGTGTCGAAGACCACGGGGAAAGCGGCTTCCTTGAGGGCCGCGATCAGGGCCTTGAGGGCCGCCTCGTAGACCGGGGCCTTGGCCACTTCGACCTGGATGTCGGCCATGAGGTAGAGACTGGGGGACGGGCCAGCGGCGGCATCCTGGCGGCCGGGCAGGGGGGAGCCGCCGAGGAGGGACGGAACGGCCAGGAGGATCGCGGCCAGGACGGCGGGCTTGTTCATGACGCCTCCTTCATCGACATCCGGACCGGGCCGGGGGTGTGTCCGGAAAGATAACGCCTCCCTCGCCCCGGGTCAAGCCGGTCGCGCGAGGGCGGGCCGCCCGTCCGGTCTTCTGCTATAATGCCGGGGGCAAGGCCATGGAGACCATCCGCGAGCTGTACCGCATCGGGCACGGACCGTCGTCCAGCCACACTATGGGCCCGCGGGCCGCGGTGGAGATGTTCCTGGCCCGCGTCCCCGAGGCCCCGGCCTACCGGGTGACGCTGTTCGGCAGCCTGGCGGCCACGGGCAAGGGCCACCTCACGGACGCCACGGTCAAGGAGGGGTTCGGCCCGCGCCGTCTCGAGATCGTCTGGCGGCCAGAAGAGTTCCTGCCCTTCCACCCCAACGCGCTCCGGTTCGAGGCCCTGGACGAGGCCGGCACCGCAACCGCGTCCTGGACGGCCTACAGCGTCGGCGGCGGCAAGATCGTCGACGGCACGCCGGCCACCGCGCCCGCCCCCATCTATCCCTTCGCGTCCATGGACGAGATCGTCCGCTTCTGCCAGGACAACGGGCGTTCGCTGTGGGAGATCGTCGCGGACGCCGAGGGGCCGGAGATCTGGAAGTATCTGGCCGAGGTCTGGAAGGCCATGGCGGGCTCCGTCCGGCGCGGCCTGAAGGCCGAGGGGCGGCTGCCCGGAGGCCTGAACCTGGCCCGCAAGGCCCGCTCCTACCACATCAAGGCGGCGATGTTCGGGCGGACGTCCAAGCGCACGGCCCGGCTCTTCGCCTACGCCCTGGCCGTCTCCGAGGAGAACGCCGCCGGCGGGCTCATCGTCACGGCCCCGACCTGCGGCTCGGCCGGGGTCGTGCCCGCGGTCCTCTATCACCTCCGGAAGGAGCACCGCTTTTCCGAAGACGACATCCTCAAGGCCCTGGCCTCCGCCGGGCTGATCGGCAACCTGGCCAAGGCCAACGCCTCCATCTCGGGCGCCGAGGTCGGCTGCCAGGGCGAGATCGGCGTCTCCTGCGCCATGGCCTCGGGCGCGGCGGCCCAGCTCCTGGGGGCGACGGTGTCCCAGGTCGAATATGCCGCCGAGATGGGCATCGAGCACCATCTCGGGCTGACCTGCGACCCCGTGCTGGGCCTGGTCCAGATCCCGTGCATCGAGCGGAACGTCTTCGCCGCCTCGCGCGCCATCAGCCATGCCGCCTACGCCCTGCTCTCGGACGGCCGCCACAGGATCAGCTACGACGAGGCCCTGGAAGCCATGCGCCAGACGGGCCGCGACCTGTCGGCAAGGTACAAGGAGACGGGGACCGGCGGTCTGGCCGTTGTGGACAAGTAAGTCCGCGGCCGGCGCCTTGTCCCGGTTTGACTCGGCCCGGCGATTGTGTTATCTGCCTGGTCAGGAGTCCTTTGGCCGATGAAGAAGGTCGTTCGATTCGGGGTTTCGCTCGAGGAGGACCTGCTTTGCCGCTTTGACGCCCTGGTCGCCGGCCGGGGCCTGGCCAGCCGGTCCGAAGCCTTCCGCGACCTTATCCGGGGCGCGCTCGTCGAGGAGGAATGGCGGGCGGGCGGGGAGGTGGCCGGAGCGGTCGTGCTCGTTTACGATCATCATCGCCGGGACCTCGTCGGGCGGCTCACGGACATCCAACACGATGCCCACGGCCTGATCGTGTCCACCCAGCATATCCACCTCGACCACGACCTGTGCCTGGAGATCATCGCCGTCAAAGGACGCGCCGGCGAGGTCCGCAAGCTGGCCGATGCCTTGCGCTCGATCAAGGGCGTCCTGCGAGGAACGGTCAGCCTGGCCGGTACGGGCCGGGCGCCCATCTAGAGAAGGCGTTCTCGCCGTTCTTGACAGCCAAATCCAGGGTCTTTAGAATGGTAGTGCTACGAATATGAAAAACAGTGCTACCCGGGAGCCGGCCTTGAGCGGATGGCCCGTTCCGGCGAGGAACTCGTTCAGGTCGCGGGACCTGGCGTATGCGGGCCTGTTCGGTGCGGCGGCCCTGCTCCTCCCGGTCGTTTTCCACCTGTTCCGCCTGGGCCACGTGTTCATGCCCATGTATCTGCCGCTGGTCACGTTGGCCTTTTTCGCCCGCCCCTCCGTCGCCGCGGCCACGGCCTTCGTCGTGCCGCTCTTGTCCGGCGCCCTGACCGGCATGCCGCCGTTCTATCCGCCCGTGGCCGGGTTGATGTCGCTCGAGCTGGCCGCCATGGCGGCCGTCATCGCGGCGGTGGCGTCCCGCCGGCCCCGGATGAACGAGTGGCTCGTCCTGCCCCCCGTGCTCGTGTTCGGCCGGGTCTTCTACATCGGGTTGGCCTACGCCGTCAACCTGGCGATCGGCCTTCCCGCCGCCTTCCTGGCCGGGCTTTCGGTGCTCGGGGGCTGGCCGGGCATCGTCCTGATGCTCGTCGCTGTCCCGCCCTTGGCCAGGCTGCGCCGGGGACGCGAAGGGACGCCGGTTCGGGGCGGAGTGAATGCCCGGGCGGCCTATTTCGACTCGATCGCCGAGCGTTGGGACGGCTGGGAGGACCTGTCCGCCCTCGAGGCAAGGCTGGCCGCGGGCCTGGAACGGCTCGGGGTCGGGCCGGACGAGCGGGTGGTCGACGTTGGCTGCGGCACGGGCAACCTGACCCGGGCGCTGCTGGCCCGGCTCTCGGCCGCCGGCCGCGTTCTGGCCGTGGACCTTTCGCCGCGCATGATCGACACAGCCCGGCGAAAGGTGCGGGACCCGCGAGCCGATTGGCTGGTCGCCGACGCCCGGCGTCTGCCCGTCCGGGACGCCTCGTACGACCGTGTCATCTGCTTCTCCGTCTGGCCTCATATCGACGACCGCGCCGGGGCCGCCGTCGAGTTCGCCCGCGTCCTGAAGCCGGGCGGCCGTCTCGATATCTGGCATCTGGCCTCGCGGGCCAAGATCAACGCCATTCACATCGGGGCCGGCGGGGCCGTCGGCGAAGATCTGCTTCCTCCTGTGGGCGAAACGGCGGATCTGCTCCGCCGGCATGGTTTCAGCATTGCCGCGGCGGTCGAGGACGACGAGGGCTACCTGGTCGCCGCTGTTCGCCCGGAGCCGGCCTCGGACGATGCGCGCGCTCTGGCATGACCTGTGGGGTTCCGGCCGGGGCCCCGCCGTCCGGACCGCCCCCCGGAGCCGCATCCTGGCCGGCGCCCTGCTGTTCGCGGCCTGCCTGGCCGCCCCGGCCGGCCGGGTTCCAGGCTTGGCGCTCGTTGCGGCCGTCGCGGCCGGTTGGACGGCCGCCTGCGGACTTCCCCGGCGAGCCCTCAAGTCCTTCGCGGCCCTGGGCCTGGCCATGTTCCTGCCGTATTTCCTGCTGGTCCCGCTGATCGTCCCGGCCGTTGCGGCGGGGAAGGGCCCGGCCCGCCTGGCCGCCGCTCTGGCCGTCCCGTGGGACGTCGTTTTCCATGGAATGAGCGGCCTCTTCGTGGCCGCGGCGACGGCGTCCTCGCTCAGCGTCAGCGAGCTGCGGCGCGGCCTGCTGGCCTTGCCTCTGCCTCGCGTCCTCACGGCCGTGCTCATCCAGATCGTCCACCAGACGTCCACTCTGGCCGCCGAGACGGGGCGGATCGCCGCAGCGATCGCGGTCAGAGGAGGCACGCGGGGGGCCTCGACGGCCTGGCGCGTGGCCGCCGGCCTGCCGCGGGTTTGGCTGCCCCGGGTCATCGGACGCGCCGAGCGGGTGGCTTGTGCCATGGAGCTCCGGCGCTACGCCGACGCCGATCTGCGCCTCTTTGGAAGCGACAGGCTCGGCCCGCTCGACGCCGGGATCATGGTCCTGGCGCTCGGCGTCCTGGTCCTGGCGGCCGGGTTGCGCGGGGGCTGGCTCGGATGAACGGGACGGCGGTCCTGGCCTTCGACGGCGTGACCGTCCGCTACGAACCCGGCGGTCCCCCGGTCCTGGCGGGAGTGTCGTTCGCGCTGGGGTCAGGGGAGCGGGTCGCCCTCGTCGGACTCAATGGCTCCGGCAAGACGACCCTTTTGCTGGCCGCGGTCGGCCTCGTCGGCCACGAAGGCCGGATCGTCGTCGACGGCCTCCAGCTCGGCCGGCGGACGGCGGCGGAGGTTCGCCGTCGGGTCGGCTTCCTGTTCAATGCGCCCGAGGACCAGATCCTCTTTCCCCAGGTGATCGAGGACGTGGCCTTCGGCCCGCTGCGGCGCGGGGAAGGTCGGGACGCGGCCTGCCGCCAGGCCGGCGAAATGCTGGAGCGGATGGGCGCGGGCGGATCGGCCCGGCGCCCTGTGCAGCATTTGTCCCACGGCCAGAAGCAGCGCGTCGCCCTGGCCGGCGCGCTGGTCACCCGGCCGTCCCTCCTGCTGCTCGACGAACCCACCTCGAGCCTCGATCCGCCCGGCCGCCGGGCCCTGGCCCGGGTCCTCGAAGGATTCGACGCGGCCATGCTGGTCGCCACGCACGACCTCGCGTTCGCCGGGCGTCTTTGCCGCCGCTGCCTCGTCCTGGACGAGGGACGCGTCGTTTATGACGGCCCCGATCTCTCGGCCGCGGAACGGCTCTGGGGACCGGACGACTGACGGGACTGGAGGCCGGGCTCGTGCCCGCGGATGGCCTTCAGGGACTCGATGAGCTTCGAGGCCTGCGCCCGGTCCAGGGCGTCCAGGTCATCCCGCTGGTAGTACTTGCGGATGAAGTTGCGCAGGTGCTCCGTTTCCCAGCCCAGGTCGGAGGCCAGGGACTTGACGTAGAGCTTCTGCTTCAGGGTCATGCCGGCGGCGTTGGCCCGAAAGTAGTCGCTGCGGACGAAGTAGCGCATGAGCTTGCGGAAGCCGGCCTCGTCCAGGTCGCGGGCGCTGCGGACCCCGGCCACGAGCCAGAGGACCCGCCGGTAGTCCTTGTCCGCCAGGCCGAGCTCCTTCTTGACGACATGGATGAGGGCCAGCTTCTTGGCGCTGATCCAGCGGGGCGCCGCGGCCGCCGGCGGGGCCGTCTTGGCCCGGGCGGGCGGCGTTTTCAGCGCCGACGGGTCTCGTGTCGCCATCGCTCGATCCTTTCCAGCGCCTTGGCCGGATCGACCCCGTCCCTGAAGAAATCACGCCAGGGATCCGGCCCCCGGGCGGCCCGCTCGGGCGCTGTCCGGATATCGAACCTCGACGGGTCGAGCCGGGCCGTGACCTCCCGCCAATCCAGCGGCATGGAGACCGTCGCTCCGGGCGCCGGACGCAGGGCGTAGGGCGCGGCCATGGTCGCCCCTTTCCGGTTCTGGAGGTAATCCAGATAGATGCGGCCCCGGCGCTTGCCCGGGCTGCGCTCCAGGCTGGTCTGGTCGGGACGGCGCCGATTGACGACCAGGCAGACGAGCCGGGCCAGATCGCGCGACTGGTCGTAGCCGAATCCGGGCCGGAGCGGGATGTAGACGTGCAGGCCCGTGGCCCCGGATGTCTTGCAAAAGGCCGGCAGCTCCATCTCGTCGAGGACCTCCTTGGCCGCCCGGACGGCCTCGACGGCGGCCTCGAAGGAGGTCTCCAGGGGATCGAAGTCGAGGACGATGTAGTCGGGCTCGTCGAGGTGCGGCAGGGACGAGCTCCAGACGTTGATCTCGATGGCCCCCAGGTTGGCCTCGTAAAGCAGAGTGTCGCGGTTGTCGCAGACCAGGTAACGGACGGCGCGGCCCCCGTCGCCGGACGCGATCTCGGCGGTGCGGACCCAGGACGGCGGGTCCTGGATCAGATTCTTCTGAAAGAAGCTCTCCCCGGCGATGCCGTCGGGGTGCCGGTTGAGGGCCTGCGGCCGGCCTTTCAAGTAGGGGAGGATGCGGCCGGCCATCTTGTCGTAGTAATCGATCACATCTCCCTTCGTGAAGCCCTCTCGGGGCCAGAAGACCTTGTCGAGATGCGTCAGCTCGGCCCGGGTCCGGAACCGCCGCGGCGGCCGGGCGGCGGCGGGGGAGGGGCCCGGGACGGCCTGCTCGCGGCCGACCTGGCGGGGGGGCTTGTCGTCGCGCAGCCCCAGGAACACCGGGTGGCGCAGGAGGCCCTCGGCCGTCCACTCCCCGAACTCGATCTCGGCCACCAGGCGCGGCTCGACCCAGGAGACGGGCTCGTTGGTTCGGGGCGGTTCGGCGAACGGCGAGTTCGTTGTCACGAGCGGGCGCAGCATGGCGTCGAGGTCCCGCAGGGTGTCCTCGTCGAAGCCCGTCCCGACATGCCCGATGTAGACCAGGTCCCGGCCGCGATAGACCCCGAGGACCAGGGCCCCGAAATAGCGCCGCGATCCCCTGGCCCGGGTGAAGCCGCCGATGACCGCCTCCTGCCGGCGGCGGGCCTTGATCTTGAGCCAGGCCCGGGTCCGCCGGCCCGGGCTGTAGGACGCGGCCAGGTCCTTGGCCACGATGCCCTCGAGGCCGTTGGCCGCGGCGGCCCGGAAGAAGTCCTGTCCCCGGGCCTCGACGGCGTCGCTCGTCCTGACGGTCTCCGAGACCGGCAGGATCCTGGCCAGGACCTCGCGCCGGCGCCCCAGCGGCAGGGGCCGCAGGTCGCGGCCGCCGATCTGGAGGATGTCGAAGACATAATAACGCAGGCGGCCGTCCCCGGGGCGGCGGGCGTTCTGGAGGTCCTGGAAGACGGGCCGGCCGCGCTCGTCGACAGCCACGATCTCGCCGTCGAACACCGTGTCCAAAGGAGCGCCGTCAAGGGCGGCCGCGATGGCGGGAAAACGGCCGTTGAGGGCTTTGCCGTTGCGCGAGACGAGACGCGCCCGGCCGCCTTGGATCACAGCCAGGGCCCGGTAGCCGTCCCACTTGACCTCGAAGGACCAACCCGGCCGGTCGAAGGGCGCTTCGACGAGGGTGGCCAGCATGGGCTCGAGAGGGCCGGGGAACGGCCCGCGGGGGGCGGTGGCAAGGCCGAGCGCCTTGAGAGACACGGACGGCTTGGCGGCGGACCGTCCGGAGGCCGGGCCGGGCGGATCGGCGTCCGGGGGCGAGCCGGACGGCGCCCGCCGGGGCTCCCGGCGCTTGAAAACCAGCCACTGGTTGTCCTTGGGGCCCCGGCCCTTGAGATGGATCAGCGTGAAGGCCCCCGTCAGCTTGCGGCCGTGGAAGACCAGGTCGAGATGGCCCTTGGCCAGGCCGGCCGCGACGGCGGCCTCTCCGCTCTCGCCGCCCGGGCCCGGCCCCGGCTCATAGGTCCCCAGGTCCCAGATCTCGACCAGGCCGGCCCCGTATTGGCCCTCCGGGATGCGGCCATGGAAACCGATGTAGTCGAGAGGATGGTCCTCGACCCGGATGGCCAGGCGCTTGTCGCGGGGGTCCATGGAAGGCCCTTTGGGAACGGCCCAGCTGATCAGGACCCCGGCCTGCTCCAGGCGCAGGTCGTAGTGGAGGTGGCTGGCCTGGTGCTTGTGGACGACGAAGCGGAGACGGCCGGCCGGACGGCGCCGAGGCGGCTTGGCCGGAGCGGGCTCGGGGGTCCGGGCGAAGGACCTCTTGCGCGCGTATTCCCGGAGCCCCATGGCCGTTCGTCCCTAGTGGCGCACGGCCGAAAGGCTTTCCTTGAGCCGGGCCATGATGTCCTCGACCTCGGTCTCGCGCGGGGCCTCTTCGGTCCGGGCGTGGACGGTCCGTCCTTTGGCCTTGGCCGCGATGATGGCCCGCAGGCGGGCCGCGTAAGTGTCGGTATAGGCCTCGGGCCGGAATTCGCCCTCGAACTTTTTGACCAGGTCCAGGGCCAGTTCGAGCTGGGCCTTGGGGGCCTCGATCCGTTCCGGGGGCAGGTCCAGACCGGCCGGGGCGCGGAGAGAGGCCGCGAAGCGCAGCTGGATCAAGAGAATGGCCCGGCCCTCCGGCTTGAGCATGACCAGGTGCTCGCGGTCCCGGAGGACGAAGAGGCCGATGGCCACCTTCTTCGACTTGGCCATGGCCTCGCGGAACAGAGCGAAGGCCGTGTGGGCCTTGGGCTGCGGCTCGAGGTAATAGGGCCTCTCGACGTACTTGGGATCGACCCCGGCCTCGTCGACAAAGGCCTCGATCTCGATGGCCGAGGACTTCTTGACGTCGGCCTTCCGGAAATCCTCGTCGTCGAGGACGACGTAATCGCCGTCGCGGTACTCGTAACCCTTGACGATATTTTCGAAAGGGACTTCTTCGCCGGTGGCCCGGCAGACCTTCTTGTAGGCGATCGGGCAGAGGTCGTCCTTGCGCAGATAGTTCATGCCGTGGATCTCGGGCTTGACGGCCGGGTAGAGGTTGACCGGGACATTGACCAGTCCGAAGCTGACCAGGCCGCGCCACGAGGGCCGGGGGCCGGCCGGCCGGCTCTCTTGGCCAGGTCCGCCGCGCGCCGCGCGCCCGGAGGCTTTGGGCACGGACTTGGGCTTGACGGCCGATCGGACCGCAGGTTTCTTCATGGCTCCCCCTTTGGCCGCGTTAGCGGACGATCTTGAAGTTGAAATCGGCCGTGCCCAGCGCCGCCCAGATCTTCAGCCAGACCATGATCATCATCTCCAGGCCGCGGGCCGCCGTCAAGTCCCCGAGGTCGACGACCGTCTTCCAGCCGAATTCCTCCCGGAGGAGACGGGACACCCGCTCGCGGGCTCGCGGGTCGTTGCCGGCCACGAACAGGTCGTGGTCGCCGCCGCCGAGGCCCTTGGGGTTGGTCATGATGTGGGCCGTGACCGTGTTCAGGGCCTTGACGACCCAAAGTTGCGGATGGGCCCTCTGGATCCTCTCGGCCAGGGAATCCGTGTTGACCACGAACATCTCCATGTCCCCGCCCTCGCTCCAGGGACCCAGGGCGTTGGCCGCGTCGACCAGGATCTTGTCCTTGAGGTCGGCCGGACGGGCTTTAGCTAGTACCTCGAGCGAGGCGTGCCCGGCCGTGGCGTTGAAGAGGAGCTCGCCGTGGGCGGCGGCCTCGGCGAAGCTGCCCAGCCGGACCTTTTTGTTGGCGGCCAGCCAATCCTTGAAGCCGACGCCGCCCTCGTCCGCGGGGCTTTCCTCGAGCTTACGGCGAACGTCGCGCGTCCCGACCATGACATCGTGGCCTCGACGGGACAGAGCGCTGGCCAGCGTCCGGCCGACGTCTCCGGTGCCCAGGATACCGAATCTCATGATGGACCTCCTCAAGAAGGTGCTACTTCACCCTATGACTCCCTCGCTTGATATCTAGCAAGATTCGTGCCTTAGGCCGGGTCGAGGCCCACAGTATTGGTAAATAGAAGAAAATAATATAATTACCTTAACATTGTATGTATATATTAAATAATAAACAACTTAACACAACAACAGCCGGGACGCGGCGGGGGAGGGGTCTCCGTGGGGAATAAGCCTGCGGGCCTATGTGTCCCCAGGCTTCGGGTGGCAAGGCCCATCGCCGCTTAGGCGCGAGATGGGCGAGGTGTCTCGAAACCTGATCGGCGGATCGGCGAGGAACGCTTTGCGAGGTCGCAGGCATTGCCGGGAGCCCGGAGGTCGGGTTTGAGGTCGAATGCGAGGTCCGCCTACAGCGTCGAACCTTGAGGAACAGAAAAACCATTCTTGGCCAATCCACGGGACGAAGGAGGCTCAAGGAGTCAGCCAATGCCCGGCGGCTGGTCGGGAAAAAGGAGTTACGGGACGGGCCGGCCGAAATGGACCCTGCGGCGAGGCCCGTCATGGGTCGTCAGGCCCGGATGGGCCCCCGAGCCGTTCAAAGCGACTTCAAAGAGCTGCGCCATCGCGGGGCGATAGAGCGAATTTCCAGGGGGGAAACTGCCGGGGCCGCCGATTTCCACAGTTGCACAAAGACCGGGCAAAAGGATATCCACAGAATGTGGGAATCGGCATCTCGAAGATAAGAAAACGGATGAGAGGCCCCGCCATATTGAGTCGCATAACGTTTATTATGTCAACTAATATCGGGAAGCGAGAAGGGGCCGCCAGGGGCGGCATCCGGAGGCGCGGGGTTCAGCCCTTGAGGGCCGGGCTTTCGTCCTTTTTGCGGATCTGGTCGATGATCTCCTGCAGGACGGCGATGATCTCCTGCTTGGAGATGGCCTGCTTCTTGAACTCGAGGCGCAGGCGGAACCGGTCGGTGTCTTCAGGGACGAAATTGTAGACGTAATATTTGAGCTTCTTGGTTTTCCCTTTGAGGTATTTGGCCAGGTCGCGGGTGTCCTCGCGGGTCAGGCGCCGCTCGGCGATGTCGCCGGCGAACTTGATCATGTCTTCGTCGGACTTGAGCTTTGCGATCTCGATGATGGTCGAGCGGCCGAAGCCGCCGGCATCGTGGATGATGTCCCGCGCCTTCTGCGGGATGCGGGCGATCGACAGGATCTCGGTGATGGTCGAGCGGGCCTTGCCGATCTTGGTCGAGATCTGCTCGTGATTGTAGCCGTGGATGTCGGCCAGGGCCTGGAGGCCGTCGGCTTCTTCGAAGATGTCCAGGTCCTTGCGCTGGAGGTTCTCGATCAGCGCGATCTCCATGGCCTCGGCGTCCTCGACGTCGAGATCGATGCACGGCAGCTCCTTGAGGCCGATGTTCCGGGAGGCCATGAAGCGGCGTTCCCCGGCGATGATCTCGAAGCGGCTGCCCTTGGCCCGCACCAGGATGGGCTCGAGGATGCCCTTGCTGCGGATGGAATCCTGGAGCTCCTCGATGTTGCCGAGCTCGCAGCGGGCCTGATGCGGGTTGGGATCGATCTTCTCGATGGGGATCATCCGGATCCGGGGCCCGAGCGACCGGGACGAGATCAGATCGACGAAGTGCCCGTCGTGCTTCATGGCGACGGACGTGGGAAGACCAGATTTCTTAGCTTTTTGCACGGCTCATCAGCTCCTCGGCGACTTTCCGGTACTGTTCCGCCCCGATCGAGTCCGGGGCATACGTGAAGATCGATTCCTTATAGGCGGGGCTTTCCTCGAGCTTGACGCTTTTCGAGACGAACGTCTTGAAAAGCTTGTTGCCGAAGACCCCCCGGATGCGCTCCACGACGTCCCGGGCCAGGTTCGTTCTCCGGTCGTAAAGCGTGATGACGACGCCCATGACCTTGAGGTGGGGGTTGGCGATGCGCTTGACCTTTTCGATGGTCTCCAGGAGGTCGTCCGTGCCCTCGAGGCAAAGATAGGACGATTGGATCGGTATGAGGATGTAATTGGCCGCCACCAGGGCGTTGAGGGTGATCAGGCCCAGGGTGGGCGGCGTATCTATGAAAACGTATTGATACCGGCCACGGACCTGTTCCAGGGCGTCCTTGAGGCGGAAATGAGCGTCGAACTCGCCGCTCAAGGAGGGCTCGAGCTTGGCCATGGAGATCTTGGTGATGGCCACATCCAAGCCGGGGATGTTGGAAGGGACGATGATCTCCTCGAGCTTCTCGCTCTTGCTCATGAGAATATCGTAGAGGGACTTATCGTGTTTTTCGGGATTGGCGACGAGCGAGATGGTGCTGTGACCCTGCGGGTCCATGTCAATGACCAGGACCTTCTTGCCCATCAGGGCGATGGCCGCGGCGACGTTGATCGTGGTGGTCGTCTTGCCGACCCCGCCTTTCTGATTCGTGATGGCGATGATCAAGAGCTCTCTCCCTCTCGACCGGTCATACGGCCGAGGTTCTTTTATAATCCAGCATTGTCAAAATAGCAATAAGAATGTCGCTGAACAAGGTGCGGCCAAAAGAACGCGAAATCGATCTCCGTCTTACCAAGCGCGAGGGGAATGTCGGCGTGCCGACATTTCTTGTAACTTGTTTAATTTATACTTGATAGGCCGATATTTATGGTCGCAAGCCGGCGCGTCCGGGTCGGCCGGCGTTGAGGGGGCCATAAGATCAGCCGGTTCCGATGCCCCCTGCCGACGGCGGTGTCCCTCGACCCGGCCTTGGCCGGAATGAAGACGCTCGGCATCGAGCGGGCCGCAGGAGAAAAATCGCGAGGAGATAACGTTCACGCGTTCGCCTATGGATCGTCGCTTTCGGACATCGTCCTTTCGACATTGGTCGCAAAGGTTAACGCGCTTGGGTGTGCTCCCTTCAAGCGGATCATGCGCTAGGACGGATCCTGCAAACGACGATCTGTAGCCGCGATGGCGACGCTACCGAAGAAATGCGTTAGCGCCCCTCCCCTAGCGGTTTTAGTCCGCCGGAAAGCATACTTCAAGAACGCGATCGGGGCGAACGGCACGCGGCCAGCCTGTTCTTGAGAGCGGGCTCTCGTGCGCAGATTGCAGGCTCGGAATATTGCTGTAAGTAACAGATAATAAATACTTTACAAGCATTTATAAAGCATTGATAACAAACAAAATATGTTTTTTCCGGACAGAATCTCGAGCGAGCAGCCGCCTAGCCCAAAATCCCCATCGGAGAGGACGCCGGCCGGCCGGGCCTGCCGCGACTTCTTTCTTCAAAAGCGCATTGAAGGTTCCGCGGCCTGGACGGCCGCATGACGTCGGCCCCGCGCGTGGAACAGTTCCGCTTGACGGCGGGGCCGTTTGGCATAGAATGGGGCGCAAAGCCATGACGCAAGAAGATCCGGCCGAGATCGGATTCGTCAGGAAGCTGGGCCTGGCCGACACGGTCTTTCTGGTCATCGGCGCCGTCCTGGGTTCCGGCATCTACATGACGCCCGGGCTCATCGCCGCCGGTCTGCCCTCGCCGGGCCTGCTCCTCCTCGTCTGGCTGACGGGGGGCCTCGTCACGCTCTGCGGCGCCTTGACCTTCGCCGAGCTCGGGGCCATGTATCCGCAGGCCGGCGGGCAGTACATCTATCTCCGCGAGGCTTACGGCCCGGGCGCGGCTTTCCTCTTCGGCTGGGCCTTCTTCGGCTTCATCATGTGCGGCGGGCTGGCCGCGCTGGCGGTGGGGTTCGCCGAGTTCCTGGGCTCCTTCTTTCCGGCGCTCTCGACGGGCCGCGTCCTCGTCCATTTCGCCCTCCTCGGGCAGCCCCTGGCTTTGTCCGCGGGCCAGGTCGTGGCCGCGGCGGCCATCCTGCTCCTGACCCTGGTCAACACGTTCGGCATCCGCTCGGGCGCGGTCATCCAGAACGGCCTGACCATCATCCGCTTGGCCACGGTGGCCGGCCTGGTCGTTTTGGGGGTCCTCTTCGGCGCTAAATCGGGGGCCTCGAACTTCCACCCCCTGTTCGCCGCGGGTTTCCCGTTCCCGGCCGTGCTGCAGCCGCTCGGGCTGGCCCTGGTGGCGGTGTTCTGGACCTACGACGGCTGGTACTCCGTCAACTGCACGGCCGGGGAGATTCGCGATCCGGCCAAGACCATCCCGCGGGGCCTCGTCCTGGGCGTGCTGTCGGTCACGGGGATCTACGTCCTGATCAACGTCGTCTATCTCCTGGCGCTGCCCCTGGAACAGATGAAAGGCGTCGTCCGGGTCGGCGAGCTGGCCGCCGCGGCCCTGTTCGGGAGCGGCGGCGCGGCCCTGTTCGCGGCCCTGGTCACGGTCTCGATCTTCGGCTGCCTGGACGCCAACATCCTGTTCGGCCCGCGGGTGTTCTATGCCATGGCCCGCGACGGCCACTTCTTCCGGGCCATGGGCCGTCTCGGGCGGCGGAGCCGGGTGCCCACGGCGGCTCTCTGGAGCCAGGCCGTCTGGTCGGCCTTCCTGTGCCTGTCCGGGACCTATGAATCGCTCTACGAATACATGCTCTTCGCCCTGCTCCTGTTCTTCGCGGCGACCGGCCTGGCCGTCTTTGTCCTGCGGCGCCGGGCGCCCGCCCTGGACCGTCCTTACAGGACCTGGGGCTACCCGGCCGTGCCCCTCGTGTTCGTGGCCATGTCGCTGGCCGTCTTCGCCAGCATCGTCGCCAGCCAGCCCTGGAAATCCCTGGCGGGCGCGGGGCTGCTGGCGGCCGGCCTGCCCGTCTACATTGTCTGGAAGCGGCAGACGGGCGGTCCCGGCCGCGACCCGGCCAAAAATTGATTTTCCCGGGGCCGGTTTTCGATTAAGATAGGCCCGGAGTACGCCGCAACTATGGCCGAGACGTCCTTTACGGTCGAGATCCTGCCCGACGGGACCAAGGTCCGGGCCCGGGCGGGCGAGGTGCTGGCCGACGTCATGGTCCGGGCCGGCGTGCCGATCAGCCTCTACTGTCATCAGCGGGGCGTCTGCGGCAAGTGCGCCGTCCGCATCCTCGGCGGCCCCCTCCCCTTCCCGGCCGCCCGGGAGGCCGACCTGCTCCGCGAGCGCGGCCTGGGCCCCGACCACCGCCTGGCCTGCCTCTACATCGTCCGCGGCGACGTCACCGTCGAGACCCTGCCCGGATCGCGGCTGGACCGGATCGCGGTCCTCGCATCCGGCCCGGCCTCGACGGCCTATGTCGATCCGGCCGTCAAGCGCCTCTCTTTGACCCTGGAGAAGCCGCCGCTGCAGGCCCCGACGGCCGTCGTCGACGCGCTCCGGGCCCAGCTCAAGACGCCGGGACTGGCCGTGTCCTTGCCGGCCCTGTCCAAGCTCGGCGGCGCCGCCCTCGGCCCCTCGCGGCCGGTGGCCGCGATCCTCTACGACGAACGCGAGGTCCTCGACGTCGAGGCCGACGAAGCCGGCCGCGAGCTCTACGGCCTGGCTGTGGACCTGGGGACGACCACCCTGGCCCTCGAGCTGGTCGATCTGCGGACCGGCCGGGTCGTCGACCGGGCCGCCGGCGTGAACGCCCAAACGTCCTATGGCGCCGACGTCGTCTCCCGCATCACCTTCGCCTTCGAGAACCCGGACAACCTGCGGCGCCTGCGGGCCGCGGCCGTCCAGACCATCAACGACCTTGTCGGCGGCATGTGCCGCCGGGCCGGGGTGCCGCGGCACCGCATCTTCGAGGCCGTCGTGGCCGGCAACACGGCCATGAACCACATCCTCTGCGGCGTGGCCGTCGATTCGCTGGCCCTGGCCCCCTTCCACGCCGTCTTCTCGGCCCTGCCGCCCCTGGCCGCGGCCGAGATCGGGCTGTCGCTGCATCCCCAGGCCCGGGTCTACCTCGCCCCCAACATCAAGAGCTTCGTCGGCGGCGACATCACCGCCGGCCTGGCGGCGGCCGACTTCGCCGCGGCGCCGGGCAACGGCCTGTTCGTCGACCTGGGCACCAACGGCGAGATCGTGGTCAAGAAAGGCGCCGAGATGGCCGCCACTTCGACCGCGGCCGGCCCGGCCTTCGAGGGCATGACCATCAGCTGCGGCATGCTGGCCGTGCCGGGCGCCATCCAGCGGGCCGCGTGGGACAATGGCTTCACCTTCCGGACGGTCGACGACCTGCCGCCGCAGGGGGTCTGCGGCACGGGCCTCATCGACATCCTGGCCGAGGCCTTGGCCCGCGGCCTCCTGGGCCGGGACGGCCGGCTGGCGGGCCCCGAGAAGAAGCTCCGCCTGACCGACCGCCTGTCCCTGACCCAGCAGGACGTCCGCGACGTCCAGCTGGCCGTCGGCGCGGTCCGCAGCGGCGTCCAGCTCATGCTCCGCGAATTCAAGCTGGCGGCGGCCGACCTCGATCGCGTCCTGGTGGCCGGGGCCTTCGGCAGCTCGCTCGACCTGGGCAACGCCGTGGCCTTGGGGCTGCTGCCCGACGTACCGCTCGAACGGATCGCCTTCCTGGGCAATTCCTCGCTGGCCGGGGCGCGGCTGCTCCTCGTTTCGCGGCCGGCCCGGGCGGTCGCCGAGACCCTGGCCGCCCGCATCGGCCACGTCTCGCTGGCCTCACGGCCGGACTTCCAGGACGAGTTCGTCCGGGCCCTCGAGTTCGACCGCTATCCGAAGGGAGACGCCCAGCCATGAACGCCCTCTTCGATCTCGCCGCCCGCCGGACCGTCCTGCTCGACGGCGCCCTGGGCACCGAGCTCATGGCCCGAGGACTGCCCGCGGGCGCCCCGCCCGAGCTCTGGAACGCCGACCGGCCCGACCTCGTCCGGGAAGTCCACGCCGCCTATTTCGCCGCCGGGGCGGACGCGGTCTCGACCAACACGTTCGGCGGCACGCCGCTCAAGCTGGCCGCCCACGGCCTGGAGGCCCGGGCCCAGGAGCTGAACCGGGCCGCGGCCCGGCTGGCCCGCGAGGCCGCTCCGGCCGGCCGCTTCGTCCTGGGGAGCCTGGGGCCGACCGGCCGCTTCCTGGCCCCCCAGGGACCGGCCACGGAAGAAGAGCTGGCCGCGGCCTACGCCGAGCAGGCCCGGGCCCTGGCCGACGGCGGCGTCGACGCCTTCCTGATCGAGACCCAATACGACCTGCGCGAGGCCTTGGCCGCCATCAGCGGCGTGCGCCGGGTCTCGGACCGGCCCGTGCTGGCCACGCTGACCTTCGGCGCTTTCAAGCGCGGCTATTTCACGCTCATGGGCGACGAGGCCGCCCGCGCGGCCGGGGCCCTGGAGCAGGCCGGCGCCGACGCCGTCGGGGCCAACTGCACGCTGACCAGCGAACAGATGGCCGGCTGCGTCCGGGCCCTGCGGGGCGGCACCTCGCGGCCGGTCGTGGCCCAGGCCAACGCCGGACAGCCCGTCGCCCGGCCGGACGGCACGGTCGGGTACGCGCTGACGGTCGACGAATACGTCCGCTTCGTGCCGGACATCATCCGGGCCGGCGCAGGCTTCGTCGGCGGCTGCTGCGGCACGACGCCCGAACACATCCGGGCCATGGCCCGGATCATCCGCGAAGGGGTGCTGGCATGACCAAGACCGAGATCTTTCCCAAAATGACCGAGGCCGTCGTGGCCGGGGACCGGCAGGCCGCCCGGGCCCTGGCCGAAGAAGCCGTGGCCGCGGGGCTCGACCTCCTCGAAGTCGTCGAGCACGGCTACGTGGCCGGCCTCCGGAAGGTCGGCGAACTCTGGGAGCAGGGGGAGTATTTCCTGCCCGAGCTCATCACCAGCGCCGAGGCCATGAAGGCGGCCATGGCGGTGCTCGAGCCGGCGCTCAACCGCCAGGACCCCGGCGGCCGGCGCGGCGGCAAGATCGTCATCGGCACGGTCGAGGGCGACATCCACGACATCGGCAAGAACCTGGTCGCCTCGATGCTCCAGGCCGGGGGCTTCGAGGTCTTCGATCTCGGGGCCGACGTCAAGCTGGAGCGGTTCGTCGAGAAGGCCGAGGAGGTCGGGGCGGGCATCATCTGCCTGTCGGCGCTGCTGACGACGACCATGATGGGCCAGCGGCGGTTCCTGGGCCTCCTCCGCGACCGCGGCCTGCGCGGCAAGTTCAAGGTCCTGGTCGGCGGCGCCCCGGCCAGCGCCAAGTGGGCCGAGGAGATCGGCGCCGACGGCTACGCCGAGAACGCCGTGGCGGCGGTCCAGCTGGTCAAGTCCTTGGCCGGGCGGCGCTGACCCCCGGCGGGCGGCCGCGGCCGGCGTCCGGCCGGGCCTGAAAGGTGTCCCGATGATCGCAACACGCCGGCCGAAGCTGGAGCTCCTGTCGAACGCATTCGTCGAGCGCATCATCGACGAGGGCCTGACGCTGCTCGAGCGCCATGGCGTCCTGGTCGAGAACGCCGAGGCGCTCGGGCTGCTCCGGGAGGCGGGGGCCGAGGTCCACCCCGGCACCGGGCAGGTCCTGATCGGACGGAGGATCGTCGAGGCCGCCCTGGCCACGGCCCCGCCGTCGATCACGCTCTACGACCGGTCGGGCGGCCGGGCCTTCACCGTCGGCGGGGACGAGGTCCACTTCGATCCCGGCTCGGCCGGGGTGGTCCTTCTCGATCACGCCGCCCAAGCGGAACGGCCGGCCTCCACGGCCGACGTCGCCGCCCTGTACAAGCTCGTCGAGACGCTCGAGCACCTGCACTTCCAGAGCACGGCGCTCATCGCCGCCGACGTGCCGGCCCCCGTCGCCGACGCCTTCCGGCTCTACCTGGGGCTGGTCCTGTCCGAGAAGCCTTTCGTCACCGGCACCTTCCGGGTCGAGGGCTTCCGGCCCATGAAGGACCTGCTGGCCGCGGTCCGCGGCGGCGAAGCGGCCCTGCGGGCCAAGCCGCTGGCCATCTTCGACGCCTGCCCCTCCCCTCCCCTCAAGTGGAGCAACCTGACCGCCCAGAGCCTGATCGACGCGGCCCGGGCCGGCATCCCCTCCGAGCTCATCTCCATGGGCATGACCGGGGCGACCTCGCCGACGACCATCGCCGGGACGCTCGTCCAGCACGTGGCCGAGAGCCTGGCCGGCGTGGCCATCGTCCAGCTGGCCGCGGCCGGGGCGCCCGTCATCTTCGGCGGCTCGCCCTCGAGCTTCGACATGCGCAAGGGCACGACGCCCATGGGGGCCATGGAGACCATGATGATCGACGTGGGCTACGCCCAGATCGGCAAGGCCCTCAAGCTGCCGACCCACGCCTACATGGCCTTGAGCGACGCCAAGGTCAACGACGCCCAGGCCGGGCTGGAAACGGGACTGGGAGCGGTTCTGGCCGCCCTGGCCGGCATCAATGTCGTCTCCGGGCCGGGCATGCTCGACTACGAGAGCTCGATGAGCCTGGAGAAGCTGGTCATCGACGACGGCATCTGCGCCATGGCCTATCGGCTGATCGAGGGCATCGCCCAGCGGGACGACCCGATCGCCCTGGGCGTCTTCGAGGGCTTCAAGCCGGGGATGTCCTTCCTGACCCATCCGCACACCCGGCAGTGGTACCGCAAGGAACACCTGCCGGCCGGGCTGGCCGACCGCGATCCTTACGCGGCCTGGGTGGCCGCCGGCCGGACGACCATGGCCGACAAGGCCCATGCCGAGGTCCTGGCCCGCCTGGCGCGTTACGCCGCGCCGGCGCTGGCCGGGGACGCGCGCGGGGAGCTTGACGGGATCATGGCCGCCTACGCGCGGGCCTCGGGGGTGCCGGCCCCGGCCGGTCCGGCGGCCTGACGGGGGCGCGCCGCCCGGCCGCGGCGATCAGTCCAGGTCCCAGACCTCGAGATAGTCGGGCACCTCGACCGTCCAGCCCCGCTCCCGCCGGATCCTCTCGCCCGTCTTGCCGGCCACGTCCGAATCCCCGTGGGTGACGAAGAGCCGCCGGGGCGGGCTCTGGAGGCCGTCGAGCCAGCGGTCGAGGCCCTTGCAGTCGGCGTGGGCCGAGAAGCCGTTGATCTTGGCCACGCGGGCCCGGACCGGCACGGTCCGGCCGAGGATGCGGACCTCCGGCGCGCCTTCGAGGATCAGCCGGCCCAGCGTGTCGCGGGCCTGGTACCCGACGAACAGGATGGTCGCTTCCGGCCGGCCGATGTTCTGGGCGATATGGTGCTTGATCCGCCCCCCGGTGACCATGCCCGATCCGGCCATGATGACGGCCGGGCCGCGGGCCTCGTTGATGGCCTTGGACTCCTCGGTCGTCCGGACGATGGTCAGGCCGGGGAACTTGAAGGGGCTCCGGCCGGCGGCCAGGAGCCGGCGGGTCTCCTCGTCGTAGAACTCGTCGTGGCGCTCGAAGGCCCGGGTCACCTCGCGGCCCATCGGGCTGTCGAGGTAGACCGGCAGCGGCGGGATCTTCCGGTCGTAGACGAGACGGCTGATGTGGAACATCAGGTCCTGGGCCCGTTCGATGGCGAAGGTCGGGATGACGAGATTGCCGCCGGCGGCGGCCGTCTCGCGGATGATGGCCCCGAGCAGGTCGTCGACCCGGCCGGGATCCTCGTGCTCGCGGTCGCCGTAGGTCGACTCCATGACCACGTAGTCGGCCCGCTCGAAGACCGTCGGGTCGCGCACGAACGGCATGTCCCACTGCCCGATGTCGCCCGAGAAGACGACCGTCCGGGTGGCGCCGTTCTCACGGACGGCGAGCTCGATCATGGCCGACCCGAGGATGTGGCCGGCGTCGAGGAAGCGGGCCGTCACGGCCCGGCCGAGGTCGAGCGGCGCCTCGTACTCCGCCTCCTCGACCAGGGGCATGGCCGCCTGGACGTCCTGGGTCGTGTAGAGCGGGACGACGGGATGGGCGACGGTGCGGCCCTCCTTCTCGTGCCGGCGCCGCTTGTAGGCCGCGTCCTCCTCCTGGATCTCGGCGGCGTCCATCAGGGCGATGGACAGGATGTCGGCCGTCGCGGCCGTGGTCAGGATGGTGCCCGAGAAGCCGTCCCGGACCAGGCGCGGGATGAGCCCGCTGTGGTCCAGGTGGGCGTGCGTCAGCAGGAGGACGTCGAGGTCCCGCGGCTCGACCGGGAAGGGGTCCCAATTGCGGTCCAGGAAGGACCTCTCCTGGTAGAGGCCGCAGTCGACGAAGAGCCGCAGGCCCCCGGCTTCGACGAAATAGCAGGAGCCGGTGACCTGCCGGGCGGCTCCGAGGAACGCGAGCTTCATGGCCTCTCCTTGGGACGTCAGTAAGGGTGCGCCCGATAGAATTCGGCCTGGGCGGCGACGAAGAGCGCCCGCATCCAGACGCGGAAGACGACATAGAGCTGGAGACAGAGGATCGCGGCGGCGGCGGCGCCCCAGCCGGCCCCGCCCAGCGGCTTCAGGGCGGCATAGAAAGCGGCCGTCCCGGCCAGCGTGACGAGGACCAGCAACAGGTAGAGCGCCCAGGCCTTGAAGAACCGGGTCTTGAGGAAGGTCAGGGCGTGGCGCAGGGCCTTGAGGGCGCGGCGCTCCTGGTCGGCGGCGACGGCGATGCGGGCGTAGTCGAAGAGCATGCGGACGACCGACAGCGCGAGCAGGGCGATGAGGAGGTGGAGGTTCGACAGGATGAGCGGCAGCCACTCCGTGTAAGCGCCCTTGGACATGGGCTCGAACAGGGCCGACACCAGGCCCATGAAAACCCCCAGGGCCAGGGCGTGGAAAACGAGGGAGATCAGGAACAGCCGCAGGAACCGGCCCAGGTAGAGGCCGCCGTCGCCCATGAAGGCGGCCAGCGAGGCGGGGCCTTCGCGGTCGATCAGGCGGCCGACGATGCCCCCGTTGAGGTAGATGTGGAGGGCCAGATAGACGAGGCCGGCCACGGCCAGCCCGGCGGCCAGGGCCGGCAGGGCGGCGCCGTACTTGAGCGCCGCCTCGCCGATCCACATGATCTCGACGGGACGGATGGTCCGGCCGACCAGCGAGTGGCCGAGCTCCCTCTGGACGAGGGCCAGCAACGGCGCGGCCGCGATCAGGGCGAAGGCGGCGTTGACGAGGTAGAGGATGACGATCAAGCGGGGCTTCCGCAGGGTCGTGCCGAGGCCGGCGGCGATGGCTTTGACGGGTCCCATGGCGCCCTCCCTAGCTCCACGATCCGAGGACGTGGAGGAAGACCTGGATGGCGAAGACGAGCTGGCCCGCGAGCCGGGCGACGTTCGGGCCCGCCCCCCCCGAGGTGAGACTGTTGTTGGCCAGGTTCTCGTCAATGAGCCAGGTCCCTTGGGGGTCGATGCGGGCGCTCTCCGCCTCGACCGGCTTGAGGAATTCCAGGCGGGCCCAACGGGCCTGGCCGTCCCAGGTCCGCGTCTCCGTCGTCCCGTCCTTGAAGCGGACCTCGACCTGGACCGGGAAGCCGCCGCCGGTCCTGGCTTCCCCGTAGCGCCGCAGGTCGACGATGGTCTTGTAGACGGCCGGCGGCGGGCCGCCGGGGGCCTTGCGGTCCGCGGCCTCGGCGGCTTCGACCTTCGCGGCCGTCCACTCCTCGCGGGCCCCGTCCTTGTCGAAGACGCCCCGCAGCCGGGCCGGGACGCGGGCCGAGGTCAGGCGCGAGACGCCGTAGTCGAAGACCAGGGTGTCGTCGAAGAAGCGGTCAAAGAACCAGGTCATGTCCCGCCCGGCGAACTCGTTGACCACGGCCACGAAATCGGCCTGGGTCGGGTGGCGGAAGCGGGTGCGCATGTGGTAGGCCCGCATGATCCGCGGCCAGGCCGGTTCGCCCAGCAGCCGCTCCAGGGTGGCCAGCAGCGTGCCCGCCCGCATGTAGACGTTCATGGCGTAGCTCATGCGGTCGAAGAACTTCCAGGACCAGGCCGTGACCGGGTCGTTCCGGACCGTGGCGATGGCCGCGACCCGGTCCGTCTCGAGATCGGTGATCTTGGGCAGGCGCAAGAACCAGTCGAGCGGCAGGCCCTTGAAGACGAGCGACGGCGCCCCCGGCCCGTAGGCCCGGGCCAGGACGCGGGTGGTCGAGTAGGTGTTGAAGCCCTCGTCCATCCAGGCGGCTTCGAACTCGTTGGTGGCGGTCAGGCCGTACCAGTAGCCGTGCCCGAACTCGTGGATGATGACCATCTCGGGCGAGAGCTGGTTGCGGCTGGGCAGGACCCGGGTGCCGGCCGTGAACAGGGTCGGGTACTCCATGCCGCCGCTGCCCGTCCGGAAGGGCGGGTCGACCATGGTCACGGTCTCGTAGGGATAGGGTCCGTACCACAGGCCGTAGTATTTAAGGGCGGCCCGCAGGGCCCGGAAGTGGCGCTCGGCCTGGCCCCGGTGCTCCGGGGCGAGGAGCAGGATCATGCGCACGTCCGGCAGGCGGACCTCTTCGACGGGCAGGCCGAGCAGGGCGGCCGCGTCCTCGTATTCCTTGGGCGTGACCTCGCGGTCGGCGACGAAATCGCGCTCGATCTTGAGGTAGCGCGGATCGGCCATCCAGGCGAAGTCGTGGACCATGGACTGGCGGTAGGTCGTGGTGGTCGTGCCGGCGGCGTCGTCCGAGCGCGTCTCCCCCGCCTTGCCCGACGAGCCGACGACGAAGCCCTTGGGCACGGTGATGTGGACGACGAAATCGGCGAAGTCGGCGAAGAACTCGGAGTTCTGGTGGTAGGCGTGGCAGTTCCAGCCCCGGCCCTCCTCGTAGACGCCGGGCTTGGGGAACCACTGGCCGATGAAGAAGGAGCTCTTGTAGTAGCCCGAGCGGGCCACGGTCCGGGGCACCTTGCTCCGGAACTCGACCCGCAGGCGGACGCTCTCGCCCGGCCCGACGGGCGCCGGGAAGAGGACCCGGCCCACCGTCTGGTCGCCGGCCGTCTCCGGGCCGTCGGGCGTGACGTAGGCGAACGAGGGCTTGAGGTCCGTGCCGTCGGCCAGCCGGATGTCGGTGACGTCGATCCAGCCCCAGCCGTCGTCGTCGGGGACGGCGCCGCCGCCGCCCGCGGCGGCCTCGCGCATGAACGCGCTGGCCTGGTTCTTGAACGCGTTCCAGTAGAGGTGGAGCAGCATGTCGGGAACGGCCTCGGCGGCCGGATTGGTCCAGACGATCTCCTCCTTGCCGAGGAGCATCTTGCCGTCGGCGTCGAGCTCGACCCAGATCTCGTAGCGCAGGCCGGGGTCCCGCGTTTCCGGGGCAAGCCCGGGCTGGGCCGAGGCGCGCGGCGCGGCCGCGGCCAGGACCAGGCAGACGGAGAGGATCAGGTTCTTCATGGGCGTCCTCCCGAGGAGCGTCGCATCAGCCCTTCAGCCATTCTTCCCAGGCGCCGCGCCGGGGGAAGTTGACGAAGGTCAGGACGATCGAGACGAACAGGAACTTGTAGAAGTCGGCCGCGCCGCCCCCGGCCAGGAACAGGGCCAGGCCGATGATGGCCGGGACCTCCCCCAGGACGAGCAGGACGATGGAGGCGCTTTGAAGCCGGCGGCAGGCGGCGGGCACGTCCTCGTTGTCGCGGCGCCGGACCAGGCCGGGCCGCAGGAGGAGCAGGGCCAGGATGACGGCCGCGGCGGCCCCGAAGGCGGCCAGACGGACCGGCTGGACCGCCAGGGCCGGGGCGAAGCCGTGGAACGGCTTTTGGACGGCCCGCAGGACCTCGACCAATCCCAAATAGAGGCCCAGGCTGGCGATCAGGGCCGCGCCGACCAGGACGGCGGGCCGGAGATACTTCCGCAGTTCCTCGCGAGGGTCCATAACGACCTCCTCCCGGGCGGCCGGACGGCCGCTCGCCCGGGATTATAGGTCATCGGGCCGCGCCGGGCAATCGGGAATTCGAGGCCGGGCCGGACGCCGGTCAGTCGACGTAGAGCAGGAAGCCCTTCAGGTAGGCCGTCTCCGGATGATAGATGTTGACCGGGTGGTCGAAGGCCTGGCGGTGCTTCTGGAGGATCCGCACCCGCCGTCCGGCCTCGCCGGCGGCCTGGAAGACGACCTGCTGGAACAGGGTCTCGTCGACGAAGTGGGAGCAGGAGAAGGTCAGGACCAGACCGGGGGTGCGGACGCGCTGCAGGGCCAGCCGGTTGATGTCCTTGTAGCCCCGGCAGGCCGCCACCACGTCGGTCCGTCTCTTGGCGAAGGCCGGCGGATCGAGAATGATGAGATCGTGGTCCAGGGCCGGCTCGCGCAGGAACTCGAAGACGTCCTGGGTGAAAAAGACCCCGGCGTCGGAAGGCAGGCCGTTGAGCTCGAAGTTCTCCTGGGCCAGGGCCAGGGCGGCCGCGGAGGTGTCGACCGAGTCGGCCCGGACGGCCCCGCCGAGCAGGGCGCAGACCGAAAAGGACCCGGTGTAGGCGAAGGCGTTGAGGACCCGCCGTCCGGCGGCGAACTCCCGGACGAGGCGGCGCGATTCGCGCTGGTCCAGGTAGAACCCGGTCTTCTGCCCTTCGGTCAGGCCGACCCAGAAGCGGACGCCGTTCTCCAGGATGGGGACGCGGTCGGGCGGCTCGCCGGCCAGCACCCCGGCCGTTTCGGCCAGGCCCTCTTCGCGGCGCGCCGGCAGATCCGATTTCTCGACGACGGCCCGGGGCTTCAGGGCCCGGACCAGTTGCTCGACGACAAGCGGCTTGAGCTTCTCCATGCCCAAGGTGGCGATCTGGAGGACGAGGACGTCGTCGTAGAGGTCGGCGACGAGGCCGGGCAGGCTGTCGCCCTCGGCGTTGACCAGACGGCGGGCGTTGGTCACGGCGGGGTCGAAGACGGCGGCCCGCAAGGCCAGGGCCCGGTCGAGGGCGCCGCGGACCGCGCGTTCGGGGGCCTCGTCGCCGAAGGCGATCATCCGGCCGGTGATCGAGCTGCGGCGGTTGAAGTAGCCGTGGCCGACGAGCTCGCCGCGGGCGTCGCGGACGGGCAGGATGTCGCCGTCCTCGAACTCCGGCAGGTCCCGGATGGCCCCCGAGAAGATCCAGTGGTGCCGGTTCCGCACCGCCTTGTCGCGGCCGGGCTTGAGGACCACGGGCTTCATGCGCCCCCCTCTCCCCTGCCCGGCCCGGCCGGCGGCCCGCTCCGGCCGGCCAGAAGGCGGACGACGGGGCGATCGGGCTTGGAGAAGACGCGTTCATCCATGTCGCCCGGGGCCAGCCAGGCGATCTCGTCGTGGTCGGTCGGCCGGAAGTCGTCCGACAGGAGCTCGGTCCGGAAGACGACCAGCTCGAAGCTCATGAGCGGGCCGCTGAACGGGACGGTGCAGAGGGGGTCCCCGGCCCGGGCGCCCACGCCCAGCTCCTCGGCCAGCTCCCGCTCCAGCCCCCGCCGCGGGTCCTCGCCCGGCTCGAGCTTGCCGCCGGGGAACTCCCACAGCCCTTCGGCGACGAGGCCCTTGCGGCGCCGGGCCACGAGGACCTTGCCGTCGCGCTCGACAACGGCCGCCGTCACGATCCTCCTGCCTTCGCCTTCTCGTGCTGTCATGGTCCGCCTTGTCCGCCCCATCTTAGTCCAGCGCCGGCGGCTTGGCAACACGCCGAGGCGATCGGGACCGGGGCCGCCGGCCGGAATTTCACACAGCCCGGGGTGACGCCGGGAAAAGGACCGTCGTGAAGCCCCATAAACGACGAGAATTCGCCAACCCGGGAGACGCCCCGAAAAGGCCCCGGCCCCCGCGTATGACCGCTCGAGGGACTTATGCTAGAATAGCGAGACCATGAAAGTCGCATTCCTCGCATCCGAAGTCATCCCCTACGCCAAAACGGGAGGCCTGGCCGACGTGGCCGGGGCCCTGCCCAAGTTCCTGGCCGGCCTCGGCGCCGACGTCCGGGTCTTTCTGCCCCTCTACCGCGAGGTGGGCAAGAAGGGCCTGCCCCTCAAGCCGGTCCTGGCCGGAGCCCGCCTGGAGATGGGCGGTCAGACGCTCGACTACGGGGTGTGCTCCCTGGAGGCCGACGGCGTCACCTTCCTGTTCGTCGACCGGCCGGAGTTCTTCGACCGCGAGGCCTTGTACGGAACGCCGGCCGGCGACTATCCCGACAACGGCGAGAGGTTCGCCTTCTTCTGCCGGGCCGCCCTGGAGACCCTGCGGTCCACCGGCTTCGCCCCCGACGTCCTCCACGGGCACGATTGGCAGTCGGCCCTGGCCTTCGCCTATCTCAAGACGGCCTACGCCGCCGATCCCTTCTTCGCCCGGACGCGGACCCTCTTCACCATCCACAACCTGGCGTATCAGGGGCTGTTCGACCGGGAGGTGCTGGCCCGGGTCGGCCTGCCGGAGTCCCTGTTCAACATGAACGACCTCGAGTTCTTCGGCCAGGTCAACGCCCTCAAGGCCGGCATCCTCTATGCCACGGCCGTGACCACGGTCAGCCCGCGCTACAGCCGCGAGATCCAGACCCCCGAGTTCGGCTGCGGCCTCGACGGCCTCCTCCGGGCCCGTTCGGGCGCCCTGCACGGCATTCTCAACGGCGTCGATTACAAGGATTGGGACCCGGCCACCGACCGGCTCATCCCCCGCAACTTCACGCCCGCGGACCGGACCGGCAAGGCGTCCTGCCGCGAGGCCCTGGCCCGCGAGTTCGGGCTCGACGCGCCGGCCGGGCGGCCGATCGTCGGCATGGTCACCCGGCTGGCCGGCCAAAAAGGCCTGGACATCGTCTGCGACGCCCTCGAGGATCTGCTCGGCCTGGACGTGTCCCTGGCCATCCTGGGCACGGGCGAACAGAAGATCCAGGACTTCCTGCTGGCCGCCCGGAAGAAGAGCCCGACCCGGATCGGGCTCAAGATCGCCTTCGACGAGCGCATCGCCCACACGATCTACGCCGCCAGCGACATCTTCCTCATCCCCTCGCGCTACGAGCCCTGCGGCCTGACCCAGATGTACGCCATGAAATACGGCTCGGTCCCGGTCGTCCGGGCCACGGGCGGCCTCGACGACAGCGTCCAGGAATTCGACGCCCGGACCGGGCGCGGCAACGGTTTCAAGTTCGCCGCCGCGGCGCCTGCCCCCCTGGTCGAGGCGGTCGGCCGGGCCCTGGCGGCGTTCCGGCGGCCGGACGAATGGGCGGTCCTGGTCGGCAACGCCATGGCCGCGGACTTCTCCTGGACCAGGTCGGCGGCCGCCTACCTGGCCCTCTACGAGAAGCTGGCCGCCTGACCTAGGCCGCCAGGCGCAGGAACTGGGCCCCGGTCTCCGGCGGGACCGGATTGATGTAGAAGCCCGTCCCCCACTCGAAGCCCGCCACCTTGGTCAGGATGGGGATGATCTCCAGGTGCCAGTGGGACCGTTCCCGCATCTCCGGCCAGCGCTTGAGGGACATCTGCGGGTTGGGCGCCTGGTGGAGGACCATATTGAAAGGCGGGTCGCCGACGGTGGCCTTGAGCCGCGTCAGGACGTCCTTGAGGACCGCGGCCAGGGAGGCCAGCTCCTCCTCCGTCACCTCGGTGAAGAAGGCCGAATGGCGGCGGGGATAGACGGCCATCTCGAAGGGGAACCGCGCGGCGAAGGGCGAAAAGGCGATGAAATGGCCGTCGCTGGCGACCAGCCGGGTGCCCGCGGCCTCCTCGTCGCGCAGGATGCGGCAGTAGACGCACTCCTTGAAGGTCCGGAACAGCCGGTCGGCGCCGTACATCTCCTCCTTGACCCGCTTGGGGACGATGGGCGTGGCCACGATCTGCGAATGCGGGTGGCTCAACGAGGCCCCGGCCTCCTTGCCCTTGTTCTTGAAGACCTGGACGTACTGGTAGTGCAGGTCGCGCTCGATGGCCCGGATCCTCATCTGGAAGACCCGCAGGACGTCCCGGATGTGGGCCGCCGGCAGGTCGGCCAGCTCCAGGCCGTGGACGGGGTTCTCGATGACGACTTCGTGGACGCCCCGGCCTTCCATCGACTGGTAGATGCCCCGCGAGGCCCGCGGCGGCGGCGGCCCTGGCGTCAGGGCCGGGAACTTGTTGGGGACGACGCGGACGGTCCAGCCCGGCGTGTCCGGGGCCGTGCCCGCGGCCCGCAGGGCGAAGACCTCGGGCGGGGTCTTGCTTTCGTTGCCCTCGCAGAAGGGACAGAAGCCGGCGGCCTCGGGGGCCGGGGCCGCGGCGGCGGAGGGGCGGAAGTCGTCGGGCCGCTTGCTGCGTTCCGTGGCGATGATGACCCACCGCCCGCTGATCAGGTCTTTCCGGAGTTCCGACATCATTCCCCCAGGAGCTGCTTGATCCGGGCCTTGAGCTCGTCGAGCGACGAGGACTTGACGACGTAGGCGTCCGCCGCCCAGGTCATGAAGTCCTCCTTGTAGCTTTGATAGGCCGAGTTGATGATGATCGGGATGTCCTTGCGCAGGCCCATGATCTGGGTGATGAGCTCGATGCCGTTCTTGCCCGGCATGCGGATGTCGGTGATGATGAGGTCGAAGGCGCCTTTCCCCAGCGCGGCCAGGGCGGCCTCGGCGTCCGTCACCGCGGTGACGTCGTAGCCCTCCCCGCTCAGCTCCTCTTCGTACAGGAGGCAGAGGGGCTTCTCGTCCTCGACGAGCAGGATCCGTTTTTTCATGTCGTTGACTCCTTCTCGCGGCCGTGGAAAATGAGTTTGAAGATCGTCCCCTTCCCGACCCGGCTCTGGACCTCGACCTTCCCGCCGCAGGTGTCCATGACCCGCTTGATGAACGGCAGGCCCAGGCCCATACCCTTCTCCTTGGTCGTGAAGAAGGGCTTGAACAGCTGGTCCTTGTCGGGATTGGTCATGCCCCGGCCGCTGTCGCGGACCGAGAGCGCGAACGCCGTGGGGTTCTTGCGGTAGGCCCGGACGGAGATGGTCCCGCCGGCCGGCGTGGCGTCGAAGGCGTTGTCGAGGAGGTTGCGCAGGACCTCGCCGAACGAGGTCGGATCGCACAGGATGTCGGACGGGCAGGGGTCGATCTTGACGTTCATGACGTAGGCCCGGCTGCGGGCCTGGAGCCCCGGGTTGTCGAGGACGGCGGCGATGGCCGGGCCGGGGTCGAAATAGACGGGCTCCTTCATGCTGACCTTCAGGAAATGGCCCATCTGAAAGATGATGTCCTCGAGACGCCGGATCTCGTCCCGGATGATGGTCAGGTTGCGGGTCTTCTTCTCCTCGGACACGCCCGGCTGCAGGAGCTGGTCCGTGAAGCCGCCGACGGCCACGATGGGGTTGCGCAGCTGGTGGGTGACGAACATGGCCATCTCGCCCATGGCCGCCATCTTCTCCATGTTCAGGAGCTTGCGGTGCAGGGTCGAGGAGTAGATGTAGTTGCCGGCCATCAGGCCGCAAATGCCGGCCAGCTTGATGTCGGAGGGCTGGATGGGCGTCCGGGTGATGGCGTTGTCCAGGACGATCTCGCCGACGACGTCGTCCCGGGCCAGGAGCGGCACGCAGACGAACTCCTCGACGCCGATGATGTTGAGGAAGCGCCGGTCGACGAGCGGATCGCTCGAGGCGTCCCGGACATGGAGGATCTCCTTGCGCAGGGCCGCCGCGGCGGGCACCAGGGCGCCCTCGTCGTCGGCCGCGTAGGCCAGCCCCTTCAGGCGGGCGCTCAAGGTGTCCTCGCTCTTGTTGACCAGGGCCCGGTTGTGCTCGACGATCTCGACGTAGCCGATGCCGGGCGTCGACAGGACCTCCCAGATCATCCCGGCCTCTTCGGCCGACCGGGGCCCGAGCCACATCTCGCCCCGCAGCCGGTCGCCCTTCTGGAGGAAAAGCATGGCCCGGTTGAAGCCGACGCCGGAGCCCGAGGTCAGGGCCGTCAGGATGACGAGCAGGTTGTCCTCGAGCGAGAAGGGCTGGAAGAAGCTCTGGGAGATGATCGACAGCAGGACCAGCTCGCGCGGCTCGTCCCGGTCGAAGTCGGGCGACAGGATGCTGTATCGTTCGATCATTCGCTGGTCCATCCCTTGGGGGCGACGCGGATGCCGGTCTTGCTGATCTTGAAGTGGCGGCCGTCGGCCTCGTCGTCCTGGCCGGCGACGAAGCGCTCGGGGACGACCGCGCCCTTGTCGAAGACGATCCGCCGCAGGCGCGCCCCGCGGCCGACCTCGACGTCCGAGAGGAGCACCGCGTTGGCGACATCGGCCCCCGGCCCGATCCGGACGCCCGGGGCGAGGACGGAGTTGACCACCCGGCAATCGACGAGCGAGCAGCCGGCGCCGATGATGGAGGACCGGATCTCGCTGCCCGAGACGAACGTGGGCGGGTACTGGGGCCGGTAGGAGCGGATGGGCCAGGCCGGGTCCCGCAGCAGCCGCGGCGCGTCCGGCGACAGGAAGGCCATGTTGGCCTGCCAGTAGGCGTCGATGGTGCCGATGTCCTCCCAGTAATCGTCGAAGGTGTAGGCGTAGACGGGGCACGTCCCGATGAGGGCCGGGATGATGTCCCGGCCGAAATCGTGGCTGCTGCGGGGATTGCGGGCGTCCTTGAGAAGGGCCTTGATCAGGACCGGGGTGCGGAAGAGATAGACGCCCATGGAGATCAGGCTTCGGCCCGGGTTCCAGGGCGACGGGAAGGGCTTCTTCGGCTTCTCCATGAACTCGACGATGCGGCCGTCGCCGTCGACGCCGATGACGCCGAAGCGGGAGGCCTCCTCGATGGGGATGCTCCGGGTCATGATGACGGCCTCGGCCCCGGTCTGGCCGGCGAAGGCCTGCAGCTTGCGGTAGTCGGCGCCGTAGATGTGGTCGCCCGAGAGGACGAGGACGGCCTCGGGGTTCTCCTGCTGGATGGTGTAGATGTTCTGGAACACCGCGTCGGCCGTGCCCTCGTACCAGTGGTCCCCGACCCGGCCCTGGGCCGTCAGGGAGATGATGTAATCGCCGCTCTCGGTGTGGAAGATGTTCCAGCCGTCGAGGAGGTGGCGCTCGAGCGACAGGGACTTGTACTGGGTCAGCAGGGCGATCCGCCGCAGGCCGGAGTTGAGGGCGTTGGACAGGCTGAAATCGACGATCCGGTAGGAGCCGAGAAAGGGCACGGACGGCTTGGCCCGGTCGCGGGTGAGCGGATAGAGGCGCTCCCCCTTGCCGCCGCACAGCACCATGGTCAGGATGTTCTTAGATGACAGTTCCATCGGTTGACACGACCTCTTCGAACAGGGAATCCTCGGCTTCGAAGGCGCCGAGCAGGGCCTCTTCGGGACCGTCGAGGGGCCGGCCGGCCCGCAGCCAGCCGGCCAGGGTCAGGGCCCGCTCGAAGTGCTCGGCGGCCCGGTTCTCGGCGTAGTCGCGGGCAGACCAGGTCGAGATCAGGAAGGGCCAGTCCGAGCTCTCGAGCAGCAGCTTCTCCCGGCAGAATTGGCGCAGCAGGCGCCGCCCGGAAGGTTCCGTTGGGGCCGGCAGGCCGGCCGCCTCATCTTCGATGCGATGGATCTTCCTCCAGATCCAGGCGGTGTCGTCGTTGAGCCAGGTGCCGTGGAAGCCGCCCTGGCCCCACGAGCCCTCGGGCAGGGCCACGGCGTCCCGCGGCGGCATGCGCTCCAGGGCCTCCGAGACCGTCCCGGGCTCGACGGAGGAGGCGGCAAGCTTGCGGGCCACGCGGTAGAGCCACTCCGGGCCTTCGAACCACCAGTGGCCGAAAAGCTCGGTGTCGTAGAGCGCCGTGACCGTCCCCTCCTCGCGGCCGGCCAGCGTCGCTTCCAGTCCGGCCACGAAATGGTCCGCGTGGGCGTCGAGCCGGGCCGCGGCGGCAACCGGTTCGTAGGGCGCCTTGAGACCCAGGTCGGCCGCGTCCGAGGTCACCCTCCAGTAGCGCAGGCCGCCCGGGAAGTGTTTCTTGTGGAATTCGAGGTAGGCGCCGTCGCCGGGGTAGCCCGCCGACCGGCTCCAGACCCGGGCCCCCGAGACCTCGTCCCGGGCCAGGAAGGCCAGCCCCGAAGGAGCGGCCCGGTGGGGAGCATAGGGATCGGGCGCCGGTCCGGCCCCGGCGGGGGGCCGGGCGGCCCGCGAGGACTCCCAGATCTCCTTCAGGCCGGGAAAGCGGTCGACATAGACCCCATCGGCCGGGCCCCCTTTGAGCAGATGGGCGTCGACGAAGAAGCAGCCCAGGCCCTCGTCCGCCAGGATCTCGTCGAGGCCCCGGCGCGGGTAAGCGGGGCCGCCGTCGAGCGGGTCCCGCCACGCGTAGCCGGGACGGTAAGCGCACTCGGGCAGCCAGAAGGACCGGGCCTCGCGGCCGAACCGGCGGCGGCAGGTGTGGCGGCCCTGGCGGACCTGCTGGCGGACGCTGTCGTCGCGGGCCAGCAGCGGAAGATAGCCGTGCGTCGCGGCCGAGGTGACGATCTCGATCACGCCCCGGTCCTGAAGGGACCGGAAGCCGGCCAGGATGTCGCGTCCATACCGGCCCCGGAAGGCCTCGAGGAGCCCGCCGTACCAGTCCTGCCAGAAGCCGGCCAGGGCCCCCAGCGCGGCGTGGCCGGTCTGGCCGAAGCGGCGGCCGTCGCTCGCGGCGGCCTCGATCTTCAGGCCCAGGTAAGCCTCGAAGCCGGGGCCGAAATCGGGATGGGCGAGCTGCTCCATGAGAACAGGAGTGAAGCCGATGCTGGCCCGGACCGGCACGCCTTCGCCGGCCAGGCGTTCGAAGGTCCCGAGCAGGGGCAGATAGCTTTCGGCCGCGGCCTCGAACAGCCAATCCATTCCGTGGGGCCAGCTGCCGTGGCCCTGGACATAGGGGATGTGACTGTGCAGGACGAGGCAGAAAGATCTATGAGCCATGACGTTCCCCGAGGATGACGGCCAACCGCCGGGTCCCTCGGCCGGACCAGGCCAGGGACCAGACCGGGCAGAAACAATATCCCTGGTGGATTATATCAAATCCCCCCTCCGATTGGGAGAGCGTCCGCAAGGGGAACGACCAGAGGGCCTCGGCTTCCGGCGTCTCGAGGACCAGCCCGCCGCCATAGAGCTCGACTCCGGCCGGGCCGATCGGCCCGAGCTCGTGGGGAAAGGCCAACAGGTTCCATTCGGAGCCGTAGCGCAGGGCCAGCGGACGGTCGGCGAGGTTCTCGATCTCGAGGGCCACCCGGACCCGGCCGGCCGCGGCCGTAACCGACTTGCGGACCGCCACGGGGACGAGGTCCTGGCCGTCCCGGACGGCGCCCCGCCGCTCCAGGACCAAGCTCGGACCGGCGGCCGCGGCTTCGAAGGTCCCGCCGGCGAAGTCCCCCCGCTCTTCGAAGTCCCCATGGCGGAGCGCCTCGGCCGTGGCGCCGGGGCCGAAGAAGTGGTCGAGGCCCGAGAACCGCGGCGACCGGTCGGGGCGCATGAGCTCGGCCGCCTCGGGCGGCAGCTTCTTGCCGAGCTCGTGGATGCTCCGGCCCGTCCCCTCCTCCCCCGCCCCGACTTCGGCCGCCTCGCGGTGATAGGCCTCCCGCCGCCGGCTGAGGACGTCGGTCAGGTTCCGGGACCAGGGCCGGTAGTCGATCTCGGCCAGGGCGCCGCCGGCCGCCGGCCGGGCCTGCAGGCCGAAGGTCCGGTCGCGCCAGACCCACTCGTCCCGGCCGTCGCAGTCGATGTCCAGGGCCCGCCAGCCGTCCGGGTCGGGGACCTGCTTCTCGGCGTCGAGCAGGTGGCCGTAGGCCGACTCGCGGAGATGAGGCAGATACAGGCCGCCGAAGACGCCGTGCCAGTAGGGATCGTTGCACTGCGCCTTGTAGAGGTCGCGGAGGCTCGATCCCGGTCCGCCCGCGTCGCGAACCTCGGCGGAGACCCGGACCATCCGCTTGTGCAGGGCGTTGGCTTCCGGGTACTTGCGGCAGAAGTCGCGGAAGAAGCCCCCCCGCAGGAAGCGCCGGGCCGCGGGGCCGGCCTGGTCCCGCAGGGCCCGATAGGCCGCCTGTTCCTCCGGTTCGAGGACCCACTCCATCATTTCCTCGTAGGACGCCGGAGGCAGGTAGACCCGCCCGGCCGGCGGATGGCCGTCGAGGTGGTCCGAGAAATGGGTCATGCGGATGCCCCGCTCCTCGATGAAAACCAGGAACCGCTCCAGCCAGCCCTGCTCGTAGACCCAGGCGTGCGTGCCCGGCCAGACGCCGAACTTCTCCCCGTCGTCGCCCAGGATGGCGGTTCCGCCGTCGTCGCCGATCCGCCGCAGATAGACGTCCAGGTCCTCCAGCGGGTGGAACGGGATGTAGTAGCGCAGCGTTTTGTCGATCGGGAAGACGCGCAGGCGGCGGCCTTCGTCTTCGGTGACGTAGGTCGCGGCCAGGTCGCGGACGCCGGCGTAATGGAAGTGCTCCTCGTCGAGCAGCGTGTACTCGATGCCGGCCTCGGCCAGCGTCCGGGGCAGGCCCGGCTCCCAGACCCGCTCGGTCAGCCACAGGCCGCGCGGGCGGCGGCCGAAGTTCTCGGCCAGGTAATCGCTCATGAGCCGGATCTGTCCGAGGCGGTCGGCCTCGGGGATGATCGACAGGATGGGCTCATAGAACCCGCCGCCCAGGAGCTCGACCTGGCCGCGGCCGACGAGCTCGCGGACGAGGTCCCAGCAGGACCGCTCGGCCTTCTCCATGTATTCCCAGAGCGGCCCCGAAAAGTGGAGCGCGAACCGGAAGGAGGGATGGCGGGCCAGGCCCTCGAGCAGGGGCCGGTAGCAGTCGGCGAAGGCGGCCTTGAAGATGGGCGGGAAATTGCCCACGGGCTGGTGGTTGTGGACGGCGAACAGGAAGTCCATGCTCAAACGCCTTCCTGGGCCAGGATGTAGGCGAACGCGGCCAGGACCACGGCCTGGAGCTCGAGATGGCGAGGGTGCACGGCCGCGACGACATCGAGGGCGGAGTGGTGGACGTCGAAGTAGGCGTGAGCATCGACCAGCACGGCGGCCGGGGACGCGCCCGCCTCGACGAGCGGGGCGACATCGACCCCTCCCCCGCCCGGCACGACGGCGGCGATGCCGAACGGGCGGAACAGCTCGGCATAGGGCAGGATGCGGTCGCGGGCCCGGTCGTCCCGGCCGCCGATGGCCAAGGCGGCGGGGGCGAAGCCGCCGCGGTCGGATTCGGCGGCGACGATGTGCCGCTCCCCCTTCCGCAGGGGCGAGACCGCGTAGGCCCGGCCGCCCGTGCCGCCGAATTCCTCGTCCATGAACATGACGGCCCGGATGGTCCGGCGAGGCTTCAGCCCGAGGTCGCGGAGCAGGGCCAGCGCTTCGAGGGCCGCGGCGCAGCCGGCCGCGTCGTCGTGGGCGCCGACGGAGAGGTCCCAGCTGTCCAGGTGGCCGCCGAGGAGCACGATCTCCTCCGGCCGCTCCGACCCGGTGATCTCGCCGACGACGTTGGCCGACATGGTCCGGCCCAGGTCCCGGCAGTCCAGGCGCAGCCGGACCGCGGCCGCGGCCCCTCCCCGGAGCCGCTCGCTCAAGCGGTCGGCGTCGGCCGTGGCCAGGGCGGCGGCGGGGATGCGGGGCGTCTCCGGATCGTAGCGCAGCATGCCCATGTGCGGATGGCCGTCCGTGCGGAACGTCAGGGAGCGGACCAGGACGGCGACCGCCCCGTGGCGGGCCGCCCGGGAGGCCCCGGAAACGCGCTGGTCGGCGGCCCCGCCGTAGGCGGCGAAGGGCTCCGCCAGCCGGCGGTCCATGGGGCGGTTGTAGAACACGATCTTGCCCCGGACCGCTTCGCCGAGGGCGTCGACCTGGTCGAGCGAACGGACCTCGATGACCGGGGCCGTCAGGCCCCCGGCCGGCGTGGGGACGCTGCCGCCCAGGGCGCAAACGGCCAGCGGCAGGTCCGGAAGAGAGGGGCCGGCGACCGCGACCGCCTCGGCGGCCCCGCCCCGGACCCAGCGGCCGACCTCGACCGGTTCGCTGTGGACCCGGGCCAGGCCCAGCTCCTTCATCAGGTCGCCGGCGATGGCCACGGCGGCCGCAGCCTCCGGCGAGCCGGTCAAGCGGGGCCCGGCTTCCGTGATCCGGGCCAGGAGCCGGTGGGCCCGTTCGCCGGACAAACCGGCTTCGCGGAGACGGTCGACCACGGCCCGATAGTCCTCGCCGCCGGCCGGGCCGGCGGCGCAGGCCCCGGCCGCGAAAACGGCCAGGGCCGTCAGGGCGAAGGTGCGGCAGAGCGTTCTTCTCATGGGGATCCCGCCGGCTGCGGGCTTTCAGCCGGGGCCTGCGGCGTCATCGGGCGCGGCTCCCTCACCGGTGGAGGAAGCAGCGCTCCGAGTCGAGCTCGCCCGGCTTGCGGGTGATGATCATGGCCAGCCCGAGCTCGTTGGCCTTGTCGATGACCTCCTGGTCCTTGACCGAGCCCAGAGGATAGATGATGGCCGTCAGGCCGTGCCGGCCGGCCAGCTCGACGACGTCCGGGAAGGGCATGAAGGCGTCCGAGGCCATGACGCAGCCTTCGGGCCCGTAGCCGCGGCGGGACAGCCGGATGGCGTCCTCGGCCGAATCGATGCGGCTGCGCTGGCCGGAGCCGATGCCGTGGGTCTTGTCCGCGGTGCCGATGATGACCGCGTTCGAGCGGGTGAAGCAGGCCACGGTCCAGGTGAACAGGGCGGCCTGGACCTCGGCCGGCGAGGGGCGGCGGACCGAGACGACGTCGACGCTGTCGGCGGAGACGATCTTGGAGTCGAACCGTTCCTGGATCAGGAGCCCGCCGGCCACCCGCTTGACCTCGAGGCCGTTGTCGACCGCCGGGGTGTCGAGCGGGGCGCCCATGCGGACCACCCGGAGGACCTTGCGGGCGGCCAGGACCTCGAGCGCCTCGGGCTCGAAGCCGGGGGCGTAGACGACCTCGACGTTGCGGGGGCTCTCGACGAGGAGGCGGGCCAGCGGGGCCGTGACCGTGTAGCTGAAGACGTCGACGCCGCCGAAGTTCGACAGCGGATCGCACTTCCAGGCCTTCTCGAACGTCCCCACCGGATCGTCCCCGAGCGCGACGCCGCTCGGCATCTCGTGCTTGATGATGACGCAGGCCTGGCGGCCGGGGAAGACCTGGACAAGCTTGCGGGCCAGGCGCTGGCCGAGGTCCATGTCGCCGACGTTGATGTAGCTCAGGCCCTTGGTGCCTTCCTGCAGGATCTCCAGATGGCCCATGTTCGGCCCCGACGCGCCCTCCTCCTGGTAGAAGGCGGCCGGGTAGCCGGGGTTCTCGCCGTAGCGCATGGGGAATTTCTTGACGAACGTGTCGTCGCCCAGCTTGAGGACGTCCGGGAAGCTCTCCCGGACCTTGGTCGTGTACTGGCTCCGCGCCGTGCGCTCGGGCTTGCTCATCGGTCATGTCCTTTCGTGGCGGTTGATGATATGGACCTCGGCCCGGCCGGGATCGTCGAGAGGCAGGACGACGGCGGCGACGGCGACGCGGAAGTCCGGCCCGCCGGCGGCCGGCCCGAGACCGTCGTAGGCGGCCGCGGCCAACGCGGCCGCCGAGGCGCCGGCCAGGGCCAGGAAGCGCGGCTCGCCCGTGAAGACGGGCAGCGGCGCCGCGTTGGGGCCCTCGTAGGTGGAGACCAGGCGCCCCTCCCCCGGCCGCAGGCCGATCTCGTAATAGTTGCGCAGGGTCTCTCCGGCGGGACCGCGGCGGACGACGCTCAACGCGGCCGCGCCTCCGGCCAGGCCGCCGCTGATGCGCGGCGTGAAGATGGGCGCGTCGGGCTCGAAGTCCCAGGCAGCCAGGGCCGCCGCCAGGGCGGCTACGGGCGGGGCGCCGGATTCGAGGCGGTCGCGGACGTCGGCGGTCTGGCGGCCGTTGGACACGGCCAGCCCGGCCCGGCCGAAAAGCACGGCCGGATAGACGAGCAGCTCGACGTTCCCCTGGCGCAGGGTGGCTTCGTCGGTCGGCTGGACCCAGACGCCGTGGTCGCGGTGGACGAGCTTGCGGGCCTGGCTCGACGGCGAGCGCCCCGTGATGGCGTACAGGACCGCGGCCCGGCCGTCCCCGGCGGGAGCGCCGATGACGATCAGCCGGCCGGGGTATTCGAGGGCCGTCAAACCGGGCAGGAGGTTGTCCATCGGACCGTCCTTTCGGGGGTATTGATAGCATAGGGCCCGGCCCAAGTCAAAAAGCCCGGTCCGCCGCCGCCGTCCTTGAGCCGGGGCCCGCGGTTCTGCTAGAATCCGCTCATGAAAAAACCCGAGCACCGCGAGGAATCGTTCCACGACTACGAGTTCCTGGAGTCGCTGGAGGGGCGGACGCTGCGCATCCTGAGCGAATATCTCGGCCCCATGACCCGCCTGGACAAGGCCAAGATCAACAGCACCATCCTGTTCCTGGGCTCGGCCAAGGCCGACCCGACCAACGCCGCCTCGGCCTTCCACCGGTACTACTGGGAGGCCGAGGAGCTGGCCTATCTCCTGGCCAAGTGGGCCATCGGTCTCAAGACGCCCAAGGGCAAGGACTTCGTGGTCTGCACCGGGAGCGGCCCCGGCATCATGGAGGCGGCCAACCGCGGCGCGGCCCGGGCCGGCGGCAAGACGATCGGCATGAACATCTCCCTGCCCCAGCCGCAGGGCTCCAACGGCTACGTCACCCCGGAGCTGTCCTTCAACTTCTATTACTTCTTCATGCGCAAGTTCTGGCTGACCTACAAGGCCAAGGCCGTCATCGCTTTTCCGGGCGGCTTCGGGACCCTGGACGAGTTCTTCGAGATCCTGACCCTGCTCCAGACGAGCAAGATCTCCAAGAAGGAGCTGACCCTCGTCCTCTACGGGGCGGACTACTGGCAGGACCTGATCGAGTTCGATTCCATGGTCCGGAAAGGGGCCATCTGCGCCGAGGACCTGGGCCTCTTCCACATCTGTTCGACGCCCCGGGAGGCCTTCGCCTATCTCAAGAAGCGGCTGACGGCCGGCCTTGGCTGACCGGCGCGGGCTCCGGGCCGCGGCCGCCCTGGCGGCGCTGGCGGCCCTTCTCGCTCCGGCCTGCGCCCGGGCCCCCCGCGCCCGGGCGGTCCCCGGCGCCGCGACCGTCGTCGCCTCCTGGTACGGCCCCGAGTTCCACGGCCGGCCGACCTCGAGCGGCGAGGTCTTCGACATGAACGACCTGACCGCGGCCCACAACACCCTGCCCCTGGGCTCCTATGTCCTGGTGACGAACCCGGCCGACAACCGCTCGGTCGTCGTGCGGATCAACGACCGCGGCCCCTTCGTCCGCGGACGGGCGATCGACCTCTCCTATGCGGCGGCGCGCGTCCTCGGCCTCGTCGGGCCGGGCACGGCCCGGGTCCGGCTGGAGGTGCTGCGGGGCTTCAAGGCCCCGGCCGATCCCGGCTCCGGCGCCGTCTGGGTCCAGGTCGGGGCCTTCACGGTCCAGGAGAACGCCTACGCCGTCAAGCGGCGGCTCGACCCGTCCTATCCGGACGTGGTCGTCAGCCGCGTGGAGACGGCGGCCGGGGTGGCGTACCGGGTCCGCGTCCGGGCCGAGCCCGGGCAGGCCGACCGGCTGGCCCGGCGCCTGGCCGGCGAGGGCTTCGCCGTCGTCATCGTCCGCGAGTGAGCCCTAGCGGCCGCCGCCCGGGCTCTTGAACAGGAAGGCGACCTCGCGGAGCCGGTTCTCCGTGCCGTCGTGGACGGCGTAGCGCCCGCCCTGGTACAGCCCGGCCGCCCCGAACTCGCCTTTCTTGTTGAGGGCGTAGAAATCGAGGCCGAACTTGGGCCGGCCCTGGTCGTCGCAGAGCCGGGGCACGAGCCGGGTCTTGGCGGCCACCGCCTTGCAGGCTTCGAGGCAGGCCTGTTCGGGCGACAGGCCGCGCCCCATGGCGTCGACGATGCGGAAGCTGGCGCACGTCTGGAGGTTGGCCTCGCCCCGCCCGGTCGAGCCGGCCGCGCCGATCTCGTTGTCGACGTACAGGCCGGCCCCGATGATCGGGGAATCACCGACCCGGCCGGCCAGCTTCCAGGACAGGCCGCTCGTCGTCGTCACCCCGGCCA
>JAEAME010000109.1_pt1 | contig 114602 bp, 95 predicted proteins | sample 8958731 | NCBI WGS metagenome assembly JAEAME01 (sample SAMN16933194, study PRJNA681113) | bioreactor sludge metagenome | isolation source: anerobic bioreactor sludge (Control) | place: India:Bengaluru | collected 2018-10-24
TCCGGTTTGTGTAGCGGGCAAAACGGCTCGGTCAGAGGCGTCTACCGTTTTGCCTCTGCGCTCGCTGACACCCGGTTTCAGTTCATCGCCAACTTGCCTCGCTATAATTGCTTGATATCCAAATCCATCGCTCGTCCCCGCTCCCGTGTCAAAATGCGTCCGCCCGCCGGCAAGCTCGTTTTCCGCCATAGCGGCCGGGCCTCCCGGCCCGGCCTTTGCCTTCTCCTTCACGGAGAAGGCTTTGCCGCGCTTCTCGCGGTGGATAAATTAATATTTGACTTCCTCAATTCACCCGCCATTACATACAATCAAGAGGCCTTTTGATATACGCTTCACCTTACCGCTTACATAAATTATCAATATAAACATGCGGTTCAGTGTAAGCAGTATAATTGAACCGAAGGCGGGCACCTCGATATTAAATAATACACAGCATATCAGTAACAAACCCGATAGACAGCAGGAAGGTAGCCCAGAGGGAACCACGCGGTTCCCTTTGGCACGTTTCTCTGGTACTCTCTTGCCGTGCAGCAAGAGAGTACAAAACGTATTCTCGCATCCCCGCAACCAAGATTCGATAACGCCGAACATACGACATAAAATTCAATAAATAATTCTTAGAAAAGGGGAACTCCCAAAAAGGAGTTCCCCCTATGTATCCTTATAGCTTCCACTTCTCCTGCTCAGTGTGCAGGAGCTCATGTGACTTATGTCCGAGTGGCTTCCCTAGGTATTCCTCGTAAAGCTTGATCACCGACGGATTCTCATGTGAGAATCTCACCGGGTTCTTTGCGTCGATAATGTAGAGTCTGTCGCCGCGCACTCCCGCGAGTTCGCAGCCGTCCTCGATGGGCTGCCCTCCGCCGCCGGCGCACCCCCCTGGGCAGGCCATAATTTCGATGAAGTCATAGCTGACTTCGCCGCGGCGCTGGGCCTCAATCAGCTGGCGCGCATTGCCCAGGCCGCTGGCAACCGCCGCACGGACTTTTATACCCCCTATCTCGGCCTCAAGCTCCTTCCAGCCCTTCGTGCCGCGCGCGGCACAGAAGGCGTCAGGGTCGGGATTCTCGCCGGTGATAAGGAAGTAAGCACTGCGCAGCGCGGCTTCCATAACGCCACCCGTCGCTCCGAAGATAACGGCGGCGCCGCTACCGTCTCCGAGTGGTTTATCGAAATCATCTTCGGGCAGGGTTGAGACGTCAATATGAGCAGCGCGTATCATCCTGACAAGCTCGCGGGTTGTAAGAACTATGTCAACGTCTTTGCCAAAGCCGGCGGAGTTGACCTCTTCGACATCGCACTCAAATTTCTTTGCTGTGCATGGCATTACCGACACACAGACGATTTTTGAGGGATCTATCCCCATCTTCTTCGCCCAGTAAGTCTTTGCAATCGCACCGAACATCTGCTGCGGCGACTTAGCGCTCGACAGATTCGGCAAAAGCTCAGGGTACTCCATCTTGATAAAGCGAACCCAGCCGGGGCAGCATGAGGTAAAGAGCGGCAGTTTTGAGTGTTCCCTGTCACCCATACGCTCGATGAACTCGCTGCCCTCCTCCATGATAGTCAGGTCAGCGGTAAAGCTGGTATCAAATACATAATTGAAACCCAGCTCCCGCAAAGTCGACGCCAATCTCTTTTCAGTAGAGAGCGCCGGTGTAAGCCCGAGGTCCTCACCCCAGGCTGCTCTCACAGCCGGAGCCACCTGAACAATAACTACCTTATCGGGATCGGCTAGGGCTGCTGACACCTTGTCGGTGTCGACGCGCACATGCAGCGCTCCGGTGGGGCAGTGGGTAATGCACTGGCCGCAGAGCGAGCAGTTTGCCTTCCTCGGGTCAATACCGTCGCCGAATTCAACATGAGCCCGGTAGCCCGAACCATTAAAGCTCCAGACATTCAGCGACTGAATCTTGTCGCAGACGCTCACACAGCGCATGCACTTGATGCATTTCCCCTCCTCGCGGATAAGCGGAAAGTTCATATCCCACTTGCCCCGGGGCGGTTTTATCTCATATAAATTGTCAAAAAGACCGAATTCGTTCGATAAGGTCTGAAGCGTACAGTTCCCGCTGCGCACGCAGGTCGTGCATGACGTGTCGTGCTCGGCCAAAATCAGCTGCAGATTGGCGCGTCTCGCCTCGCGTACGCGGGGGGAGTTCGTATGTATGACCATTCCCTCGGTTACAGGCGTATTGCAGGCCGCCGAAAGTCTTTCGCATCCCTCAACTTCCACGACGCAGACGCGGCAGGCGCCGATCTCGTTTATGCCCTTGAGGTAGCAGAGTGTGGGAATTTCAATCCCGGCTTTTTTTGCGGCCTCGAGAATGGTTGTCCCCTCTCTGACCTCAATTGTTTTATTATCAATTATCAGTTTTACCATGTTGTTGTACGGCCTCCTCTCGCGGCTCCGCAGCCATAATGATCACAGCGCAGGCAGCGTGAGCACTCAAGCGCAGCACACTCGGCCGACATTTCCTTTTCCATCAGTTCAAAATCATTCTTTCGCACATCCGCCTCGCGCTCCTGCATGACAGCGCGCCCGTGCGCGGGTGTATATCTGTTTGTCGCCTCGGGTATTTCAACGTCAACGCTTATCAAATGTGTATATCCGAGATATTTATCAATATTCGCCGCCGCAACCTTTCCGGACTCGATAGCCCGGACAACAGTCGCCGGGCCAGACACGCAGTCGCCACCGGCGAAAACGCCGTTCATATTGCCGATTGCAGTATCCTCTTTCGTGATGAACGCCCCGCGGTTTGCCGCAACACCGGCCTTCTCAAATGCTGCCGAATCTATCCGCTGACCGATAGCGACGATGATAATATCGCATTCAATCTTCACCTCGGGCATATCCGCGTCAACAGGCTTCGGGCGTCCCTTCTCATAGGGGCCGCTTATCTGGGGCTTAACAACCAGCGACTTGACGAAACCGGCTTCGTCAGCTTCTATACGGACCGGCGACATCAGCTGCACCATCTCGCAGCCCTCGGCCACAGCACCCTCGATCTCCTCGGGCAGCGCCGTCATGTCGGCAATCCGTCTTCTGTAGACACATTTCACGCTCGCCGCGCCCAGCCTCATCGAAGTTCTTGTCGCGTCCATCGCAACATTTCCGCCGCCCACGACCACCACTCTCTTGCCGGAGAAGTCGGGAGCCCTGCCATCGCCCACATCGCCGAGCAGCTTAACAGCCGAGATAACACCGTGGCTGTTCTCGCCGTCAATTCTCAGTTTGTTGTCCGAATGCGCGCCGATTGAAACGTATACCGCGTCGTAATCCTTTCGCAGCGCCTCAAGCGTCAGGTCAGTCCCCACGTTCACACCGTATTTCACTTCAACTCCGGTCGAGAGGATAATGTCAATATCCCTGTCAAGGTACTCGTCTGGCAGCCTGTAGCAGGGTATGCCGTAGCGCAGCATTCCGCCAAGCTTTGTCCTCTTCTCAAATACCGTCACCTTGTGCCCCATGAGCGAGAGATAGTAAGCCGCGCTGAGTCCCGCCGGACCTCCCCCGATCACGGCGACAGTCTTACCTGTATCGTCAGCCTTCCCCGGTGCCGGAACCACTCCGGCGTTATCTATCGCGAATCTCTTGAGCCCGCGGACGTTTATCGCATCGTCCACAATCCCGCGGCGGCAGTGGCGTTCACAGGGGTGCTCGCATACAAGTCCGCAGACCGACGCGAAGGGGTTGTCCTTCCTGATAAGCCGCACAGCGTCAGCGTATCTGCCCGCTCCGATCAGCGCTATGTACCCCGGTATGTCGACATGCGCAGGGCAGCCCTCCTTACAGGGTACCGAGGCAAACTCCTCGGTGCAGCGATTGTTCTTAATATGCGCAAGATAGTCCCGCCTGAACGCAGAGAGAGACTTCTTCACGATCCCGGCCGACTCAAACCCGATCGCGCAGTCGGAAGTATCTGCGACAGTACGCGCGGTCCTCTCAAGCAGCGCAAGATCAGTCAATGCCCCCTCCCCGCTCAGTATCTTTTCATGAATTGAGTACATCCGCTCGAGTCCTACCCGGCAGGGGACGCACTTCCCGCAGCTTTGCGCCAGGCAGAGCCGGAGAAATGCGGCGGTCAGCTCCAGCGGGCAGTTTCCCTCGGGAGAAGCCGTCATCCTCTTCGTTACATCCTCGTAGATTCCGTTCACTGTCTTCTGCACCTCGTCAAGCGGTGTCAGAGTGATTCTTCTCATTATGTAAACAACCCTTTCCCTCAGTAGATGTGTCTACTGATATATATTTAACAAAACCCTAATTTACACCTCCGGGGGAGCAGAATCAAGTTCCGCTCCCCCGGCGCGCCTTTGCGCCTTATGCCCAGCTCATTGTCCTGGGCTTTTCTTCAAATATAGTTACTTCCTTAAGGAATGCAATTGCTTTCATTAAGCCTTCGTCAATCGTCATCACACTGTCCTCGTGCTCGATAGACAGCACCCTGTCATATCCGCAAAGTCTCAGGTTGCTTATCAGATCGCGCCAGTAACTTTCGCCGTTGCCGTAGCCGACAGTCCGGAAGACCCAGGCGCGATTAAGCTCGTCGCTATAATGTTTAGTGTCGAGCACACCGTTCTTCGCAATGTTGTATTTGTCGAGCTTTGTATCCTTCGCGTGAACGTGATAAATCGCTCCCTTAAGTTCTCTTATCGCAGCGACAGGGTCCATCCCCTGCCAGATAAGGTGCGACGGGTCGAAGTTCGCGCCAATGACATCGCCGACCGCTGCGCGGAGCTTCAGCAATGTCTCGGGGTTGTAAACGCAGAATCCCGGATGCATCTCGAATGCAATGCGGCCGACGCCGTGCTCCTTCTCAAATGCTGCCATCTCACGCCAGTAAGGAATTAACACACTGTTCCACTGCCACTCAAGTATTTCAAGGAAGTCTCCTGGCCAGGGACAGGTCACCCAGTTCGGATATTTTGCGCCCTCAAAGTCGCCTGGGCAGCCCGAGAAACCGACTATAGTGTCAACGCCGAGCTTTTCCGCCAGCAGTACCGCAGACCTGAAATCGTCGTCAAACGTCTTTGCAACAGCCTTATCGGGATGCACAGGGTTTCCGTGGCAGGCCAGGGCGCATATATCAACGTTATATTTTTTGAAAGTATCAACAAATTTTTTATATTTCTTCTCGTCGGCCAGAAGTTCGGCCGGGTTGCAGTGAGCCTTCCCGGGATAGCCGCCGGCGCCGATCTCTACCGTGTGTATGCCAAGACCTGTCAGAATCTGAAGGGTCTCGTCAAGAGGCTTCGAGCCGTAAAGGTTTGCGAGCACGCTTAATTTCATAAGTTCAGCCAGCCTTTCTTAATTTATCTCTTAAAATTTATAAATATCTCCCGATGCGGCCGACTTGTAAATTCCCTCAAGTATGCACGTCACGACATAAGCCTGCTCGGGAAGCACCAGAGGCGAAGTGTTGTTTACAACAGCATCTATCCAGAGCCTTTCCTCCCGGTCGGCCGGAGACTCAGCTTTTCCGGCGCTGTAGAATGCCGCGCCCTTGCCCTCAAGTTGTGGGATGAACATATATTTCTGATTGTTCCGTATACCGTTAAAGCGCAGACCGTCATTCATGTCGGCGCCGCCGAGCGTTCCGCATAGAGTAGTTACCGCCTCGCGGGCATCAAGTGTGTTAAGCGCCCAGGACGCTTCAAGATTTATTGTCGCACCGTTTTCCATAACGACAAAACCGAAGGCAGAGTCCTCGACGGTGAATTTTGCAGGATCCCAGTCGCCCCAGTCGTTGCCCTGTTCCTTAGAGTTGTTGAGGGCATGATAAGTTGTTCCGACGCAGTACTTCGGCTTGTAGTTATTCATCATCCAGAGAGTCAGGTCTAGCGCATGGGTCCCGATGTCGATCAGCGGGCCGCCTCCCTGCTCGTATTCGTTGAGGAATACACCCCAGGTCGGAACTGCGCGGCGCCGTATCGCCGTTGCTTTCGCGTAATATATATTTCCCAGCGTTCCAGCTTCAACTTCCTGTTTAAGGTAGATTGAGTCGGGACGGTGACGGCTCTGGTAACCTATTGAAAGCTTCTTTCCGGTGCGTGCGGCGGCGTCCAGCATCTTTTTCGCCTCGGCTGAATTTATTGCCATCGGCTTCTCGCACATCACATGCTTCCCGGCCTCAAGCGCGTCGACAGTGATAACACTGTGAGAGCGGTTAGGCGTAAGCACATGCACAACGTCGATTGTCTTGTCCTCAAGCAGCTTTTTATAGTCTGTATATACGGCAGCGTCGGGAGTTCCGTACTTTTCCTTAGCGGCTTCAGCTCTTGACAGAATAATATCGCAGAAAGCAACCATCTCAATATTTTTCAGTTTTTTAAGAGCGGGCATATGCTTGCCGTTGGCAATTCCACCGCAGCCGATAATACCAATCCTTACTATATCAGAAGGTCCTGTTCCCATCGAATATATCTCCTTATATAAATTTATACATCTCCAGAATGTATAATACAACTTTAGAGTAATTTTTGCAAGTCCTATTTCACATCAGTTTCCCATATCATTGCATTGCACAAATATTATGTCTGTTTTTTGTACATTATTGTATTGCATTTAAATATTACATATGGTAGAATTAATCAAATGCTTAAAAAACAAATTCTGACCGGGAGATAATTTTTATGTTCAGGGACATGTTTGGCAACAACCGGGTAAAGCTCGGGCTTCACATTCACACCACTCTCTCAGACGGGCTAAAAACTCCGGAGGAAGCCGCCGCAATTTATAAAGCGGCCGGGTTCGACGCGATCGCCATCACCGATCACTGGCTTTATGGCGAAGAAAAAAACATTGGCGGCTTGAAAATCCTTTCAGGCTGTGAATATAACCAGGGCGGGGGCGACGCCACCGGCTTTGTCTCCCATATAGTGGGTTATGGAATGACACATGACCCGATGATTTCTTCCGATATTCCCCCCCAGGAAGTCGTGAATAAGATAAGGGCCGCCGGCGGACTTGCCACCATCGCACATCCGTCCTGGTCACTCAACACTCCCGAGCAGATGGCCTCGCTCGACGGTATATACGCCACTGAAATATACAACGCCGTATCCGACGTTCACGAATCCTGCCGCCCCGACTCGTCTGTGCTCGCCGATCTTGCCGCTCTTTACGGTAAAGTCCTGGCTCTCACCGCCACCGACGACGTTCATTATTACGAAGATGACGCCTGCTCAGCCTGGGTTATGGCAAAATGCGACACCTTGAATACCGCTGATATTCTGAATTCACTTTCCCGCGGAGATTTTTATTCCACCCGCGGCCCCGAGATTCATATTTCCCGCGATAAGAATATCATAAAAGTTCACTGCAGCCCCGTTTCAAGAATTTCTTTTCTTTCAAACACTGTCTGGGCTAAAGGCCACAATCACAGCGGCAGCGACCTTACTTACGCAGAGTGCGAACTCACAGAGTACGACCGTTTCATCCGCGCCGAGGTTACAGACGCCCAAGGACGCAAAGCCTGGAGCAACTATATAATAATTAATAAATAAAAAGTTACGGTCGCTTTTCGAGAAAAGCTCCGCAAAAGTTTTCAAATAATTTAACCAATAATACCGTTGTGAGCAATAGATTTAAAGTGTTTTTATTGGTTATTATATATGATGTTCTTGCCGATTTCAAAGAAATCAGCTTATATTTCAGAGAAGCAACATACCCTTTCTTCTGCAGTCTGCCGGAAGCTGCCGCGTTTGCGTCAGCTTCCGGCTTTTATTATTTTTCACAGAAAAACATCCGGCCCGGACTAATCGTCCGGGCCGGTGTTTATCAGTTACCTGATATTGTAATTATTAGTTCTCGTTCTTTCTGCGCTTAACAACAACGAGTGTTGCGAGCGAGATGAAGGAAACTGCCATTGCTACTGCAACGTAGATTGTAGCGTCGCCTGTAGCCGGCTCAACGAGACCAGCTTTTGCCGGGCCTTCCAGTTTATCATTTGCATCATCTGCAACATAAGGATCGGTATAACCTTTAACTATAATGTTATCGATAGCGCACTTAACTTTCTGTGTTACTAACAGACCGAGAGCGAACTCGCCGTAGTTAGACTGTGCGCCCCAGTAAGCGTTTGAGCCTGCTTTTGAAACCTGTATATCATTGACATAAAGGCTCGGGCCGCTTGACTGAGTGACCTCAACTTTTACATTGAGCGTTCTGCCGAGAAGCGGAGCATACTGCGCCTTATCTGCATCTGTGACAAGATCCGTTGCTGTTGTGGTGAAGACCTTCTCAGCGCCGAATGTAATCTTGTTAAGCAGAGAGGTGTATGATGCGTTTGTATCATTGTTTGCAGCATACAGATTGTTTTTAGATGAGTTGTCATAAGTAGTATATGTGCCACCGCCGATACGTCTCTGGTTGTTAGCGGTACCGTTGATACGTATCATCTGTGTATCATACGAGCACTTTTCGTTGAAGTTGAAACCGATTACAGCATATCTGTCACTCTTGTTAGCGTCAAGATATGTAAGCTGATACTCAATGGTATAGTCGTCGAGAGCGATCATTTTCATTACATCAGACGGTACCATTGTAAGTATTCCGTCTTTGGATTCAATGCTGCCTGCAACGTCAAGGTTGTCGCATATCAGCTTGCCGTCCTTGATGGAGAATCTGACTGTTCCGCCATTGTTAAGGTAAACCGACTTTGTCCAACCGAGAGCTGCGAGGATTGCATCGCTGTCGGTTGAGTCTGCCATGCCGTAAAAGTTCTGCAAGTAAGCGGTATACTCAATTTTGGGGGCTTTATCGGAATATTTAGCAGCGTTGCGTTTATATGCAAGATTTGTACTGGGAGTAGCACATGAATCAATATTACTATTTCCGGGTGACGTAAAGTTTGTCACCTGAGCGCTTGTAAGCAAGCCTGGTGTAACAAACTGATAGGTTGACCAGTCCATGTACTGGTAAGCGCCGACATCCTTTCCGGTTCCCTTAAAAGATGATGATTTCTTATTTGAAACTACGAAGTTATATGACATATCAGCCAGAGAACCCGTTGAGGTTCCGCCCAATGCATCACTGGACTTATACGCCAGGTTAAAGTCTTTGTTCTTGGTGGCATAGTTGGCATATGCATAGCTTATGCATTTATCATAAGTAATCTTTGTGACGTCACGTCCAGCGGGTGCAGTGGAATTGAGTTCAGCATCAAGAACTTTATTGCTGATGATTCCATACACCTTTGTATTAGAGTTCCAGAGGTTAAAGCGTCCGCTTATGTTGTTGGCATCTTTCTCCATGCTGTCAACACCTGCGTTAGTGTATTTTCCCTCTATTTTTTCTGTTGCGGTATAAGTAGTTGCAGCTGCTGGAGTGCTTGAGCTGCCGTTTGCATCAACAGCCACAATGAGTATATCATTCTGGGCTGCGGTGCTGTATTTGTCCATACGGTAATAGCTCTTGAAGTCGTCGAATGAGAGCGCTTTGCCTCTTGCTGCTGCTTCAACTACAGCATCACCGATAACAAACCATACAACGGCTGTCTTTCCAGGCTTCAGTATAGCTGTCTCAGGGTTCGTCGGATAGAATGAAGCATTGGGGTTTTCATAGTTGCCTGAGTAAACGGTTCCGGTTGTATTGTACGCGCCGGTGCCCTTCTGCTGAATGGGGTCTACATCTTCAATCTTTGCCTTGAGAACGTCAGCATACTCTTTTGCCGGGTCATAAGTGGAAGTTGTGCCGTTCACGGTTACGGTTCCGATTGTGAGGCAGTATTCATAAAGATTTATATCAGTTGTTCCTGCATTATAAATCTCCATAAACTCAAAGCAGTCTGATGTGTCGCTGCCGTTGCCTGACAGGCCTGTGGTGTCCGGGCATACTTCAGTGATAAGCAGATCCGGAGCTGCCGGGTTTGCTGCGCTGACCGGGAATACCGTTACCAGTGCCGCGAGCATCACGACAACTAAGGTAACCGAAAGAATTTTACGCATAGGTAAATACCTTCCTTTTCGAATTTTTTGTTGGCTTTATTATAAACATTTTCCGCCGCCGTGTCAATACCCCGATAACAAAATTTGCATTGAAAATAAGCGTTTTCAGGGCTATTTCGAAAAATTTACCGTATTGAGAAAGTTTATTCACAGATGGGACATTTTTTACTTTTTGCATCTTCCGGTGCTCTGCCGGGCGCTCTCTGCGAAAAGCATCAACCGCCGCTCCTGGGAATAAATACACTCAATCAGGTAAATTTTCTCTAAACAATTTCTCGACGACGCCGTTATTATAGCACGCCTCCCATATCTTGTCAAGGGGTTTTTGAATATTTGTGGCCAATTTGTAAACAAATTATGAATTTCCTCGTACTGCACAAATTCACAGTCCGCTTTTTGTTCATTATTAATATGAAATTAACAATACCGGCATTGTTTGGTTTGGTTTTGGAGTACCCTTTTCACAAACCGTTGTTTTTTTCATTATTAATATTGCAAAAAGTTCCTACGTGTGATAAAATAATCCGGGAATAGGAATCAATTGTTAATATATCATCAATACTTATTCCAAATGATGCTGTAAAATTTTAAAGCCGTAAAACGGCATGGAGGAATATAATTAAATGGCAAAAACCAACATTGTCGACTGGACAACAATCACAAATTTCGTAATTGACTCTTTCGTCGGTTACGGAATTCCCCGTCAGGACGCAATCATCTGCGCCGATATTCTTCTCGAGAGCGACAAACGCGGTATCGAGTCCCACGGCGTAAATCGCTTCAAGCCCATCTACCTTGACAGAATCAAGGCCGGCATCCAGAACCCCGTCACAAATATCACCATTATCAAGGAAACCGAGACCACCGCAGTACTTGACGGCGGCGACGGCATGGGCCAGGTTGTCGGGCACAAGGCCATGAGCATGGCCATTGAAAAAGCAAAGAAATACGGAATGGGTGGCGTCGCCGTCCAGAATTCCTGCCATTACGGCATTGCCGGCTATTATTCTTCCATGGCATCCAGAGCCGGATGCATCGGCATCACCGGAACAAACGCACGTCCCTCAATCGCCCCGACCTTCGGCGTTGAGAACATGATGGGAACCAACCCTCTCACCTTCGGTCTGCCCACCGACGAAGCCTTTGACTTCAGCCTTGACTGCGCAACCTCAATAGTTCAGCGCGGCAAGATTGAATACTATGCAAGAATCGGCAAGAAGACACCTGCCGGCATGGTTATCGGCCGCGACGGCACCACACATACCGACTCGGTTGCCATTCTCAAGGAACTCAATACCGGCGAAGCCGCCCTTGCCCCTCTCGGCGGTATCGGTGAGGAACTTGCCGGATACAAGGGCTACGGTTATGCCGCAACTGTTGAAATTCTCTCGGCCGCCCTTACCGGCGGTCCCTTCATGAAAGCCCTTTCGGGCATTGGTCCCAATGGTGAAAAGATTCCCTTCCACCTCGGGCACTTCTTCTTCGCAATCGACACTGACCACTTCATGGGCGAGGTCACCTTCCGCAAAACTGCAGGCGATATCTGCCGCGCTCTCCGCGCTTCAGAGAAAGCACCCGGAGCAGAGCGCATCTACACTGCCGGCGAAAAGGAATTCGAAGTCCGTATCGCACGCAAGAACGGTGTTCCTATCAACGATGCAGTTCAGAAGGAAATGATCGCCATCAGAAACGAGCTTAAGCTCACACAGTACAAGTTCCCCTTCGAGGACTGATTATATTAAATGTAATGCCCCTGCGGCTCTCCGCAGGGGCATTTTAAATTCACCACGTTCGAATACAGGTATGTGTCAATTGGGCGACGCTCCCTTGTATATTCCCGTGTATCAATAGAATTCCTTCATTATATTATTAAGAACTTTGCTCCCGCAAGGCTGTCTGCACTGTTCGGCGACCCCGATGCCTTGATTGTGTTGGAAGCTGCGAGCCTGTCGGCGTCGGTATGATACTTTTTGGAAACTTCCCAGAGCGTGTCGCTGTTATCGGGGTAAACTATCGTCCACTCACCGCGTTTCGGGCTATTGCTGCCCGAGAAATTGGCTTCGCTGACCATTCTCAGCGGCTGTGTGGCTATCGCTCTCACCGCCGCTGCAACCTCTGAATCCACTGCGATTCTCTCGCCATCCATCCTGGCACGGCAACCGGTGACTGTCAGTACGGCTGAGCAGTCGGGATTTCCGGCGGGGATGTCGAATTCATATCTGAAGGGCTGCGTCAGCTCACGGCTGCCCCACTCGCCATTGTCATTGTAAAGAACGTTATACTTTACGTCGCCGGTGAGCACACAGCGCCCCTTGTCGGCTGTTGCCGTATTCATGGCGGCATTACCGCTCACATCCACCAAATGAGCGCTGGCCGGGATATTGTTCTCCTTAGCGTCAAAAACACCGCTCTGAGTGAAGTTGCCGTTCATGCAGCGCATCGGGTAAGGCAGATTCCGCTCTGTCATCACCACATCACTGTCTGCGGTTGTTGAATACATATCCTTTGTATATTCGAAGTTTTCGGCCTTCTGCGCGTCAGCTTCGAGAGACATGTTGGCATCACAGACAAGCCGCCCCTCTCCGACCGTAACATTGATATCGCCGCAATTACCCCAGGCGCGGCTGTCCCAGCCTGGTGCCACTCCCTCAATCGGAATCTCGTGGGAAAATGGCAGTTTCCGGACGATTATCTCCGGTACAGGGTCAGCTCCGTCACGGCAGACCATCAGCTTTAATATCAGGTCTCCTCGGCAGGCTACTCCATTGTTTGTTGCAGTGGCTTCACTCACAAACACGTTGCCGTCGCTGCCGATTACGCGGAGCTCGCCCTCTCTCTGCTCCGGAATGATCTCGTCACTCATCGGAACCGATTCCTCAACGCCATGTTTAATATTAGCGTACGTTCCAGTATCGGTGAGGCGGCGAAGCGACGCGGTGTTGTCAAGACCTGTTATCTTCTCCTGCTGCCGGCAGCCGGCATAACAGCGGACCCTCGAGCGCAGCCGTGATCTTATCCCGACCTTGCGCGGTGCCATGACTCTGCCGACCACGGTATCGGGCACTATATCTGCGAGCGCCGTAATGTTTTCACCCATATCGGCATCCGGATCGTCGTCAAAGGGAGCCTCAAAACCGTATTCAGACGACAGTCTCGATGTATACAGCTGTCCGTCGCCTCCGGCATAAAGCACGTCATAGTTGGCATTCCCCGAAAACTCTGCCCCGTTTGCTCCTATGTAGCGGGCCGGCGGTGTCAGCGTCACGTCAATGCGGAGCAGCCGCCTTATCTCCGGCTGATAATCTGGCAGCGTGAAATCCTCGGAGAGCTCTGTCGTCAGCATTCTGTCGCTGACCGGAATCCGGAAGCCCCCCGGCATGAACTCGCCTTTATTATACTTTTCCATAAATATGTCTCCTCCGAGTATAGTATGTTACGGTTCAGTATATGAAGCTCGACGCTTCATTATAACCCCTGCGGACAAATATCACGACCCCCTCATAGACTTTCCCTCAATCAGGTTCGTAAAGCAATCCCCAGTCCCTGTCTTCCCGCGGCTGCCGACAATGTGTATTACCCTGTATGAAGCATATATATATGTAGACAACCCCCGGTCAAGCGCGTCATAGGTATGAGTCGAGACAAGAATATCGCCCTCCGCAAATCCGGTAATCATAAGTGAATGATAAAATGTCCCGTTTCTGTCAGCAAGCTGTATCACGTCACCCAGCTCTGCGTCTTCAATGCCGGCAGTCTTGCCATACGGACCGGGATGCTCGCCCCGCCCCGCAAATCCCGCACCGGTGCCCGTTATAAAATTGTAAAAATACCTCACCCCAGTCCAGGCCGGAGCCCGGCTCGACATACCTGCATAATACCAACCGAAGGTCGGCGTATAGTCCATCGTGCAACAGCCTGCATAGACACACTGAGAGATAAAATTAGTGCAATCTCCGCCTATCCCCTCAAAAACTCCGAACAGAGGGTTGCGAGAGAGCGCCCAGCGCCGCGCGTATGCGACGGCATGTGCGCGGTTGTATTGTCCTGAAAGCATAGGTCAGCCTCCCCGGATTCATTTCTGTTCAATGATATGCAAAATATTTTCAATATAGCATATTGTATGTATCAGGTTGTTAAATCAAACTAATTTTTTCAAATTCCGAAGAAACAGTTGCCCCCGGCAGACAAATATGCTAAAATAATGTCATAAACTCCGAAGATCCGGCAAAAGGAAGGTTCAGAAATCATGATTAAAATTTTTCATACCGCCGACCTGCATCTTGACAGCCCTTTTTCCTCCCTCACTCCGCTTGAGAGTGACGAGAGACGCGCCGGGCTGCGTAAAACCTTCCGCCGGATGATGGAATACGCAGCCCGCGAGGCGGTAGATCTCGTACTAATCCCAGGAGATCTTTTCGACTGCTATTTTATCAGCCGGGATACTACAGACATGCTCAGAGACTGCCTCTCGGCAGTCAACTGCCCCGTTATAATAAGCCCCGGGAACCACGATCCATACACCCCCGGTAGCATATATGCCTCCGGTAAACTACCCGATAATGTATATATATTCAAAACCGAGACCCCCTCGAATTTCGATTTTCCCTCGCTCGGCGTCTGCGTTTACGGCAGCGCCTTCACCCGCGACCGTTATGAAAACAGCGTGCTCGCATCAATTTACAGCCTCCCCGAAAACCGTATAAACATCCTCTGCCAGCACGGCGACACAAGCTCCCTTCTCTCCCAGAAAGCGCCCCTGTCGCCCCGCGACATCGCCTACAAGGGCTTTACATATGCCGCGCTCGGTCATATACACGTGCCCCCCGAGCCGGTTGTGATCGGCGGCACCACCGTCGCTTACCCCGGCTGCCCCGAAGGCAGGAGCTTTGACGAACCCGGATTCGGCGGTGCCCTGCTCGTAACGATCGACGGCAGCAAAACAACCCTTGAGAAAATACGTTTCTCTGACCGCCGTTATATGGTTGAAAATCTTGACATCACCGGTGCCGACAACGACTCAGCCGTCAGTGAAAAGATAAAAGAGCTCATCGCCAGCCGCGGATACGGCAGCGAAACCGCCCTGCGTATCAATCTTGTCGGGGAAGTCGGTCTTAACTACCGACCCGATACCGCCGCTCTGGCACAGTCGTTATCCGGCGATCTCATTCTCCTCGAAATCCGCGAACGCACTCTCCCCTGCTTCGATGCTGCCTATCTTGAAAGCGACCTGTCGCTGCGCGGCGCCTTTTACCGCATGCTTGCCGAAAAAATGCATACCGGCGACGAATACAGCCGCCGTGTTGCCGCCGAAGCCCTGCGTGCCGGTCTTGCCGCGCTCGACGGGCGGACGATATTCTGAGAGAAACAGGGACGCGGGGTTACGCGGCCTCTTGTAAGAGGCCTGGCGAGAACTTTTCAATAAGTCAGTTTAGTTGCTCGGCAATACCCGATGAACGCCACAGAAATTCTGCGGGTGATGCATTACCCTGATGTCTGGAAGGATAAAAACATGAAAATTCTCAATATAACAATTTCCGAATTCGCCGGCCTCGGGCAGCGTTCATACAACCTGTCCGAGGGCTTGAATATTATTGAAGGCCTTAACGAATCAGGGAAATCTTCCCTCCTCGCCTTCATAAAATTCATCCTCTACGGTTTTGTCCGCCGCGGGGCCGGCGAGGAGCTTGGCGAACGTGAAAGGTATGTCAGCTGGACCGGCAAGCGTGCCGCCGGAAGCATGATGCTCGTTTCCGGCGGGAAAAAGTGGCGAGTTGAACGTGAGCTCTTCGTTCAGACCCGCGGGACGCGCGAGAGCGTGGTGGATGACGTTAAAATTATTGATGTTGAAACAGGTGCCCATGAACATTCCGGAGAAGTACCCGGAATGCTCTTTCTCGGAATCCCTGCGGAGGTTTTTTCAAGCTCCTGCGGCATAAGTCAGTCAAGTCTTGCAGCAATCAATACAGCCGAGGTCGGCTCAAGCATTGAAAACCTGCTTTTCTCGGCCGATGAAAGCCTGAACACCCAAAAAGCAACCGATAAACTTGAATCAATCCGCCGCCAGCTGCTGCACAAAAACGAAAAGACGGGAAAGATTGTTGACATGCGCAGCGAACGGAATATCCTGAGAAACCGCCTTTCAATGTCTTCAACCGCTGCAAAGAACATCATCGCCAAGGAAGCTATGGCCGGGGAGTACAAGCGCCAGGCTGACGAGGCGCGCAAATTGCTCGAAGAGCTTGAAACCATATGGGAGGTCAGCGAGGCAACCCTGACCCTTGGAAAATTCGACGAGCTGCGCTCGCTTGAAAAAAAGCGCGCCGGATATGCCGGCTCGCTTTCGGAACTTAAAAACGACTCATTTACCGACGGCTTTATCGCCGACAGGCAGTACGCTGCCAAACTTGCAGCCCTTTCCCGTGATCTGACGGCAGCTGAATCCGAATTTTCCCGCGCGGAAGCCGAACTCATAAAACTTGAAAACGCTGTTCCGTACGACCCCGAAAGAGCGAAAACCGCAGAATATCTTGTACAGAACGCCAGCGGCAGCACCGACAGCGTGCTCCGTGTTTACAGATCGCTGAATAAATCGGTCAGGCTGCCGAAAGTCACCGGCATTTCTCTGATTGTTCTCGGAGGACTCTCGGCAGCGTCAGGAGCTGCACTGATTCTCCTAAACTTTATGATTCCCGGTCTCATCGCCTCAGCTGCAGGCGTCCTCATTGCTGCAGGCGGCATCTTGTCAATCCTTAACAGCCGGAAAAAGCGCCGGAAACTCAATGAATATCTGGCTAAACTTAATTTCGCGTCCGATCCCGGCGAGGCCGGGCTTGCAGCATACATTGACAGGTGCTTTGCTGCCGCCGAAACCGAAAAGCAGTATTCAGGTCTGCTTGAAGCACGACGCGGTGTTGTGACGGTGCGTCGTGATAAGCTCACTGCTCTCCGCTCAGAATGCCGGGCCGAACTTGCAAAGACAGGCACTGATGAAAGCGATGAAAACCTGATAACGGCACTATCTGGTGCAGCTGAGTTTGCCACCACCTTCTGCACCGCCTGCGAAAGGCTCTCAATGCTTATTGAAAATACCGACAGGGAAATTACCGCTCTGCGCGATTACCTGTTCAAATTTGACGAGCCCTTATTGCGCCGTAAGGCTGAAGGAATACCTGAAACCGGACCAATAACCTCAGAGGAATACCGCCGCCGCCGGCTTGAGCTGATGAGCGCCGTAAAAAATGCCGACGATAAACAGCACAGTACCGAAAATGAGCTGGCAGCCCTCGGAGCGGCGACCGAAAACCCGCGCCGGCTATCGCTGCAGCTTGATCAGTACGAAACCCAGCTTGCCGAGATGCAGTTGAAATACGACGCGGTTAAGCTTGCTTCCGAATCGCTTGCAGAAGCCGCGGAAGAGCTGCGCCGTGGGGTCACTCCGCTGTTGAAAACCAAGGCCGGTGAGCTCATGGGAAAACTAACCGAGGGACGTTATACCGACCTCGGCGTCGGTCAGGAGATGGCCGTCACAGTCAACGCCGGCGGCATCACCCGCCCGCTTGCCGCAATGAGCGGCGGGACGCGCGACGCAGCCTACATATCGCTCCGCATTGCGCTCGCCTCTCTTTTCTGCAGGCATGAAATTCCCCCGCTGCTCATCGATGAAGGTCTTTCCCAGCTTGACGATGTCCGTGCAGGAAACTTCATCTCGGTTCTCATTGAATGGTGCGAAAATGACGGCGGCCAATGCCTCATTTTTACATGCCACAGCCGCGAAGCGAAGCTCTCGGGCGGAAAAGCAAATCATATAATATTATGATTTAAGATCTTATTAAAATCAGCAGGCTCCGCAAAAATACGGAACCTGCTGATCTGTTTTACGTCTTTTAATTTATCGCGAAATTATACTTATTTTTCTTCTCCCCCGCCTAATGCAGCCGCGATTCCGGCAAAAATAAGCGATGCCACCGGCCAGACAACCCACGTGATATCCCATCTTAAAGTCAGGAAGCTCCATCCAAGGTATATTGCTGTGACAACAGGCCAATAAGCTCCCGCAATTCTTTCAGTCAGTTTGTTATGTTTCTCGGGTTTGTAATCCCCGTCCTTCAAAAGCTGGTCATACGAGCTTTTTACCATGCCCGATGAGATAAAAAGGAAAACCGCGAAGGCCAGCATAAAGAACATTGCTCCGACCAGAGATATAAGGACTATTTCTGTCGCTTCAGCTAAACCTGCGATAATGAGGGGCGTTACACTCATTATGCAAAGCACAACTCCCGCAGTTACCGAATAAAGGTACTTTCTTTCATCCTTGTTGCGTTTCTCGCTTATTATACCCAAAACGCCGTATTCGAGTGTAAAATCGCTGCTCTTTAAGTATTCATACCGTTTCATACCTGCGCTGCTGAGTATAAAGATTGTGACAGCTGCCGCGATGAATATAAACAGCGATACAATACCTATCCCTACTGCTGTATTCTCCGACAATGATATAACCGGTTTTTCAATCACCGCAAATCCTGTCATCAATATCAGAAGCACCGGTGATAATATGCAGAGTATAACGCCAAGCCCTATCTGCCTTCCATAGATTTTACTGCGACTGATAAATTCGTTTGCCTCAGTAACCGAAACTCGCGGGCGTTTGTCGGTCTCGTCTGTTGCGGTGTATTCCGGTGCTTCCTGATTATCCTTAAGCAGATAATCGGTCGTCACTCCGAAAAGCGCCGCCATTTCGAGAATTTTTCCAATGTCCGGTATACTCGCAGCGCTCTCCCACTTCGAGATAGACTGCCGGGATACGTTAAGTTTTTCAGCAAGCTCTTCCTGAGACCAGCCGTTCTTCTTCCTCAAATTAAGGATCTTGTCTGCAAGAATCATAATTCCTCCAAAGTTCTCTTTACGGTCACACCACATGAATTATGATACGCGCCGGCCTTTGCGTTAAACTCGCACCGCCGCTTTGTATCTGCGATAATAATACTATATTTAGCGGTTGCACACTACCAAGCAGACTTGGAACTTGCGCAACCGGCAGTTGCAGTTTGATTTTTATCACTTTACGAAGGTTCCGTAAGCATATTTACAATCGAAAGCCGGGGCGTATTTGTCCGAACCGTATGCCGTGACAAGAATGTAAGCTTTTCCGTCCTCTGCCGTTCCGTATGTAGCCAGGCAGAATCTCGCCTCGTCGGTGAATCCCGTTTTTGCAGCCAACACCGTCACCTCACCGAACGTATATGTTGACATCCGCGAGAAGGCGGTGCTGTAAAGCGTAATCCCGCCCGGGTGCTGAACGGTCGGTGATGTGGTATATGTCTTGGCCGAAAGCAGCTGAGAGACCAGCGGATTATCCATCGCGCAAGCCATTATCGCAGCCATCTCGCGCACCGTTGAGTAGTGGTTGTCGTCATGCAGACCGCTGGCGTTGACAAAGTTTGTTGAGGTAAGTCCCAATTCCGCGGCCTTTGCGTTCATAAGCTTTACAAATTCAATTTCTGACCCGGCAATACTTATCGCCAGTGCGTCGGTCGCGTCAGCACCCGACGGTACAGCGGCGCCGTATAAAAGGTCGAGCATTGTAACCGCCTCACCCACGGAAAAACCGGCTCTCGACGCCCCTGCGGCATATGCCCGCTGTATAATATCATCAGTAATAGTAAACGTTGCGTTAAGGTCCTTTATATTCTCGGCTGCAACTATCAGCGTCATCAGTTTCGTCATAGAAGCTGGGTATATCTTCTTGTCTGCGCGGTATGACGCCAGCACCGTATTGTTCCCGAGATCAACAAGAATCGCATATTCGGCATCAAGCGAGGCATCGCTCATGGTTTTGGTTGAGCTGTCGGTTTTCGGTATGTAGTCTGGCAGCGGGTTTACGACCGGAATGTCGGCTGAAGTCGAACCGTCTTCGGTCCGGCTGTCGCCGGTATTCTCTCCCGAAGTCACAGTATCGACTGCCGAACCGCGTCCGAAAAGCCAGCCATGCCCGCCCACGGACATAAAAACCGTCAGAACCAAAATTATCATGACCGCTGTTAATATGAACAGCGTCCGTATGTATAAATCTTCACGCCAGCCGGCGCCCGGGGAAATTTTTTCTTCCTGCATGGAATCACCTTTATGCAATATTTCTGTGCTTATATTCTAACATAAACGCCCCGATATTTCAATACACTGCCATTGATTCGAATGGATACTTGTTACGCTTCTTGTAATCTTATGTTTTGTATGGTATAATACAAATAAGTCATTTTATGTAACATAAGCGTCGTTAAGGTAAAATAATAAATTAACCCGGCTCGCCGGGAAACCGGAGTTCAATATGAGATCGTTCAAAATAAAAAATAAACTTGTCATGAATTTAAAAAAAACAGGGGCGTTCTGCGGCCACGTGGTCCGTACTTTTCTTGCTGCACTCAGCCAAATCCCTCGGAAAATCCTCGCCGTGTTTCTGATTTTGCTGCACGTCAGCCCCTCAGATGATAAATCCATCCGGCGTATCATCGGAAAAACCGCTGCGGCAGTGACGCTTTCCGCCGGAACGCTTTCTGTTATATATTGGTTATTATGTATTACCATAGCCGGTGCTGGTATATCAGAACTCTGGATCTGGCCGGCGGCATCGGCGTTCTTATTCATATGTTACCTCTGGGTAACCGGGAGGCCGCCGTTTTCAAGGCTGCACCTGATAAAATGGCTGCGTATCTGCGCATCGGTTCTGCTCGTTTTGATTTTCGGTTTTTTTGCCACCGTCGAATGCCTTGTAATCTCGGGCATGGATGACGACGGGGAGCCCGGGCTCGACTACATAATAGTCCTCGGCGCACAGGTCAAAGGTACACGCCCCTCAATGGCGCTGCGCTGGAGAATTGACCGGGCATATGAATACCTGACAGAAAACCCTGATACCTTCGCCGTAGTCTCGGGCGGGCAGGGTCAGGGCGAGGATATAAGCGAAGCTGAATGCATGAAGCGGGAGCTGGTTTCCCGGGGAATCCCAGAGGAGCGGATACTCATGGAGGACAGGTCCACCTCAACAATGGAAAACATAAGGTTCAGCCTTGAAGTTATCGGGCGTGACGGTGTCAGAATCGGCATCGTGACGAACAATTTCCATGTCTGGCGCGCCGTCAAGATTGCACACCGCGCCGGGGCAGACGGCGCCGTCGGAATCGCTGCGCCCTTCCGGAACGCGCTTATCTTCCACTACATGGCGCGTGAGTTCTTCTCGACAGTCATGAACAGCATGAACGGGAATATGTAAAATATAAATACGCCGGACGGTTTCCCGTCCGGCACAAACTTTTGACGAAATGATACGTGGCTTCTTTGAAAATAGAAGCAGATTTCTTCGAAATCGGCAAGAAACTTATATAAAACAACCAAATAAAACACATTATATCTATTGCTCACAATGATACTATTGTTTAAATTATTTGAAAGCTTTTGCGGAGCTTTTCTCGAAAAGCGACCGTAACCCTTATATCTACAAGCTGCGCCGGACGGTTTCCCGTCCGGCTTATCATTTAAGACCTTATCTTAAGTCCCAGTCTGTATTCAAGCGCCTTGAGTATCTTCGCAATAAACTTGTCAGCGTCCTCGGGGAGCAGTTCCTTATCCTCGGGAGTAAAGGTAATTGTGAATGCCATGCTCTTCTGCCCCTCGCCAATCTGCGCGCTGCGGTAGACGTCGAACAGTTTTATCCCGCTCACAGCTTTGCAGGACGAGCGTATGACATCCTCTATTTCACCACATGTCATCGCTTCGGGAGCCACGAGCGCCAGGTCACGCTTTATGTCGCGGAACTGCGACACAGACGCATATACCAGCTTGTTAACGAACAGCGCCGACAGCAACTCATAATTCAGCTCGCCGACGAATGCAGCAGCCGCGATTTCATTATCATCGGCTATCTCGTACGCCAGCTGGCCGAAGTACCCAATTTCCTTACCGCCGCAAAGAACTTTAGCCGTCGCTCCGGGATGCAGGAAGGATTTTGTCGTCTTCTCATATGTGAACTTCAGCCCGAACTCAGCAGCAATGCTCTCGGTCACCCCTTTTGCAGTGAAGAAACTCTCGGCACCGCCGGCGTCGTATATTCCGAAGCCAAATGTTCTGGTTTCCTCCGGCAATCCTTTTTCCTTAGGAACGAAAATTCTCGCCAGTTCGTAAATACGCACCGACTCGTTACCCTTCTTTGCATTATGCGAAAGAATATTGACGACAGACGGGGCAAGCGTCGAACGCATCACTGCATACTTCTCGCTCAGGGGATTTGCCACCCTGACAAGGTTACGCTCCGGCGCGTCAGCTGCATAGCGGAGCATGTCAAGCTCGGCAACCGAGTAGAACGAATAGTTCATCATTTCAGAGAATCCCATTGTGCACATGAGGTTCTTGAACTTTACCGTGTTCATCTGTTCGCGGTTGTACCCGCCGCTTGTGATCGAAGCGTTAACCATGAAACGCGGCGTGATGTGGTGATAACCGTACATCTTTATGACGTCCTCGGCCAGGTCAGGAGTGCTTCCCTCAATATCCTCGCGGTATGCCGGCGGCGTCGCCGTAATATTTATTCCATCGGTCTCAACCGTATAATTCATCCGGCGGAGAATGGCAGTGATCGTCTCTGCCGGAACAATTATTCCGAGCACGTCGTTAATTGCTTTAAATGTAGTCACAATCGCCGGTATTTTCCTGTCGGGCACCATAGAGACGTCGATGTCAGTTGTACTTACCGTTCCGCAGCCTAACTCGTCAATCAAGTGCAGCGCCCGGTCCATCGCCAGGCGGGAAGTGTATTCGTCGACACCTTTTTCGAATCTTTTTGAGGAGTCGGAATTCTGTCCAAGAGAGCGTGAGGTCTTCCGTATGCTTCCACGCACGAATTTTGCAGCCTCAAAGAGCACTTCATCCGTGCTTTCCTTAATTCCGCTGTTAAGCCCGCCCATTATTCCTGCAAGGGCGACCGGTCCGTTTGCGTCACATATAACAAGATTTTCATTCGTCAGGGTGAATTCCCGCCCGTCAAGCGTGGTGATCTTCTCGCCGTCTGCAGCTCGGCGAACGTCAATCATCCGCCCGCCCACCAAAGCCATATCAAAGGCGTGCATGGGCTGCCCCATCTCGACCAGAACATAATTTGTTATGTCGACGATTGTATTTATAGCGTTTATTCCGCACATTTTAAGACGGCGGCGCATCCATTCCGGCGACTTCTCAACTTTTATATCTTTTACATAATGCCCGATATAGCGCGGGCAGAGGTCAGGCGCGGCAACGCCGATTTTAATTCTGTCGTCTGCCGCGGACTTTACCGCTTTATAGGTAATGTCGGGTGTGTTCAGCTTCCGGTCGAGCAGGGCTGCGAGCTCGCGTGCCACGCCGTATACGCACTGGCAGTGCGGCAGGTTCGCGGTGACAGATATGTCCCACACCTCGTCGTCGAGCCCGAGGATTTTCTTTACGTCAGTTCCCGGCACAGTATCGCCAGGCAGCATCATAATGCCGTCGACTCCTGCACCCTTATACCAGTTCTCGTCAATTCCAAGCTCTTCCCCTGAGCAGAGCATGCCGTTCGAAGCAACGCCCCTAAGCTTGCCGTTCTTTATTGTCATAACCTCGGGCTTTGCCGCAGCATCCCCGCCCTTTTTCCGTGTATATACGTGCGCTCCGTCGAGCGCCGCCGGAACGATATCTCCGGCATGTACGTTCTGAGCGCCGGTGACTATCTGGATTTCCCGTCCGCGCTCGCCGCAGTCGACCACACAGACAAACATATGATCCGAGTCGGGGTGTCTGACAATGCTCTTCACAATTCCGGCGTAAACCCCTGAAATTTCGGGTGCAACCGGCAGCTTCTCCTCGACCTCAAGCCCGCAGGAGAAGAGTCCATCCTCGATGGTCTTCATCGGGATTCCGTCTATATCAACCAGCTCGCAAAGCCAGCTTATCGGTAAATACATATCAATAACTCCTTTATCTGAACTGCGAAAGAATCCGCACGTCGCCGTCGTAAAGCAGGTGAATGTTGTTGACGCCGTACTTAAGCATCGCAACCCGCTCAAGCCCCAGTCCGAAAGCAAGCCCGGTCCATTCATCGGGATCAAGCCCGCAATTTGAAATAACGCGTCTGTTGACAACTCCGGCACCGAGTATTTCAATCCAGCCTGTACCCTTGCAAAGCCGGCAGCCGGCGCCACCGCACTCAAAGCAGCTGACGTCGACCTCAACGCTCGGTTCGGTGAACGGGAAATACGACGGGCGGAAACGTGTCTTAGTTTCAGCCGTGAACATTGCCTTGGCCAGCGTATCGAGCAGGCCGTGTAGGTCGCACAGAGAAAGCCCCTTGTCTATTACAAGCCCTTCCATCTGCTGGAACATCGGCGAGTGTGTCGCGTCGTCGTCGCAGCGGAAAGTACGCCCCGGCATGACTACCTTAAAAGGCGGTTTTACGCTCTCCATAAAGCGGATCTGTCCGGATGACGTCTGTGTGCGGAGCAGCAAGTCTTCATTTATATAGAATGTATCCTGTTTGTCGCGTGCCGGATGATCCTTTGGAGTGTTGAGCGCTGTGAAATTATGGTAGTCGTCCTCAATCTCCGGGCTCTCGTAAACTGTGAATCCGAATCCCGAAAAAATCCTCGCCAGCTCGTCGCGCACAAGCGTGACCGGGTGAAGCGAACCCGGCTTGCGTAATTCAGCCGGCATGGTAATGTCGACCGCCTCGCTCTCGTATCTTGCCTCAAGCTCCCGGGACGTCAGCTCGGCTTCCTTTGAGTCGAACAATTCCGACGCCCAGTCCCTGAATTCATTTATGATTTTTCCGGCCTCGGGGCGCTCTTCTTTCGGAAGCGCACCAAGCAGCTTCATGAGCGCCGGAATCTCGCCGGTCTTGCCGAGATACCTGAAACGGATATCCTTCAGCTTCGCGGCCGAATCAACACCGGCAAGGCTTTCCTCAATACCGGCCCTGATATCCTTTATTTTTTCCTTCATAAATATATACCCCCATTCGCCCGGCGAAAATGCGCAGCGGCGATAATTGCATGATACCACAATATAATGAATAATGTTACCACAATCATATGTTTTTGTCAAGAGAACGGTACCAGATCATATAAAAAAGCGGAATACGCCCCGCTTTTCGTGGAATTATGTGCACTTGCTTATTTAATTACCTTACCTTAATGTTAAAACAAATCCGGGTTTACATCTGATTCACACACTCCGAATACTTCATTCATACATATACTGTATAATAGGATTGTACTTTATTATAAAAATTCGCATCAATCGGCCTTAGGTAATTATTAACAATATACTCGCTTTACAACAAGCAATTTACAACATACATACAAATTCAGAAAATCTATTGACAAGAAAAAATTTCCGTGGTATAATCTGTCCGTAATCGAATATTTGGCAAAACAATCGAAAGGTTGTGACGCAAAGCTATAGGGCCTTCGTCATAAAAAGAAAAGGCAGCCAGTTGCAGATATGTTTCTGTGGCTGGTGTTTTGTTTTTTAGGGCTGATTGGCAAATTACAAATGAATATTTAGCAAAGCATCCGTAAGGTTGCGACGCAAAGCTATAGGGCCTTCGTCATAAAAAAGCAAGGCAGCCAGTTGCAGGGTTTTTATTTCCTGTGACTGGCTGTTTTATTTTATTAGACAGTCTGAATGAGGATATGAGATGAAAAAAAACGAATTGCTCAAGGCAACGCTCGAGTGCGGAATCGAACCGATAGAAATCAGGTTTGTACCGGTTATGAGCACCACGACCCGAAAGCCCTTCGCGTACCGGACTGTTCTGCAGCTGAACACGCAGTCGCTCGGAGTACTGCTCCCCGCCGATTACGAACCGGTCGCCTCAAGAACGTTACAGTGCATAAACCTCTCGCTCACAAATATCACTGATATAGCAGAAATCATCACCCTCGCAAAGGAACGCGGAATAAAAGCCGACTGGTTCTCAGCCGCCTGCCCCGTAAGGATGCTGATAAAAGGAAGCGCCGCAAAACTTCTTGGCGAACACTTCCGTGAAATCGGATTTTCCGACCCGTCAAAACTCTGCCTTGAGTTTCCCTCACAGGTTCTCTTTGAAGACAGGGACAAAGCGGCAAGGGAACTCAGTTCCTTAAGATTCATGGGTATTAAAACAATTCTCACCGGTTACGGCGACGAATACTGCCCGACCCTCCGCCTTTCCGGCTTCCCCTTCGATTACGTAATACTCGACAGAAGCATTACAAATAAAATGGCCTCCCCGAACAGCGTAAGAAGCACATCAGCAATGATAGCCTACATAAGGGGCCTTGGAATCGAGGTCATAGCCGAGGGAGCCAGCGGAAATGAACTGATCTCGGAATTCTACCGTTCAGACTGCCAGGGATACATACCTGAGCCCGACAGGCTGCTGACCGAGGTCGAGGCGCTGCCTGACAAGATATAAGAAAGGTTATTTATTATGGCGCGTACATACAGTCCCGAAAACCGGATGCTTGTGCGCACGGCCACTGAGATCAAGCGTTACCGGCTGATGATGAAAGTCCTCCCGATAGCGGCCACCTGCCTGTCCCTTGTAGTTGCCATAACCTATATAGCGGCAATCCTCTACAACAGGTTTGGAAGTTTCACGGTAAGCATCAACCGCTTTGACAACATCGACTACGCCCTCGCCCTCAGCGAAACTCCCGACTTCAGCAATCCGATAACGCGGCTCAATTCAAAAGCCTCCGAGGATGTGACAAACATCTCGATAACCGACCTCCCCGCCGACCTTGACAGCATCAACGGCTCGCACAACGGCAATAACTACCTCGCGTACACCTTCCATTTAAAGAACACCGGAAAGAAGTCGGTCACCTTCGAATATCACCTCTACATAGTGAACGTGACCAACAATGTGGACGACGCGGTGCGAGTCAGGCTTTACGTAAACGGTGACTACATCGACTACGCGAAAACCCGCAGCGACGGCACCGGAGCCGAGCCCGGAACCGAAGAGTTCCTGACCGAGACGACAATAGTCCGCAAGCAGCTTACAAACTTCACCCCCGGTGACACGGTGAGGTTTTCGGTGGTCATGTGGCTTGAGGGAAGCGACCCCGAATGCGTCGACTCGATCATCGGCGGCCAGTTCAAGATAGACATGACAATCTCGATACTCGATACCGAATAAACCTGATTATATGCCGCGAGGCTGTAATACATAAAAATCAACAATAATATTTAAACATTTTAAAGGAGAAACATCATGAAAAAGTTAATTCCCGCACTTGTCCTTCTTCTGGTGTCGGCGATGGTCCTTTCGACATCATCCTACGCATGGTTTTCAATGAACAAGACAGTTTCTGCTACTGGTATGGAGCTCAAGGCAACCGTTTCCAACAACCTTTTGATTGCAGATGGTACTTCAGTTATAACCACTGCAAAAGCAGCTGAAAGCGCATTCCAGGCATCTTTCTCAAAATCAATTAAAGGTATCATCGAACCTTCCTCGACCACTACAGGCAAAACGTTCTTCTATACTACTGACGCTAAAGCCGATGGATCTAAGACTATACTTGATGCAGATCATAATTATCTTCTTTATACAGCAAGCGATGCAGCATCTTTACCTGACACTTATGCTGATAAATTCTCGGAAGATTACGGTGTATCAAAAACGGCTGCAGCCGCACTTGTTGATGATCTGAATAAGGCAGTTCCTTATGTTGACTATGTATTCCAGCTTAAAGCCACAAACACAGAAGTTACTGCAGTTGCACTCAAACTCTCCAAACTTGATCTTGAGTACACCAAGACAGACACTGAAGTAGATAATGAAAAGGCTTATCGTGTTGCTGTGTTTACCCAGAAACTCACTGGTGAAGAAACTCTTGTTGCAACAGCAGACGAAGGTACCTTAGTTACTATCTATGCTCCCACTGGCTATAAAATGCATACCGAGGATCAAGCAGTTACTTCCACCGACGCATTAGGAACTGTGACCTATAACGATCCAGCGAAAACAAAAATAGACGAAGTATCGAGTTCTTCCACAGAATATTTTAAAGTTGTTATTAGACTTTATATCGAAGGCGAAGACACCACCTGTACCAATGAAACGTTCCTTCCTTTGAATGGATCATGGGCACTTAAGGTTGCCTTTACTCTCGAAAGCGATGTTGCCAATGTTACTGCTCTTACAATCAAAGCTGCTGAATAATCCATACTGAAATTATCAAAATCCGGCGATACCTTCCAGATCGACCTGAAATTCGACGCCGTACAGCCCTCACAATTTATACAACCATTTGAAAACGCTGCCTCCTCGGTGGCAGCGTTTTCTGTCGGATTTCTGCGGCCCGACTCCTGCGCCCGTATGTGACGGACGCGTGAATCAGACCACAGACGGCACAAATCAGGTGCAATAATCAGCTCCTTTTATGTTCATATTTCCCTTTTGTTTATGTAAATTATACAAATTAATCATTTGAGGTTTGATAATTATCTGCACATCCTATTGACACCGTTTACCATATAGAGTATAATTATTTAAGTATCATTAAAATACTCTGTACATTGGAGATTTATATGAAAAAAGCGAAGAAGTGGCTCGGCATCGCCGGAAACGTTTTATTATGGCTCTTCGTTGCGTTTGCCGTCGTTATAACAGTGCTTGTTTTTGCCAATAAAGACGGAATCCCCTCAATCGGAGGAAAAAGCCCAATCTCGGTTCTCACCGACTCGATGTCTCCGACATTTAAGGCTGGAGACCTTATAATATGCGATATGCTCACTACCGAAGAACAATCACAACTTATGGTAAATGATATTATTACATATTACGTTGATCTCAACGGTGACGGAATTAACGAAATTAACAGCCACCGTATCGTCGAAAAATACGACCGGGACGGAAAGATTTATTATGTCACAAAGGGTGACAACAAAGAAACGAACCTCACCGCCGACGCAGAGCCTGTTGTATACTACAACGTTATCTGCAAATACTCGGGCAATAAGATTCCGGGGCTCGGCGCTTTCCTTTCATTCTTACAGACCTCTCTGGGATTTTTACTTGTAATAGTTCTGCCGCTTGTGCTTTTCTTCATATATGAGCTTTACCGCTTCATCTCAACCCTGCTCGAAGTCAGGGGCAAGAAAGGCGCGAAACTCTCGGCAGCCGAGGAAGAGGAAATCAAGCGCAAGGCAATCGAAGAATATCTGAAATCACAATCGGCTCCGCCGGCAGCGGTCGGCACAGAAAAGACCGATAAACCCGACACATCCGATAAAAAATAATAAATGCCGAAAAGAGGCGCCGCGGCAAGCCGCGGCGCCTCTTAAATCACAATGCGCTCACTCACCCACTCTGAAAGGTTGATATATATGGACGGATTTTTAAGCTGGTTCTTTGCTTTCATGACCACAATGCTTGGCGGCGTGTGGAAAATATTTTCAAACATATTCCTCGGTATCGTCCAGATTTTCAACTTCCCGTCCTATCTCCGGCAGTTAAAGCTTTATTCCGGAACATTCACCACGATCGACTGGATCATGACGATCCTTGCCTTCATCATCTCCTTCGCCATCTGGGGCATTCTGATTTTCATGCTCGCCCTCTTAATCCGGAAATACATACGCTTCCGACATACCATCATAGGAAACGAAGACCTGCTTGAGGAAATCTCCGATCTGCACCGCGACGTCATCCGCCTGACCCAGGAAAAGGAAAAGATCATGGCGCTCATGGTGGGGCATAAAATTATCTGTGTCGACCAGCTTATTGTGATCTTGGGGATTCGCGACGAGAAGGGAAAAATATCTTTGTATATGCCAGGTAATAAAGAAAACGCCGAAACCGCTCAGAAAAAAGAAGATGAAAAGAGCGTCCCGGCCGACCTTTCGGCCAGACGTTTCTTCCGCCTGTCTGCGGTCGATGAAAAATACGAATATTATTTCGCACCCGAATACGACCGCACAATGTCGCTTTCGGAAATCTGCGCTGATCTGCGCAACTTTGCCTGCTACAAAGGGCATCTTTTCTACGATATAAGGACAATCCGCCTTATGTTCGCGGGTCTTGCATCGACCAAAATGATCCTGCTGCAGGGTATCTCTGGTACCGGTAAAACCTCCCTGCCCTATATCATGGGCAAATATTTTCGCAACGACTCGACCATCGCATCTGTTCAGCCATCGTGGCGCGACAGAACCGAGCTCTTCGGCTATTTCAACGAATTCACCAGAAAATTCAACGAAACCGAAGTGCTACGCCGCATCTACGAGTCGTCGTACAACGATGACATTAATATAATCGTCCTTGATGAAATGAACATCGCCCGCGTCGAATATTACTTTGCCGAAATGCTTTCGATCCTTGAAATGCCCGATCCGAACGAGTGGAAGATCGAGCTTGTCCCCTCAGTCTGGGACAGCGACCCGAAGCACCTTCAGAACGGTAAACTCGCAATCCCGCAGAACGTCTGGTATGTCGGAACGGCAAACAACGACGACTCAACCTTCGCTGTTTCGGATAAGGTATACGACCGTGCGTTCGTTATCAACCTTGATAAAAAAGGCATCCAGTTCGACGCCCCTGAAACCGACTCCAAACTTATCAGCTATTCCTATGTAGCTTCTCTTTACGAACAGGCGGTGACCTTGAATCCCGTCAGCCAGAAATATCTCGATGACATCGCAAAGCTCGATCTCTATGTGATCGAGAAGTTCCGTGTGGCGTTCGGAAACCGAATAATGAAGCAGCTGAAAATCTTTGTTCCGGTTTATGTTGCCTGCGGAGGCGAGTCAATCGACGCCATCGACTACCTGCTCGCCACAAAAGTGTTCCGCAAGTTTGAAGGCCTCAACCTCTCGCTGATCCGCGACGAGATCAAAGGTCTTATCACATACATGGACAATATGTTCGGTAAGGGTGTCATGAAGGAGTGCATCGCATACCTTGAGCGCCTGCAGAAGATGTATTAAGCCAACACCGCACGCCGGCGGTGCCATAACTGAAACAACCACCCCGATGGAGGAATGAAATATGGACAGAGACACAATTAAAAGCCAGGACAGCGGCCGTGGCATATTATTTGATACTCTGTCCTTTATTGATGCCCTCTCATCCGAGTATGGAGCTCTTCCCGAAGCACTTAACATGCTCAGGGCATCCAAGGCAACAATTGAACTGAAAAAACGTTATGCGATAAAGTCCATCGATGAAACCTGGGTTACCGTGATAGAGGAATCGCTCGATTCGCTGGATCATGCCATCCGAAGCCCCTCGCGGTTCATTGAGGAAACCGAACAGGTGCTTCCGATCGAGCTATCGCATAACATTACCAGCCGCTCAATCCAGCACCTGGCGCAGCATACAGACTATATAGACCGCATCGACGAGAACGGTAACATAACGCCCTCAAAGATCTTGAACGTCTTCCGCGACGAGACGATGCAGACCTACGAAAACAAATTCATAAACACACTAATATTAAAACTTGATATTTTCATCTCACGCCGCTACAACGCGGCCAAGGAGTCTGGGCGTGATGAGGTGAGCACGAAATTTGGCTTCACCTCGGATTTTGAGCAGGGCGAACTGCGTGGAAAATATAAATTTGAGCTGGAAATCTCGGAACCGCCGAAAAAAGGTGATTCTGTCAGCAACAATAATTTTTCTACCGATCTCTGGAGCCGGGTGGAAAAGCTTTATCATATCACCCGGGCTTTTACAAACTCAGAATTAGTGCAGAACATGGGCAAAAGTTACATACGCCCTCCCGTTATGCGCACCAACGCCATACTAAAAAACAAATACCTTCGCCAGTGCCTTGCGCTTTGGGAATTCATTGAAAGTTATGACAAGGCCGGTTACGACATGCTTGTTGAAGAAACAGCTGAGCAGCCCAATGAGGAGCTGATCAACCAGATTTATTCAAATCTTGCTCTGCAGTTTCTTATCTTCCGGCAGACTGTGGAAAATGAGCCTGACACCGAAAATGCACTGGCCGCCGCAGAAACCCCTTCTCCCCTCTCGCCGAAGATAATTACCGAAATTGAAGAAATGAACTCAGACGAATACAATGTCTATGATTCCGAATACCGCCGTGTGGTTCCGGTTTCGCGCTCCGACCGACGCCGCCTGTCCGAACACGAGCAGGAAATAAAAGACGCTATTTATATCTCACTCATATCCGATGCCATGTTAAAGAAGCAGCGCCTCGAAGAAAAAGCACGCCTTGCAGAGGAAGCAAGACTCGCTGAGAAAGCACGTAAAGCCGAAGAGACAAGGCTCGCCGAGGAAGCAAGGCTCGCTGAGGAAGCACGTATAGCCGAGGAGACAAGACTCGCCGAAGAAGCACGTAAAGCCGAGGAAGCAAGGCTCGCCGAAGAAGCACGTAAAGCCGAGGAAGCAAGGCTCGCCGAGGAAGCAAGACTAGCCGAGGAAGCACGTAAAGCCGAAGAGGCAAGACTCGCCGAGGAAGCACGTAAAGCTGAAGAGGCAAGGCTCGCCGAGGAATCACGTATAGACGAAGAGGAAAAACTTATTGAAGAAGGCAGCCTCTCCGAAGAAGAACGTGAAAATACCGAAGCTAAGTCAGCCGCAGAGCTCCAAACCCCACCCGACGCGAAACAATTGGAAGAAGAAACAGCCGATGAGATAATCCCCGAGACTGTCGATAATGACTTCATAGCCGCTGCTCAGGCAGCCGAAATTGAACACCTTGAGGAAGAGGCTAAGCGTCTTCGCGAAGAACGTGCCGCCCGCGCAGCCATGATCACCGAACGTGCAAGAGAAATTCAGGCCGTGAAAGCCTCCGCCGGTGAGCTGTCGGGGCGCGGCAAAAAATACCGTTTCAGCCGCAAAGCTAAAAAACGCATTAAGAACAACGCAGCCACGAAACTAACCGATAAAAACTCCGGCAGAAAGAAATAATCATGACAAAAGGAATTAATACATGACTGACGATAAAACAAATAAAAAACCTGCAAAGAAAAAAATCAGTTCTATAATATACAACTGTATAATTGTTCTGCTGGTCATCATGGTAATAATTCTGATCTGGAACCGCATCAACCGCCGTGCCACATTCGTCTTCGGCCGTACAATAATGATTATCGCCTCCGGAAGCATGGAACCTGGGATTCCCACCGGTTCCTGCATACTGGTTAAAAAAGCCGCCCCCGAAGATATTTCTGCAGGCGATGTGATAACTTTCTATTCCGACGATCCTAAGATTGCCGGCAGTATGAACACACACCGCGTCGTCAGCGTGACAGAGGGTACGGCCGGTATCGAATTTGTGACAAAGGGCGACGCCAACTATGTCGAGGATGAATATAGAGCCAAAGCCGATAAGCTTGTCGGAAAGTTCGTTAAGGTCCTCCCGGTGCTGACTGTATTATCCTCGTTTTTCCTCTCCGGATTCGGCTTTTTTATAATAATCCTAGCATTTGTAACATACATCGCCGTATCCGTCATCCGCGCGGTCTTGAAAAATAAACAGAAAATCGAAGCAGACAAAAAAGCAGAGTTCGACCGCAAGGTCGCCGATGAAGTAGAACGTCTTAAAGCCGAAAATGGCAAAACCGGAACAAAAGATGAAAGAGATAATTACAGCTGACATATAGCAAAATTGATCTGATAATCACCGGAAGAAAGGACACTTATGTTTAAGAAGTTCAAGCTCAAAAAGAAAATCAGGTATTACAAAGAGCAGATTGAAATGCTTGAGAAAAAGAGAGCCCGTTCCCAGGCAGCTCTCGTGGAAGCAATACTCACCCATACTTCCCCGAGCGACGAAGACGTTGATTATTTCAATAACTACACAAAGCAGATAAACGAGATCCGAAACCGTATGCACGAGATGCAGAGCGAGTATAGTAAACTTTAATCTGCTTCGCGGTTTATAAAATTCAGCCTTAAGGAGGACCCCGACCGGATGAAAAAAAGAGGAAAACTGATAAGTGCGGAAAGCTATGTGATGGGCCTCCTTCTCGTGTTCCTCATCATCATGCTTTCTTTTTCAGTATACCTCTTGGTATCTTATAACCAAAGTCTCGTCGGCCAGACCGAGGATATGGCTATGACTGCGTCGGTCGGCTTCATCTCGGAAGTCAACTCAAAAATCGAGACTGCCGCACGTCATACTAACGAAATCGCAGTGACTGCTGGCAGCATGAAGACCGAGGATGATATTATCAGATGTTTCTACGCCATTACCGAAACTCTTGAAACCGATATAACATTTATTCGCTTCTTCAACGACGGCAAGGAATATAACAGTAGCGGATATGAGATTTATTACAATGAACCAGCTGAAGTAAAAAAGCTGGTCGAGAGCAGGAAAGCCGGCTGCTCGGGCCTTTTCTATGATCACAGCGAATATACCAGCATGGCATACATAGCTTTTTACGCCCCGGTGGAAAACAACCCCATCATCGACGGCGTGCTATCATACTGCATTGTCACCGGTATATTCGGCGACATGGTTTCTTTCAGAACCGACTCAGCGAAAGAGGCCGAATATCTTTGCCTTTGTGCTTCCGACGGCACAATAATCCTTGAAACACAGGCCGAAGATTTCCCTTCGAATAAACTCTCGAACCTTTATAATAGCCTGCGCGAAATAACAAATGACAAAGCACTGGTCGACGAGCTTGCAATCATAGTTGCCGGCGAGGGGCTCGGAAGCCGTTCTTTCAGGATAAACGGCGAGACCTATTCACTTGCCGTCGCATCTGCTGACGCTTCGGATAAAACGCTGTATATAGCATCAATTTATAAAGCCTCAAATCTCCACAGTGACGGTTACAGTTTTGTAGCAAATATAAGCGTATCTCTTGTGATATCCCTTCTCATAATCGCTATCGGGGCTGTCTACCTGATTCAGATGCGAGCCAGAAGCCTTGAGAAAATCAGGAGCTACGACAACGTCGATCCGATCATTAAATGCAACACCTATAAGAAGTTCACCCTTGACACCGAGGCTATACTTGAAAGAAACAAGATGACGAAATTTGCGCTGGTCTACACTGAGGTTAATCAGTTCAGATTTATAACCGAAAGCTACGAGAACATCAACGCCGACGATGTACTCCGCTTCCTTGCGAAAGTATACGGCATGAGCCTCTTACAGGAGGACGAAACCTACGGGCATATCAGCGATGACAAATTTGCGCTGCTTATTCATTACAGCGATGAAAAGGACCTCTTAAACCGGCTGCGCGTCATATACGCAATAGTCTACAACTACCCCGAGATGAAGAAACTGAGAACCAACCTCAAGCTTTCGCTCGGAGTGTACTGCATAGACCGTACGGTAATGGAACCAGTCCAGAAAATGCTTGACCGCGCCATCATCGCCCAGAAGACCAACACCCATACCACAACCGAAGAAATTAATATTTACAACGATAAGGTTAAATCAAACTTCAGGCGCGAGGCTGAAATAGAGGCGCGTAAGGAGGCTGCGCTCGCAAACAACGAGTTCAGAATCTTCTATCAGCCGAAATACAATATCCTTCAGAACCGCCCGGACGGCGCCGAAGCGCTGGTCCGCTGGTACGACTCGGACACCAACACCTTCCGCAACCCGGCTGAGTTCGTACCCATTTTCGAGGCAAACGGCTTCATCGGAAAAGTCGACAGATTTGTCTATACTGAGGTCTGCAAATATATAAGCGAGTCGGTCGAGCGCGGAATAAAAGTCGTTCCTGTATCTGTCAATGTCTCGCGAGTCACCGCCACACAGGAGGGTTTCGTCGATTTCTACACGCGCACCAAGCGGAAGTACAATATAGCCGACAACTTTCTGACAATTGAGTTCACCGAAAGCTTTGCCTTTGAGAACTATGATGTTCTCAAGGAAATCATCCACAGGTTAAATGCAAACGGCATACTATGTTCAATAGACGACTTCGGTTCCGGATATTCATCCTACAATATTTTAAAGGAACTTCAGATGGATGAGCTCAAGCTCGACCGCTTCTTCATCACAAAAGGCTTCTCCGAAGAACGCGATGACGAACTGCTCCGGACCATTATTAAACTCGCCAAAGACTTTGGCATGAAGGTCACCCAAGAGGGTGTTGAGACAGTCGATGCCCTCGAACGCCTCGAGAAGTTCGGCTGCGACGTCATCCAGGGCTATTATTACTCAAAGCCCCTTGCTCTCGACGATTATATCGCTTTCCTCAACAACGGGGGGAGTATTCAAAGATTTTAAATTGGGACAAGGATACGTTGGGAGAAACTTCTTGAAAGAAGTTTCTCCCAAAACCTCTTCAAGAACTTCCGAGGTGCAAACGATAAACAGAAGGGAGTATATCTTTTATGAAAACTGAATATACAACCCTTTATAACCGCGTAAAAAGGTCAGTGGCAATTTTTCTTTCGTTTCTCATTATTGCTTGCGTCCTATGCTCCGGCTCCGCAGCCTTTGCTTCATCCTCCGCAGGCGATGGCACAGAATATATAACGCTTGCCGCCCCTGACATAAAATCCGGTGAAAACCTTGTCCGGATCGGGGATACGAAATATATCAGATATACAATCTCCCTTAACGAATATAAAACACTCTACTACACAGAAATAAGTTTTGATCTTGAATTCAACGACAGTGTTCTCGAACTATACACAACAAACATTGATTTACAGCAGATTTATGCATACGATGCTCCCGTCAGCGAAAAAAAAAGCACACAGGACAACATAGTCTGGTACGAGCCCGAGCTCATCGGGAATAAGCTCAGTTTTTCCTCTTATTCAACAACAGGCATGTGGTTCCGCGGGCCTGTGGTTATTCTTTATTTTCTTGTCCGGGACGGAGCTTCGGTGGGAGACGTCTGTAATGTCACACTCACTAATTTCAAAGCAAGCGTAATAAACGCCGACGGCACACCCGGGAACTCTGACAGTTTGATCACAACATCAAAAAACGGAACTGTTACAGTCACCGTCAGCCAGAACTTCAACCCAGGCGAGACTATGGATCTTGGATCCGACAAGTCCCCATTTAAAGGCAAAGGCGATTCCGGCCTTGATACCGACGCGCCGGTATCCGGCACCGGCAGAACATATCTGAATTATCTTATAATTATTCTGATCCTGGTCATCATCAGCGGAGTGATTTTTGCCGGAGTCTTCCTGATTATAAGGATGCTGAAACTTGGCAGACTGCCCAAAAATGATGATAAATTCTCAGACAGCAACAGCGACAAACCATCTTACAGGAAATAACACCCGCGTCAATCAGCGTTTTAAGGCGATTGCGCGGGTGCTTTTTTATATTGACAAAGTACATACAATATGATATATTTAGCGTAGTGATCTCGGGCAGACACCACCCGGGTGTCAGCTTTAAAAAAGCAAGGATTTTATGGAATACACGATAATAAAAGACTCTGAAAACACTGTTAAAACTACCTTGTCGCCCCCCTCACCCGATGCAGCGCTTTGCACCGCGCTCGATGTAGGTGAGGGATTATTGCGTTGCGGCGGCGAGATTCAGCGCATCGAGGACACAATAACCCGCATCTGCCGCGCCTTTGGCGCCGTTCATGTCGAGGTTTTTACAATAACCTCTCTTATAATAGCGTCAGTCCGTATGTCCGACGGCAGTTACTCAAACCAGACCCGCCGTATCTTCGGCTCAACGAACGATTTGCATAAGCTGAGTTTGTACAATGCAATTTCGCGTGAAATCTGCAGCGGTCAAATCACAGTTGAAGAAGCGCAGGAAAAACTTAAAAAAGTAAAAAAATCGCTTCCCTACCCCAAGTGGGTTTCTTACATAGGCGCAATTCTCGCCGCAGGTGGTTTTGCCCTCTTCTTCGGCGGTAATATTATAGACGCAATCTCAGCCGCCGGAATAGGCGTTATTATGACCATGCTCGAACTGCATAAGCCAAAATTCCTTAATGCCATGTCCCAGTCACTTGTCAGTTCCTTCGCTGCGGGACTTATTTCCATGCTGCTTCTATGGCTCGGTATCGGTATAAATGTTGATAAAGTCATGATCGGCACTATAATGCTGCTCATCCCGGGGCTTACGATCGGTATTTCAATCCGTGATATGCTATACGGCGACACTATATCCGGCTTTATGCGCATGGTACAGTCACTGCTGCTCGCTGTTATAATAGCGCTTGGATACGGCGGAGCAATCCTCCTTGCGGGGGTGATACTGAAGTGACCCAGTTTTTAATAAGCGTTCTCACCGCGATTATCGGTAGCGTCGGTTTTGCCCTTTTATTTTCGGTGGATCTTAAACACCTTCCATATTCCGCAGTAGGCGGAGGTATCTCATGGGCCGTTTATCTCGTTATTTATGACCTGTCTGTAAGCGTACTTGCCGCGTCCCTTGTGGCCGCGTTCGCCGCAACGATATTTTCTGAACTCTGTGCGAGGTACAATCGCACCCCCGCCACAGTCTTTCTGGTCCCCTCTCTCATTCCTCTCGTACCTGGCGGCAGCCTGTATTATACAATGAGCAACCTGCTCTCGGAGAACTATGCCGATTCAGCGAAGTATGCAGCTGAGACTGCCGGTGTCGTGCTCGGCCTCTCAGGCGGCGTCGTTGCGGCTTCACTCATCGTCTACGCAATCCGCAACGCAATAAGGTCACGCAAGGACAAAAAAGCAAAACAGTCAGCCGGTTAAAGTTTTATATATATTTAGGTGGATTATGAACGACAACTTCATTCAGGATATTATCGCAGAGCGGCTGGGCGGGAATAATTACGGTAAATCCACCGCTCTTTATAAGTTTGCCCGTATCAAGGCCTTAAAAGCCGAGGCTGCGAAGAAATTCCGTGACTTGCCGCTTATCGATATGGGTGTCGGCGAACCCGACAAGCCTGCTGATACCGGCGTCGCCGACGTGCTAAGAGCCGAGTGCCAGAAATCCGAAAACCGTTTCTATTCCGACAACGGTATTCCTGAGTTTCAGGAAGCTGCTGTAAAATATATTGAGAAAATCTACGGTGTCAGGGGACTTGCTGCGGAGAAAAACATTATCCACGGAATCGGAACCAAGCCGATACTCGCGATGCTCCCTCTCTGTTTCATAAACCCGGGAGATATCGCGCTTGTTACCGTCCCTGGCTACCCCGTGATTGCCACATACACAAAATACTGCGGTGGTGAGGTCTTTAACCTTCCAATTAATAAAGAAAATAATTTCTACCCCGAACTCGACAGGATTCCCGCACAAATTCTCAGCCGCGCAAAGCTCCTTTATATCAACTACCCGAACAACCCGACCGGACAGGTCGCGACAGTTGAATTCTTCGAGAAGGTCGTCGACTTTGCAAAGAAGAATCATATAGCTGTTGTTCACGATGCCGCCTATGCTCCCCTAACATATTACGGAACTAAGCCCCTGAGCTTTCTTTCTGTCGAGGGCGCGATCGACGTCGGCGTCGAGATCCAGTCGCTCTCCAAGGCCTTCAACATGACCGGCTGGCGTCTAGGCTTCCTCGTGGGCAACGAAAAGATTATATCTCTCTACGGCACAGTCAAGGATAATACCGACTCGGGCCAGTTCCGCGCTATCCAGAAAGCCGGCATTTACGCTCTGAATCATCCTGAAATCACAGATAAAATTTGCGAGAAGTACGCCAGAAGAATGAAACTGCTTGCCGAAGCGCTCAACGAAATCGGCTTCAAAGCCTCACCCGCAAAAGGTTCATTTTATTGCTACGTGGAAAAGCCAAAGGGACTCAAGGACGGTACAGTCTTCGCCACAGCGCAAGAGGCTGCCGAGTTCCTGATACTCAACGCCAATATCTCGACTGTCCCGTGGGACGACAGCGGCAATTATCTCCGCTTCTCTGTGACCTTCTCAGCCGAAACCCCGGAGGATGAGATAAAATTAATGAAAGAACTCAAGAGAAGAACCGAGAATCTCGGACTTGTATTTTGATAATTAGTAATAATAACTCACCTGAAATGTTAATAACAGGTGAGTTTTAATAATACTCATTTTCTGTGGTGAATGATGATAGGCTTTTTTGCATCTAAAATTATAGATACCATACCCAGACTATCTGTGCTGTTTCTTGTGTCAAATCTGAATGAACGTCCTATTTTACCGTCTACTTCATTCCAATATTTATAATGAAAATTTCCTTCGGTGTCGCAGTATTCAAGCAAATCAACAATAAAACCAGCGCGCTCAAAAACTTCCTTAAATAAGATATAATCATAAACTATTTTATGTGTATATGAAGGATGTGTCGGGTCACCATTTCCACCGATTTTAACTATATTTTGATACCATTCATTCTTAAAATTCAGATCGGGTACAGCAACTCTTAAATAACCGCCAAACTCTAAATAATCAAAGCAATTTTTTGCTGCAATAATTCCTTCTTCATGAGTCATATGCTCCCATACGTGTTCGGCAAGCATAGCGGAAATTTTACAATTTTGAGATATGCGCTCAAAGTCGGAACGGCATAAAACATTAAGCTCAGTTTCCTGTGTGCTAACCCACCCATCAATTCTTGTTTTCCCTGCTCCAATAATTATTTTCACGTTTATCTCACTCCATATAATAATAAATGGGAAATTCGTCACCGGATTTCCCATTAAAAATTTATATCAGTCCATCACAAAATATTCGTTCCGCCCAGCACCGACCGAAACGTACTTAATCTTGCACTCTGTCGCCTTCTCTATATACTTGACATATTTCTTTGCCGCCTCTGGGAGCACATTAAAGCTCCGGCAGCCTGATATGTCGCATTTCCAGCCCTCAAGGTATTCGTAAACCGGCTTTGCTGCGGCCAGAGCTGCGCCTGACGGGAATTTGTCTGTCAGCACTCCATTCACGTCGTATTTTACACAGACCGGAATCTTATCAATGTATGAGAGCACATCCAGCTTAGTCAGCGCGATCTCGTCAGCACCCTGCATGAGTATCCCATAGCGCGACGCCGGGATGTCAAACCCGCCAACGCGTCTCGGCCTACCTGTCGCCGCACCGTATTCGCCGCCGGCTTCACGCAGGCGGTTGCCCTCCTCGCCAAACAGCTCACATGTAAAGGGCCCCTCGCCGACACAGCTTGAATAAGCCTTCATAATGCCGACGACGTTGCCGAGCTTCATCCCCGGAATCCCCGCACCTACCGGAGCATAAGCCGCAATGGTTGAGGAAGAGGAAGTATAGGGGTAGATGCCAAAATCTATATCGCGCAGTGCGCCCAGCTGCGCCTCAAACATGACTGACTTGCCGCTCTTAACAGCCTCGGTCAAAAATTCTGTGGTGTCGCAGATGTAGTCAGCGAAGGGCATTCCGAATTTCTCAAGCCATGCGTAAATCTCGTCTGCCTTGATCTCCGGCGCGCCGTATCCCTTATGAACGAGCAGATTTTTCCACTCCATGACCGACGGCAGCTTTGCCTTCAGTTCTTCAGGATGTAGCAAATCTCCCATGCGGAAGGCCTTTTTCATATATTTATCGGAGTAAACCGGCGCGATGCCGCGGCGGGTGGACCCGAATTTCGCGTCACCGAGGCGATCCTCCTCGAGTATGTCAAGCATCTTGTGATAAGGCATGCAGATTGTCGCCCGGTCGCTGATCTTAAGATGTTCCGGTGTCACCTCGATGCCGGCCTTGCGCAGACGCGACACCTCACCATAAAGGTGCTCTACATCGATGACCATGCCCGGCCCCATCACGTTTACCGTATTGTCGCGCAGGATTCCCGACGGCAAGAGGTTCAGGATAAACTTGCCCTTTTCATTGACGACGGTGTGCCCGGCGTTGTTGCCGCCCTGGTAGCGCACCACGATCTCATAATTTTCGGAGAGCAGGTCGACCATTCTTCCCTTGCCCTCGTCCCCCCAGTTGATTCCGACTATTGCTGTTAACATAGTAACCCCCCACTCCGCCTATGGCGGCTCTAATAGTTTTGAACTTTAGCCTTAAGGTTTACCCAATTTGTATCAGACTTTTATCTCCACCTTGATTCCGAGCTCGCCCCGGTTTGCTTCAAGCACTGGATTTACGAAATCGTGTAAAAACTCGCTGGTCTGCTCAGATGCACGGCCGGTAAAAGCGCTTGTCTCAGCTATTTTTTCAAGCTCTGCCTTTGTAAGCCCAAAAACCGGATCGTTAAGAATCCTGTCAAGCAGATCGTTGTCGGCTCCGTCGAGTTTGATCCGCTTTGCCGTGTCGACCGAGTGTCGGCGGATTGCCTCGTGAAGCAACTGCCGGTTTCCGCCCTTTCCGACACAATACATAAGTATATTTTCGGTCATCATGAAAGGCATTTCCTCTTCGAGATGCCGTTTCATCATGTTCGGGTAAAGACTGCCGCCAGATATTATATTAATATAGAGTGATAAAATCGCATCTGTCGCCAGGAATGCTTCGGGTATCGATATGCGGCGGTTGGCCGAGTCGTCGAGCGTTCTCTCGAACCACTGTGCCGACGCGGTAATCGCGGGGTTCATCACGTCGATCATAACATAGCGCGAAAGCGAAGCAATTCGTTCGCTTCTCATCGGGTTGCGCTTGTATGCCATCGCGGAAGAGCCAACCTGCCCGGGTTCAAACGGTTCGTCAAATTCCTTAAGATGTGATAATAAGCGTATATCATTTGAGAATTTCGCAGCGCTCTGGGCTATACCCCCGAGCACCGAAATTACATTATAATCTACCTTGCGCGAATAAGTCTGCCCTGAGACCGGAACAGACGCCCCAAAGCCCATTTTTCCGGCAATCAGTTCCTCAAGCTTTTTAACTTTTTCATGATCGCCCTCAAAAAGTTCCAGGAAGCTTGCGGCGGTGCCCGTAGTTCCCTTACAGCCCAGCAGCTTCAATGAAGACAGCTCGAAGTCAACTCTCTCAAGATCTGATAATAGGTCCGAAATCCAAAGCGTCGCACGCTTGCCCGCCGTAGTCGGCTGAGCCGCCTGGAAATGCGTGTATGCCAGCGTCGGCGTGTCCTTGTATTTTTCAGCGAAAGCCGCAGCCGCATTTATGGCGTTAAGCAGCTTTTTCCGGACTATATGCAGCGCGTCACGCATGACAATGATGTCTGTATTGTCGCCGACATAACAGGACGTCGCTCCGAGGTGTATTATTCCGCCCGCCGTGGGGCAGAGGTCAGCATAAGCCTTTATGTGCGCCATTACGTCATGCCGCAGCTTAGACTCATACATCTCAGCCTTGGCGTAGTCGATATCCTCAGCGTGAGCCCTGAGTTCCCTGACCTGCTCATCGGTTATGGCAAGGCCGAGTTCCTTTTCGGCCTCTGCAAGTGCGATCCAGAGTTTTCTCCAGGTGCGGAATTTTACGTCGGCCGAGAAAACATGCTTCATTTCCTCACCCGCGTAGCGGACACACAACGGATTTTCGTATATATCGTTTGATTCGTTCATCTCACGGTTCCTTTCAGGCTTTTCGTCTTCAAGAATCTCAGTTTATTTATGTTTTTTCTTTGTTTCGAGATATTCTGCTATGCGTTTCATCGCTTCTTCAAGATGAATCACATCCGGCAGATATACAATCCGGAAATGATCTGGTTCACGCCAGTTAAAGCCGGTGCCACGTGTGATAAGGACTTTTTTCTTTCTCAGAAGATCAAAGGCGAAGTCCTCGTCATTTGTTATATCGTAATACTTTGTATCTATCTTCGGGAAAATGTAGAAAGCCGCCTCGGGCTTGACCGCGCTGAGCCCCGGGATTGAGTTGATAGCCTTATAAATATATTCCCTCTGCTCATAAATGCGTCCGCCCGGCTTTAAGAGTTCGTCAGCAGACTGGTAACCGCCAAGGGCCGTCTGTATTATGCTCTGCGCCGGCACATTCGAGCAGAGTCTCATTGAAGCGAGCAGGTTCAGCCCCTCTATGTAACCCTTTGCATGGCTCTTGTCGCCGGCAAGGCACATCCAGCCGCTGCGGAATCCCGCCACCCGGTGGGACTTTGAAAGCCCATTGAACGAAACAGTAAGAAGATCGGGGGCAAGCGACGCCAGCGCCGTATGCACCTTGCCATCCATCACGAGGCGGTCATAAATTTCGTCGGCAAAAAGAATCAATCCGTTTTCCCGCGCGACGCTTACTATTCCCTCAAGAATTTCCTTCGGATAAAGCGCGCCGGTGGGGTTGTTCGGGTTAATGACAACAATACCCTTTGTTTTCGGCGTAACCTTGGCTCTGATATCATCAACATCAGGGTACCAGCCGTTAGTCTCGTCGCACATATAGTGTACAGGTGTTCCGCCTGCGAGTGATACGGCGGCCGTCCAGAGCGGGTAATCAGGCACAGGAATAAGTATCTCGTCACCGTGGTCGAGCAGTCCCTGCATCGAAAGGACGATCAGTTCGCTCACACCGTTTCCTGTATAAATATCATCAATCCCGACATTCGGGATTTTCTTTAACTGGCAGTACTGCATGATCGCCTTGCGCGCGGAGAATATTCCCTTTGATTCCGAATATCCTTCGGTGCTGCGCAGGTTATATATCATGTCTATGACAATTTCATCGGGCGCCATGAGACCGTGGGGCGCCGGGTTGCCTATGTTTAGCTTAATGATATTGATACCGTCTGCTTCCATGCGGGCGGCTTCCTCAACCTCCTTGCCCCGTATGTCATAGCATACATTTTCGAGTTTTTTGGATTTTTCAAAGTTGATCATGGCGGCTCCTTTCATAGAAATATTTTATATTTATTCGGGTGTTACCCGGATTTTTTCAATTTTTAATTTAGGACAAAGATGCATTCCGGCGGCTCCGGCAGGGATGTGGGGCCCAACCGGAGCCGCCGCACTTATTTAACGCTCAGCAGGTTTTTGAGTCTATTGAACTATTTTTTAAAGTTCTTTGCCAGGCTTTCTTTCAAGAAAGCCGCGTTTCTCCGTTCCCCGTCCCTTATTTTTTATATTCTATCGCGTTCCTGATCAGCCCCATGAAAAGCGGGTGAGGTCTGTTGGGGCGGCTCTTGAATTCCGGGTGATACTGGACGCCGACGAAGAAAGGATGATCCGGAAGCTCGATTGTCTCGACCAGGCGTCCGTCGGGGGAGGTACCGCTGACGATCATGCCGGCGGCGGTCAGCTTTTCGCGGTAAGTGTTGTTGAACTCGTAACGATGGCGGTGGCGCTCGGAAATTTCCTTTTTTCCGTAGCATTCATCCATCTTTGTACCAGGTGTTATCATGCAGGGATAAGCTCCGAGACGGAGCGTACCGCCCTTGTCAATTTCATTGTTCTGACCGGGCATGAAATCTATAACTTTATGTGTTGATTTTTCATCGAACTCATTCGAGTTGGCGTCAGTCCAGCCGAGAACACTGCGTGCATACTCGATCACTGCAATCTGCATTCCAAGGCAGATGCCAAGGTAAGGAATCTTGTGTTCGCGCGCATACTTCGCGGCGATAATCTTGCCCTCAATTCCGCGGTTTCCGAAGCCGCCGGGGACCAGAATTCCCTCGACGTCCGAGAAAATTGTCTCGCAGGCTTCTTCGGTGACAGTCTCTGAATCGATCCATTTGATGCTGACTTTGCAGGCGTAATCGTAGCCGGCATGCTTAAGCGCCTCGGCGACCGAGAGATATGCGTCGTGCAGCTGAACGTACTTGCCTACAAGCCCTATTGTGACATGCTTTGTGCGATGGTTGATCTTTTCAATTAGTGCGCGCCACTCGGTAAGGTCGGGCTCGGGAGCGTTTATATGCAGCTCGCGGCAGACGACGTCGGAGAAGTGCTCGCGCTCAAGCATCAGCGGCGCCTCGTAGAGCACCGGAATGGTGACGTTTTCTATGACGCAGTCGGGCTTGACGTTGCAGAACCCGGCGATCTTTCGGAATATGCTGTTGTCCTCGATAGGCTCGTCGCAGCGCAGGACGATTATGTTGGGCGATATTCCCATCCCCTGCAGTTCCTTGACTGAGTGCTGTGTCGGTTTCGACTTGTGATCTCCCGACGCCTTGAGATAAGGTACCAGAGTAACATGTATATAAAGAGAATTCTCGCGTCCGACTTCAAGCCCGATCTGGCGGATTGCTTCGAGGAAAGTCTGGCTCTCGATGTCGCCTGTCGTCCCGCCGACTTCGGTGATGACGATATCAGCTCCCGTCTTGCGTCCGACGCGGTAGATAAACTCCTTGATTTCATTCGTTATGTGCGGTATGAACTGGACAGTGCTACCGAGGTATTCGCCGCGGCGCTCCTTGGCGAGGACGTTTGAGAAAACCTTACCGGTCGTCAGGTTAGAATATTTGTTGAGATCTTCGTCGATGAATCTTTCGTAGTGCCCAAGGTCGAGGTCGGTTTCGGCACCGTCTTCGGTCACGTAAACCTCCCCGTGCTGATACGGGCTCATCGTGCCCGGGTCGACGTTGATGTACGGGTCAAGTTTCTGCGCGGCAACTTTTAGCCCCCGCGCCTTCAGCAGGCGCCCGAGCGACGCCGCCGTGATTCCCTTGCCAAGACCGGAAACGACTCCTCCGGTCACAAAAATATACTTCGTCATTTTACACCTCGCATCGCTTTACATGTAGGGGGGACATAAAATACTTCCGGGGCTCTGCCCCGGGCCCCGCTCAACCATTTTTGATCAAAGGGTTGAGAATCCCGAAAATTTTAATTATATATGATTTAACAAAGTTTGTACAAATTCAAAGAAGGAATATCATTCCCACTCGATAGTCGCCGGCGGCTTCGCCGTGATATCGTAAACCACCCGGTTTATACCGTCGACCTCGTTCGTGATCCTTGAGGAAATGCGTGAAAGCAGGGTATACGGAAGCCGCGCGTATTCGCATGTCATAAAATCGTTCGTCCTGACGGCGCGCACGGCGAGAAGGCGTTCATAAGTGCGGAAATCTCCCATAACGCCGACGCTCATCGTGTCGGTCAGCACCGCAAAATACTGGTCGACCTTAACTCGGGATTTTCCGATCTCCTCACGGACAATATAATCGGCCTCGCGCAAAATGTTAAGCTTTTCCTCGGTGACCTCACCGATTATTCTTATCGCAAGTCCGGGTCCCGGGAAAGGCTGCCGGTAAACAAGTTCCTTAGGTAATCCGAGCATGACACCAAGGCGCCTTACTTCATCTTTAAAAAGCCCGGCTAAAGGCTCGATAACGCCCTCGAAACCGAGGTCTGCCGGAAGTCCGCCGACATTGTGGTGACTCTTTATAACCGCTGATTTGTTTTTTCCAGACTCAACTATGTCGGGGTAAATCGTGCCCTGGGCAAGGAACTCGGGGTGATCGAGCTTTTTAGCCTCATCCTCAAATGTCCTGGCAAACTCACGCCCGATTATCTTACGCTTCTGCTCAGGGTCGGTGACCCCGGCGAGTTTTGTCAGGAAGCGTTCCTTTGCGTCTACATATACAAAATTGAGATTTCGCTTAGCAAATACTTTCCTTATCTGGTCTGTCTCGCCCTTGCGCATGCAGCCGTGATCGACATAAACACAGATCAGCTGCCCCGGAACCGCCTCTGAAAGCAGCGCAGCACAGACCGAGGAATCAACTCCGCCAGAAAGTCCGAGCAGAATACGCTTATTCCCGACCTTCTCACGTACTTTATTTATCTCTGCCGTCAGGTAATCCCCCATGGAGTAGTCTCCGGCGGCATGACAGATCTTGTAGAGAAAGTTATTAATAATAGTTTTCCCATTTTTGGTGTTTTCAACTTCGGGATGGAACTGTACGCCGTAAATTTTCCGCTCGGCATTCTCGATTGCCGCGTTCGGGCAGAGTGAGGTGTGCGCAATATTGCAAAAACCCTCCGGTAGACCTATTACCATATCAGTATGGCTCATCAGCACACGCTGTGCAGGTTCAAGCTCATTGAATAATGCTGAAGACGTGTCAACCTCAGCGTCAAGCGTACCGTACTCGCTGCTCTGGCAGGGGTGAACCGAGCCGCCCATTATGTGGCAGATCAGCTGCATCCCGTAGCAGATGCCAAGGACCGGTACTCCCATCTCAAATACCGCCCTGTCGCATACAGGAGCATTTTCCTGGTAAACACTCTCCGGCCCTCCGGTGAATATTATACCGATCGGCGAGAGAGCGGCCAGTTCGGCCGGAGTAATGCTGTAAGGCTTGATAACAGAATAAACGCCGCATTCCCTGACCCTGCGTGCGATAAGCTCCTTATACTGTCCTCCGAAATCAAGTATCACGACCGTCTGGTTCGCCATACATAGACCATACCTTTCTACAAGCTGTGAGGGTGTGCCGGTTCTGCCGTCCCACGGCGGAATTACCGACATCAACTCACTGTTTGAAAGATTTATCTTTCAAACTATCCCCATTTTATATTACATTGCTCATAATTTTACTTTATTGTTTTCAAAACAATAAACGGCATCACTGCAAGATTTAATTTTCCTACAGTGAACACCGCTGTCCACTTTAATAATATAACATAAAGCAAACCTTATGTCAATCATTTTGGCTCCGGTTTGTCAAACTTCTTGCGATTTCTACATTTTTTACGAATATTAAATATACTGTTTAGGTTATTGTTTTTCATATGGTGCTAAGGCTTACCCAATATCTAACATTGTTTCAAAAGGCACCTTCTTTTCGAACGAGTGCCAGGCAACCGCCAGTCCCTTTGACGGATTGAATGTAAGCATCTGCCCTCGCATTCCGCCCTTTCCATACCAGCCTCCGTCCTTCTGCGAAAATTCATAACCGCGCGTAAGCACAGTCCTTACCCATTCCTCCGATATAATTCTTTCACCCCGCCACATTCCGCCGTTAAGGTAGAGTACGCCAAGTTTCACCATATCTTCGGTGCGCAGATAAAGCCCTGTCGCCCCCATGCTGTATCCCTCGGGGCATGTGCTCCACGCCAGTTCCCCGAATCTCATTGCACCCATGAGCACCGGACGCATAAAGTCGCAAAGCGTCATTCCGCTCACCCGGCTGACTACCCGCGAGAGAAGGTAATAAACCGCGTCGGTATACTGCCTGACCTTTCCCGGTTCATACTTCAGCGGTTCGTTGAGTACCATCGAAAGATAATCTGTCGTCGGGTAAGCCGAGGCGTCATCGGCGTCTATATCAAGCAGTCCCCGCCCGATACCGGAGACATGCCTCATCAGATGATCAAGCGTGACCGAGTGCCATTTCTCATCCATCCCCTTCGGCAGCTGGTCAGCAAAAAAGCCGGTGACTTTATCTTCCGGGGTGAGCAATCCTCTGTCATAAGCCATTCCGATCGCCGTCACCGTATAGGCTTTTGCGACAGAATAGCAATTCTGTGTTGGATTCGCCGGATTAATTACGATCTTTCGTGAGTTATAATCAGTGTCCATCTCAGCAGTAAAATAAACATTGAGCCCCGCTGCTCTTGCGCGGGCGGCATAATCGTTGTCGGAAAGCGGCATAAACTCTACCTCCGGATAAAATATATTTACTATTTTACCTCTTTTTATGTTGACATTCAATAGATATCGGTAATTTCCGCAGTACCATCTGTTTAATTTGTTAAATTGATAAAATATTCGTTTTACCTCTTGACAACAACTTAAAGATGTGCTAAAATCTCTCTAAACCAATGAAAAAGAGCAAGTAATCCGGATTAGTCGCTGACACAGAGAGCCGCCGACGGTGGAAGTGCGGTACAGGGTCGCCGGGTGAATGGGCTTTCGAGGGCAAGCCGAAAGGGAAACCTAAGTACGCAAGCCGGTGAGGCACACCGTTAAAAAAGGCCTGCATATGACCGAATGAAGTATGCGCAAAGCGGACGCGGGAATATTTCGCGTCAAGCCGGGTGGCACCGCAGGATTATATTCCTGTCCCAGCATGATAAACATGTGGGACGGGAGTTTTTTGTTTTATTCTCCCGATCCCGCCAAACCGAAAATCATGAAAGGAGAAAAAACAATGAAACAACAGGCCATTCCGTACAAAATTTATCTCAGCGAGAACGAAATTCCGAAATACTGGTACAATATGCGTGCCGACATGAAAGTCAAGCCCGCTCCCCTTCTCAATCCCGGCACACTCAAGCCGATGACAGCTGCCGAGCTCTCGGCCGTCTTCTGTGATGAACTTGTCGCTCAGGAGCTGAACAACGACGACCGCCTCATCGAAATTCCCGACGAAATCCGCAATTTCTATAAAATGTACCGCCCCGCTCCTCTCGTCCGCGCCTATTGTCTTGAGAAAAAGCTCAACACCCCGGCGCATATCTACTACAAGTTTGAGGGCAACAACACCTCGGGCAGCCATAAACTCAATTCAGCCGTCCCGCAGGCATATTATGCCAAAAAACAGGGGCTTAAAGGCGTCACCACCGAAACCGGTGCCGGCCAGTGGGGCACCGCTCTCTCGATGGCCTGCTCATATTACGACCTCGACTGCCGCGTCTTCATGGTCAAGGTCAGCTACGAGCAGAAAATCTACCGCCGCGAGGTAATGCGCACCTACGGCGCGAACGTGACCCCCTCGCCCTCCGACAAAACCAAGGTCGGCCGCGCGATACTTGAAAAGTTCCCCGGCACCTCCGGCTCTCTCGGCTGCGCCATCTCCGAGGCGGTAGAGACAGCAGTCTCCACGCCCGGATACCGCTATGTCCTCGGCAGTGTGTTAAGCCAGGTGCTCCTGCACCAGTCTGTAATCGGTGTCGAGTCGAAGACTGCACTTGACAAATACGGCATCAAACCCGACATCATCATCGGCTGCGCCGGCGGCGGCTCAAACCTCGGCGGCATTATCGCTCCCTTCATGGGTGAAAAACTGCGCGGCGAGGCCGACTATCATTTTATCGCGGTTGAGCCGGCATCCTGCCCCTCCTTAACACGCGGCAAATTCGTCTACGACTTCTGCGACACCGGCATGGTCACCCCGCTTGCCAAGATGTACACCCTTGGCTCAGGCTTTATTCCGGCACCAAACCATGCCGGCGGCCTGCGTTACCACGGTATGAGCTCGATTCTCTCGCAGCTTTATCATGATGGTCTTATGGAGGCCCGCTCAGTAGAACAGACCTCAGTATTTGAAGCTGCTGAATACTTCGCCAAAACCGAAGGCATCCTGCCGGCTCCCGAGAGCAGCCATGCAATAAAGGTCGCCATTGATGAAGCGGTAAAGTGCCGTGAGACAGGCGAGGCCAAGAACATCCTCTTCTGCCTGTCGGGCACCGGGTTCTTCGATATGTCAGCCTATGAAAAATACAACGACGGCAGAATGACCGACTATATTCCCACAGACAAAGACCTCGAAGCCGGTTTCGCCGGTATTCCGAAAGTAAATTTATAATAAAAACAGATGCCGGAGCAAACGCTCCGGCATCTGTTTTATACTTTCCTAGCAGTGAGCTTTTATAATTTTTAACTTACATTTCATAAGCAGTTCCAGTTCAAGAACTTTCTCTTTACTAAAATCAATATCAGGATTATGAATAACAATAGTAAATTTAGAGAAGCCGCATTCCCCCTTATAAACCAGATTGTTCAAATCAGAAATATTACCACAGCATGGTAAGTAAATTGATAAATCATTAAAATATTTTTTATAAGCTTTGTCCATGGCCTCTTGCCATTGACCGATTTCTATATTTTTATTGCAAAACGGGCAAACAACACTTTCAAAATTTTCTCCGCAATCAATAAAATCAACTGAATCAGAAAAATTAAAATTTATCTCTTCTGCTTTTATAGCTTTAAGATATTTTTTTGCCTGTTTCAGAGACTTCTTATTCGGGATATAAGATGGATTTACTGGTATTAATTTAACGATGTAATCGCTCATTTTGATACCTACATCCTATATCCTCATATCCTTATAGTAATATTCCCTGTCCCTCTCGTTTATCTCCCGGAGCACACGGCAGGGATTCCCAACGGCGATTACGTTTGCTGGGACATCCTTAGTGACGACGCTTCCGGCGCCGATAATGGTATTGTCTCCGATGCTGACGCCCGGAAGTAATATCGCGCCGGCACCAATCCAGACATTCTTGCCGATATGGATTGGGACGTTGAACTCAAGCTTATGGTCTCCTCTCAGCTCGGGAAGCACTGGGTGGGAGGCTGTCGCCACAGTGACGTTCGGGCCGAACATGGTATAGTCTCCCACATAGATATGCGTGTCGTCGACCAGGGTCAGGTTGAAATTGGCGTAAACACCTTTGCCGAAATGCACGTGGTGCCCGCCCCAGTTGGCGTGGAATGGCGGCTCGATATAACAGCCCTCGCCTATCTCGGCAAACATTTCTCTGAGCATTGCAGCCCGCTTCTCCTGCTCGGACGGACGGGTCTGGTTGAACTCGTAAAGCTTTTCAAGGCATTTGTACTGGACTTTAAGCAGCTCCGGATCACTGGGATAATACAGACTTACACTGTGTAGCTTGTCATATATAGACATTCCACATCCCTGCCTTTTCTTATTTCATCGAATATATTATAATTCGGAATGCACCAGATGTCAATCACATTTCAAGTACGAAGTAATCTGTTTTATGTGCCGCTGTTTGAGTATTTCGCAATCAACGCTGCAACCTCTTCCGATTCCTTAGATTAGCTGTCTCAATCTTATTATTAACTTGAGCAGAACTTGAAAAACTGAATACCGTTACTCTCATTCCATAATCATCAGTTGGAACTGTGTTGTAAACTAAAAGGATATCAGCGTCTTCGGGTATCGGCTCATCAATTGACATTTCATTACCATTATTATTGATTCTAACCTCCCAGTGACTGTCTATCGGAAAAATATACGATATATCTCCAAAAGTTACAATACTACTCATCATGAAGTCCATAAAATCACGCAAAGTTAAAACTGTACCGTTTAATGACAATTTAGTTACTTCGTCAAGTGTTAGGCCGCTGAACGTACGTTTATTTTTAAGTTTGATTATATATAGAACTCTACCTTCGGGGGAAAGTGACATCAGCCAATAATCGCTGTTCATATTGAAAAGTCTGTATCTTTCGTCGATAATAACATATTTCCGCGAGTTATATTTAATTTTCATCATTCCATTAGTAACCTTTTCAGTAGTAAAACCGGAATCATTGACATATCTACTTATATCCGGTATATATTGTTCTCCCAAAAACAAAGCGTTCCATTCCTCGTCGCTGAACTCAACCCATTTGTTCTTGTCATAAGTAACAGATAATATTTCTTTCTCAGCATCAAGGTCAGTTATGGTAAATACTCCGTTGCTTAGACCATATGAATAATTATCGTCAGACGACGGGAAATATGTGCTTGCAGCGCTTATAAACTTCAACTCACCAAAAACATATGCCGAGCTATTGACTGATGTTATTCGCTGTGACTGTGATGAAAAATCCAACTCGCTGAAATTATAATATACCCTTACCGCATTCCAGAGTTCCTTTGTAATTTCCGGATATGCATTCTTGTACGATTTATATAAAACCATACCATCCTCTGAAGTCTCGGTTTCTGTGGTGTATTTCCCTTCCATAAGTCCGCGCGGGTCATTCTCAACCATTTTTATTAATGATTTCACATACCCCCCGAACACCTCCCGGCTCCATCCCTCCGGAATCTCAATCCCGTTGTCAAGCGCAAACTGAACGCATTCGTCTATACTCATAGCTGAAAGCGGTACAAAATTGCTTTTTGTCTCCTCCGGCTCCTTTGCCTCCCCCACTGGATTCGTCAGGAAGCAGACCGCCGCCACCCCGCAGACGGCAAGCGCCGCAATAATAATCCAGAACGCCGGTTTTTTATAGCTCAGCACATTCTTTATCCTCTGCCTTACCCCCACCTCGCCGAAGGCAAGAGGACAGGCCGCGACTCCGCGCCGGCGCGTGCTGCACTCAAGCAGCGCTTCAGAGTAGGCTTTCCGGTAATCCTCGCCCTCCCGGCCAATCACCTTCTCGTCGCAGGCAAGCTCTATATCCCGGCAGAGCAGGATATACGCCACCCACATCAATGGATTGAACCAGTAAACCGCAAGTAAAATAAACCCGAACGGCTTTATCAGATGATCTCCCCGCTTTAAATGCGCCCGCTCGTGCGCCGCTGCAAACTCCGCCGTGCCCTTTCCAAGTCCGAACGGCAGATAAATCCTCGGTTTAATTATACCGAAAATGAAGGGTGTCGCCGCCTCCTCGCTCAGCCAGACGCCACTATCAGAGCGCACCGCCGTCCGCATTCTCCTCATGAGTATTATATAGCTCGCGGCGGCATAGATCAGCATTGCAAAAACCCCTGCCACCCAGACGTATGACACGGCAACGACAATATCGCCGAGCGTATCTCCGCCCGCTGCGGCCGGCTCACCGTTAATTTCCGCGTCCGATACTCCGGAGGTGCCGGACGCATCGCCCACCCCTGCCGCGTCATTCGGATTTATTACATTACCGATAAAGTCAGCTCCGACCTGAAACACAGGCGTTCCCGACGTCGCTATCTCCACCGTTACAACCTCGGCGTTCGGAATCAGGCTGAGCGCGCTCTCAAAACTCACCGGGCAGACGAGTCTCAGTGCCACAAGCCCCCAGAGTATACCGCGCACATACTTCGGAGATCTCCGCAGCAAAAGCCGGAGAAGTATTACCGCCAGCACCAGCCAGCCGGCCGAGATGCTTATATTCAATACCTTTATGAACAGTTCCGCCATAGCCCTCACTCCTTCCTCTCTCCGCTCCCGTCAATCAGCTTCCTGACCGAGGCAATTTCCTCGTCGGTCAGCTTCCGTCCCTTTGTAAAAGCCGCGATAAACTGCGGCAGCGAGCCCCCGAAGGTCCGCTCGACAAGGCCGTCGATCTCAGCCCTCTGCGCCTCATCGCGCGAGACGACTGAGGTGACGATTGTGTCTTCATTCTTCAGTACTCCGCGTTCAGAGAGGCGCCGGATCACCGTGTATGTTGTCCCCTTCGTCCAGCCAAGCTTCTCGGCAGAAAGCTTAACCAGCTTTGTGCTGTTAACCGGCTCATTCTCCCAGAGTATTTCGCAGAATCTGTATTCGCTCTCGAAAATTTTCGGCACCGCCATATAATAATCCCTCCGATAAAAATATTCATCATGCGTACGACTGACATACATAAAAATAGGTAGAACGCGTTACACCATGATTAGTGTAACACGTTCTACCTCGTTTGTCAACAGCTTTTTATAATATTTTTCCAATATCCCCAACAACCCGGACAATATCCTCATGCAGCACTATTCCCGCCTGCGAATCATAGACCGTTTCGGATCGGTTTATCAGCACCGTCCGACACCCGTGGAAATAAGAGAGGAAGGAAGCAGCCGGATAAACGTTCAGGGAAGTGCCGGCGACTATCAGCATATCAGCCTCAGATATTCCGCGCAGCGCGCCGTCAACCGTCGCTGGGTCAAGCTGCTCCCCGTAAAGCACCACGTCGGGCTTCAGAATACCGCCGTCTTCAGGGCAAACAGGAACAGCATCGGGTGAATCGGTTACAGCCTTAAGTCCGTAAGTCTTTCCGCACACCTGACATATATTCCGGAACACACTCCCGTGCAGCTCGAATACCCGGCTGCTCCCGGCCGCCTCATGCAGTCCGTCTATGTTCTGCGTCACAACCGTAACGCTGCGCGCACTTCTCTCAAGCCCTGCGAAAAACAGGTGCGCAGCGTTTGGCTTTGCATCCCGGTAAACCATTTTCTCACGGTAGAAGCGGTAAAACTCCTCCGTATGAGAGATGAAAAAGTCATGCGATAACATCGTTTCGGGCGGATAACTTCCGTAAGGTGTGCTGAAAAGTCCGTTTTTAGAACGGAAATCAGGTATACCGGAGGGGCAGCTGATCCCGGCTCCGGTGAAAACGCAAAGCCTTTTGCTCTCCCTTATCCAGTCCGAGATACGGCCGATTTTATTGCTGTAACTCTCCATCAGTTTATAGAATCGGCACAGATTATTGCCGCAGCTCTCACCGGCGCGCCATCAGCGTCGGCATATTTAACCGGAAGCGCAGCAAAGGTAAAAATCCCGCTTCCGATACGGTCAAGCCCCCAGAGGTTCTCGACGATGACAAAATCCCGCCCCGAACCAAGTACGTATTTATGCAGCGTAAGATTGAGGTCGGCCGCCGGGTCGAGACTTATTACGTCAAGCCCTATACCACGCTTGCCTGAATCAAGCATATAGCCGGCTACCTCTTTTGTAATCACCGGGAAAGAACCGAAATACTTCCCGCTGCCCCAGTACCTGTCCCAGCCGGTATAGAACAGCAGGTAATCGGCTCTGTCCGCCGCATCCTGGTTCTTCTCAATATATGAAATGTCAATTTTTCCGCCCTCTTTGGCGCCCGATGCATCGATTACGAATCCTTTTCCGATGAAATACGACACATCAAATTCCTCGAGCGGCTTGCCTTCGGGGAATATGTGCCGCGGTGCGTCCATATGCGTGCCTGTATGCGAGAACATATCCATGAGCGTTTCGCGGTATCCGCACTTCTCATATGAGCCGACATGCGTCAGCTTCGGCCGCTCTGTGCCGGGGAATACCGGCATATCGGATGATATTGTATGTGTCAGATCAATAATTTTCATTTTTTACTCCACCTTTTTCTGACTGCTATTATAACACTGCCAGGTATTTTTTGCAATCAAAGCCGGTGTTATATAAAAACTTTTATTGACATGCACGATAAAAAGCAGTATTATAAATCTATAATTTCCAGCTGCGAAAGGACCGACATGAAAAAAACATTCCTATCACGCACATACATCAGAAAACTTACCTATTCCGCCATGTTTCTTGCAATTGCCCTGCTGCTTCCCCAGGTCTTTCATCAGTTCAAAGACTTCGGAAGAATCTTTTTACCGATGCACATACCGGTTATTCTCTGCGGCTACATCGTTGGCTGGCCCTGGGGGCTTGCAACAGGTCTCATCGCCCCTCTTCTCAGCTCGGCTCTCTTCGGTATGCCCGTGATTTTCCCGACCGGCGTCGCAATGGCTTTCGAGCTTGCCGCGTATGGCCTTTTTTCGGGACTGTTCTACCACCTCTTCCCTAAGAAAATCCCGTTTTTATATCTTGCTCTCATTTCTTCAATGGTCTCCGGCAGAATTATCAGCGGAGCCGTGCAATACCTTATCGCCGGCCTTAAAAATACTGAATTCAGTTTATCCGCCTTCTGGACCGGAACAGTAATCCTCGCCCTTCCTGGCATTATCATCCAGCTTGTCCTCATTCCTCTACTTATAATTGCCCTTCGCCGGGCTGGTCTGGTACTCAATAAAAAATAAGAATCGGTCGCTTTTCGAGAAAAGCTCCGTAAAAGCTTTCAAGCAATTTAATCAATAATACCATTGTGAGCAATAAAGATAGAGTGTTTTGCCAAGCTTCTTTTCAAAGAAGCCGCGTATCCTCCATCCATAGCAAAACCGCCGCGGCAAATGCCGCGGCGGTTTATTTATCAGCCTTTGCTGACTTGAATCTGAATTACCTCTGTTGCAGATATATACTCGTTGCTTTTTGATACGTAAACAATGGTTCCCTTTGCTGCGGTGTTATCAACGTAAGTTACCACATAAGTGACATTCGCGCCCATCTTTGAGAATTCGTAGAATATTGCAGGCAATTCGTTTTCATTCTTGCCATTCAGATCACCTATGAACGGCTTGCCGGCGGAGTAAATAAGTGTAACTTGGTTATCATCCGATGTCACAGCCGACCCCGCTCTGACCGACTGGGAAATCAGTTTTCCGTAGGCTACTGTGTCGCTGTAATTCATTACAATGGTAACCGATATGTTACGGTTAACCGCAGCAGCGTTTTCCTTGAGAACCTGCGAGTAGTCGGGGACGATCACATATGTGATCGGATTCCCGGGATTTGGATCGTTGGTTACTGTTCCAAGACCGTTGCTGACCCTTATATCTACAAGCGTGTCGAGTTCAGTAAACTCCAGGCCGTGGGAAGCCTCAACAATAGTTCCTTTGGTCTGAGTGGATATCACATATGTGATCATATATGACAGATGCGCACCCTTTGCGTTGATTTCGTAGAAGAGCCGGGGCAGATCGGCCTCACTCATACCGACAAAATTGGGCAGCCAGGGTTTCCCGATTGAATAGGAAATTGTCACTGCATTCTCAGCCTTGCGTACACGTGTACCGGCTGCAACTGACTGCGAGATGAAATCGCCGTACGGAACCGTTAAACTATATACATTCTTGATGGTGACAGTAACTCCCGAAGCATACGACGGAGCGTCACTTTGCTTTACATCAGAGTAGTCGGGTATAATCAGCCCCGGTCCCTCGGAGAGAACGAATTCAATCGTAGCTCCCGGCTCAAGCATAGTGCCTGCCTCAACGCTCTGGGAGATGATACGGTTCTCGCCGACTGTGTCCGACATTATGACGGTATAGGCCGCTATCATCCCGTTTGTAGAGCACCATGAGTCGACCTCACTCTTGAGTACTCCTTTAAAGTCCTTGACTTCACGGGCGTTATATGATGTGGATGCCCCTCTTGAAACATAAACCGTCAGCGAGTCTGAACGCTTAAAATTCGTTTCATCGACAGTAATACTGTTGAATACGTATCTTGATACCGCACCTTTGGCTACAGTAGTGCTGTATTCTTCGTAAATGTTTACGTTCGACAGCAGGTTTTCTTCAATCCATTCCCTTATCTCGGAAGCTTTCATGTTAATCAGGTCAGGAACCTGGATGCGTGTATCAGGATCGGCGCCAAGGCTGTATGTGACGTCAATCGTCGTCTTCGGGTTCAGCTTTGATCCACCCAGCTCAGACTGGGATATGATATAGTTTTCTTTTACATCCATGCTGAATACCGAGGTTTCAGTGAGGTAGAGATTGTTGTCAATGCACCATTTTCTCATCTCGGCTATGGTTTTTCCGGTAAAGTCGGGAAGCGTGACCATTGTGAAATAACGGAATGCCATAACACCGGCGGCAATGAGAATCACGCAGACAAGTACTGTCGCTATGATGCGCAGAAAACGCTTGGTTCCGTAACTCCGGTCAATCTCGATGTCATGCTCGGTGCTGCGGATGCCGGCCTGCTGACTTACGGCAGGCGCCGCGCTGAATGTATGCGTATCACGGCTGATGCTGCCGGTCGCCGGCTTTGTGGTTTCAGCCGGCTGCGCCGCTGCTTTTTTATTTTGATCTGAGGTGTTGGCATTGACTTCCGGAGCCGGTGCTTTTACGGTTTTTTCGGCGGGGGCTTTAGGCGTCGAAATGCTGCCTGATGCCGCCTGCTGATTAAGTTTTTCAAGAAAGCTCGACATTATCTAAAAATACTCCTTTTTTCAGACGTATGATCTCGTCCGACTTTTCTGCGACATCGTGCGAGTGGGTTACGACAATTACACACTTATTGAAGTCATGGGCGAGGGCTTTGAAAATCTCAACAATTTCCGCTTCCTTCTCCTCGTCAAGGTTACCGGTCGGCTCATCGGCCAGTATCAGGTCGACGTCGGTCGAGACGGCGCGGGCAATCGCAACTCTCTGCTGCTCACCGCCTGAAAGCTTATTCACCGTACGGTCAGCCTTGGTCTTATCGATTCCCACATATTTTAGGAGGTTATAAGCGGTTTCCTTTTTGTTTTTCGGTATATCGTTCTCAGTGATGCTCATGGCGACGAGGATGTTCTCAACCGCCGTCATATACGGTATGAGGTTGTAGCTCTGGAACACTATGCCGATCTTGTTCCGGCGGTAGTTATCGAAGCCGATTTTGTTAATATTGACTCCCTCAAAGAGGACTGAGCCTGTTTTCGGGGTGTCGAGTGCCGATATAAGAGCAAGAAATGTGGTTTTGCCGCTGCCCGACTCGCCTAGAATCGTGTAGAATTTTCCGAGCTCAAATGTGTGAGAGGCATCCCGGAGGATGAAGCGGCGGGTGTCTCCGTCCTGATAGAAATAACTCAGTCCGGAAGCAATAAGTATTTTTTCACCTGCATTGTTCTCCATATCTTCTCCTCCTTACATCAGAATGTTTTTGGGCTTGAGCCCGAGTGTATACGCAATAGGAATGATGGTCGAGACCAGCACACTGCCGAGTCCCACGAGATATATGAATGCAATCGTCTTGGCGTCAATGCTTACCGAGTACATTTCCATAACCTCGTCAGACGATATGGGTGCTTCGCTGCCGTATCCGCCGTAAGAGCTGCTGATAGCCGCCCTGTAAACGATAACCCCGCCGTTGTCAGCGCTGTTCTTTTCCTCTTCGGCCAGCTGGTTCTCGAGCATCGTAGCCGACATCTTCCCGGCTAAGATATTCCCCGAGAAAATCGAGAGTGAAACCGCGACCACGGCGATGATCAGCACTTCCGAGAGTATCTGCGCGGCAATTATGCCCTTTCGTTCACCGAGTGCAAGGTAAATTCCCATCTCGTGCTTGCGGTCACGCAAAAACAGTGTGACAAGAAGGCTGATGATCAGTATGGTTGCACCTACGGCCACCCACATCACGATGTCTGCAATCCATTTGACGTTTGCCATCGGAGTGCGTATGCTGTCAAAAGAAGCTGCGTTATCGACGAACATGAGACCTTTAGTGAGGTACTGCTGACTCTGTGCTTCAAATATTTCGACTACATCCGGGCTCTTGAGAATGAACACAGCCGATGTGTTAGTATAAATGCTGTTTTCGATTCCCTCGGCCGCCAGCTCTGCCGTAACGTCGTCATTGCAGGCCGTTAACGCCTTGTTGGTAGTGAATATCGTGTTGAGGTACTGGCTGTCATACTCAACAACGTTTCCGTCCTTGTCAGTATATTTTTCGGGTTTCGCGGTGAAGGTGCCGATGACCTTGAACTCGTATTCAAGCGTCTTGATGATCTTGGGCTCAGTGGGATACGGCATGATGCTGATGTCCCCGCTACTTGCCGCTTCCTTATAATATATTACATTGGAATAATCGTACATCGTGTAAAGGAAGGTTATAACCGAGCCGATGTTCAGGCCGTTGAGCTCGGCAAACTTGTCCGAAACCAGGATGACCTTGGCTCCGCTGTCGATCTCCTCCTTGGTATATGCACGGCCGTCCTTGAGCGTTATGTCTCCGCTTGCGGCATTTGCCAGTGTGGTGCTCTGACCGCCGATGATCTGGAACCAGTTGTTACCGATCTGTTCATACCCCGGGTCCTCGGAATAATAATACTTCATTCCGCGCACCTCGTAAGAGCAGTTGACCGAATAGTCGTATGTCTTCACATATTCCGACTGTCCGATTGACTCCACCATGTCGGCCGTGATTGACGGCACTGTATAGTTACCGCCTTTATCGTCGTTGTATATTTCGTCCCAGTCAACCTGAATATTGACCTGGACACCCATCTGCGACATCATCGCGTCCTCAGTGTTATCCAGCGCGTTCCTGACCGAGATCGACCCGGCGATGACGTTGCTGAGCACAAAGATAAGCAATAGCAGAATAATGGTCTTTCCCAACCTGCGTTTTATGCTTGTAAGCGCTCTCACGAAAAAGTTCAAAAAAATCCCTCCTGTCAATTTTAATAAATTAATTTTTTTCTTTCTGCTGCAATAAGAGGACGAATCAGATAGTAAAAAGTTCCTTAATTTTTACAAAATTTTGACAATTGTAATATAATTGCACTCACCAGCTCCAGCCGGTATATTTTCCGCCGATTATACCGCGCCGGTCGACCGCCTTGATACTGCCGTCAATAACAGAAATCCCCACCGTCTCGTCACCGGCATAATAAACCTGTTTTGCGTAAAGCTTTACTGTGTTTGTTATCGCGGTTCTTGTACCGTCCTTAACCGCACCGCCCGAGGACTGCGGGAAGAGCGCAACCGACGCCTTGATCCGGTTGTAAAGGTCCTGCAGGCTGTTCCAGGTGTGGTGCGAAACCTGCACCACGTCGGATTTAAGGTATTCCGCCGAAAAACTCTTGATAATTATATTTTGCGAAGGTTTATTGATGTCGCCGAGGATCATGAATGTCCTGCCGTCAAAAGTAACCCTTATCACCGCAGAGGTGTCGTTGTAGTCGCTCACTACAAGTGATTTCGCAAGTCCTGCGTCGACTATGTCCTCGTGCGTATAGATTACCTCGACACCCACGTCTGCCAGATTCAGCTTCATTCCGGTGTGAATCTTCAGCGTTTCGACATTTGCTCCATACCAATTTTTAATATAGGCAAAAAGCTTGTTCCGGTTTCCGGCAGAACCGTTGAAAAGATCGCTTTCAGTCAGAGAGGGGAAGTTGAACATAAGCCGCTCAAGCGTCAGTTCGTCGTGATACTTGGTGAAGAAACGGCAGGCTCCCGCAAAGTGGTCTGAATGCGCATGGGTAAAGTACCAGCAGGAAATCCTCACCTTCTCACCTGCCGCCACTCCGGTTATCTCGCGCAGAAAATTCATGAATTCATCTATCATCGCACTGTCGAACTGCTGACTGCCTCCGCCGTCGATAAGAAAAATGCTGTTGTCAGCAAGCTTGATGAGATAAAGGTGCCCGCAGTTGAGGTAATTGCCGTTGACGCTGATGTCGCTGCCGTCGGCTGCCATCGGCAGACCGTACTGGTATATCACCGTGGTGTCGGTCGCCTGCTTTGTATATGTATAACCGAATTCAGTAAGTGACGGGCTTGTTCCATCTATTATGACACGTGCCTCAGACACCGCATCGGTGTAGTAGGCGTAAACCCGCCGGCTTCCGTCGTAAAGCCCTGCGTATGCATTATCTTCAATATTATTATAAAACTCCCGTGTAAATCCGTTTTTCTCAAGCTTCTTTATGTAGTTTTCAAACGAGGACGCCGACGTGCCCGAGATAATCTGCATCACTGACTCTGCTCCCGCCGCCTGATTCCACTCAGAGCCGGGCCCCGCGTCGTAAAGAGACTGTGACAGCGTTCCGCCATCATATGCCGGTATACCGGCAAGCAGCCAGCCCTCGCGGAAAATGTCTAGGTCTGTGCAGACATAATCCAAGTCGTCCGGGATAATTACCGCGTCTGCCGCCGGTTCTATGTAAGTCTTTATGAAATAATTGACTGCATACTCTATCATAGAATCATCGGCTGCGCAGATGACAACCTTCTGTCCGACAATCTTAACGGCATACCCGACGCCGCCGAGTGACGCAATTGCATCAATGCTCTCCTGCCGGTTGGTCGCACCGATCAGAATCTCGGGCGTGCCCGACGGAACCACATCTCCGCGTTTGACCCAGTCGGTTGTAATTTCCGGCGCAGCCCCAAATTTATCCTTGAAGGCTCCGAGCACTTTTTTTGCGCTGTCAATCACGTTTTGTGCCGCCGTATCGGGACGGACTATCTTAAAACTGCTTCCCGACTCTCTGCTATACAGCGTCAGCTGTGACACGCCGGACGTTTCGGTCCCGGATGTTGTTTCTTCTGTAGCATCGCCAACGCCTCTGTTGCCAGTACACGAGACGAGGAGCGAAACGGCGATAAGCAAAGCAAACAGTGCTGATAAAATTCTGTATATCAACGAATTTTTCATAAAGCCTCCTGAAAAGCAATAGTTATATTTACATATTTTATTATATATTTTTTTTACAGTTTGTCAATTAATCAGCATAAAAATAACCCCAGGCCTGCGCCGGGGGTTAAATTTCTATATTATCCGCCTGAGGTAGTGGCAGGCCGACGCGCACTCGGCTTTAAAATCATCATATCTGCACTCGACCGAAACCCGACCGGCATATCCGCAATCCTTCAGGGCGCAAAGAAAGGCGTGAAGGTATCCGCTGTCATACTTCCCCGGATACGACCTGTCTGGTTCCGCAACATGAACGTGTATCAGCTCTTCCCCAGCTTCGTGCAAAACAGAAAAATCTTCATTCGCGTCTGCCATATGATATAAATCGGCAAGCACCCGTACACCCGGCAGATTCAGCCTTCTTGAGAGCGCCAGCGCCTCGCTCACCGTATTTATCCAGTTGCACTCGGCGGCGCGCAGAGGTTCAATTGCACACCTGACCCCGTATTTCTGCCCGAGTCGAGAGCAGATTCCGAGAAAATCATATAGTCGTTCGAAACATGCTGCATCGGCATTCTCCGGCAGATTCCGCGCCTTTCCCGAGCCAAACACCACAATACCGGTGCCGAGCACCGCCATCCGCCGCATCACTTCCTCGGCATATTCCTTAACGCCGTCAAGACTTGCTGCCAGCTGAAATTTTGAAGGAATGAATCCGTTGCAGGCGCGCACCGGAACACCATCTGCAGCTGCCGTTATCGCCGTCAGCTCTTCTTCCTTCAGCGCGGTGAGCAGGCCGGTAGATATTTCTATATAATCGAATCCTGCCGCGGCGGCAATCCTCTGCCCTGCCAAAACAGCTTCATATGCACCTGCCGGGCTTTTAGCTCCCGGAATACAGCAACCGAGTAGAATTCTGCTCATGATATCCTCCGGTTATTTTAATTCTGTGAAAGTCAGCGTCAGCGACGCAAAATCATGTTTCATCCGCGGGAGAACTAAACCAATCTTGCGCAATATCTCGCCGCGCAGTGTCAGGTCCATCTCTGGGATGTAATATCTCTTTGCGTCGTCAAGCCCGTTTATCTTTACTGCCGGCGACCGCTTGTGCGGATTTAGCGCCTGATAATAAGTGAAGAATCCGCGCGACTTGTCCTTCGAGACAATAATCTGTGCCATCTCGTTGCCACAGAAGGTGTTTTTCATCCGGTAAAGGTCGCCGTTCTGTATCAGATCCTCAATCGTGCGGTATTTCGCGATGTCTCCCGGAATTCGCTCAAGTTCGTCCGCGGGGACCTTCTTGAGGTCAAACTCATATCCGAATGCACCCTGGTAAGCTATATTCGTCCGCGTCGAGAGTGAAATTATACGTCCGTTCCGTATGTTCGGTGAAAGAGAAACATGGCATGAGTGTGTTGACAGCGGGTAGCAGAGCCCGGTCCCGCATTGTATTTTTGTGCGCTCATGGGCATCCGAGTCGTCGCTGGTCCAGTACTGCGGGAAGAAATGCAGCATCGGCCCGTCAAACCGTCCGCCTCCCGAAGCACATCCTTCAAAGAGTATGTCCGGGAATGATGAGGTCAGGTATTCTGCCAGTTCGTAAACCCCCAGCATATAGCGGTGCTGCAGCTCCCCCTCCCGGTCGGCGGGCAGGGCATACGACCAGTTCTCGGTCATATGCCGGTTCATGTCCCACTTTATGTAGCATGCACCGCTCTCAGCTATGACTTTCCTCATCAGTTCCTTTATGTAATCAAGCACGTCGCGGCGCGATAAGTCAAGGTAGCACTGATTGCGCGAGGTTATCGGCTGCCGCCCGGGCGCGCCTATAATCCAGTCGGGATGTGCCCGGTACAGGTCGCTGTCGGGGTTGACCATCTCGGGCTCGATCCAGAGACCAAAACCAAGGCCTTTTTCTTTGCAGTGCTCCGCGACTGCCATAAGTCCGCCCGGCAGCTTTTCCTCATTGACAAACCAGTCGCCAAGGCCTGCCTTATCATTATTGCGAGCGCCGAACCAGCCGTCGTCGAGCACGAATATGTCTATCCCCGTGCCGGCGATACCGTCTATAGTCCCGAACAGCCGGTCCCGGTCAAAGGTGAAGTGCATCCCTTCCCAGCTGTTCAGCACCACAGGCCGCGTAGCCCGGACAAAGCGCTTATTAATTACATGATTCCGGAAAAAGTCGTGGAGACTGCGCGTCATTTTACCGAGTCCGGCGTCAGAGTAGCAAAGCACCGCCTCAGGGGTTTCAAACGCCTCACCCGGCTCAAGCTTCCAGGTAAAGTTCATTGGGTGAATACCTGAAACAAGCCTTACACGCCCTGTCTGATCAACCTCGGCGCACTCATAGTGAGAGCCGCTGTACATAAGGTTTACGGCATACACCTCGCCGCTCTCCTCGCCGGCGTCGCAGCGTGCGAGGGCCGCGAATGGCGCATACTGATGCGATGAGGTTCCGCGGGTGCTGCCGACTGTCAGCTGCCCGTGGAAAAGCTCGGTTTTCTGTATGTTCTTCTCTTCAACTTGTGCGCCGTAAAGCGTAATCAGCTTAAAGTCAGTGTCGGGCAGATCGATGCTGACCGACATCGCCCGCTTCAGCTTAATGTGAGAGGTACCGTTGTTTATAATCTCTGCGCGACGTGTAATTATGTTAAGTTCCTCATAAACAGTATAGTATAACAGAATATCCGCGCCGAGCACCTTATCGGTGAGCTTTATTACAAGTGTCTCGCCGCCTTCGGCGGCAGGTATCCCCGACCTTATCATCGGCTTTGCCGGCAGTATCTCATAGCCCGCATATCTCGGATCGATAACAGGCACGCCACGGCTGTCCTCGACTAAAATTGCCGGTTCACGGAAGTCCCCGTAGTTTGCCGCCGGGTATTCGGGGGTCAGAGAGGCGTAATTCTCCTTTGTTCGGTCAATCTGGCAGGCTGAAAGCCCGATGGCTGCCGGCCTGTAATACCTTATGTCCTCGCCATCCGGCAGGTGGGATCCGAAATAAAGATGGTTCGCGTAACCCTCTTGAGTAATTTCTAAAACATATGAAAAATTTTTCCCGGCAAGAGTGAATAACCGGGAATCGCTGCTGACTGATATGCTCATATAAATCCTTCCATTTATGTTTTTCCTGCTTATATTATAAACTTCCTGCTGCAGGGTTGCAATAACAATTCTGCAATATTTTATAACAATAATGTCAAACTGTCATGGGCTGACTGTTCAAACTACGGCTTAAGGTTTATTTTATAACCCATGGGTATCGCCGCTTCCTCGCGGGCGCGGGCCCTCGGGTGATCCTGCCAGCCGGGAGCGTAGGGCGTCTCGCGGCAGCGCTGCATCTTTAAGTCAACGGCCTCGCGTATCGCAGTCGGGTCGTCCGCCGGATCGAATGCTTTCTCAATGTAAAGGTTCAGGATATCAGTCAGCTCCTTGCAGCGCGCCTTCTCAGGGCCATATTTATTTTCGGTCTCCGGAAAGCTGTCGTAGTAATAATACTTCCCGTCATACACCGAGTATACCAGTTTGTCGTACTCCGATGCGATCATGTAAAGCGCACCCGAGCTCTTATCAAGCTGCGAATATACATACTCGTGCCTGCCCTTGAGAATATCGACGCCGTCAAACTCTCCCGCCCGAGACTTTATCCCTGCCCAGCCGAGCAGTGTCGGCTCAATGTCGACAAGCGACACCGGGTCAGTCCGGTGTTCAGGCTCTCTACCGGGGACCCGGACGAACATCGGTATGCGGCAGGCTGCATCCACCATAGACCGCTTGCCATAGCAGTTATAGTCGCCAAGCAGCTCGCCGTGGTCGGCGGAGAAGACTATCATGGTATCCTCATATATCCCCTTCTCCTTGAGCGCCCCGATAATCCGTCCCACCTGGTAATCGACGAAAGAAATGCAGGCATAATAATGGTTTATTGTCTGACTTAAGAGGTGCCTGTCAATACCCACCGATAATCCCTTATAACGGTTCTGCATCACATTGTAGCAGGTGAGCATATCAGAATAGTTTTCCGGCACGTTCGGCTCAGCCGCCATGAAATCGCGGTAAAGCTTGTTCCATGGCGCAGGCGGAGCGAAGGGCGGATGCGGGTGAATGAATGAGGACATGAGAAAAAACGGTTTTTCCTCACTGTAATTATTTATGAATTCAACACTTCTGTCCCCGATCCAGGACGAAGGGTGAACGGTTGCCGGCAGCTGTGAAATCTGCGGTATGTAGTACATCTCGCTGCGCATGCCGTTGTAGTCAAAGACATTTGAATAGCCTTTTTCAAGCAGGTAATTTCCGTATGAGTCCTTTTCGTTGTAAAACTCTTCCTGAGGGAGCCGTTCGTCAAAGCCATGAAGTTCATATCCCTTGAACGGGAAATGCATCTTGCCGATTCCCATGGTGTGATATCCGTTTGCCGATAACCGGGCATACATCCCGTCACCCTCATAATGCCCCTTATACTGATTATTCGAGCAGCCGGTACTGGCCGGGTAAAGCCCTGTCATCATCGAATAGCGCGCCGGCACGCAGACCGGAGAGGGGGTATAGCAGCGATCGAAAACTGCCGACTCGCCGGCAAGGGCATCAAGAGCCGGGGTCTGTATCACCGGGTTACCTGTTGCGTGTATGCAGTCTGCCCTCAGCTGATCGGTAAAAATAAGGAGAATATTTTTATTTTTCATGCGCTTTGCTCCTCAGCCTGATTTCATAGATTATTATTGCATTATTCTGTAAACAAGTCAACAGTTCCTTTAATATTGTCAGATAATTTTGCACGGATTTTTCATGTCTTTTTATAAGCTGACCGAACCCTTCCGGCCGTATAAACATTTCACACCCGGGGACATATTATATTTAATAATTGATATTTCAACAGAGAGGTGTGTATGTGCGCGATTGCAGGGTTTGTAAGTTATAATGGGCAAAGACTAGACGAGCGTCAGATTGACGCGATGCTTGATACAATGAAACAAAGGGGTCCGGACGAGAACGGCGTGCGGCGTTATTCGTGCGCCGACCTGCTACACGCGCGCCTTGCCGTAATCGACGTCGAACATGGAAAGCAGCCGATGACGGTAAGATACTCTGACGCGGAGTACACGCTTGTCTATAACGGCGAGCTTTATAACACCGACGAGGTGCGTGACGAGCTGAAGCGGGGCGGGATGTCCTTCGACAGCCGCAGCGATACCGAGGTGGTGCTTAAAGCGTTCGCCGTGTGGGGCTGTGAGTGCGTTAAAAAATTCAACGGAATTTTCGCAATTGCCGTCTGGAACGAATCAGAAAAAACTTTATTTCTTGCCCGTGACCACTTTGGGGTGAAACCGCTTTTTTATGCGCTTGCCGGCGGCGGGCTTATCTTCTCGTCAGAGATAAAAACGCTGCTCGCGTCCGGCCTCGTTGAGCCTGTAATAGATAAAGACGGGATCGCTGACCTCATCCTTATCGCCCCTGGTCGGACACCGGGGTCGGGCGTGTTCAGTGGGGTGTGCGAGGTAAAGCCGGGGTGCTGCGGGTTCTTCGGCTCTGGCGGGTTGTCGCTTTCAACTTATTGGACGCTTGACGATATCCCTCATCCCGAGGACACCGGCGCTACAATAGATTCTGTTCACCGTCTGGTTGAGGACGCCATAAAACGGCAGCTTGTCAGCGACGTGCCGATTGGCACTTTCCTCTCAGGCGGACTTGACTCGAGCCTGATTTCCTCGGTGGCCAACCGATATTTCAAGGAGCGTGGCGAGCGTCTTCTGACCTTTTCGGTCACATACAAAGATAATCTTAAATATTTCAAGAAGTCGCATTTTCAGCCGAACAGCGACGACGAATATATAAACAAAATGGTTGATTACCTCGGCTGCGACCATGTAGACGTTGTGATCGACACACCGGCCCTCGCCGGCGCGCTTGAAGAAGCCGTTTTGGCGCGTGACCTGCCGGGTATGGCCGATGTCGATTCCTCACTGCTGCTTTTCTGTCGCGAAATAAAAAAATATGTAACCGTCGCCCTGTCTGGTGAGTGCGCCGATGAAATTTTCGGGGGGTACCCCTGGTACCGTGACCGTGATCTGCGCCAGCGGTACGGTTTCCCCTGGTCGCGTAATTATGAATACCGCGCATCATTCCTCAATCCTGAGATTGCGGTGAAAATTGACGCAAAGTCTTATGTGGGAGAGAGGTATGAAGCCTCATGCCGTGAAGCTCCGAAACTTCCGGGACTTGACCCGGAGGAGTGCCGGATGCGCGAGATGTCCTATCTAAATTTTTACTGGTTCATGCAGACCCTGCTTGACCGCAAGGACCGGATGAGCATGTATTCCGGACTTGAGGTTCGCGTGCCTTTCTGCGACACACGCGTGGCGCAGTACCTTTACAGCACTCCCTGGGCGCTCAAAGACCTTGACGGATACGAAAAAGGCTTGTTGCGCAAGGCTTTTGTTGGGTACCTGCCCGACGAGGTGCTCTGGCGGAAGAAGAGCCCCTACCCGAAGACGCACAACCCGGATTATATGGAGGCCGTTGTATCGCTGATGCGCGAATCTCTCTCCGACAATAACGCACCGATACTAAAAATCCTCGGCCGGGAGAAAATCGAGAGCCTTTATTACAAGTCCGACGCCGAGCCCTGGTACGGGCAGCTGATGACCTGTCCTCAGACAATCGCATATTTCTGGATGCTCAATTTCTGGCTTAAAAAGTACAATGTAAAGATAGAAATCTAAAATACCCCCTGCGCCATCCGGCGCAGGGGGTCAGCTTGTTGACATAAAGGTTACGGTCGCTTTTCGGGAAAAGCTCCGCAAAAGCTTTCAGGCAATTATGTTTTCAATTTAAAATCGCTACCATTAGATTAAGATACCCCGCAAACGTCACCCAAAGCAAGTACGGAATCTGAAGTAGCGCCGCCGGCTTTGATATTTTATAAAACTGATAAATCATCAGTATGATCAGCACCCATAAAAGAATCAGCCAGATGAATGCAAAAAGATAAGCCTCAAGTCCGAAGAAAATCGGCGACCAGAAAAAGTTTACAATCAGCTGCAATATGTAGATCAGCATGGCACGGTTACGCTGCGGCAGCGGTGCGTCGGAAGTCAGGATGAGGTATGAGGATAAGCCCATGAGTATATAGAGCACCGACCAGACAAGTGGGAAGATGAATCCGGGGGGCGAGAGTGATGGCTTGTTAATTTCGCCATACTGCTCCATGCCGGTGCCCGACAGGATGCCCGACAGAATTCCGGCGGCAAGGGGAATCGCAAGGCAGATAAGAAGAAGCCGCACGCTTTTTTTCATAAAATATTTTCCTCCATAAAATGTCTTATACATGAAACAGTTCAGGTTTTTAAACCCATATAAGTACTTACTGAATAATATATATGAAATGAAGAAAATATGCAGGAAAAATATAAAACAGACAGACCGGCTTCGCACCTGGAATAATATTTGTTTATGATTTGTTAAAGTAAAGGATATATTATTGAAATAAATATAAAGTATGATTAAAACGAAACTTATTCCATCATTTGTCGTCTTTATATATGATATAGTTTTATCGGGAGGTACAGCCAATGAAAGCCCGTTTGAGAATTGAACCGGTTAAAAGATACCCCGGGCCTAAATATCCTACCAAGGTGGAAGTGACGCTTGACCCGTCTGTTCTGCGCTCTCTCCCCCGTCGCTGGTCTGCAAAACCGGCGGTCTGTGCGGCGCTGTTGCTGACTCTGACTACCGGACTTTACAGTTGCGGCAGCGGAGATGAGGGTTCGGGTACTGAGGATGGAAGTTCAGTTGTAAGTGAGCCACTCAACCAGCCTTCGACGACGGGAACCGGAGATACTACCACAACCAAATCCGGAAATAATAACTCTCCCGGACTTTCCATCCCGTTTTTCGAGCACGGAAACGGTCGGGGGTCGTACGGCTGCGTGAGCGTGGCGCCACCGGTGTTCTTATCCGAAGATGAAGCCGCACAGGTGATACGCGAGGAAGTGGCAAAGGCGGGAGTGTCATTCAGCGATTCAAAATCGATTGAAGGTAAATTCCCGGCGACAAACCTGTACGGAGATGAATCGATGAAAGACGCAACATGGGACGGAACGCTAAAACTCGACGGTTACGACAGGACGCTCGGTATAGGTTTTGAGTTCATATCGCAGCAGGATGTAGAAGATTGGCAGAAAAACGGCAACATGATGTCATCCGTTTCAACTTATGAAATGAAGGACACCGCAAAGCGGCTCTCGGACAGCGTGAAGGATGTGGCGGTCTTTTACGATCCGGGCATGGACTGGACGAATATAAAATTTGATTACAACAGTTATAGTAAAAATTATAGTGATTATCAGGCATATATCAATGAATTTACTGCTGCGCAAAAGGCGCAGATGCTCGAGAACCTCCGCGCTCAGGTTCGTGACTTTCTCGCGTGGCTCGCCGCCGAGGGGATAATCTGATGCACTTTACGCTTCATATGACCGACGCCTGCAATATGGCCTGCCGGTACTGCTATGTAAAGCAGAATACGCATTTCATGACAAAAGAGACTGCCCGCGCCGTCGTTGATCTTGCCGCAAAACCGGGGACGCCGACCGGTATAATTTTCTTCGGAGGCGAACCGCTGCTCTGCCGCGACCTGATATACGACACAATCAGTTATGCCGACGGTCTGCAAAAAGAAGGAAAAGGCAAGTTCTATTATAAAATCACCACCAACGGCACCCTGCTCGACGACGAATTCCTCCGCTATTCAGACGAACATGAGATATTCATCGCCCTCTCTCACGACGGCGCGCGTGAAGCACATGACAAAAACCGCGTGCGCCGGGACGGCAGCGGAACATTTGACGAGGTTGAGCGGGCGGCAAAAGCGCTTCTTTCCCGCCGGCCCTATTCGCCGGTGATGATGACCGTCGCCCCGAACACGGTAAATCACTACTGCGACAGCGTGAAACACCTCTTCAGCCTCGGTTTCCGATATATTATCTGTTCACCAGACTACTCGGGCGACTGGTCAGAAGAAACACTTGAAATACTCAGGAAGCAGTATAAACTGCTCGCCGAATATTATAAGGAACTGACCCTCGCCGAGGAAAAGTTCTACCTATCGCCCTTTGAGGTCAAAATTTCATCGCATATACATAAAGATACCTACTGCTCCGAGAGGTGCGAGCTGGGGATGAAGCAGATATCGGTCGCGCCAGACGGGAAGTTTTACCCCTGCGTGCAGTTCGTCGGAGATGACAGCTACTGTATCGGGGACGCCGAACACGGCATAAATGAGGAAAAGCGGCTGTCTCTTTATCGCCTGAATGAAAAGGAACGCGGGGCCTGCCGCGACTGCGCAATACGCCGGCGCTGCAACCATTTTTGCGCTTGCCTCAACAAGCAGGCAACCGGCGATTTTAAGAAGGTCTCGCCGGTGCTCTGTGCTCACGAGCGGATACTGCTTCCGATAGCCGACGAGCTTGCCGAGGAACTTTATAAGAAACGGTCGGCGATTTTCATCCAGAAACAGTACAACGACATGTTCCCTCTGCTCTCGCTTACTGAGGATAAATTATCATAAAAATCCGGACAATTTGTCCGGATTTTTAATATATGCATCTATTGCTAAAACACCGGTTTGATGTTATAATTGCTCAAAATAAAACGGAGATTTAATACATACTGATGTCAAAAAACAGTGCCACGATAAAGGCGCTTAAAGCTGCCTTTCCCTATACCGTTCCGATTTTCGCCGGTTTCTGGTTCATCGGCCTCACATACGGCATCTATATGAACCAATCGGGCTTCAGCTTCATTTACCCGATGGTCATGAGCCTCGTCATTTTCGGCGGCTCGCTCGAATTTGTCGCGGTTAACATGTTGCTCGGGGCGTTTGATCCGCTGCAGGCCCTCTCGCTCGCCCTCGTAATCCAGGCGCGGCACCTGTTTTACGGCATATCGATGCTCGACAAATACCGTGCCGTCGGCAAAAAGAAGCTTTACCTTATCTTCGGGCTGTGCGATGAAACTTTTTCGATCAATTACACCGCTAAAATTCCTCTTGACGTCGACCGCGGGAAGTTCATGTTATGGGTGACGCTGCTCAACCATTTTTACTGGTTTTCAGGCGCGACGCTCGGCGGACTTCTTGGCTCTCTGATAAACTTTAATACCGAAGGACTTGAATTCGTCATGCCGGCAATGTTCACCGTCATATTCCTCGATCAATGGCTTAAGGATAAAAAGCACACAAGCGCCCTCATCGGCCTTTTCGGCTCGGCGCTCTGCCTCGTTCTTCTCGGATCGGACGATTTTCTGATTCCCGCAATGGCCGCGATACTCGGTCTGCTCACTGTGTTCCGCCGGCCGCTTGAAAATGCGGTAAGTTTGAAAGATAAATCTTTCAAACAGTGAGTAGAAAAGGACGGTCACAAGTATGACAACAGTACAGCAGATAATCACAATAACCGCGTGCGTCATCGGAACTATGGCTACGCGCTTTCTCCCCTTCCTCATCTTCCGCTCCGACCGCCCTACGCCGAAATATATAAGCTACCTCGGGAAAACCCTCCCGGCAGCAGTTTTCGGCATGCTGGTCATATACAGTCTCAAGAATATCAATATCACCGCATCTCCGCATGGGCTGCCTGAGCTGATCGCGCTGGCTGCCGTTATTGCTCTGCACCTAAAATGGCGGAAAATGCTGCTCTCCATCGCCGGCGGTACCGTCGTTTACATGCTGCTCGTGCAACTTATTTTCCGTAACTGATAATTTTTTCACATTATGTAAAAATTCTGTTGACGCGGAAATATTATCGTGATATAATGGAGCATCGGCAGAAAATAAGTCTGCCACAGTGTTTACAACCGAGAAATAAGTCGCGGAATCATTTATGAAATTCCAAAATTTAAATTATTTGAAGGTTGATGCGCACTGATGATATTGCGGCAATGGGTAATTTAGCAGTTGCTGTGGATATGGAAAACATTGCGGCATATTGCGGCGCAGGAAAATTTCATAATGATACCCCCTCTGATTTTTCGGAAGTACCAAAAAACAAGGGGGGGAAATTTTTTTATGGAGCCAAAGCTGTCCTTAATTTATGCAGTTTCCTATTTCGCTGTCGTAATTGCCTTTGCGTTTGCCGTCTGGCTTCACTTTTGGGTGAAGCGTCAGAAGTGTACAAACGCAAAAATCGAGGAAATTTCGGGTCTCATAAAATCGGGCGCAAATGCGTTCATGCGCAAGGAATATAAAATACTCGCGATTTTTGCAGGCATCGCCGCAGTCATTATCCTCGTCCTCCTCCCGACTCCGGTCTGGAAGGGCGACATAATCCGGAATGTGGAAATTACCGTCTCCTATATAGCCGGCACCGTGCTCTCTGCCATCGCCGGAAAGATCGGCATCCTCGTGGCCACCTCGGCCAACTCCCGCTCGGCGTCAGCTGCCCAGGAAGGAATCAAGCCGGCCTTTCTCATCGGCTTCCGCGGGGGCGCCGTGATGGGACTCGCCGTTGTGGGTTTCAGCCTTCTCGGCGTAGCTTCTGTCCTTCTGCTATTTAAGGATTCCACCATACTCCTCGGCTTCTCGTTCGGCGCAAGCTCGCTCGCCCTCTTTGCCAAGGCCGGCGGCGGTATATTCACTAAAACCGCCGATGTCTCGGCAGACCTCACCGGCAAAGTTGAGCTGGGCATCCCCGAGGACGACCCCCGCAACCCTGCTGTCATTGCCGACAATGTCGGCGACAACGTGGGAGACGTGGCCGGAATGGGCGCCGACCTCTTTGACTCGAACGTCGCCGCTATGTCTGCGGCGCTGGTCATCGCTTCTGCTCTCGGGAACGAAGTAAACACAGCGATGGTATTCTGTTACGCGGCCCTCGGCCTTATCGCGTCAATTATCGGTATCGCCGCCGCGCGCATAGGAAAGCACGGCAACCCGACCCGTGCGCTCAACTCATCAACATACGTAACCACCGGTATCTATATAGCCTTGACCGCCGCCGCGACGGCAATATTCAAGGGTTTTGAGTGGCGTATCTGGGGCGCTGCTGCCGTCGGACTTATTGTCGGCGTCATCATCGGCATCACAACCGACTACTTTACCGACGACACAAAGCCAATTGTTCAGCGTGTGGCTCATGCGTCTAGCTCTGGCTCGGCTTTCACCATTCTCTCGGGCATTTCATACGGTTTCATATCAGCGCTTCCGGCAATGATTGGTATTGCTGTTTCTGCCCTTGCAGCTTATAAAATCTGCGAACCGCTAGGCCCGGGCTACGCCATGTTCGGCATCTCCATGGCTGCCGTCGGAATGCTCTCAATCGTCGGCATGATAATCAGCAACGACGCCTACGGACCTATTGTCGACAACGCACGCGGACTTGCCGAAATGGGCGGCCTCGGTGAGGAGACAATACGCGTCGCCGACGAACTTGACAGCGCCGGCAACACCGTCAAGGCTGTCACCAAGGGTTTCGCAATCGGCGCGGCCGGACTTACCGTCATCTCGCTGCTCGGCGCCTATATGTCCGAGGTCAACGAGGCGCTAGCAAAAGCCGGCAAGGCGCTTATCACCGGATTTGACGTCATGAACCCCACTGTTTTCTTCGGAATACTTATCGGTGCGGCTATCCCGGCCGTCTTCTCCGCCATGCTGATTCTCGGCGTCGACCGCAACGCGCAGCGCATGGTCGCCGAAATCCGCCGTCAGTTCAAAACCATCATCGGTCTTAAGGAAGGCAAGGAAGGCGTGAAGCCCGACTACAATAAGTGCATCGACATCGCGACCCACGGTGCGCTGCGTGAGTTGGTTCCCGCCGGACTTATGACCATCGGGGCGACCGTCATCGTCGGATTTATCGGCGGAGTCAGTGCCATCGGCGGATTTTTACTCGGCAACATCGTCACAGGACTCCTCCTCGCGCTCTTCATGTCCAACTCCGGCGGCCTCTGGGATAACTCCAAAAAGTACGTCGAGTCGGGCAACGAAGGCGGTAAGGGCTCCGAAGCCCATAAGGCCGCCGTCGTCGGCGACACCGTGGGTGACCCCTTCAAGGATACCGCCGGCCCCTCGATCAATACCCAGATTACCGTCGTCTCTCTTGTCGCCTCACTCATGTCCGCGCTCTTCGCTGCGTTCTCGCTGTTTGGATAAGATACGCTGGGGGGAACTCCTTGAAAGGAGTTCCCCCCAGACCCTCTTCAGGAACTTTCAATTATTTGGCTTGGCTAAATTAATCGTACGCTGTGCAGAGATGCCGGTTGGGCCCCACATCCCGCATCAGCCACAAGGCGGCTGATGTCCGGCTTCTGCTATGAAGTATGTTATAATTTTCTGCTTCGTCCAATTTCCCCTCCAACACTATCAATTAAGAGGCCCGCAGATATACGCTTCACCGAACAGCTGAACGCTGTTCAGCACACTAAACTTACAGTTCAGTGTAAGTGTATTATTGTCGAAGGCGCCATCTTCATCCCCGCCGCCGAAGCGAACGGAGCCAGCGAGCCAGAAGGAGGAGTCCGGAGAGGAACCATGCGGTTCCTCTCCGCGTGTTTTCTTTCGTCTATTTCTTTTTCACGTGAAAAAGAAATGGACACCGCATCCCCGCAACCTCGTCCCCGCCCTCGCGGCGCAAATTCCCCTTCCCCCTTGACATCCCCCTCAAAACCTGCTATACTATACCCGAAAACAACATACCCTTGTCCGCAACTGGCGTAGCACAGGCAACTGTGGGGGAACGGACAAGATTTTAGCCGAACGCCTGGGCAAGCATCATTAATTTGATCTGCCCAGGCGTGTTTTTTTTATTTTCAAAAGGGGGGTAATATTATGGACGCATGGAGAAATTTCACCCGCGGCATCTGGTGCGAGGGAAAAGGCATTGACGTCGCCGATTTCATCCGGAGGAACTACACACCCTACACTGGCGGGCCGGACTTCCTCGAAGGCCCGACCAAAAGAACCCGGGACCTCTGGAAGCATGTCACAAACCTTCTCTGCCAGGAGCAGGAGAATGGCGGCGTGTTCGGCGTCGACACCGCCCGAGCCTCATCAATCCTTACATATAGCCCCGGTTATATAATTAAGGGCACCGACATAATTTTAGGCCTTCAGACCGAAAAGCCCCTTGTCCGCGCCGTCAATCCCTTTGCGGGCTTCCGGAACGCTGAGCAGGCCTGCCGCGCCTACGGTTACGAAATCGACGACAAAGTCCGCCTTGAGTTCTCCTACCGCACAACCCACAATGACGGTGTCTTTCGCGTTTACACCGACACAATGAAAAAAGCCCGCCACGCCGGAATACTCACCGGCCTGCCCGACGCTTACGGTCGCGGCCGCCTTATCGGCGACTACCGCCGGCTCGCTCTTTACGGCATGGATTACCTCATGGCTGAGAAGCAGGCAGACCGCGAGAAGCTCGCCTGCCGCCCGATGACAGACGAAAACATACGGCTTCTTGAGGATGTTGCCCGGCAGCTTGATTTTATGAAAGCCCTTGTCGATATGGCGGCGCAGTACGGCCGCGACATCCGCCGGCCGGCCGAAAACGCATACGAGGCCGTCCAGTGGCTTTATTTTGCCTATCTCGGCGGCCAGAAGGAGCAGAACGGCGCCGCGAACAGCATCGGCAGAATCACCGCATTCCTAGATATCTATATCGGACATGACATCGCCGAGGGCAGCCTTAACGAATCGGGTGCACAGGAGTTGATCGACGACCTTGTGATAAAGCTCCGCCTCATCCGTCACCTCCGCACCCCCGAGTACAATGAACTCTTCGCCGGCGACCCGGTCTGGGTAACCTGCTCCGAGGGCGGCACAGGCGACGACGGCCGGACGCTCGTCACAAAAACAAGCTACCGGATGCTTCAGACCCTTTACAATCTCGGCCCGTCATCCGAGCCTAATATAACCGTCCTCTGGTCGCGAAACCTGCCACGGCCATACAAGGAATTCTGCACTAAAGTCTCAATCGACACCGACTCGATTCAATACGAGAACGATGACCTAATGCGTACCGCCTGCGGCGACGACTATGCAATCTCCTGCTGCGTCTCGGCCATGCGCGAGGGAAAGCAAATGCAGTTCTTCGGCGCGAGATGCAATCTGCCTAAAGTACTGCTTCTGGCCCTCAATGGCGGGCGCGACGAAATCCATGGGATACAAATCGGCCCCGCGTCAGAACCCTTCCCCGCGGGTCTGCCGCTCAACTATGATGAAGTGCTCACACGCCTTAAAACATACATGTCCTGGATGGCGGATCTCTATGTCAATACCATGAATGTCATTCATTATATGCACGATAAATACGCCTACGAACGCCTTATCATGAGCTTCCACGACACCGAGCCCGAACGACTGATGGCCTTCGGCGTCAGCGGTCTATCAGTGCTCGCCGACTCGCTCAGCGCTATAAAGTACGCGAAAGTGACGCCCGTAAAGGATGGCCGCGGCATTATCACCGGCTTTACCACCGAGGGTGATTTCCCGAAATACGGCAACGACGACGACAAGGCTGACGATATCGCTCGCTGGGCAACTAGCTATTTTTACAACGAACTCACAAAAACCCCTTGTTACCGCGGCGCAAAACACACCCTCTCGGTGCTCACCATCACCTCGAACGTCGTCTACGGCAAAATGACCGGAAATACACCCGACGGCCGGCTAGCCGGCGAGCCCTTCGCCCCCGGCGCCAACCCGATGCACGGCCGCGACACCGAGGGCGCTCTAGCCTCGCTAAATTCGGTCGCCAAGCTTGATTATGCCTCCTGCCGCGACGGTATTTCTAACACCTTTTCGATAACCCCCGACACTCTTGGCGACAGCGAAGCTGCTCGTGTCTCAAATCTCGTCTCAATTCTTGACGGTTACTTTGCCCAGGGCGCTCATCACCTAAATGTCAATGTTCTTAGCCGTCAGAAACTCATCGACGCCATGAATAACCCCGCCCTTTACCCGAATCTCACAATCCGCGTCTCAGGCTACGCTGTAAATTTTAATAAACTCACGCGGGACAAACAGCTTGAAGTTATCGCCCGCACATTCCACGAGAAGTTATAATTATGATAGTTCATTCAATTGAATCTCTCGCCGCCCTCGACGGCATAGGACTGCGCTGCGCAGTCTTCCTTTCGGGCTGCCCGCTTCGCTGTGTCTTTTGTCACAACCCGGACACCTGGGACCCCCGCGCCGGAAAAGAATATACTCCCGAAGAACTTTTTATAAAAATTAAAAGATACAAGCCTTACTTTAAGGAAGGCGGCGGGGTGACCTTCTCGGGCGGCGAGCCGCTTATTCAGGCCGGTGAAATAGTCGCGCTCGGCCGGCTGCTCGAGGCCGATAATATCGGCTACGCGCTCGACACCTCGGGCTGCCTGCCGCTTTCCCCCGACGTTAAAAAAGCGGTTCTTGACGCGGAACACGTCATTTTCGACCTTAAATTCCCGGACAGCGACACAATGAAGCGTTATACCGGCGGAGATTTTTCACTTGTATCGGATTTTCTTGATTTTCTCGCCGCCTCAAAAAAGCGCACCTGGGTACGTACCGTAATCGTCCCCGGCATCAACGACAGCGAGGAAATCCTCGATAAATATATAAATATCCTGCGCCCGTACGGTGAGGTGATAGAAAAATATCAGCTTCTCGCCTTCCATACAATGGGCTTTTTCAAATACGGAAAACTCGGCATAAATAATCCTCTTGAAATAACCCCTCCCCTGTCCCCTGAGCGCCTCGGCATTCTGCAGAAATACACTGAAAAACACCTTATCATATAAATGTGATAAGGCGTTTTTTATCCGGCAGTTACAATTTGATTTATAATTCCCCGGGGTGATACCCATGCTCCCGCAAAACTGTTAAAATTATACCATTTTATTGCTCTTGTTACATATCAAGATTTCCTTGTTAAGAAAGACTTTTTTATTTAAGATATTTACTATTCAGTGTAATATTTGTTGATTATTTTTACCACCCATGCTATAATATTCATTAATAAAAATTTTTCTGAACCCTGGAGGACTGGTTATTTGAGATTCACAGAAACATTCAGGACAAAATTCACGGGTTACATAACGGGTATCACTGCCGGTAAATCCGCTCTGCCGTCGATTCTCTGGCTCTTCTGGATAGTCAGTGTATTTATCCGTTTTGCAATCGCGCTGGGTACAAGCGTGACTCCTTCAATAATGCCGGATGAATCGCTATACTTTCAGCTTTCCGACTCGCTGGCCGAAAAGGGCCAGGTGCTCTTCCGAGGTCAGCCCATCAATTATCTCTACATAACATATTCAATACTCTTAGTACCTCTGCACTGGCTGGGCAACAGCGTCAATATTTTCCGTGCAGCTCAGTTCCTCAACGCGATGATAATGAGTGCTGCGGTGTTCCCGGCGTTCTACCTTGGCAGACAGATAACAAAAAGCCGCACTCGTGCCTTCCTGGTAGCTGCGGCGGCGCTGATCGTCCCCGACATGGTCATGATAAACCACATCATGTCAGATGTGCTTACTTATCCTTTAATCCTTATTACTTTCGTTTTTATATATAAAATGCTTGAAAACAGTAAAAAAATCATGTATACGATAGCCGTGGGCGCGCTCTCATTCCTCCTTTACACGGTTAAGCCGGGGTATATCGCCATCGGCGGAGCTGTGATATTGGTTCTCTTTTTACTGGCCCTTCGCGAACGTGACAAATCCCGATTATTTCAGGCGCTGATCACCGGTGCTGCCATGCTGACATTCTTTTTTGCCTGGAGGTTCTTCCTTGCGGAAATCCTTAAAATGGACTTCTCGCTGGAAAGTCTCTACGCTTCCCAGACAGCAGCGCTCAGCCTTGATAGTATCAAAAAGCTCCTTTGCGGTCTTCTTGTTTACAGTATTTATATCCCTGTCGCTTTCCTGCTCATCCCTGTCGTCCTGCCAATATCAAATTTTTCAATATTTTCAAAGCAGAACAGGCAATCCCTCATAATCACCCTTACCTCGATGGCCTTCGTTGTAATAGGCACGGTTTATATCATTTACATCAGCGAATTCACCGGTGACCCCTACGCAACGCGGATACATCTGCGTTACATCGCAGCTTTCTTCCCAGTGCTGCTCGCTTATTGTCTTGCTCCCGAGATTAAGCAGGCGAAATTCAACCTCACCGCAGCTGTAGGCACCCTGGGTGTGTTAGGCGGGTTCTTTTTAATAAAAAATTTCGACGTCTACAGTTGCCGGTCGTACCCTGTCGACGCGATGCTCCTCTCCTATTATACAACCGACAGCAAATTCTTCAACGGAAAGCTTCTTGTCCCGCTGTTCTGTCTTGTGTTCTTTGCGGCGATATCGTATATATATAAACACGGATTCACAAAGCGCGCCGAAAGTGCGTTTCTTATCACAATGGCAGCCGTATTCATCGTAAACGCCGCCTTCGGATATAATCTCAACGAACATAACATGGATAAAAGATACACCGCCGACGCCGAGGAAGCTTGTGAGATGGTCGAGGGTTCGAATGTTCTTATGGTCACCGGAGACAAAACCATCTTCTGGCAGCCGGTGATAGCAATTGATATAGCCTCCCGCGGTGCGGTACCGGCGGTCGAGTTTGACGACGCGGTAACAAATCTTAAAATCGGCAGCGGTATGCAGGATTTCGTACCCAGGGATTACTGGATGTCGGTATCTTCAAACGAGATCACCGCCCCCCAAAAAATCATCCTGACGCCCGACCTTTTCAGCACCGGGGTGCTGAACCCGGCCGCAACTGTTGAATATACAACAAACGGTCTGTACGCAATAATCACCCCCCCGGCCGATGATTCCTGGCTGCACAGCGCACTGTCGGGATTTGACGGGGGCTGGGTACAGAATGGCAGCCGTTTCACGCTTTATGATAAAACTCTGCTGTCCGGCGGTACTGTCGTACTTCAGATTTACGCGCGGGCAGGTGAGGGTTCGTCAACGCTTACATACAAATACAACGAGTATTCCTACAGCTGCGATCTCACCGACACTTTGAACTGGTACAGCGTTGAGGTAAACATAGCTGACCCGTCAGTGCCGCTCACTGTGTATTTTGAAAATTCAAACGGCAACGTCTATATCGAAACATATCTTGTGAGCAATCCTTAAAAATATAAGCGGTCATTGCTGAAGTAAAACAGTTAATGATAAATTTCAAAGGAGAAAATTTATGTTCATGAACACAAGCGCGAAACCCCGCAGGCTTGCTCTCCTTATCGCCGTGGTATTTATTCTCACATCAGTCACGATGGTAATGATGACAGGCTGCGAAACCCCAGGCGCTACAGGTGTTACCGGTGCGACGGGCGCGACCGGCGCGACCGGCGCCGCAGGTGCTGCCGGTGCCACCGGTGCCGCAGGTGCTGCCGGCGCTACAGGTGCCACTGGCGCTGCAGGTGCAAAAGGTGCCACCGGTGCAACCGGCGCTGCAGGTCCTGCCGGTCTTAACGGAGGAGCCACCGGGGCAATAGGCGCTACAGGCGCAACTGGTGCCACCGGCCCTGTAGGCCTCGGTCTTAACGGTGCCACTGGAGCAACAGGCGCTACTGGTGCCACAGGACCTGCAGGCCCGGCAGGCGCTATGGGCGCAACTGGTGCTACAGGACCTACCGGCCCTTCTGGTATGCCCGGCCCCGTTGGTGCGACAGGTCCTACAGGCGTTACAGGTAACACTGGCGCTACCGGTCCTACCGGTATAATGGGGCCTACCGGACTCATTGGCCCTACCGGCGTTACAGGTAACACTGGTGCTACAGGTGCTACCGGTCCTACCGGTATAATGGGGCCTACCGGACTCATGGGTCCTACAGGCGTTACAGGTAATACCGGCGCTACAGGTCCTACCGGTCCTGCCGGCCCTGCCGGTATAATGGGGCCTACCGGACTCATTGGTCCAACGGGCGCTACAGGTAACACAGGCGCTACAGGCGCTACAGGCGTTGCAGGTGATACTGGTAACACTGGTGCTACTGGTCCTACCGGCCCCGCCGGTCCTGACGGCGCTATAGGCGCTACAGGCGCTACTGGTGCGACAGGTCCTACCGGTCCTCAAGGTATGCCCGGCCCTGCCGGCCCTGTCGGTGCGACAGGTGATACCGGTGCGACAGGTCCTGCCGGTGCGGCAGGCGCTACTGGTAACACTGGTGCTACTGGTCCTACCGGCCCCGCCGGTCCTGACGGCGCTATAGGCGCTACAGGCGCTACTGGTGCGACAGGTCCTACCGGTCCTCAAGGTATGCCCGGCCCCGTCGGCGCTACAGGCGCTACTGGTGCTACAGGCGCTACAGGTGCTACAGGAACCGGAGCAGTACAGTATTACATTTATAGCTACAACCTCGCAACAAGCGCAAATGCCACAGTCATGCCCGGAGCCGATGTTCCCTTTTCCAATAACGGTCCCACGACTAACCCATTGCTTATGCATTATCATTTACCCGGAGTACCCACTTTTATCGTGCCGAATACCGGAAACTACATGATATCCTATAATATCTCTATCTCTTCCGGTGTCGGTTCGCAGATAGCCATAACTGTTAATGGTACGGTTGATTCCTCTACACCGATTGCATTGACGGCAAACGGACAAATATCCGGGACAGCAATCCTTTACCTGGCTGCAAATTCTACAATAAGCCTTAGAAACATTTCTTCTACACCGTTTACAATGGGTTTGGCTCCCGCTATCGGAGCTCAGATAACAATTATCCAGATAAGTTAATCTGTTTCGCTCAAGTACATAAATAAAACCAAAAACCTCCGGCGCCGCAAGGCGTCGGAGGCAATTTTTTGCCACGCGGGGGGTTCATTTTAATATTTTCCGTTTTTCTTCGCTGCCGCCATAATTTACATGAAATTCTCAAGGCTTTTATTATATTAGTTTGTCCGGCTGTCTGCAACAACTTTTTTAAAAAACGCCCAAAGGTTTTACATACATTTGTCATGTATTATTGCGATTTTACAATCCATAATGTTATTGTATCAGCTGTTTAATGATTCTTTATACAGATAAATGCTGAATTTTCGGAGGATTCCATGAAAAAGACTCTCTCGATAATTATAACGGTGGTTCTGATTACCTCAATTGTCACTGTTATGTTTATCACAAATAATAATGAAGCTGTTTATACCCAAACCGCGCCGGCAAACCGGCCCGACTGGGTTATCACCGAAATCTGCCCCGACCAGGCCGGCAACGGCGTCGGCGGCTGGAGCGCCGGCAATGACTGCGCCGAATTCATCGAGATTTACAACAATTCCGGCTCTATTCTCAATCTCTATGACTACTGTCTGACTTATAACGGCAACGCACGAAACGTCACCGATAAGTTCGAGACACTGATTGTTGAAATCACTCCATTCAAGCCCGGCGATTATCTCGATGGCTGGACCGCGCCCTGGCCTTCCACCGCCCCAAATGCTTGCGGAGACCTCTCCAACAAGCCGGTTAATCCTGACACCTGCACTGTAGCGCCCGGGGAGGTGGTCGTCCTTTGGATTATGTACGTTGAGGCTTATTATGCCTCATGGAACGAAGGCAAGGGCCTGTCAGTTGAAGACTTCCGCACATTCTGGGATATACCCGCGAATGTAAAAGTAATTACCGTCGACGGGAACGGCGACACGTCCAAATACGGGGGAAACGACAAAAACTTCAACCTCAAGAACAGCGCTGTCGGAACTTATGGTATAGCCCTCTATTCTGAAGCTCTCAACACCGCTGCCAACACCACGGCCGGCGGCGACGCGGTTTTCCCGGTGGTATACACCGAAAGCCCTGAACTTGCATCCTGGGCTACCGTTGACTTCACAGGTCAGCTCCTCGCAGGCACCCTGGCAAACGCGACATATAATTATACCGTAGACAACCAGGGTTTTGGTGCAGCCGAATGGGATTATAAAGAGGATTCAAGAAGAATGGTTCTGCTTGAGCCCTATGCAAGTCCCAGCGTCGGAACCCTGACCACAATACAGAAACTCACCCTCGGCGTTCCTCTTGATGCCGGCGAGAGTATTACCTTCGGCGATGGATCTTTTTATATACCTGAAATAACAACTCTCGGCGCGTTCAAAGGTTTTGTCATCGCTGAAACACTCTATCCCCTGAGCACAACCTTCACGGCGCCGACTGCTGGTGTGTACAATTTATTGCTTAAATACGAAAACGACACTTCAGTTACAGTAAACAACACCGTGGAAACCACCGCAGGCCAGACAACGGCACAAAGCACAACCGCTGTCACCGGAACAACGAACAACACAACCGGAACCACCGGTGGTACAAACGGTACAACCGGAACCAACGCCACAACCACAGCTCCCTCAACTACAAAGAAGGGCTGCAGATCGGCCGTCGGTATCGGACTCATCGCCTTCCTGATTCCCGCAGCAGTTATCGTCTCCAGAAAAAAACGCAAATAAATCAAAAATAACAATGGCTCCCCTAACAGGGGAGCTCCGCGAAGCGGTGAGAGGTTTTATTTTATAAAAATTAAATTATTTTAACCTCTCCTGTCGCCAGCCGAACAAGTTCGGCACGCGCCACCTCCCCTAGTAGGGGAGGCTATCAATCCGTCATATTGCATAATCATTACCTGTTTGGTCTACAGCCTGAAATGTCGTCCGGGTATGAAAATATCCGGACGGCATTTTATTATAAATCAGCCCTTAAACAGAATAATGCCGGCTTCCCCTTGGGGTGCATCCCGTTGTATGATAATAGACGTTGCAGAAATGGCTGCTGTCATAAAATCCAAGGCTCTGTGCTATATCAGTGACGCTCATATTCGTCTCGTCGAGAAGCCTTGATGCCTCGGCTACTCGGAGCGATGTGATGAACCCGCGAACCGTCATACCGGTCGCCTGCCGTATCAGATATGTGACATAATTCGGATGATAATGAAAAACTCCGGCAATTCCCTGACATGTGATTTTTCCAGTATAGTTCTGTTTTATATAATCAATTATCGGTTTCACCGCCGGATTCTGAGAGTGACCGGCTTTTCCGGTGCTCTCCTGCGCCCGTGCGGCATCGACCAGCAGTTCGGTCAGCATGGCACCTGTTCTTAACCGGCAATACGGACGGTTATCGGTATATTCATGCAGAATGCGTTCAAATCTCTCCGAAGCGTGCTTAATTGACGTGACCACCGTCGGACTGTTCAGAAATGTGGCGTCACTGACTTCCGGATGAGCACTTAGTTTAATATCGGCAAGACCTGTCATGAACACTCCGCCCGGAGGAAAAACCGCCGCCTCTGCCTCACCCCGCGGATTGTATAAATCGAAAAAGAGGTGATAAAGCCTTACTGTTTCGCTTTTAAATTCTGTGCAGTAGCTAATGCCTGGCGGAAGAAAAATAAGACCCCCCTCGTTGCAGCAAAGGTCACCGCTCTCCGTCCTCAGTCTGAGCGTGCCTTCTGTCACATAAATGATTCGGTATGTATATGTGAATTTTTTCGTTTCCCTGGTTTTTTGTTTCTGAAATTTCCTGACGCATACAGACAGCACGGCGGGATTTATGTCATTTAAACATATGCTTTCCATGCGCAGACCCCCATCTTTGATTTTTACAATTTATACTTCGGTTGCTGCAAGATTTTAAAACAGAATATAGCTATACTTGAATCGTATCACAAACACTATATTAATTCAAGTCTTCCGAGGAGATATTTTTATGGAATCCGTTTTTTACTTTAAAAAACCCCTCGACCTGACCGGAATCGATGTCTTAGTCGCCGGCGGAGGTCTGGCCGGAACAATGGCGGCAATCGCGGCTGCGAGAAACGGCAAGAAGGTTGTTATACTTGAAAAGTACGGCTGCCTTGGCGGAATGGCGACGTCGGGTCTCGTCAATCCCTTCTGCCAATACAGGGAAGCCGGAAGCGGAAGTATGGCGAACGCGGGGCTGTTTTCCGAGATGCTCGACCGGCTTTACGGTATCGGGGGTTGCCCAGATCCGCGTCCGAAACATTTTGAGGAAGAAAAACTTAAAATTGTGCTCGACCGGATGACGCGCGAGGCCGGAGTGAGGGTACTCTTTCACTCGCTGCTTACCGGAGCCGAGACCGACGGGCAGCTGATTCGCTCTGTCACGGCCTCGTCGGTCAGCGGGAATATGCGCTTGTTTGCAAAAACCTACATAGATGCCACCGGAAACGCTGACCTTTCCGCCTTTGCCGGGCTCGGTTACCACAAAGGGCGGGAAGCTGACGGCCTCTGCCAGGCGATGACGCTTTTCTGCCGTTTCGGAAACGTCGACTGGAATAAATTCGAACCCTCTGCGGCAAACGCAGCTTGGCGTGCTGAAAAGGAGCGCCGGAGTCTGCGAAATCCCTGCAACAAGCTGCTTATTTTCAAGCTGCCGCTCGGGGGCGTCGCCCATTTCAACGCTACGCGTATCCTTGACGCCGATCCTCTCGACGTTTTCTCCATGTCTGACGCCGAATGCGAAGGCCGTGAGCAGGTGCATGAGCTGCTTGAATTCATGCGGTCAAATGTCTCCGGAATGGAAAACGCCCAATTACTCGAGACCGCTGCCGAAGTGGGCGTGCGGGAAAGCCGCCGGATAATCGGACATTACGAAATAACCGAGGGCGACATACTCGGAGTCCGCAAATTCAGTGACAGTGTCGCACGCGGTGTTTACTGCGTGGATATCCACAATCCGCGCGGAGGGGACATAATCGTGAAGCGCATACCTGAAAACGATTACTATACAATTCCCTACCGCTCGCTGGTACCGGTCGGGATCGACAACCTTGCCGTAGCCGGAAGACCGATCTCAGCCACGCACGAAGCGCACGCCGCCCTACGGATAATGCCGATAACGGCCTGCATAGGCGAGGCAGCCGGCGAAGCCGCCGCCATTGCCGCCGGTAACGGTTACCGGATGATCGATGTCCCTGTTCCTGAACTTCAGGAAAAACTTAAAGAGCATGGAGCGTTAATATAATATTTGGAGGAGTTTTATGAAAACAATATCAAGAGTAATTATTTCTTTGCTTATTCTCTGCATGCTTTTATCAGCTGCCTCGTGTGCCCGGGGCGGCGATGAAAAAGAAACAACCTCAGCTCCGGCTGACAGCGGGGAAACAACTGCTGTAGAAACCGCCGAAGCAGTTCTGACCGATGCAAACGGATACCTGCTTGACAGTCTGCCGGAAGACCTTGACCTCGGGGACGCGACATTCAATATCCTCTATTGGTCAGACGCCGAGCACGCCGAGTTCACTGTCGACGCAATTTCCGGCGACCCAGTAAACGATGCGATCATCAACCGCAACCTTGCCGTCGAATCCCGGCTGTCCTGTAAGCTTAACTACATTGGCGAGCGGGGAGACACAAGCAATATCAACAATTTCGTATCAAAAGTTCAGAATGTAATAAGCTCTGGTGACAAATCATATCAGATCATCGGCACCTATTCCCGCACCGCCGCCTCGCTCGCGGTAAAAGGAATGCTGCAGGACCTATCGCAGCTTGAATATCTTGACTTTGAAGCTCCCTGGTGGCCCCACAGCCTCATCAGCGAAGCAACGGTCAACGGCAAGCTTTACTTTGCTTCGGGCGACATATCAACCAACATGCTGCATATGATGTATACCGTCTTCTTCAACAAGGATATCCTTGCCGCGCACAGCCTTGAAAACCCGTACGATCTCGTAACCGAAGGCAAATGGACTCTGACAAAAATGATGGAAATGTCCTCCGGGGTATACGAGGACCTTAACGGAAACGGCGTCAAGGAAGACACAGACAAGTTTGGCTTCATGACTTCAAGGCTTCATATCGACCCCTTCTATTTCACCTGCGGCCTGCGTACCACCGAGCGCAGTTCGGAAGGAAGTCTGATTGTCTCAGATGACCTTTTCGGTGATGTCCATCAGGATGCCGTCAACATCATATCGTCCTGTGTTTTCAATTCAAACGACGGATTCTATACCACGGCGTCGTCAGGAGTACCGGCACAGACGGCTTTTGCCTCGAACCGCGCTCTCTTCATCTGCGACCGCGCACGCTCTGCCTTTTTCGTTGAAGGCATGGATGAGGTAAACTTCGGTGTGGTACCGACCCCGAAATACAACGAAGCTCAGGAAAATTACGTGACAACCCTCGGCTTCCCCTATTCGCTCTACTGCCTGCCGGTCGACAATGACACCCCTGCCTCCTCTGCAGCGATTCTCGAGTGCCTTGCCTCAGAATCCTACCGCCAGATCACGCCCGCGCTGTTTGAGACCACCATGAAAATCAAGTATGCAGGCGATGAAACAACCAGTAAAATGTATGACATAATCCGCTCGACGGTCAGCTTCGATCTCGGCCGAATTTATTATGATTCACTGAATAATTATACCGTCACCATTTTCCGGGACAGCGTAGCCAACGCCGGACAGAACTTCGGTTCACAGGAAAAAGCCATTATACCCCAGCTGGAAAAACTGCTTGAGAAAATTGTGGAGATTTACAAATAAGCACCCGGTTTATACATATCACTTATTAAGATAATCTGCCCGACGTACGTAAAATCAGTTAATTTCAATATATAATTTAGCCTCCGGCTTGACTTCATATCACAGCCGGAGGCTTAATTTTTTATGTATTTACTTGATGCTGGAGTTATTATCCGCTCACTTGATGCACTTTATTTTTATCAGTTATAGCGTTTTCCGGTTCCCTGTTCTTATATGGAATTATGCCCAGAACTGTAAGCCCGATATACTTTTCTATATCTTCAGGAGTTTTTATTTTATCGTCTAAAACGTAAATGAGCAAATAAATTCCGTATACCACCAGCGCTGTAAGGAATGGTATGACGGCTAAATAAGGAGTAAAAATGGAGTTGGAGGGATCTTCATTGTACCTTCCTTCATTTACAACATTAACCTGGTCAATTCCAAGAGCCATCATTATGCTTTCAGCTCCGATATTACATAGTTCATCAACTATTATTTTTGCATCCATCGGGCTTGGAGCTGTTATTGATATTTCAAGAATACGTGTTGAAGGTGGATTATAAATATTTATCATCGGCAGAAGATCCTCGTATGTAAGCGGCAATCCGAGAACCTTAATTACTTCGCTTAGCACTTCAATATTTGTCAATAAATATTTGCAGTCGTTAACAGTACTCAGCGCAAGGCTAAAGTCACTGCTTGATACCGAACCTGATGTATCCGATCTGTCCTGCCGGATCAAATAGATTGCCGAGGTTGACGTATATTCCGGCTCATAACTTATCAAGGAATAGGACAGAACAATAAAAAAAGCCAGAACGACGCTGACGACTATCGGAATAACATGACCTGTAAATACTGACCATAAATCACTTATTGAAAGTATGATCTGCTTTTCGTTTTGTTCCATATAATACAATACACCTCAAATTTATATGAACGCGTTTTGGATTTCTTTTAGTGCATGATAACTTTAATTATACAGCCCTTTGATATTATATCACTTTAATCAATAAATGTCAATATAAATCGAAATTTAGATAATACTTCTGTCGCTTCCTTTCCCTGAGCAGATTGCCATATCGTTATAATAACCATTCTACACTTTAAAACAATCCCTTATAATCTGATATAAGCTTTTTAATACCTTCTGTTGTTAGCTCAAAGCTGATCCCATATTCCCGTATTTTTGAGCAGTCCATCTTAAGGTTTCTCAGCAGCTGTGTATCTGTCGATTTTATAAGGTCTGAAATCCTGTCTGCCATACCCATTGCATTCATGAATTCGCAGGCAGTTTCATACATATTTTTTTCGTTCTCACTGCCGTAGTTATACACGCCGCCGGGCAGCTCAAAAGTTTTCTGAATGTTTTCGGCAACAGAGCGAACATAAGTAATCCCCCGGAAATCATTAACCGAATATGTGCTGCCCTTCCCTGTCAAAGCTGACTTCATGAGCGACAAAACAAAATTGTTATTTGACTTCGTACGGTAAACCGGCATATCGTACATCCAGGAAAGCCGGAGCGCCACGGCGTCCGGGCTGACATCAAGTATCTGCTTTTCCGCCTCCAGCTTGTGCCGGCCGTAAACATTTACCGGGGTAAGCATATTATCCTTCTCAGAATTCGGCTTTGTCCCAGTACTCCCGCTGTACACCTGATCCGAACTGAAATATATCAGTTTGCATTTATTTTGCACAGCCAGCTTTGCCATGGTTTGCGGCAGCATTACGTTTGCGGCATATGACTCATCCGGGTGCTGCTCTGAGTATGCAGTACTCGAAATAGCAGCCATATGTATAATAACATCCGCCAGTGGGGTATAACTAAAAAGTGAGCACAGGCGCTCATCGGTAAACTCGCCTTTTAGCATGTCCGACGGTAAACAAGAAACCGTATGCCCCTGCTGCTGCAGAAAAAACAGAACCCGTGAACCGACAAATCCGGTGCTGCCTGTTAGAAGTATTTTCATATAAGAAGTCCCTTTCAGATGGTTATCACTCAAGTATATGTTTTGCTAATTTTTTTTAAAATAGGTATTGACATATGTTTTTTTCTGTAGTATAATATGATCAAAGATTAGCACTAACCAAGCACGAGTGCTAACTAATATAAATTTTTTAAGTAAAGGAGTTGTTATTCATGGCACTTGTACCATTTAACAGAAGAAAGGAAGAACTGAGCTTACCTTCGTTTGATCTCTTCAACAACATGCTTGATGACTTTTTTACTGAGGGATTGCCCGCAAGAAGAAGTCTTGTTTGCGACACCTTTAAAGTCGATGTTCGCGAAGATGAGAAAAACTACATCGTAGAAGCGGAGCTTCCCGGGGTTAAAAAAGAAGAAATCAGCATCTCTCTTGATGAGAACAAACTGAACATCACAGTTACGCGTGACGAAAAAGTTGAGGATGAAAAGAAGAATTACCTCCACAGAGAGCGGCGCTTCTGCTCAATGCAGCGCAGCATTTACCTTACCGAGGCAGATAACGCCGGAATCCGGGCAAAACTTGAAAACGGCGAACTCACAGTAACGGTTCCTAAAAAGCAAAACGTTGACACTTCGATTAAAATTGATATTGATTAATTATTACGGCCTGCATCGTTAAAAACGATGCAGGCTGTTTTTCCTGTCTTCTAAGGGTTATTTTACTTATAGTTCTCCAGCAGTATCGCCAGTTTTTTTTCGGCAATCGCTGAAACCGACTTCAGAGACGACGTTATACCGACATCATTCTCAACTGCGTTCTGGAAAGCAGTGAGCAGCCCCAACGAGTTGATAAACTCAAAATCCACGTAAAGGCGCGCTCTGGCCATATCGATCATGTCGGCGTCCTCCTGGGCGTCGGCAATCTGGTTTTTCATGACAATGTCATAGAAAGAATAAACAATCGTGTCGTTGCTGACGGCATTCATCGCGTCCAGGACAACCGCCGACATATGCGCGTCATTGACCGAAAGCGGGATAGCAAACACCGATGAGCCGTATGTCGTTGATATGTACTCAGCGCTCTCATCATATTTCGGCATAGGTATTACACCGTAATTGAATCCGGGTGCATTCGCGCGAAGTGTTTTTCCGAGATAAAGAGCCGTGGCGTAGAAAAGAGAGTATCCGTTGGTGAATATCGTCGGGCCTTTATTGGACGTTGAACGGGCGGTATTGGTGTCATACCTTACGTTCTGGTCGTGAATCAGCTTTGTCACCGAGGTACATATATTGATGTTTTTCTCGGTATTTGCGACAATTTTAACAAATCCGTTATCTGATGGCTCTGTAAGCACAAGGCCTGCTGCGAACAGCTGACTGCGCATCGAATGGACGTCATACAAAGCGCCGTATACATCATCTTCTTTATTATCGTCGTTAAGGTTTTTTGCTGTTTGGCTGCAGATAGTCAGCATCATTTCAATTGTCCATCCGTTTTCGCCGACAATCTTATAAAGATCGATACCATTATCACTTGCTATCGATTTATTGAAGAAAATTATTTCAAGATTCTGTACAACCTCAAGCGCCGCGTCGCCCGCAATCGAGTAAAGTTTACCGTTGATTGTAGTATTTTTATTCCAGTTTTCATACCAATACGGGGCGTCGGTGTCAATCTCACTGAAATCGGTAAGATTCTGGTAAAGCCCCTGTATCTCAAGTGCCCACCAATAGTCGTGAACTACAAGGTCATATTCGCCTGTTCCGGCAAGTATCGCGGTACTGAACCATGCGGCGGTGTCTTCCGCTGACTCGGCTATTTTTATCCTTATGTTGTATAATTCCTCAAGCTTCATATTCCGCTCATATGCTGAATCATTGATTCGGTCGCCGGTTGCTTCCTTTGCCCAGATATAATCATAACGGCTTTTTCTGACCATTATTGTAAAGTCACGCGGGGTGCCGTCCGCATTTCCGAAGTTTTCCGGCGCCGGCCCCGTTGTTCCGGCTTCGGTCTCTTGCGCCGTATCATTGACTTCCAAAAATGATGTTCCGGCTGTAGTTTCATCAGGCGCTTCGTTTCCGGCACAGCCGGCAAAAACCGATACCAAAAGAAAAATGCACAAAAAAAGACTTGTTTTTCTAACCATGATTTACTCCTTAATAAAAATATTTAATTAAGATCCATCCGGCTATAAAATTGAAAATCCGTCCGTCACAAAGAATTGTATCATATTTCCAATCCCAAAGCAAGTATAACATAAAATAAGCATGTAAAACATTTGTGTGTATTGACACTTTTTATTCAGAGTGATAAAATAAATAAAACATCAAGGAGGGACATGCGTTCATGTCAAAAAAAGTAAACAAAAACATAGTCGACGAATTAGGTAAAAAAAACAAAACCTTTTGGGCCGACTTTAAAAAGTTCATTACTAAAGGTAACATCATCGACCTGGCAGTAGCGGTCGTTATCGGTGGCGCTTTTAATAAAATTGTTTCAAGCCTGGTAAAAGAAATAATAACTCCTATTACCGGACTTTTTATCGTAACAGGAGATATAGCGGGTTTAAAATGGGTTCTCAAGCCCGCTGTAGCCGCAGACGAGGCAGCGGGAATAGCTGAGGTACCTGAAGTTGCGGTTACATATGGGGTTTTCCTTCAAAGCATTATTGACTTTCTGGTAATAGCGTTCGTTGTATTTCTTATGGTCAGAATTATAATGAAACTAAAATCAAAGATTGAACATAAAGCTGTTGAAGCAGCTAAAGCAAAAGCCAAAGCCGATGAAGAGAAAAAGAAAGAAGAAGCAGCCAAAGCAGCCGCTGAAGCTGAGCGCCAGGCAAATATCCAGAAACAGTTTTATGCTGATGTTGCCGCCCAGGCCAGCATACTTGCAGAAATCAGAGACATAATGCTTAAGTCTGAAGGTAAAAAATAAAGAGCATTTATTCCGCTGGCGATTTCGGTCAGCGGATTTTTTATATAAAATATGTAGTGGCTTTTTATCTCGGCGATGGTAGAAATAGCAGCCATTGTATTTTCATACTATTGCTTGAATGAATAAAATAAATAATGTTTTTTATATAAACGGTTGACATTTTATAATAATTATGATAAACTAGTATCAATAAAGAACCGTCTTAAATAAGAAGGGCTTTAATATTGTTGCCGAATGGCACTTTATAGAAGCCCTTCTTTTTAATAAAGTTCTGAATTCTCCCTTAAGAACAATTTAATAAAAAAAGAACCGTCTTAAAACAAGAAGGGCTTTTGATATTGTGCCTGTTGTGGCATTGATATGGAAAGCCCTTCTTTTTTAAAAAGACAAAGGAGGAAAAGTGAATTTAATCAATGAAACAGTGCGCCATAAAACATTAGGTGAAGGTATTATAACCGACATTCAGGACAGGATTGTGAATATTCAATTTAACAACGGACAGAGAAAATTTATTTTTCCTGATTCATTCAAAGACCATCTCAGCCTGACAGATCATAGCAGCCAAAAATATCTTGATAACGTTATCGCGCAATATTCGAAGAATGAAGAATTAAAGCAAAGCAAAGAAAAACAAGAGCTTGAAAAACGAAGACTTCATGCAAGACTGCCTATCTGTGAAAATTCTCAGGCGGCTTTTGGCCTTATATTTAATGATAAACAGAAAGTGCTTGATGACTGGTTTGTTACTACAGGAAGCTATTTGTCCGGTGGCAGTAAGGGTCAGCCCCGGATACCATCGGAAATATATCCAAATACAGCATGTATATTAACTCAGCTGGACAAAAACGATCCTGAAGAAAACCGATACATCTGGGGCTTATTTATGGTGAGGGACAGCTTCGTAGGCTCCGAATGTTCTGACGGTATAATACATGCTCACGAAAAATTCCGTATTGTACAGTCAAAAGAAGACAGAAACCAGTTTTTATTCTGGAAATACTTTGAGCCCTCATTACAAGAGAAAAGATCGGGATGGGGTACAGGAGAATTCAAATATGTCTCAAACTGGAAAACAGCAAATCTGATTCTCGATATTTATAAGGTCAGACAGGGTCCCGAAAAACAACATTGCAAGGATTTTTTTGAATATTTCTGCCGTCTTAATAAATTCAACAGCGAGCTGTTATTAAATATGACACAAACAAAGTAAACAAAAGTTAAAAAATAAATTACGGAGGAAAATCATGTATACACTTGAAGCAACACCAAGAAATCAGGAAATGAAGGTAAAGCAATTAAGGAAAAATGGCTTTATGCCCGGGAGTGTGTATGGCAAAGATATTAATGGGTCTATGCTGTTGCAGATTAACCGGAGCGATGTTAATTCTCTGTTAAAACATAAAGCTAAGGGAAGCAGAATTACTCTCAGCATCAATGGCGAAAAAATTGACGCCATTTTACGTGAGGTCTGCTATGATCCCGCAAGCAGACAAGTTGAACATCTTGGTTTTCAAAAACTCTGCGAGAATGATCTGGTCACAACTACAGCTCAGATCGTTTTAAAAAGCAAAGAAAAAATACCTGTCAGCAATATTCATCAGGTTATTTTTGAAATACCGTATAAAGCAGCAGCATCAAAACTGATTGAAATAATCGAAATTGATCTTAATGGAATGACCGCAGGAGCTTGTGTAAAGGTAAAAGATCTTTCTATTTCAAAAGACACTGACATAGAAGTTCTGGTTGCACCCGAAAACCTGGTAGTTTCGATCACCGAAACCAAAGGGCGTTTAAATTCATATACCGCATAACCACTAACATAATAAAACTCCACACCTATACCTAAATAGGCGTGGAGCTGTTTTTTCATTGATTCTGCAGAACAATCAAACCATCCGGGAAGCGGCAGTCTTGTCATCGTCAGCTTTAACTCCGCACCTAAATAATTACGATACTTTTGAACCGTATACTACAATTTCTCTTGTATTAATAGTGTTGTATTTATCTGTTGAATCATTTCTGCCTATAACAACACCGATTCTGATATATTGACCTGTTATATTACCCATATCAAATAAACAAGTAACACTTGCTGTGTTATTGCTCCAGGGGTCCGCCGGGCTGGTACCGCAGCTCACAAGCTTAGTGCCATTAACCTGGTCCCAACAAGCCGCCGGAACCACAGTCCAGTTTTTCCCATCATCGCTTACATAAACTTCAGCTGCTCCCGGGAATCCCTGAAGACTGCCCGAGAAAAATCCCATAGCGTCAAATTTATGCATCGAGCCGAAATTGAGTGTAATAAGTCCTTCAAACTTTCCGTTATCCGATGTGTTACCGTTTATATCATATTTTTTGTCGTCAAACTCAAAACTAGCCATATAAGAAGATCCCCAGTGACCATTCACGAGATTCTCGACCGCTGTAGTATACCCTTTTGCTGAAGAATCCATCTTCTTTATGCCGATAACAGAAACACCGTATGAGATATCAGCAATATCAGCTTTTTGAGCATCGCTTAATCCACTGGCCGAATACTCGCCTGATGCAATCTTCCCCTTTGTTCCAAGAATACCACTAAATGTCCTGCCTTCCCCATATACTCCACCTCTTATAACCGATATAATATTTGAGGTCGGGAATGATGTGAGGTTTTTCATTTTGCTGTAATCAACAGCGGTATTGATCTTTATGGCTTTTACCCCTTCAGATGATGTAACATATTCCCCCGGGACTTCAGGGGTTTCAAATACAGCCTTTCTAGCAGCCTCCCGAAGTATTGTTGCACTTTGAGATTCTATATTGCTTGTAAAGCTTACTTCGACAGGATTGAATTTAAATATCTCGGCAAAAATCGTGAGTGCAACAAGATAGCTTCCTGCAGCCGATGGATGTGATCCATCGTCACTATAAAGCTCTATATCCCTGTTGTTTGTATATACATCAAAAAACGCAAGACCCGCATACGCAACTTCAATGCTAAGTTCGCTGCCGATAGCCTTATATGCGGCGGCAAGCTTCCAGGTCATGGATTCATTCGTCCATCCGTACTGTGTAAGTGTGCTGTTGCCGGTTTTGCGTCCCCATGTTTCATATAGAATGGGTGTCGCTCCGTTAGCCTTCACTTTTTCCAACAGAGAGCGTGCGCCGTCATAAAATCTTCCCGGATCAGCGGCAGGACAAACGCTCTGTTCCTGAATTATAACATAATCATATTTATTTTTTTTAAGCATTACATCGACAATTGCACCCGATTCATCGCTTGAATCGGCGTGTCCGTCAAGATACCATCCGCCCTTTGTAACCTTGGTTACCTCTATATCATATCCGGCGGATTTTGCTATGTCAGCAAAAATGACATCCGGCATATCGTTATAATATGTATAGCTGTTTCCGATAAAAAGAATATTGTATTTCATATTTTTATCCAGTACATCCGTTTCCTCAGCATTTGAATCGGGTTTATCAGTTGTTTCGACAGGCATCGATGTAATAGGGTCCTCGTAATTATTAGCTGCTGTGGTATTTCCATTTGATGCATTTGCAGAACCACCCCCACAGCCTGCCAGGCTGAGTATGATAGTCAGAAGAAATATAGAAATAATCTGTTTTTTCATCTTCATATGTCCTCTCATTTATAATTATAGCGACGATATATATATTTCTCCGTTTTCACAATATTTCACGCGTTCACCCTCGCTATCGAGCTTCTGTATACGTTTGAAATATTCGTCTTTTGACGCAAATTGAACGCACTTTTTCTCAATAACACGATTCGCGTGTTTTGCATTATCCGTCAACAGCATATTAAGTAAAATCAATTGTACTTTAGCGCTGTCCACACAGGCAACCTGCGGATTTTTTATATAATAATCACTTCCGTGCGCATTTCCTGTCGCACCCGGCATATAAGGATGTATAACAGGCATAATGGCGGATAAATCTCCCATATCGGTGCTGCCTGTACTAAATCCACCTTCAACAACAACTCCATCCTTACCCATTACATATTCCATGGCTTCTTTGGTAAGTTCAATAAGTGTATCGTCATTGTTAAGCGGATGATATCCCGGTTTATCATTTATATTGATTTTTGCACCCATGCTGACGGCGGCGCCTATCAGGGCGCGATTAACTTTTTTGTTTTCACGTTCAATAACCTCAAGTGTTTTCCCCCTTACATAACTTTCAATCGTAACATCGGAGGGAATAGCATTAACAGCTGCTCCGCCACTTGTAATAATAGGGTGTACTCTTACTAAGTCTGCTTCTTTAAATGTTTCACGAAGTGAGTTTATGGCGGAAAGTCCCAAAGTAGCTGCGTAAAGTGCATTGATACCCTTCGAAGGGCTTCCGCCTGCATGTGCCGCGACACCTATATAACGAACGGCTTTTCTTAAATTCCCCACTGCTCCCTTTTTTATTGATGCTTTTTCTCCGGCGGTTGTATGAATCATAAAGGCAATGTCCACACCGTCAAAATACCCTCTGTGTAAATATTCAGCTTTACCGCCATAATAGCTGATAATACCTTGTTTACGTAAATCCTGACGAAAAGAAATTTCTATTCCCTCTTCCGCCGGCACGGCGCAAAGCCGCACAGATCCGCAAAACCCGTCAATTGCGCCTTCCTCCCTTAGAGCGGCCGCAATTCCAACAAGCGCCGCACACTGCGCATTATGTCCACAGCAATGAACAGCATGAGTCTTAGTATCTGCTTCGGGGTGCTCATTGCAAATCAAAGCATCCATTTCGCCTAAAATTAAAACTTTCGGACCCGGCACCCCTGTGTCAATATCAGTATAAAAGCCGGGTATATCCCCCGCCATTGTCAGTTTGTAACCAAGTTTTTCAAAAATGTCAGCTAAATATTTCGAAGTTTTCCACTCCCGGAATCCGGTTTCAGGGTTATTCCATATATATCGCTCAGCGTCTAAAATTAGTTTGCTGTTTTTTTCAACAGCATTGGTTATCTTCTCATACATATCAAATAACTGTCCTTTCAATTTTCATGCAATGTGTATTTAGTTCAGCGTGTTTTCTGGATATTCCGAACTAACTCCTCGGTGCGCCTGAAGTCTTATATGCTTCATTTCACTTCTCCAATATTTCAACCAGACATACCAAAAGATGTCATGTTTTTTTCATAATGTTCCACCGGCTGATATGTTCTGTCGCTGTTTACATAATACACCAATATGATCTTTATGTCAACCCTCATGTCACTTTTTTAATATAACACCGCACATTTCCTGTCTTACGGATCGGCTTTCAGATTATTCATCAGGTAAAATCCTGTGACAGGGATACTTGTAGCACATGACGAAAGATGTAAGCCAGGCGCGCGGGCGTAAGCGGTGAGTTATGCGCTGCCTTAAGTGTCCCGACGAAATATAGTAGTTTTCCGGCTTGTTGTTGATGATTATGGGTATAATAAAAAAAAACAAACTAAGCTGGTGATTTTATGATTTCAGTATGGTCAGCTAATTCAATTCTTCCGGAGTTTGAAGAGCTTAAAAAAGATATAAAAACAGATATTCTGGTTATCGGGGGCGGTATGGCTGGAATTCTGTGCGCTTATATGCTTGATCAGGCGGGACTTGATTATGTACTTGTTGAAGCGAAAACAATCTGCAGCGGTATAACAAAAAACACAACGGCTAAAATTACGTCTCAGCACGGGTTGATCTATGATAAGCTGATCCGGAAGTTCGGCACAGAGAAAGCAGAGATGTATCTTAAAGCCAATGAAGCGGCGCTTGAAAAATACCGCAGCATTTCTCAAAACATAAACTGCGGCTTTGAAGTGAAGGATGCGTTTGTATATTCTCTCGATGACGTTAAAAAAATTGAAAATGAACTGTCGGCACTTCAGCAGATAGGATTCAATGCTGCCTTTGAAAAAGATCTGCCTTTGCCGTTTTCTGTAGCCGGAGCTGTAAAATTCAAAGATCAGGCGCAGTTCAATCCCTTACAGTTTATTTCAGCTATTTGTGCAAAGCTAAAAATATATGAGCATACAAAAGTCCGTGAGATGGTCGGAAACACCGCGATAACAGAAAAGGGTAAAATAACAGCGCAAAAAATCATAGTTGCTACACATTTCCCTTTCATCAACAAACACGGAAGTTATTTTCTGAAAATGTACCAGCACCGGTCCTATGTTATTGCTTTTGAAAACGCACCCGATGTGAACGGTATGTATGTAGATGAAGCCGAAAAGGGTATGTCCTTCCGGAATTACGAAAATCTGCTGCTTGTCGGCGGGGGCGATCACCGGACCGGTAAGACGGGCGGAAACTGGCGCGAGCTATCTGACTTTGCCGCTCGGTCTTATCCGGCAGCGCGCGAAAAATACCGCTGGGCAACGCAGGACTGCATGAGCCTTGATGGCGTTCCGTATATCGGACATTACTCGAAGCAGACTCCAACGCTTTATGTGGCAACCGGATTCAACAAATGGGGCATGACCACGTCGATGGTTTCGGCAATGATTCTGACCGATCTGGTTCAGGAAAAAGAAAACCCTTATTCAGCAGTTTTTTCTCCGTCAAGAACGATTATAAGACCTCAACTCGCCGTCAACGCTTTTGAAGCCGTTACCAACCTGCTGACAATTTCCGAAAAACGCTGTCCGCATCTCGGCTGCGCCCTGAAATGGAATGAACATGAGCGTTCCTGGGATTGTCCCTGCCACGGCTCGCGTTTCACTGAAAAGGGTAATCTGATTGATAATCCCGCCACCGGCGACCTGAAGGACAAGAAGTGAATTAAAACACTCTTTAAGGCAACACCGCACATTCTCGCGACAAGAAATGTGCGGTGTTTTTTGATATACTTTGTTACGGTTTTTACCTCGACCATAGTTTTAAATCAATGTTGACCTCATCAGCATTATACTTTTTCCACTTCATTCCGTTAACCCAGGACTTCATGCTTTCATAATCCGGGTCATCCGGATCAGCCAGTACACGCAGCATTTCCGCATAACCGCTTTGTCCCCCCACATCCTCGGGAGGAGCATCTCCCTCACCCGACGTGCAGACCGCGACGTTATTTTCAAAATCATCTATTATCCGAACCAGACTGATTTTATGAATCCAGTTGTCACCAAAATCGTAGTTGTATATAATATGGTTATAGGCCGGGAAAATCTCGGATAGAAGCACCATCCCATCTGGCCGGGTGGTCTCTCCCTCATGTTTATCAACTTCAGATGCCCCGATTAATCTGTATTTTAACCGTCCATCTGGATACTGCTCAATCAGGAAGTCATGAAGGTGACAATTCCGCCAGGAAAACAAGCCCTGCAGAACTTTATGCAGTTGCCGGAAAGTGTAACACAGCGGCACTATAATTCTGCGGCGGCATATACTTTCCAGTTCAAGTTCGACTTCAAGCTCAGCTGCATGGCTTTGATAAGGTGAAACGCCATATCTGGTGAATAAATCTGATGCTAATTTCTGATACGCAATAAAATAACCTTTAACCGGTATACTCCCGCCGGCAACAAAGTCGTCATTAAGCTCACGCAAAATTTGTCGTTGAATCAGTCCATCCGTGTATTCGTCAGAAAAGTACAATGTTTTCTCACAAAGCTTATTCAGTCTTGCCACAACAATACGGTTGGCGGTTTTAGTGAACGTTACCTCACCGCAGTCGGCAATATAGCGTTCTATCAGCTCCGGCGAAATGCACTCGGCCTCAAAGCACGCCCTGATACCGTCGGTCATCAGTTTGTTAAGCTTCTTTATGTCGCCGGCTTTTATCCCTAATAATACAAATCCGCAACGCGATGAGTCGTTTGCTGCGACAATCGCCTTTCGCCGGCCGATATTAATCAAATTCGCGCTCCAGGAAAGCACCGGGTCTGCAGCCAGATCAACTGGTGCGGGTTTTATATTAATGTAATCAAGGAGATTTTTAGTACAGCCTATTTGCATTACCTAACCTCGTATCTCATTTTGTCAATCAATTCTTTATAATACAACAACACTTTATAACTGTCAACTCCCGTAACATCGGCAATAATTACCGAGCATTTTAATATATCTCATCATCAACCAGCCAGGGTATTGACATTGATGTAAATCTATGCTAATATAACACAGACTCCGAATGTGTAATATCAGTGGGGGACCCAATAACTGGGGTGAATCCTGATTTTCAGGAAGGGCTGCTTGGAGGCCCTAACCCGTCAGCTAACCTCATAGGAGCTTGCCAAGCGTATGACGAAACCATAATTGGTTTGCCGATGCGCTTTTTTTGTTTTCAGTTAACGAAAAGGAGGGCAGTATTTATTTTAGAAGACTGAAAGAAGTGCTGAAGTCACCGTCATAATGTAGAAAATTATGATACGGAGGAAACACACTTGAATTTTCTTTTTAAGATTTCCATTATCTTACTGGTGGGTGCGCTCGGCGGTAAAGCTGCGCGACTATTAAAGCTGCCCAATGTTTCTGGATACCTGGTTGCAGGGCTTTTTCTTGGACCTTCTTTTTTCAAATTTGTCAGCGGGGCAGACCTCAGTTCACTGAATATTGTCAGCGAACTGGCCCTGGCTATAATCGCATTCAGCATAGGAAACGAATTCATACTAAAAGATATGGTTAAACTCGGCAAATCAATAGTACTGATCACCTTAGCTGAGGTGATCGGTGCTGTTGCGATTGTGTTTAGTGTAATGTATTTTATATTTGATCAGCCGTTCGCCTTCAGTATAGTAATCGCTTCAATGTCAGCGGCCACTGCCCCCGCTGCCACGCTGCTTGTTATGAAGCAGTATAATTCCAGCGGACCGCTCACAAAGACAATTCTGCCCGTGGTGGCGCTTGACGATGTCTACGGTATTATCGCTTTCGGAATTGCAATATCACTTGCCAGATTATCAGCCGGCGGAAACGGTTTTTCGGTATTTGATATGATAATCAAGCCTCTTGCGGAAATTCTCGGTTCTCTTTTACTCGGATTCATCCTCGGATGTTTACTGACACTTATTTCAAAGAAAACCGAGGGACGCGATGAGCAGCAAATAATATCTCTGGCAGCTGTAGGAGCAGCTACCGGTTTATCTGTTTTCCTGGGGCTGTCACCGCTGCTCACTTGCATAATGATGGGGGCAACGTTGGCCAACCTCTGGCGGCGTTCCGATCGGGTCTTTAGCTCTGTAAACGATTTTGCCGCGCCGGTTTACCTGCTTTTCTTCACACTGGCGGGCGCCAGCCTTGAACTCAGTATTTTTGCCAAGGTAGGCTTAATAGGGGTTGGATATATTTTAGCCAGAGGCCTGGGAAAGATGCTGGGTGCATGGGTAGGCGCAAAATCAGTAAGGGCATGTAAAACAGTATCTAAATATTTAGGGCTTGCTCTGCTGCCGCAGGGCGGAATATCAATAGGCCTTTTAGTACTTGTGCGGCAACAGCTTCCCGAATACGCTGTTCAGATCAGCACGATTATTATGTTCAGTGTGCTGGTGTATGAAATTTCCGGCCCGATTTTTGCAAAAATTGCGATTCAAAAGGCTGGAGAAATCAACGGTGCTATACCTGATGCAGTAAATGAAACTATCAGCCCGGGTGTCGAAACCGAGTATAATTGAAAAGGAGTGAAGCCACTGTATGCCATACGCTTTATTTGTTATTCTCAACGAAGTTGATTATCTGGACGATATCCTGGCGGGATTTGCCAAAACCGGGGTAAGCGGTGCCACCATACTTGAAAGTCAGGGTATGGCCAGTGCAATTCTTTCAGGTAACAACCATAGCATTCCGCTCTTCGGCAGCCTTAAGACTCTGCTTGGTGAAGCCCGCCCGTACAGTAAAACAATTTTCTCTGTGCTTGAAAATGAAGAAACTGCTGATTTTGTAGCCGAAATGATACGCAACGTCATACGATGTGCGCCCTCTCCGGGAGCAGCATTTATCTTCTCTGTACCTATCGGTAAAATCTATCCTGTCAGATAAAAAGAGATTGCCACTTAACATAAATACATGCCTGCACTATTTAAAAATTGGTGCAGGCTTGATTATTTATAATAATTATTCCCTGTAACCGTAATTTCAATCAACCGAATCTTTTTCTGAATTCGCACTTGATACATAGTTCTTCAATAACTTTCTTGTTTATAAAACCATTAATAATATTGTTTGCTCTCTGGCTCTCTATAATTTCAGAAAAAGACGCCCTATTTATGTTTCCTAAATTTATAACCCCCTCGCCGTCCAGACAGCAAGGGACCACAGTCCCATCGACCAGTATCGCAGCCTGGTTGCGAAGTCCGTAACAAGAACCTCGACCATTATGTTCATTATCATTCAAGTCCGGCCATTTGAATTGATGAGCCTGGTTCAAATATACTCTGTCAGCAATTTTTATACCTCTGTCAAGTCCCACCCCTTCTTCGATTTTGTAAGGCAGATTGAACATATTTTCTATGCTCTCAAATATCTTGTTGTTTTTCCTGGCTTCCGGATGAGTCGTATTATCAAGGTTCCACAACCTTAGGGTTAGTAATATTTCGGTCTTTTCCATAGCTTCTTTTGTGAATGACAAAATATTATTGATATATGCTTTTTTATTATTAAATTCTTTGTTACCGCTGATGCTATGTAAGGAAAAATTGATTTGCCGTATCGCCGGTTTTGTCAGCAGCATATTCCCAACCTTATCAATAAGCGTACCGGTTGTTGTAAGATTGACCTTAAATCCTTTTTCATAACTTATATCTAAAAGCTTATCAATGTCTGGGTGAAGAAGAGGTTCTCCTTTTACATGTAAATAAATATAGTTGGTATGTGGTTTTATTTGCTCTAAAATATTCCCGAATGTTTCTATATTCATAAATTCCTGATTGCGTTTTGTACGTGGGCAGAAATCACATTTCAGGTTGCATATGTTTGTTATCTCTACATAAATTTTTTTAAACGGTCTCATTAAATATCTCCGCGCAATGTTATTATGGCTTAATTGATAATCAGATAATGCATCCCTCTGCTCGTGTTGACATGATTCAACATGTATGTTATACTCTGATTATAATAGTAAATGGGGTGTAAGCCAATGTTTGTTTTATGTATTATTATTTTTTTCAGCCGAATCCTTGATGTGTCGCTTGGAACAGTCAGAACAATAATGACCGTCCGAGGCAACCGTAAGGTGGCAGCAATGATAGGGTTTGTTGAGGTTATGCTGTGGTTCCTGGTAGTGCGTGAAGCGCTGAACACCGATGAAACATCAATATTTATTGCTATATCCTTCGCCGGGGGGTACGCTGCCGGCACATTTATAGGCGGCCTTGTAGTTAAACTTTTGGTGCCGTCTAATTATCTTGTACAAGTCATCACTTCAAATAGAGACAGCGCGCTGCTTCAAGCAATAAGCGACGCCGGATTTTCAATGACAGTGGCTGATGTCTTTGGAAGAGATCATTTGTCAGAAAAATACTTACTTTTTATTTATGTTGATGGTAAATACCTGACAAAGTTGAAGGAAACTGTAGTTAAATACGACAGTTCAGCCTTTATATCTATTAGCGAGGGTAAAGCCTCACTCAACGGACAGATAGTTCCTTTTGATAATAAAAAATAAACAATAATATCAACTATCATCTGGTTTAATATTTATAATAAACGCCGCCACCGGGCGGCGTTTCAGTTTGCAGCCATACAGTCGGGAAATACTTCGTCGCTCCGAAAAAGCTTTCAAACAAATTAACCAATAATATCGTTGCAACAATAACTATATTGTTAGTATACCATTAAATCTGCTTTTCTGCAATAGAAGTCCTCGTCGTTTTTGTGACTGTGTTGTTTTTTACTATGGTATGGTTGTTGTTTACATTTTTTCTTCTTTATTCTTTTTGTGACATTATATAATAATTATAATCGAATTTCAACAATATTTGTTATATTTTGGCATTGGTTTTTTCTGGCTTTTGTTGTATAATACACTAGTAAACTAAACCTGGTGCATTGTCATCAAGGATTAGTTTTACTTTATTATTTTTAGGAAGAGAGCAAACAAATGAAATCAACAGGAATGGTTCGCCCGATCGACGAGTTGGGAAGAGTCGTACTGCCCAAGGAGATTCGTACAGCTTTCGATATCAACTCGAAAGATTCAGTAGAGATATTTACTGACGATAACAGGATAATTCTTCAGAAATATCTGCCTGCGTGCATTTTCTGCGGCAACGCTGATCATATCGTATACTTTAACGGTAAACGGATATGCACTGAATGTCTTGATAAGCTAAAAGTAATGCAGTAACCTTCAATTGAATAATAACCTCCTTTAAACCTCACTTAAAACTTCAATTGCAAAAATTGTTTCATGTAACAGTGAACGTGGGCAGGACAGTCCACATTTGACTATCCCCGGACATATTGTATTGTCATGCCCTGAAAGGAGGTGCGGAAATTGCCAATTAGTATGCTCGAATCTTTATTTAACGGGTCCATAACCCCGAACGAGAAATACTACACAGAGAGTTCTGCATACAGAGAAGCTCAGCAAATATACGAGAGGAACCGAAGCAAACTGGCCAAACAGCTTGAAGCCGAACTCAAAGACGCATTTGACAAGCTTTGTGAGACTCAGGATGAATTAACCTACTATGAAAAACTTCAATCATTCATTGATGGCTTCCGACTCGGTATGCAGCTTACCATTGCGGGGCTCGGAAAGCATAACAGTTTAAATTAAGTCGCCGACGTATATTAAACAAAATTCCATCAAGGTAATGAATGCCTTGATGGATTTTTTATCTTCTCCCATCGTCTGCCCGAACTTGAACCTCATTCTTGTTGTTGGCTGATTTTGGCAGCTTATTTATTTGATTTTTCTTGTTTAAATTAACTTGTTTTGATATAATATCTTAAGGTTAATTTAAGTTACTGAATTTATAATATTGGCTGAAAAAGAGGTGAGGCTTCTGAATGAGGTTGCTGATTGCTGAGGATGAGATTGATTTATCAAACGCACTCATTGCGGTACTAAAACATAATAACTATTCGGTTGATTCGGTCGAAAACGGTACTGATGCACTTGACTGGGGGCTATATGGCAAATATGACGGTATTATTCTCGATATTATGATGCCCGGGCTGAACGGCATCGAAGTCCTTAAGCGTCTTAGAGCCGGTGGTATAAACACACCGGTACTGATGCTTACCGCTAAGTCTGAGATTGAAGACAGAATCACAGGACTTGACGCCGGTGCGGACGATTATTTACCAAAACCTTTTTCGATGGGCGAGCTGCTGGCACGTATCCGCGCAATGACCCGGCGAAGCAGCTCATTCACACCAAGCCTTCTTAAATATGCCGACCTTGTGCTCGACCGTTCATTATATGAGCTGGTCTCAAATAACAGCCGGGTACGGCTTGGCGGTAAAGAGTTCCAGATGATGGAAATGCTGATGAGCAATCCGGCGCGGCTTATATCAACTGAACAGTTCATGGAGCGTATATGGGGCTGCGACACCGCTGCGGAAATTAACGTCGTATGGGTGTATATTTCATATCTGCGAAAAAAGTTGAGCATAATCGGATCAGCTACAGAAATCCGCGCTGTGCGTGGAGTAGGATATACGCTTGAAAACAGTAAGGAGATGTCAATATGATACGCAAGCTGAGACAGAGGTTTATAATAACGGCAACCTTGTCGCTGCTGGCTGTGATGACGGTACTGATCTGTACGCTGAACCTTATCAACTATATTCAGACCGAAAATAAAATCAATGCCATGCTGTCGTTGCTTGCGTCAAGCGGAGGTGAATTGCCCGAATTCAAAGACCCGCAGTGGTACCCTGATGGCGTAAAAGACTACACCCAAAAGTCAGGCGAGGGTACTGAAACTTTATCACAGGTTACGCAAAGCGACAAAAAAACGTTGCCGGGTGACAGTCAGTTTGACTCGGGACAAATCCCGCAGGGAGGAAAGCAGCAGACAGACGGCATTAAGATTACACCCGAAACAAAATATCAGACCAGGTTTTTTATCGTTGATATTTCTGCGGCCGGCGATGTTGAGTCGGTGGATTTAAGACAAATCGCTGCTGTTACCAAAGATGATGCTTCGTCATACGCCATTGAAGCTCTTTCCCGCAAAGGCGACAGCGGATGGGTTGGAATATACAAATATCTGATAACAGGTGACGCATCAGGTCAGCGTATAATTTTCCTTGACTGCAGTTTTGAAATAGAGGGGCGCACCAAGCTTTTGTTTACGTCACTTGTTGTTGCGCTTTCAAGCCTTGTTGCAGTATTTCTTCTGATAACTGTTATTTCGGGAAGGGCTATCAAGCCCATTTCTGAAAACTATAAAAAGCAGAAGCAATTCATCACCGATGCAAGCCATGAAATAAAAACTCCGCTTGCCATTATTTCAGCAAACGCCGAAGTCATGGAGATGACATCCGGCAGCAATGAGTGGCTGACAAGCATAAAGAACCAGACAGAAAGGCTGAATAAACTGGTAAGCCAACTTATTATGCTCGCAAAAATGGAGGAAGAGCAGCCGTCGTTACAGATGGCTTCGTTTAACATAAGCGATGCCGTCTATGATACTGCGGCACCATTTGAAACATTGGCGAAATATGCAGGCAAGGAATTCGCTCTATCAGTTGAGCCAGGCCTGACATACAAAGGCGATGAGGGCGAAATCAGGCAGCTGACCTCAATTCTCTGCGACAACGCCGTCAAGTATTCGGATGAGAAAGGCAGAATACATGTCACGCTCGGGCAAAAAGGCAGGAATATTGTACTTGAGGTTTTTAATACCTGCCAGCATATCGACAGTGAAACAATGAAGCATCTGTTTGACAGGTTTTACCGGGCTGACACGTCACGTTCCAGAAAAACCGGAGGCGACGGCATCGGCCTATCAATTGTAAAGGCCATTACAGAAGCCCACAAGGGTAAAATCACTGTACGGACTGATGACGGGAACTCTATTCTGTTTACCGCTGTCTTCAAAACTTAAAATATTTTAAATATTTAAGTTCCTTTTAAGTTGAACTGATAAAATAGCAGCAGGATAAAAGAAATCCTGATGCTATTTTTGTTTTAGTTACAAGTATCTTTATCTGCATGGCTGTCGGTCTCGCGACCGGTATGGGTTATATCGGTGTTGCTGCACTGTTCACTGTAATAATTATCGGAATAAACATACTTTACTCCCTGATTAACCTGGGCAATTGCAGAACAGCGGGAAAAATACTTAAGATTACAATACCCGAAGGGCTTGACTACAGCGGAATTTTCGACGACCTGTTCCTTGAATACACTGTAACACACGAGCTGGAAAAGGTGAAAACCAGCAGCATGGGCAGTCTGTTCCAGCTTACCTACCGCATTATCCTCAAGGATGAGAAACGCGAGAAGGAGCTGATTGACAGCATCCGCTGCCGCAACGGCAATCTGGACATTTCATGCGGACTTATCAGTACCGACCACGATGAGCTCTGATATCAAAATTCTGTAAAGGATTATACCAATCATGAAAAAACAACTCAAAAAATGGGTGTCGGTAATTGTTGCTGCGATGATGACCGTAACCCTTGTGTCGTGCGGGAATAAAAAAGGTAATGATAATATTAATTTAAATACCGGCAGTAGCAATAAAGGCGGTACCGCAGAGTCGGCTAATATCCCCGAGATCACCTACGCGACCGAAGCGGTAAAGGGTGACACATCAGCCGCGGCCCAAACCGAGGCGGACGCAGACGCAATAATAACTCTGTCCGGCAGCGACATCCTTGTAACGGGTAGCGGCGCAGCCGTCTCAGGATCAACCGTGACGATCACTTCTCAGGGTACGTATATTATAAGCGGCAAACTTACCGACGGACAGCTGATTGTAAATACAAAGGACACTGAGAAGGTCAGTCTGATACTAAACGGTGCGGATATACACTGCTCGTACAGTTGCCCGGTTTATGTCATCAGCGCCCCAAAAAAGGTGGTACTATACTCAATCTTAGGCTCGGTGAATATTATATCGGACGGAACATCATATAACGTCAATACGGCAGACAGCGACGCTCCGTCGGCCGCTGTGTTCAGTATGGATGACCTGAAGCTTGACGGCGAGGGGACCACCTATGTAACCGGTAACTATAACAAGGGTATAATGACAAAAGATGATCTGGAGATTGCCGGGGGCTCGTGGTACGTCAAGTCTGTGGACGACGGCATACGCGGAAAGGACTCAATTGAGATGACCGGCGGGTATGTCTCGACAGACGCGGGAGCTGATGGTCTTGTTGCCAGCAACGACACAGATTCAGCTAAGGGATATATAACTGTTTCCGGCGGCGAGCTTTATATCGAGGCTGAGCAGGATGGTATACAGGCTGAGACCACACTTGAAATAAGCGGTGGCAAGCTTGTTATTTATACCGGCGGCGGCAGCGAAAACAGCTCTTCAAAAACAAACACCGTGAACGGCGAACAGCCGGGCGGGCAGCCGGGCGGGCAGCCCGGCTGGGGTCAGTGGGGCGGCGGAAATCTGCCTGGCGGAGGGGGTGGAAAGCCGGGTAGTACGACGGCGTCTTCCTCGGATACTACAAGCGCAAAGGCGCTGAAGGCAACTGTCTCTCTTTCTGTCAGCGGCGGTACGTTTTCTATAGACTCCTCCGACGACGCACTTCACACGAACGGAACGCTTGAAATCAGCGGCGGCAGCTTTTACATTTCGTCCGGAGACGACGGAATGCACGCCGACGACACACTGACAATCTCGGGCGGTGATATCAGAATTGTCAAGAGCTATGAGGGAATTGAAGCGCTTACAATCAATCTTTCCGGCGGAAATATAGATGTAGTTGCGTCAGACGACGGCGTTAACGCTGCGGGCGGGAATGATTCCTCATCGATGGGCGGGCGCCCCGGTCAGAACGGATTTTTTGGCGGCGGGTCGGCTGGTTCGGGCAAAATCAATATTACAGGTGGTAATATCCTGGTCAACGCCTCTGGCGACGGAATCGATGCCAACGGTTCAATAGCGATGAGCGAAGGAACGGTTGTGGTTTACGGGCCTACTGGCAATGGCAACGGTTCGCTCGACTTCGACGGAGGTTTTACAATGAGCGGTGGAACACTTCTTGCGGCCGGCAGCAGCGGAATGCTCCAGAAGCCCACCGGCAGTGGTGGAATCAAAGTTCTGCAGGCTGTAACAAGTATCAACGCTGATACGCTTGTTTGCATCAGAGACGCGTCCGGCAATGCTGTTGCCTGCTTTAAAACGCAGAAAAAAACAGCCGCAATAGTTTTCTGCTCACCTGTATTAAAATCAGGAACTTATGATATTTATACCGGCGGTTCTTACAGTTCGGATAACGCTGCCGGGCTGCTTACAGGGGGAGAATATATTGCCGGTTCATTACTTTCATCGGTTAAAATCAGTTAATATCGCTATTAAACCTTATCCATCGTGTTGCTTTAATTTTATCAACTAACTTTATAACCAGTTCATTTTTTATGGACAACTCATAAAAGCTCCGCACCGATTTTACATGTCGGTGCGGAGTTTTCAATTGCACTTATTTCTATTTATAAACAAGAACATTACAACAATAATCAGCACTGCTACTGCAATTACTGATACCAAAATAATGATTTGATTGTTGCCATCTTTCGTGCTGGAAATCTGAGAAGGGTTATTTGTCAATAAATTACCTTCATTAATAACGTTTGCAACCAGGAATATGCTTAAGTGTTCGGTGTAGCCAAGCAACCAGATGACGCATGGGAAACAAAAAAGCCTGCAGTACAGAGGATTCTAAAGACCCCTAAGGGGCAAATCCTTTGTATTGCAGGCTTTATAGTTATAAAACGCAGAAGTAACAAAGACTTCCCAAAAAGCCCTATATTCAGTCTGAGGCTTCATTTGAGGAAGGCTTTTGTTATTAGTCGTTATAGTTTGTTATATTCTCAGGCTTAACGATGAAAGAGTAGTAATCATACATGTATGAATTACTTGATAAATATCCATCCTTATAGGATATTTCCAGCTTATTATAATTTGAGCCGATTTCCCATACTGAATAGCCCTGTTTCTTGCTTCCTGCAGAAACACCGCCGCTCAGGGTGTCATAATTATCTACTTTCGATGCAAGCATTGTAAAATTTGCTTTGACACCGTTGATAGATGCTTCAAAATTGGTTACTGCTAATTGTACTAAATTGCTTGATATGTTTTCAGCTTCAAAAAACAGCACTAAATACTTTTTGCCTTCAGCAGGAGTCCAAAAACCGACTTTATCATAAACCTTTGCATCAAGCAATGTGATCTTCAATTGAGTTTTCTGTACGGTTTCACCTACTGTAGCAACTGTCGGGGTTGTGGAATCTTTTGATTCCCCTGTTTCTTTTGTGGTGTCAGTGGTTGTCGCTTTGTCTTTATCGCTTGAGTCACATGAAACAAGAGACAAAATACAAAATACTGTTAAAAGAATAACTAATGCCTTTTTCAATTTTAAAATCCTTTCATGTCAAAATGATAAAATAATAATAACATAAAATTGATTTTAAAGCAATACAATTAGCTGTAAAATTCAAAAATATACCCCAAAAATGTATATTTATATTTATAATTATTGCATTTTATGGTATGGTTGTTAAAGTATATCTTTATTACGAACATGGGAAGAAAAAGCAATATTTAGCTTTATAATAGTTATTCCTCGGAAGGCAAATTGCAATAACAAGTTGCAATAGAATTACAGAATAGTAACGATTCGTGGTATGCTCCGCCCTGCGGGGTGACGGAGCGAAGCGGAGGAAGCCCGCAGGGCGGGCGCGCCGCCGTCAGGCGGAGTAAATACGGTCGAGTTCAGCTTCAAACATTTCTTCCGGCGTTTGGTAACCTAAAATCTTGCGAGGCAGTCCGTTGCTCCAATTCGCAATAAATAAAACGTCATCGTCCGAGTAGTCGTCGATTTTGTGCCCCTTGGGTATGAACCGCCGCAAGAGACCGTTGTGACGTTCGTTGGTGCCTATCACGGTTTTCAATGCTTTGGGCTGTTTATTGTAAGATGAATTTTCATAATACCATTTTCATTATATGTTTGCCGTTCAATATTAAACATAGTATCAGGATATATTATTTCAACCGACTTATCAATTTCTATAGCAAAAGTACCAGTAGTACTAAGTATAAGATCAGCGACCAATACACCATCTTTACAATATGCTATCCTATAACAATAGTCTGCTATTATCTCTTGAAATTCTCCTGTTATACCATATTTTTCTTTAATATCATTGCCATATCCATATGTCTCGTAATCAACATAGGCTGTATCCCATTCAAATTCGACTACTTCTGAAAATTTTACTTCATCATTATCCAAACAGTAATCATATATTTGTTCAGTTAAACTTTTTTTATTATTGCATCCTGTAAAAAAAATTACAAAACAACATATAAAAATAATGACACAAACGACTAATGAAGAAAATCTGACTTTCAACGAATAATACCTTCCTTATCTTAAATATGTTATTAATCCATATGTGGCTAACCAATGACAAATTGTTTACAAATCAGTTTCAGGATCATCACGATGAATTGTAAATGTATGACCACTAATTGTAACCGTGTTGTTAACGCTCTCTGCGTTAATCCAGTATTCGCTATAATATGATGATGAGCGATCACTAAACCGGTGAAGGATAACAAGCTCGTATCCGTCATACCTTAAATCGGGGAGATCAGGTCCCTCAATAACCGACGACTCAATATTGGAAATATCAGATATGTCCGGAGTTAGAGCTTCTGTGGGTATTTCATTCACATCATTATTAATTGGTTTAGCGCAAGAAACAATAGGCACTACAAGAAAAGCTACGCAAATTGCAATAGCAAGTTGCAATAGTATTACAGAAAGTAACGATTCGTGG
>JAEAME010000110.1_pt1 | contig 114294 bp, 103 predicted proteins | sample 8958731 | NCBI WGS metagenome assembly JAEAME01 (sample SAMN16933194, study PRJNA681113) | bioreactor sludge metagenome | isolation source: anerobic bioreactor sludge (Control) | place: India:Bengaluru | collected 2018-10-24
CGTCGGGGCGGGTGGTCCGGGCGCGATTGGTGGGGGAGGGGGGGGAGGCGAGCGAGGTCGTCACCCACACCTATTTCGTCGGCGAGGGCTTCGCCGCCGTCGCCGCGCTCCCCGCGTTCTCACTGGCGATGGACAAGGCCGATCTCTTCGACCGGAGATTCGGCATCTACCATGGCCGCAACGCGCCCAAGACCGGACGCGCCTGGGAGCGGCCGGTCTCGGTCGAGTTCTTCGAGGCGGACGGGCGCCGCGCCCTAAACGCGGACGGCGGCGTCCGTATCCACGGCGGCTCGTCCCGCGACCACAAGCAGAAGTCGCTGCGCCTCTACGCCCGGCCGGATTACGGCCCGTCCGACGCCTTCCGGTACCCATTCTTCCCCGGCCTGAAGAAAGCGGGGAGCGGCGAGCCGCTCTCCGAGTTCAAGACCCTGGTCCTGCGCAACTCCGGGAACGACCGCGAGACCCTGTTCCGGGACGTCCTGATGCAGGGTCTGGTCGAGCACAGCCTCGACCTGGAAACGCAGGCTTCCCGTCCCGTCCGCGTCTATCTCAACGGGATGTACTGGGGGCTCTACAACCTGCGCGAACGCCACGACGAAAACTACCTCGCATCGTATTACGATGCCGCACCCGACCGGGTGGCCATCCTGGAGAATGACGCCGAGATCAAGCACGGGACAATCCGGGACCGGGAGGAGTATCTCGCCCTGCGCGACTACGCCAAGACCCACGACCTCTCCGACCCGGCGAGCTACCGCCACCTCGCCGGGATGATGGACCCGGAGAGCTTCATCGAGTATTACGCGGCCAACATCTACTTCCACAACACCGACTGGCCCCACAACAACATCACCTTCTGGCGGATCCGTCCGGCGGGTGACGGGAGCGACCCTTGCCCCGGCCGGGACGGGCGCTGGCGCTGGATGCTCAACTCCACCGATTACGGCTTCGGGCTCCGGTCGCCCTCGATCAGGAGTTCCAACAACAACGCGATCAAGAGCTTCGAGAAAAGGTTCGGGACGCTCCGCGGTCCCTCGGCCAACACGCTGGAATGGGCCCTCCAGGAGAAGGACTGCCGGCTCAAGGAGGAGTGGCCGAACCTTCTCTTCCGGAGGCTCCTCGCGAACGGGGAGTTCCGGAACGCCTTCATCAACCGCCTGGCCGACGAGCTGAACAGCTCGTTTCTGCCGGAGCGCGTGATCCAACGGATCGACGAGCTGGAGGAGGCGCTCCTCCCGGAGATGGCGGCGCAGATCCGCCGCTGGGGGGAGATCGGGTCCGTGGAGGAGTGGCGGAGGAACGTCGAGGGACTCCGCCGCTTCGCCCGGGAGAGGCCGGAGCACGTCCGGCGCCACTTCGTGGAGCACTTCGGCCTCGGCGGCTGCGTCCGGGTCAACCTCCGGGCGGACCCGCGGGAGGGGCACGTCCGGATCAACGGGCTTACCGTCGCGGAGTCCACGCCGGGGATCCGCCGGCCGCAGGATTGGACCGGGGTCTACTTCCGGGGGGTCCCGGTGAGGATCGCGGCGATCCCGGAGAAGGGCTATCGCTTCGCGGGGTGGGAGGGGACGGAGCTTAAGGAGGCCGAGATCACGCTGGTCCCGGAGGGGGACCTCGAACTCGCCGCGCGCTTCGAGAAGGAATGAAGGGCTGGGCGAAAAGATACCGCGGATCGAACGGATTAAGCCTGGCAAAAGAAAGCCGCGGATGGCGCGGATTACGCTGATTGGTGGGAGCGGCGTCTCGCCGCGATCCGAGTTGTCCTGGCCAGGCGATCAAACCACGAATCCCGCGCAAGCGCGGGATTAGCGGTTAATTCAGCCTTGACTCATCGGTGAAGATTCACGAGATTAGTGGCTAATTCAGCGAATCGAACCGGACCGTTCCCCAGCGCCAACGCGATCAGCGAATGACCGCAAGGAGAAGGCGAAAATGGATTTTACCAAGAGCGTGACCGACCACCTGTTCATGACCGGGGGGGACCTGTTCAACATCCTCTTCTCGCTGGGGCTCGCGGCGGCGATCGCCGTGGTCATCTCGCAGATCTACCGGTGGACCCACCGGGGGATGAACCTGGAGCTGACCTTCATGGCCACGCTGGTGCTGCTCGCGCCGATCGTGGCCGTGGTGATGCTCTTCATCCGGGGGGACCTCGTTCTCTCCCTCGGCCTGATCGGGTCGCTCTCGATCATCCGCTTCCGGACGCCGATCAAGGACACGCGGGACATGGTCTTCCTCTTCTGGACGATCGCGGTGGGGCTGGGCTGCGGGACCTACAACTGGATCGTGGTGATCATCTCGACGCTCTTCATCACGCTCCTCCTCTTCGCGCTCCACGCCATCCGTTACGGGCGGACGCGGAGCGCGGACTTCGTGCTCGTGGTGGCGGGGGAGGGACCGTATGAAGGAGCGCCCCTGGCGGGCGCGATCGACCGGCACGCGGCCGAGGCGCGGGTGCGCTCGCACGAGATCGAGGCGGAGGGGTGGGAGGTGATCTTCGAGCTACGGCTCCCCGGACTGACCGAGGCGGGGGTGCGGGGCCTGCTCGGAGAGGTGAAGGCGCTCAAGGGCGTGCGCAAGGTCTCCCTCCTCGCTCCCCAGCTCGCCCTCCCGGTATGACGGCGCCCCGCCGGCCCCTTCCCGGGGCGGGCGCTCCGTGAAGAGAAGGAAGAAACTTCCGCGCGCGATCGGGGCGCCTCTGGCTTCCGCCTCCGCTCTCGCGGCGCTTCTCCTCGCGGCCTCATCCTGGCAGCGGGTGGAATTCGCGGACGCCGGTCTCGAGGCGGCCGTCCGCGCGAAGCTCGGCATCCCCCAGCGGCCGATCTCCCGGACCGAGCTCCTCCAGATCAGCCGGCTCGATGCCTCGGGGCGGAAGATCGCCCGACTGGAAGGGATTGAGTATCTTCGCCAGCTCGTTGTCCTCAACCTTGCGCACAACCGCCTTCAGGACGTCTCGCCCTTGCGGACCCTGCGCAAGCTTCGCGACCTCGACCTGAGCAAGAATCACCTCTCCTCCCTTAAGTCCGTCGGCTGCGAATCCCTGGTCGGTCTCCGCCTGCGGCGGCTCGACCTCGGCCACAACCGGATCGCGATCCCCTCCGCGGCGGGCGGCCCTTCCGACGGCGATCTCCTCGGCCGTTGCCTTTCGCTCGAGGAGCTGGACCTGGCGGACAACCTCGTCTCCTCGGTCGCGCCGCTCTCCGGTCTGAGCCGCCTGCGCCTCCTCGACCTCCGGACCAACCGGATCGCCGACCTCTCCCCCCTCTCCGGCCTCTCTTCCCTGGAGGAGCTCGACCTGGGGGAGAACGACGTGGCCGACCTCTCCGCGCTCGCGGGGCTCGGGAAGCTCTCCTACCTGAACCTCCGCTCGAACCGGCGGATCGCTTCGCTCGAGCCGCTGAAGGACCTCACCGGGCTCAAAACCCTGATCATGAGGGACGTCCCGGCGGGGGCCGACCTCTCCGCCCTAAGGAAGCTCAAGAGCCTCCGGCGTCTGAACGCGCGCAACTGCGGGATCGGCGACACCGCGGTTTTGGGCGAGCTGATGGCGTCGGGCGCGCTGCGGGACGACCCGGAGACGGGTGAGGAGGCAGAGGTGAACCTCCTCCAAAACGCGCTCCCCGCGGCGGGGAGCGACCCCTACCGCCCGATCCGGCCCTACTGGGGGTCGATCAGCTATCGCACGCCGTTCGCGCTTCCCTGGGTTCCGGGGAAGGTTCCGCCGCCCAACTTCTCCCGGGAGGGGGGCTTCTCCGGGGAGCCGTTCGAGCTGGAGCTGGTCTCGTCCGCTCCCGGCGCGGCGATCCACTACACGCTGGACGGCTCGGAGCCGACGGAGCGGTCGGCGCGGTATGACGGGCCGCTGCGGATCGCGCCGGGCGCTGACCCGTCGTCGGGGCGGGTGGTCCGGGCGCGATTGGTGGGGGAGGGGGGGGAGGCGAGCGACGTCGTCACCCACACTTATTTCGTCGGCGAGGGCTTCGCCGCCGGGCGCCCGCTCCCGGCGGTTTCGCTGGCCACGGATCCCGCCAACCTCTTCGACCGGGGGTTTGGCATCTACAGCGACAGCAACGCGCTCAAAACCGGCTGGCTCTGGGAGCGCCCGGTCTCGGTCGAGTTCTTCGAGGCGGACGGCCGCCGCGTCCTAAACGCGGACGGCGGCGTCCGAATCCAGGGCGCCTGGTCCCGCCGCCGCCCCCGGAAGTCGCTGCGCCTCTACGCCCGGCCGGAATACGGCCCGTCCGACGCCTTCCGCTATCCCTTCTTCCCCGGCCTGAAGAAAGCGGGGAGCGGCGAGCCGCTCTCCGAGTTCAAAACCCTGATCCTGCACAACTCCGGCAACGATTACAACGGCGCCGTCATCCGCGACGCCCTCCTCCAGGGCCTGGTCGAGCACAGCCCCGACCTGGAGACCCAGGCCTCCCGCTTCGTCACCCTCTATCTCAACGGCTCCTACTGGGGACTCTACTGCCTCCGCGAACGGCTCGACGAGCACTGCCTCGCGGCCAACTACGACGTTCCGCCCGAACGGGTGGCCATCCTGGAGCTGGACGCCGAGGTCAAGCACGGGACGGGCCAGGACCGGGAGGAGTATCTCGCCCTGCGCGACTACGCCAAGACCCGCGACCTCTCCGACCCGGCGAGCTACCGCCACCTCGTCGGGACGATGGACCCGCGGAGCTTAATCGAATACTACTCGGCCAACATCTACTTCCACAACGTCGACTGGGCCTACAACAACATCGGCTACTGGCGGATCCGTCCCGAGGGCAGTGATCGCGGCGACCTTCCCGGCCGTGACGGGCGCTGGCGCTGGATGCTTTTTGACGTCGACAGCGGTTTCGCCCTGGAGCGGCCGCCGTTCCGGACGATCGAAAGGTTCGAGAGGAAACACGGCCCTTCCAGCGGCCCCGCGGCCAACACGCTGAAGTGGGCCCTGATGGTGAGGGACTTAAGGTTCGAGCAGAGATGGCCGAACCTGCTCTTCCGGAGCCTTCTCGCGAACGGGGAGTTCCGGAACGCCTTCATCAACCGCCTGGCCGACGAGCTGAACAGCTCGTTTCTGCCGGAGCGCGTGATCCAACGGATCGACGAGCTGGAGGAGGCGCTCCTCCCGGAGATGGCGGCGCAGATCCGCCGCTGGGGGGAGATCGGGTCCGTGGAGGAGTGGCGGAGGAACGTCGAGGGACTCCGCCGCTTCGCCCGGGAGAGGCCGGAGCACGTCCGGCGCCACTTCGTGGAGCACTTCGGCCTCGGCGGCTGCGTCCGGGTCAACCTCCGGGCGGACCCGCGGGAGGGGCACGTCCGGATCAACGGGCTTACCGTCGCGGAGTCCACGCCGGGGATCCGCCGGCCGCAGGATTGGACCGGGGTCTACTTCCGGGGGGTCCCGGTGAGGATCGCGGCGATCCCGGAGAAGGGCTATCGCTTCGCGGGGTGGGAGGGGACGGAGCTTAAGGAGGCCGAGATCACGCTGGTCCCGGAGGGGGACCTCGAACTCGCCGCGCGCTTCGAGAGGGAATCGCGAGATTAGCGGTTAATTCAGCCGGAGCGAACCGGACGGGATGCGCGCGGCCAGCCCGTCCTTGACCTTTCCTCGCCGCTCGGGCATTGTTTCCGGCGGCGGCACCAACACCACAAGCGAGGACGCGATGATCGTCGCGGCTGAAGAGAAGAAAGACCTGGTCCGGGGAGAGGACTGGCGTTATGAGCTGAAATACCGCCTGGATTGCATTCAATACCGCCGGGTGCGGAACGCCATCGCCCCCTATATGGCGCTCGATCACTATTCGCGGATCGCCCCGGGCCGCCGGTACCTCGTCCGCAGCCTCTACTTCGATACTTACGACTACGCCGCCTTCGCCCAGAAGATGGCCGGCGACGACCACCGGGTCAAGTACCGCCTCCGCTCCTACTCCCCCACCCTGGCCGCCGCCTCCCTCGTCCGGGTCGAGCTCAAGGTCCGGAAATCCACCGTCATGGCGAAGCACGGCGCGATAGTTTCCCCGGCCGCCTACCTCTCTTTCAGGGAACGGAGGCGCTGGCCGGAGACCTCCGACCCGGTCCTGGAGGAGTTCGAGCGCTGCCTCCACCTCCTCTCCCTGGAGCCGCTGGTCCTGATCGAGTATCTCCGGGAAGGTTTCGAGGACCGGGCCCGGGGCGACTTGAGGATCACCTTCGATCACCGGGTCCAAAGCGCCCATGCCGTGGACCTTTTCCCGGAGGGGCCGGTCTTCTTCCGCACCCATCACCCCCTGGGGGTCGTCCTGGAGATCAAGGGGCGGCGCGACCCGCCGGCCTGGCTGCGGCGGCTGGTGCGGGTCCAGGGGCTCGAGCTGATCGCCAACAGCAAGTATACCCAGGGGATACTCGCCGCCCGGCACGACCTCTACCATCCCGGCGGCGTCGTCGTGATCCGGTAGCGAAACGGTCAGTCCCCCGGTTTTCTCCCCTGGCCGGGCCCACCGTCAACTGCACCACTTCGGCAGCTTCCTGACGATCGCCTTCGCCCGGTCGATCTCATCCCAAAGGACGTGCGGCGATTTTTTCAACAGGTAGAGTTGAACTCCCTCGTATTGGACCCGGAGATAGTATTGATTGGCCCATTTGGATACGTTCTGCCCGGCCCAGGAGAAACGCTGGACGTAGGTGGGACGGAGGGAGACGATCGAATAATTCAGGTCGTACTTGTTGTGGCCGGGCGTGGTGACGGTCGTTTTTCCCCCCGCTTTCCCCGTGAGGTCAGGAGGAAGAGACGCGATATACCGGTCGCATTTTCCCAGGCAGTCGATCCCCGTCCGCCCGGCGTAATAGGGGAGGGCGCCCGCCCACATGACCGCCAGCGTGGCCTCGGGAGCAGTGAAGAGCTGGAGCGCGACGGCGGTGTTGACGTTGACCTCGTTGTCCGCGGCCTGGTACGGCCTGGCCCGGAACGACATCTCGGGGAAGAAGCGGGCGTTGGCGGTCACGAGCCACGCGCCACAGAGGATGAGCGTCAATCCCACCGCCGGGGCGGACGAATCGGCGTCGCCCCACCTCCGGGAAGCGTAAGCCCGCTGCACCGCCCGGGCGATCAGGATGGTGGCGTGGCTGGAGAGAGCGAATAGGCCGGGGATCCCCGGGACCATGATCCTCCAATACGGCCAGGGGTCTCCCCCGGCATAGACCTGGTAGGCGCAGGCCGTCAATCCCAGGGACAGGAGGAGAAGTTTCTCCGGGCGAAAATCGAGGAAAGTCTCCAGGGCCGCCGCGATGGAAAGAGGGGAGATGGAGATCAGAAAGGGGAGGACGAAGACCAGGCCGTCCGGGAACCTGACCCCCGGCGGGACAAGCCCCAGCTTCAAAACGTAGGTGTTGGGGACCCAGTGGCCGTAGTAGATCCGCCGGAAGACGGTCTGCGCGGCCACGCAGAGGAGGAAGGCGCCCGAGGCGAGGATCAGGCGGCGATACCCTCCCGGGGTTTGGCGACGGATCTGCGTCCAGAGCAGGAAGCCCCCCAGGAGAGGGGCGAAGATCGCCGCGTCGTTTCGGGTCAGAAAGGCAAGCCCGAGGGCGCCAGTCGCTCCGACCAGGTCCCGGTTTCCCCCGTCGCTGGCGTAGCGGATGGCGAAGAGCGCGGAAGCCGAGAGCAGGAGGGTGAGCAGACCCGTCTCCATTCCCATGAGAGACCAGTAGGCCAGGGGATAATAGAGGAGGACGGAGAGGAAAGAGAGCGCCGCGGCGAGGTTCCGATCCGGCTTCGGCCCCCCGGGCAGGATGCGGTCAGCGAGCGCCGCCGCGACCCGCGCGATCAGGAGCAGGAGGGGGATGCCCAGGAGATGGACGATCAGCACAGCGATATGTTTTTCCCGGAGAAGGTTTGGCCCGGCCATCAACAGGACCATCAGGAGATTGGTATATCCCTCGACGCGTTCCCCCGGGTTCCAGACCAAACCCTGTCCCTGGGCCAGGTTCCGGGCGTATCTCATGGAGATCATCGCGTCGTCGAAGAGACAGAAGTACCGTTGCCCGTCGATGGCCACGAAGGAGGAACGATGGATGAAGACGAAGCTCCAGGCGATGAAGAGGAGAGAGCCAAGGGAAAAAATCCATCTTCGCGTGGGTATGAGCATAGGATTCAGGGTTGATTAATAAATACGGCAAATAATTCAATAATATGGTTAGTGTTCGTCAATATATGTGAATTATATTTTGTATAAGTAAATTATCAAACTGAACCATGTCAATCTATATTTAGCTCTATCTTCGCCGTTGATCTTCGGGAAGGAAGATCCATAATGCGTGACTATGCAGGCGGCCCGCACGATCCTGAAGGTCATGCTCCCGTTGGCGGCCGTCGTCCTGCTGACGGTCTTCTTCGCGTACCTGATCTACCAGGCCACCGAGAAGCAGCTGGTGGCCGATTTCGGCAACGACCAGCTCGTCCTCGCCGCCTCGGCGGCCAAGAACATCGATTTCTACCTCCGCTCGCTCTCCACCGATTCGCTCCGCCTCTCCCGCGACCTCTCCGCCGGCGGCCTAGCCGTCTCCGACATTTCCGGCCGGCTCTCCTTCACCTTCGGTTCGATGTTCCCGGCCGCGGACTTCGTCTTCTTCGCCGACCGGGAAGGGAGGATGGTATCGTCCTTCCCGCCGGACTATCTCCCCAGCGCCGGCGGGAGGGCCTTCTACGATTCCGGGGAGGTCCTCCAGGGGCTGAAGGAGGAGACTCCCTTCATCTTCTCCCGTTCCCTGCGTATCCGGGGACAGTCGCGCTGCCTGGTGATCCTGGTTTCCCCGGTCTACTCCGCCCGCGCGCCCGACCTCCCGGCTGAAAATCTCCCCGGGCCCGCCCTCCGCGGCGTGGTCGGGGTCGGGATCAACATCGACCAGGTCGTGGAGCGCTTCATCCTGCCCGACATCTCCGGAAAGGTTCCGACGATCTTCATCATCGACCAGGACGGGATGATCATCGCCCACTCCTCCCGGGAGATCGCCGGCCAGACGGTGGCGTCGCTCGGGACATTGCGCGAAGGCCCCCCTCTGGGCATCCCGGCCCCAGAACTGGACCGCCTCCTCGAAGGGACGGAGAACTCCGGAGTGATCTGGGGGGGCGATCCCGGCCATGAGATCGTCGCCTTCGCGGTCGACCTGGTCGGGGGGAAGCGCTGGCTGATCGGCGTTAGCCGGCCTTTCGGCCAGGTGTCGCGCACCCTCCACCGGATCCAGAAATACTACTTCTCCTATCTCACCTTCCTCCTCGGCCTCGGTTTCGCCGCCGGCTGGTTCATCGTCCGCAACCACCGCGCCCGGGTCCGGATGGAGGAGGAGAGCCGGATGCAAAGGAAACTCAAGGAGTCCGAGGAGCGCTACCGGACGCTGGTCGAATCGTCCCCGGACGGGATCGTGACCCTGGACGATACGGGGAGGATCGCGACCTTCAACCGCACCTTCGCCGCCCTTCTCGGCTTCCCCCCGGCGGAGATCGCGGGCCTGCCCTTAAGCCGGGCGGCGCTCCTCCCCGGCCAGAAGCCGTGCCCGCCCCCCCCCGCCCTCCTGGGCCGGAGGAAGATGGTCGAGGTCGAGCTCCAGATCGCGCGCCGCGACGGGAAGGCGATCCAGATCTCGATGGACCTCACCGCCCGCCCCGGCGGCGAGGGGACCGCCGACCCCTACCTGGCGGTTCTCCGCGATGTCACCGAGCGGAAGGAACTGGAGTCGCAGCTCTCCTTCTCGGACAAAATGGCCGGGATCGGGCAGCTTGCCTCCGGGATCGCCCACGAGTTCAATAACCTCCTCTCAGTGATTCGCTCCTCGGCCGAGATCGTCGGGCACGGCTTACGGGAGGCGGTGGACGCGAAGGAGATCGCCAAGATCGTCAAGGCCTCGGAGAAGGGGGCGGCCCTGGTGGACGGCCTTCTCCATTTCGCCCGGCGCAAGACCGGCCAGTGGGAACTTCTGGACCTGCGCTCGGCGCTCGAAGAGGTGATGGACCTGGTGGAGGCGGATTTCCGGACCTCCGGCCTCGTCGTGCGAAAGGAATACGCCGCGGTCCCGCCCGTCCGCGCGGACAAGGGCCAGATCCAGCAGGTCTTCCTGAACCTGGTCATCAACGCCCGCGACGCGATGGAGCGGGGCGACCGACTGACCCTGCGGGCGGGCGGAAGCGGCGCCTGGGCGGTCATGGAGTTCGCCAACACCGGCCGCCTCATCTCCCCCACGGCCCTGCCCCGGATCTTCGAGCCGTTCTTCACCTCGCAGGAGAGCGCCCGCAGCGGGAAGAAAGGGTCGGGTCTGGGGCTCTCGATCTCGCTCGGGATCATCGAGTCGCACGGGGGGACGATCGAGGCCCGGTCCGCGCCGGGATCGGGGACGGTTTTCACCGTGCGCCTCCCGGCGGCGGGCGCCGGGTCCCCGGAATCGACTCCGGGGGCCGCTCCCGCCCCGCGGACCTAAAGGTCCGCGGCTACGGGGATTAGTATGGCGCGGGACGCCGGATTCCGTAGGCGCGGACATTTATGTCCGCGCGGGACGCCGGGTTTCGTAGGCGCGGACATTTATGTCCGCGCGCCAATGTCGCCCCGGTCAAGCTCTCGCTCGATACTCCGGCTTGGGCGGCCCGCGGCGGGAACGGTCCGGGCTGGACAGGCGCCTCGGGCGGATATACCATGTGCGCGCAGCGCGCGGGGGGAAATACCGAGCCATGAAAATCATCAAGGTGCTGATCGTTGACGACGACCGGGATCTCTGCGAGAACCTGGGGAAGATCCTGGGGATGGACGGCTACCGGACGGTCTCCGCCCACGACGGGGAGCGGGCGCTGGAGATGGCGGCCGCGGAGGAGCCGGACGTCGTCATCCTCGATATCAAGATGCCCGGGATGGACGGGATGGAGGTGTTGAAGAAGCTCAAGGAACGCTCCGGGAGGATCGCGGTAATCATCCTGACCGCCTTTCCCTCGGTGGAGTCGGCGGTGGACGCGGTCCGGGACAAGATCGTCTTCGACTACCTCCGCAAGCCCTTCTCTCTGCGCCAGATCCAGGACACGGTGGCCCGGGCGGCTGCGTCCCTCGGCCTGGTCGGCTGCCCGGAGGAGACGTTGAACGCCCGGATCGGCGAGAACATCCGCCGGCAGCGGAACCTCCAAGGCGTCAACAGCCGGGAGGTCGCCCGCCTGTCCGGCCTTTCCCCCAGCCTCCTCTCCCAGGTCGAGTCCGGCAAAAGCGCCGCCTCCCTCAAAACCCTCTACCGGATCGCCCGCGCCCTCAAGGTGGAGATGGGGGAGCTGGTGAAGGACCTGTAAAGAATCAGTGAGAAGGCAAAAGGTAAAAGGCAAAAGTTAACCGCTGAACCGTGAACCGTTGAACCGTGAACCGTTGAACCGTGAACCGTTGAACCGTGAACTGTTGAACCGTGAACCGTTGAACCGTGAACCCGTGATCCCAGGTGCCGACCGATGAAAGTATTGTTGACCATCTTTGAAGAGCTCTATCCCTTGAGCGGGGGAGGGACCCCCCGCGTCTCCAACCTGGCCAAGGCCTTCGCCCGGAAGGGGCACGAGGTCGCCGTCGCCGCCGGGATCGGAGCCTCCGACGAGGAAGCGCGGCGCTACCTCTCCTGCGGCCCGATCTGGCGGATGAAGGCGGTCTCCCGCCTCGACCCCCACAAGATGAAGAAGTACCTTCTCGCCCATCCCTTGAACATCGCCCGTCTCTCCGCCGCGATCGCCAGTTACCAGCCCGACCTGGTCGTCTCCCACAACACGATCGCCGGCTACGGCGCCCTCTGGGGTAAACGGCTGGCCCGGGGCAAGCCGTTTAACGTTCTCGATTTGACCGACGTCCTCTTCGAGTACCTGGACGATTACTCCAAGGGCGGTTGGCTCCGGCAGGTGCAGAAGGGGGGGAGGATGATGGAGGGGGCGGCGATCCGCGGTTCGGATAAGATTGTCACCATCAGCTCCGCGATGAAAGGGATCCTCCTCGACTACGGGGCGGCGGCGGGGAAGGTCGACGTCGTCTGCGACGGCGTCGATCTCTCGATCTTCCGGAAGACGGACGAGCGGAGCTTGAGGGAGAGGCACGCCCCCGGGAAGGAGACGGTCATCCTCTTCCAGGGGGTGATCGACCCCCAGGACGGCCCCGAGCTCCTGGTCGCCGCGGCGAAGAAGGTCCTCGCCGCCCATCCCCGGACCTCCTTCTGGGTAGTCGGGGGCGGGACCGCGATCCCGACGATCGAGCGGCTTGTCCGGGAGGCGGGCGTGGAGAAGGACTTCTTCTTCTCCGGCTGGGTGAAGCAGGCTGAGGTGGCCCGCTACCTCTCGGCCGGGGACATCGGCCTGGTCATCCTCCCCGACATCGTCTCCGCCCGGGGGCGGGTGACCCTGAAGGAGTTCGAGTACTGGGCCTGCGGGCTCTCGGTGGTGGCGCCGCGGCTTCCCGCCCTCGCGGAGGTGATCGAGGACGGGAAGACCGGGCTTTTCTACCAGGCGGGGAACACCGACGATTTTACGGATAAGATCATGGCCTTGATCCGCGATCCCTCCCGCTCGCGGCGGATGGGAGAGGAAGGGATGAAGCTGGTGGACCGGAAATACCGCTGGGAGAAGCTCGCCGACGACTTTGTCGCCCTCTGCGAGGGGTACCTCGCCCGACGCTGAACCGCGAAAGAGGCCGGGGCCCCCGCCAGGAATTAAACCGCGAATCTCGCGAATCTTCGCGAATTAAAATTCGTTCGATCCGACGGATCGGTCGGATCCGACCGATCGGACGGATGGCCCGGCCCGCGGACCTTCCCGGTCCGCGCGCCCGCCGGGCCCATTGGCGAAGATTAGCGGGATTCGTGGTTATAAATTAGCCGGGCCGGCGGATTTCCGGCCTTGATATCGCTTCCGATGGTGTGCTTAAATGATTTCTCCTCAAGGAGAAATCATTGATGAAGGTATTGATCACCAATCCGCCCTGGCCGGGGGAGGGGTTCGGGGCCCGCTCCGACGTCCGCTGGCCGCACAAGCGCTCGGACAAGTTCATCGAGTATCCCATCTACCTCGCCTACCTGGTGGCGGTCGTCCGCCAGGCCGGCTTCGAGGCCGCCTTCCTCGACGCCATCCTCCAGGAGCTCGACGTCGAATCCTTCGCCCGGAAGGTGAAGGAGATCGGGTGTGGGATGGTCGTCCTGGAGTGCTCCACCCCCTCGATCCGCCACGACCTCGCTTCGGCCGCGGCGATCAAGAAGCTCTCGCCCTCGACCCGCGTCGTCCTGGTCGGGAGCCACCCCACCGTCTTCCACCGGGAGATCATGGAGGAGAACCCCGCCGTGGACGCGGTCTGCCGGGGGGAGTTCGACTTCACCGTCCGCGACGCCGCGCTGGCCTGCGCCGGGAAGCTCGCCTGGGAGAAGGTCGCCGGCCTCTCCTGGCGCGCCGGCGGGAAGGTGGTGGTCAACCCTGACCGCCCCTTGATCGAGAACCTGGACGAGCTCCCCTTCCCGGCCCGGGACCTGGTCTGGGACGCCCGCTACCGCCAGGGGACCTTCCGGGGGGTCCGCCCCACCACCATGATCACCTCCCGGGGCTGCCCCTTCCGCTGCGTCTACTGCCTCTGGCCCCGCACCCTCTACGGAAACAAGTTCCGGGCCCGCTCGGCCCAGAACGTGGTCGACGAGATCGCCGAGGCGGTCGGGCGCTTCGGCGTGGACGAGGTCTACTTCGACGACGACTCGATGGGGCTGGATAAGCGGCGGATGCTCGACATCTGCCGGATGATCGGGGAGCGGAAGCTCAAGTTCGAGTGGATCTCCCAGTGCCGGGTGGATTCGATGGACGAGGAGATCCTCTCCGCGATGAAGCGGGCGGGCTGCCGCTACATCCGCTTCGGGGTCGAGTCGGGGTCCCCGACCATGCTCAAGATCATGAAGAAGGGGACGACGCCGGAGAAGATCGTCAACGCCTTCCGCCTGGCCCGGAAGATCGGGATCCGCACCCAGGCCTTCTTCCTCTTCGGCGTCCCCGGGGAAACCCCCGATACGATCCGGGAGACGATCGATTTCGCGAAAAAGCTCAAGCCCGACTCCGCCCAGTTCGCCGTGGTCGTCCCCCACCCCGGGACCGAGCTCTTCGCCCTCTCCCGCGAGAAGGGCTGGCTCCGCTATCGGGACTGGGAGGATTTCTCCTCCTGCCGGGCGATGATCGAGACGCCCTCCCTTTCCCTTAAGGAAGTGGAGGCGGCGCGGGTGCGGGCGTACCAGGAGTTCTACTTCCGCCCGGCCTACTTCCTCCAGACCGCCCGGAACATCCGGTCCTGGGACGACCTGAAGAGCGTCGTCAGCTCCGCCCGCTCGATCCTGAGCCGGATCGGGTTCTTTCAGAAATAATCAGGGACAGCAGAGACAGCAAGGACATCAAGGACTTCCGCTGGGCAACCGATTGTCGGCCCGCTCTGCGAGCGGGCGGCCAGGCCGTCGCCGGTTCACAGAACCGGCCTACAACCGCGGCGTCGGTTTCCATCGGCGGCGAATAGCGCATATGCCGGAACAGGCCAAAACCATCGAGATTTCGGTTCTCATCCCCCTCTATAACGAGAGGGATAACCTGGCTCCGCTTACGGAGAAACTCCAGACGGCCCTAACGGCGACCGGGCGGTCCTGGGAGATCGTCTTCGTCGATGACGGGTCCGACGACGGCTCCTTCGAGGTCTTGAAGTCGCTCGCCGTCGCCGAGCCGCGGATCCGGGTGATCCAGTTCCGCCGCAACTTCGGCAAGTCGGCGGCGATGTCCGCCGGCTTCGCCGCCGTCCGGGGGGAGCAGGTGGTGACGATGGACGCCGACCTCCAGGATGACCCCGCCGAGATCCCCTCCCTGGTCGGGATGCTCGACGCCGGAAACGACCTGGTCTCCGGCTGGCGCTTCCGCCGCCAGGATCGCTTCATCAAGAAGCACACCTCCCGGATCTACAACTGGGCGACCGCCTCCCTCTCCGGCCTGAAGCTCCACGACTTCAACTGCGGACTCAAGGCCTTCCGCCGGGAGGTGATGGAGGACGTCCCGCTCTACGGGGAGCTCCACCGCTACATCCCGGTCCTGGCCCACTGGAAGGGATACCGGGTGGGAGAGCTCAAGGTTGAACACCACCCCCGGGCCTTCGGGCGGTCCAAGTTCGGCGCTTACCGGTTCTTCGCCGGTTTCATGGACCTCTTGACCGTGATGTTCCTCACCAAATACAGCAAGAAGCCCCTCCACCTCTTCGGCGGGGCGGGGCTCGTCCTCTTCTCGCTCGGGCTCCTGATCAACCTATACCTCGCCGTCTTGAAGCTGATGGGGCAGGGGATCGGCCACCGGCCGCTCCTCTTCCTCGGGGTCCTCCTGATGCTGATCGGCTTCCAGTTCATCTCCACCGGCCTCCTGGGCGAGATGCTCGCCATCGCGCTCCACCGGCGGAGCGCGGAGTACACGATCAAAACCACTCTTTAGCCCGGTTTGTTCATGAAAACCGCCGGTTTTCATGAACAAACCGGGCTAAAGTTGCAGTGGACAACGGCTTATGGTTTGGCCGGGTCTTTCGGTGGAGAGCACAGTTCGCACACCGTCGCTCGTCCCGCTCCCGGATCACGGGCGCGAACTGCGATCAAACTCAAATGCCAATGTCGTCGTCGGCCGTTCGGAAAGCTCGTCGCGAGCGAGCAATCTCTCGCAGGATTCATGAAGATCGAACGATCTTCATGAATCCTGCGGGTTAGCGCCCAGCTTCTGATATGAGCCGTTTCGGGATTACCTTCTCCGGTTTCGAGGCCGACCGGCCCTTCGCCGTCAAGTATCTCGCCCTTTTCCTCGCCGCCGTCCTCGTCATCGGGGCCTTCGCCCACTACACCGGTGTCGGCTCCGACCCCTACGGGGTGATCCACTTCGCCCAGCACCTCTCCCGGGGCCGGTTCTACAGCGACTATCCCGTCTACGGCTGGTTCAAGCCGGACTGGAACCGGGGGAGCTACATGGTCCTCTACGGGAACTACCAGCTCCGCGACGGGAGGATGTTCTGCAAGTACACTATCGGCTACTCCCTCCTCCTCGCCGCTTCGCTCCGGATTTTCGGACCCGACTCGATCTACCTCTTCAACGTCTTCGTCCTGGCCCTCCTCCTCCTCGTCCTCTACCTCTTCGCCCGGGCGGCGCTCCCCGAGCGGCCGGGCCGCCCTCTGGTCGCCCTCGCCGCGCCCGCCCTCCTCCTCGTCCTCGTCCCCAAGGTCTGGGACACCGCGGTCAAGCCGGTCCACGACCTCCCCGCCCTCCTCCTCCTGGTCGGGGGGCTCTACGGCGGCGTGCGGGCGCTGAAGAAACTCCCCCGAATCTCCTGGCCCCTCCTCGCCCTCTCGTCGGCGGCGCTCGGCTTCTCCGGTTCCTTCCGCCTTCCCAACGTCCTCGTCGCCCTCCCCGCCGGCGGCTACCTCCTCTCCCGCCTGATCGGCCGGGCTCCTCTCAAGCGGATCGGCCTGGTCGCGGCCGTCGCCGTCCTCTTCTTCGCCCTCGGCCTCCTCCCCGCCCTGGTCCAGAACCAGCTCACCACCGGCCATCCGCTGAAGCCCCCCCGCCCGGAGGTGGTGGAGAAGAAGGCGGTCAAGATCGACGACCTCTGGCACCCGCCTCCCCTCTGGATCGGTTTCTTCCCCCACACCTTCCCCCGGGTGATGGAGTTTTTCTGGGAGGAGTACGGCCTCTTCTTCTCCTGCCTGGTCATCCTAGGAGCGGCGTCCGGCCGCCGGAAGGCCGAGATCGCCTGGCTCGGCGTCGGGGTCCCCCTGGTCTTCATCCTCTTCTACAGCTGCTGGGTCCACCTGATGGCCCGCTACATGATGGTCGCCGAGCCCTTCCTCGTGATCCTCGCGGTCTCCGGGATCGGCCGCCTCCTGGACGGGAAGCTCCCGCGGATTCTGAGAATCGCGGCCTGGGCGATACTCCTCGGCGATCTCGCGCTCCGGGTCGTTTCCCGCCTCCCCTACGGCTTGGCGCCGGCCGACCTCGGCGCCTTCGCCGCCGGCTTAACCCTCTGCCTCCTGATCTGGCGCGACGAGCTGCCGTCGGCCTCCCCCGCGCGGATCAAGGCGTTCGCCCTCGTCCTCCTCGCCGCCTTCCTCGCTGTCAAGGGCCCGCTCCTGGTCGCCCGGCGAGAACTCTTCCAGCTTCCCGAGGCCCATCGCTTCGGCCGCGATCTCGACCGGATCGTCCCCCCCGGCTCGGTGGTCTTCGCCACCAAGCCCCTGACCCAGCTGATCGAGCTCTTCACCTCCTCCCATAGCATCCGTCCGTTCGACCTCGAACGGATGGGCGTCCCGCTGCGGGCGGGCGTGAACTACGCTCTCTCGCGTTCGGTCGGTGTCTACCTGATCGACCACCTGGCGACCGGGAAGGAGCCGGACGCGGCGGGCTTCGTCCCCGTCCTCCGCGAGGACTTCGACCTCGTCCCGGTCGGGACGCTCCGGGCCCAGGACTACAACCTGCGGCCGCAGTTCGGCCGGGACGTCTGCACCGTCTTCCGGGTCGAGGATTGGAGCCGCGACAAGACGGAGTTGGAGATCCCGGTCGCCTCGACCGCCGACGACTGCATCCTCACCCTCTACGCCCGCGCCCTCTGGACGCCCGACCGGGGGAGGAGCTGGGTGAAGGCCTCGCTCAACGGACGCCCCCTCGCGGCCGAGATCGTGGACGGGGCGAACTTCATCCCCCTGCCCAAGGAGCTCCTCGCCGCCCCGCTCTCGCGCCTCGTCCTCTCCTCCGACCGCCCCCTCCCGCGGCTGATGGAGGCGGCGGTCCAGGACGTCTGGCGCCCCTATACGGTGGACATCGGACGGCGGGCGAAGGTCAACGACCGCTACTTCATCTCCGACTTCTTCGACCTCGGTTTCGGCGACGGCCATTTCCGCCGCCTGGCGCCCGGGAAGGCCGCTTCGGTCCTCGTCCCCTTCCTCCCGATCGAGGAGACGGTCCTGGTCGGCGAGGTCAAGGTCGACAAGGCCCAGGCGAAACCCCGGCCCCTCTCCCTCTCCGTGCGGGCCGGGGAGGAAGCGGCGGCCACCTTCGATCTCTCTTCTCTCGCGGCCTGGGACTGGCTGGTCTTCCCCCTCCCCCCCGGTCCCCTCCGCCGGAAGCTCGCCTTCAGAGCCGATTATCCCGACCGCCCGGAGCTGGGATACAAGGAGAGGAAGCAAGGGGCGCTCCTCGTGGGCGAGGTGAGCGCCCTGCGCTGGCTGAAAAAGGCGAGCCTCCCCACGCCGTCGCCCGGCTTCTATTTCACCGCTTTCCACGTCCGCTCCGACCCCTCCTTCCCTTCCCTCCGGGGGCCCTGCGCCGTCCTCTGCGGCGGGTCGCCCTTCGCCGAGGCGGCTCTGGACGCGGTCAACCGCGCGATCCTCCCGCCGGAGCGGATCTCCGTCCCCGAGACCGTTCTCACGTTCGCCCCCCCGCCCGCCGGGCGGCCGCTCTTCGGGGAGCGGCCCTTCCTCCTCCCCGCCGCGGAACGGCTCTCGTTCGCGGTCGGGGCGGAGGAGGACTGGGCGTTCCTGGGCGAGGGTTTCCACCCGCCCGAGCTCCACCTGGGGAAGACGCCCGTCCGCTGGACCTCCCAGACCGCCGTCTTCCACGTCCCGCTCTTCCCCGGGGAGGGGCGGACGGCCTCGGTCGTCTTCCGGGTCGTCCCCATCCGCTTCGCCGCCTCCTTCCCCGCGGGCGCCGCCGCCCGCCTCTACGAGGACGGCAAGGACCTGGGCGCCGTCCCCCTCTCCGCCGCGACGGACTCCCTGGTTTGGACGATCCCTCTCGATTCTCCACGGCCCCGCGTCGCCGCTCTCACCCTCTCCGTCCCGCCCTGGCGCCCTCTCGACTTCCTCGCCACCACCGACGATCGAGTCCTCGGTCTGATGCTGGAAGGGATGAAAATCGAGTATGGGGCGAAGTAAAAGCTGGCCGGTTCGAGGATTTAGGGGTTCAATGGTCCTGGGGGTTGGCGGCTGCTTCTGGAGCGTTGAATCGCCGGACCGCGAACCCTTTGTCCGCCCGTGGATAGCAAGGTCAACATCCTCCTCCTGATCTTTCTTCTCCTCCTCCCGCCGGTCCTCGGCTGGTTCGGATACTACCTCTCGGTGGGGTCGGACCAATACGAGGTGATCCGCTTCGCCGAAGACCTCGCCCGGGGGACGATCTTCCGCTCCCACCCCCTCTTCGACCTGGTCAAGGACCGGGCGGTCCCCGGCCGCCTCTACAACATCCACTACGGCGGCTACCTTTTGAAGGACGGGAAGATCTATTGCAAATACGCCATCGGCTACCCCCTCCTCCTGGCCATCGCTCTTGAGATCTTCGGCTTCCCCTCCGTCTTCTTCGTCAACTTCTTCGTCTTGAGCCTCCTTCTCCTCTTCGTCTACCTGATCGGAAGGATTTATTTCCGGGACGAGACCCAATCATCCGCCATAGCCCTCTCCGCCGCACTCCTCCTCTTCCTTCTCGGCCGGCAGCTCTGGGACCTCTCGGTCACGCCCCACGGCGACGTCGCCTCGGTCCTTTTCGCGGTCGTGGGGGCCTTCTGCCTTCTCCGGACCCTCTCCTCCGTCCCGTCCGCCGCTTCACAGAAGCGGACTACAGGCATCCTCCGGGCTCTCTCCTCCGCCTCCCGACCCTCCGCCGCGGGGAGGCTCTCCTGGATCTTCGCCGCCGGCTTCTCAGTCGGTTTCGCCGGATCGATCCGCCCCCCGAGCGCGCTCCTCGCCCTCCCCGCCGCCCTCTATCTCCTCAGCCGGGGGGAGGCGAGGAAGCGCCCGCTTTCCGCGGCGGTCCTCCTCCTCCTTTTCGCCGTCGGAGTCCTCCTCGGCCTTCTCCCGGTCTTCGCCCAGAACTACCTGACCGGGGGGAACGCTCTCCGCTTCACCCAGTTCCACGAGGTCCACCTGGAGACGGTCCGCTCGGCGGTCGGGGCGGCCTCCCCCGCCTCGCTCCTGAAGAGAATCGCCGACATCTTCCTCGTCCGCACCCACGGCTGGGGGATCGGGAACATCCATGCCGCCCTTCCGGCGATGTCCCTTCACGTTTTTTTCGCCTTCGGCCCGCTCTTCTCCGCGCTTTTCCTCCTCGGCCTCGCCGCCGGCTGGCGCCGGGCGGAGACGCGCTGTCTCTTCCTCCCCGCCGTCCTCCTCTTCCTCCTCTTCTACAGCGGCTGGGTCCGCCCCCTGGAGAGGTACCTCGTCATCGCCTATCCCTTCGTCAGCCTGGTCGCGGCCGGCGGGGTCGCCCGCCTCTTCTCCCTCTCCGCCGGCCTCGGCGCCGCCCCCCGCGCCCGCGTCCCGCTCGCCCTTCTCGGGGCGGGACTCGCCGTCGCGGACCCGATCCTCCGGTCGCTCTATCCGCGCGAGGGCGGCCTACCGAACTGGCAGAACCAGGTTCTCTTCGCCGCCGCCATTCTCGCCGCCCTCGCCCCGGTCATCCTCTTCCTGCGCCCCCGCCGCTCCGCCGCCGCCTGGTTCAACCTGGCCCTGGCGGCGGCGATCCTTCTCGCCTCCCTCCCCGTGGCCGCGGCGAAGCCGGAGCTCTTCCAGTTCCCGGAGGCCCGCCGTTTCCGTTCCGACCTGGGGAGGATCTGCCGCCCGCCCTCCGTCCTCTTCGCCACCAAGTTTCTCACCCAGACGATCGACCTCTTCACGGAATCCGTCTCGATCCGCCCCTTCGATCTCGACTTCGCCCTCCCCGACCTCGGGCAGGCCTACGGCCTCCTCCTCTCCCGCGGCTTCAACCTCTACCTGATCGACAACCGGGACAAGCGCGACGCCGCATCCTCTCTCCCCGCGATCCGGGACTACTTCGCCGCCACGCCGGCGGGGAGACTGCGGGGGAGCGACTACAACCTGGAGGAGAGGTTCGGGAAGCCGTTCTGCACGGTCTACGCGATCCGTCCCTGGACGGAGCGGGCGGTCGAGTTCGACCTCCCGACACCCGCCCCGGTCGAGTACCTCCTCACCTTGAACCTGCGGAAGATCTGGGACACCCTCCCCCCCCGCTCGTCCGTCTCGGCCGCCTGGAACGGGACTCCCTTCCCGGCCCGCTTCGAGAACGGTGTCAACTTCCTCCTCCTTCACACTTCTCCCGGCGCCTCTCCCCGCTCCGTCTTCTCCCTCGCTTCCGACCGGCCGCTCCCCCCCGATGCCCTGGTCGATCTCCGCTGGGCTATGCTGGATTACGTGATCGACTTCGGAGATTCCGCCCTCGTCCCTGACCGGACTTTCCTCGAGGGAGGGGGGGCGGAGGAGGGGGAGGCGGGTTTCCGCACCATCCGTTCCCGGGCCCGGATCGCGCTCCCCCCCGCGACCGGAGAGGGGCGGCGATCCGCCGTCCTCGCCGTCCGCTGGGCGGGCGGGGGGGCCTGGGCCGCGGCCCTGGACGGCGTTCCCCTCCTGACCCTCCCCTTGCGTCCCTCCCCCTTCACGCAGTCCGTGGAGATCCCTCTCCCCTCCGCCCCGGTCTCCGCCACCCGCTCCTCGCTTACGCTTTCGGGGGACTCGCCCCTCGCCCTCGATTCGTTGCGGGTCGCGAGCTGGAGCGATTCCTTCGCCCTGCCCGTCCCCAAGGGGAAGGCCTGTGTCCTCCGGGCCGGCCTGAAGGGTCCCCCCGGCCTCCGGGATTATTCCCTCGAGCTCGACGGCGAGAAGCTCGCGGGCTTCGCCTCCGGGGGGGAGCTCTGGGCGATCGTGCCGGCCTTATCCAGCCGCCCGCCCGCGGGCGACCTCCGCCTCGTCCCGGCGGGGAGCGGGGCCGAGATGCACGTCCGGGCGGTCGTCGAGTTGGGATATCCCTTCCGGATCGAAGCCGGCGAGTTCTCCGGGCGGGAGTTCAAGGGGGAGGGGTTCTACCCGCCGGAGCTTTACCTGGGGAGGACCCCCTTCGCCTGGACGTCGGCCGCGGCCGAGGCCTATCTCCCCGTCCTCTCCGTCCCGGCCGGGGGGATGGTCCTCAAGCTTGGCTACATCGGGGGCCGCCCCCCCGGCGTCCCCCCCGCGCGGGTCGAGATCGAGCTCGACGGCCGTCCGGTCGGCTCCTTCACCCCCGCCGCCGGGATGGGGGAGGCGGAGTTAAAGATCCCTCCGGACCTCCTGCGCCCGGGGGTGGGCCGCCTGGCCATCCGCGCGAACGCCTGGCGGCCGGCGGAACGGCCGGCCGAAGGGGACACCCGTCCACTCGGATTGATGGTCCGCTACCTGGAACTCTCCCTCCCGTCCGCGCTCGCCGGGGAATGAAGAGAGGGCCGATCCGCCATGCCGACGACGACGACGAACCGTGAGCCGCGAAAGAAATTCGTGGCGGCGGGGCTCGGCGCGCTCCTCGCGCTCGCGGCGCTCTACGGCCTGACCGGCTACGACGCCCTCCTGACCTCGGACAGCTGGGCGTATCTGCGCTACGCGCGGACGCTCGCCCGGGGGACGTTCTTCGACAATCCCGAGGTCTATTCCGTTTTCCGGACGCTCTGGCCGGCGACCGGACGGCTCGAGCTGAAGTCCGGCCTCCGCCACATCACGGGGGGAAAAATATTTTTCGGCTACGAGCTGGGCTTCCCGCTCCTGCTGGCGGCGGCGATCCGCCTCTTCGGCTTCCCCGCGGCCTTTTTCGTCAACCCAGTTCTGCTCGTCCTTTCCCTCGCCTTCGCCTTTCTCACGGTCCGCCTGGCCTTCGCCTCCGACCCCGACCGGGACGGGATCGCCCTCCTCAGCCTTGCCATCCTCCTCCTCCTCCCCCCGGACCGCCTCGAGCAGTCGGCGATCAAGGTCCTGCGCGATCTCCCGGCCCTCGCCCTGATGATCGCGGGGACCTGCTGCCTTCTCCGCGCCGGCCGCTCCCGTCCGGTCCGCGGATCGACCGTCTTTATGGGGACGCTCTTCTTCTCCGGCGCCGCCGCCGTGCGTTTCAACTACCTTCCCAACCTTCTCCCCGCCGCCGCCTTTCTCGTGGCGGCGCTGATCCGGAACCGGGCCGGCGGTCGGGAGACGGCCCGCGTCGCACTCGCCTTCGTCGCCGGCCTCTCCGTCCTCGTCCTGGCCATCGCGATTCAGGACCTGGCCCAGCAGGGCGAGATCCTGGTCTCCCTCCGGAAGATCCATTCCCTCGCCCGCGTCCTCGCGGGCGGATCCCGGGGCCTCTTCTCCTTCTATAACCTTCCGGGCAACGGCGGCTGGTATCTCGGCTACCTCTGGCGGGTCTACTCGCCCGCCCTGATCATCCTCGCTCTCCTGGGGGCGGCGGCCGGATTCCGGAACCCGGCGGTCTCCTGCCTCTTCCTCCCGATCGGGGTCTTGCAACTCCTGATCTTCTTCTCCTTCGTCTACAAGTCGCCGCGCTACCTCCTCCCGGTCTATTTCCTCCTCTCCATCTTCGCGAGCGCCGGGATCTTTTGGGTCCTCCGGGCCGTCGCCGTCCTCCGCCGCCCGTTTCCCGGCCGCTCTCGCCGGGCGCTCCTCATCCTCCTCGGCTCCCTGGCCCTGGCCGCCGCCGTCCGGGAGGCCCTCTCCCTCTCCGAGTCCCGCCTCCTCGCCGTCCTGGTCCCGGCGGCGCTCTCCGCCGACCTCGTCTTCGCGGCCTTCTCGTCCCGCCCCGGGCGGTCCGTGGCCGGCGGGGCCATCCTGGCCGCCGCCCTGGGCCTGGCCGCCTTCCGCCTCCTCGATGACGCGCTAACCCAGCCGCGTTTCCAGATCCCCGACTCCGAACGGCTGCGCAGGGAATGCGAGCGGTTCGTGCCGCCCCGCTCCCTGGTCCTGGCCGCGAGCAACTTGAAGCAAAATATCGACGTCTACACCTCTTCCACCGCCCTTTCCCTCTACCAGCTCTTCGCCCCCTGGGGAATGCCCCCCGAACGGGCCGTCGCGATGGTCATCGAGGCCGGGATCCCCGTCTTCGGTTTCGACAACCTCGGCTCGAGCGACGCCAGGGAGATGCTCGAGACCCTCGAGGATTTTTTCGACCTCCGCCCGGTCGCAGAATGGAGGTCGCGCGATCTCAAGGTCGCCGCCCCCGGTTTTTCCGAGCGGGATACGCTTCGCCTCTTCCGGATCGAGCACTGGAGCGCCCGGGAGACGGTTTGCCCCCTCACGCCTTCCCCAGCCGGCGCGCGCCTCCTCGCGATCCTCCCCCGCCGGGTCTGGTGGGACGATAAACGGAAGACGATCGAGGCCTGCCTCGACGGCCGGCCGCTCCGGGGGCGCGTCGAGGACGATCTCACGTTCGTCCTGGCCGAGACTCCGGAGGGCGGCCGGCCCCCCGCCCGCCTCGCCCTGCGCTCCGACCGGGGGCTCCCCGCCTCGGTCTCGCTGGCCTGGAGCGCGGATTTGGAGTCGGGGCTGACGATCGATCTCGGGCGAAGGCGTTCGCGGGGCTACCCGGAGTGGTGGTTTCTCCCCGAGGGTTTCCTGGAGCGCCCCCGGGCCGCTAACTATCGCAGCCTCCGGGGTCCGGCGCGGATCGCGCTGCCTCCCTTCGCCCCCCAAGGGACGTCTCCCCGCCTGAAACTGCGGCTGAGAAACCGCCTGGAGGAGAAGTCGGCGCTCTTGGTCGAGCTCTCCCTCGACGGCGTTCCCTTCGCCTCCCTCTCCCTCCCGGCCTCCCGGGAATGGCGGGTGGAGGAGGCGCCGATCCCCTTGAAGGAGACCGAGGTTGGACGGGCCTGGCTCGCCATCGCGCCCTTCCTGCCGGCTCCGGGCGCGGCCGCCGATCCGTCGGCGCGGAAGGCGGGAGGGCTGGACATCGACTGGCTGGCCGTCGAATGGCCCCCGGCGGCGCCGGCGAGGGCGGAAGCTTCCAACCGGCGGCCGGAGGAGAAATGACATGCAAGCGGTAATCCTGGCCGGTGGGCGCGGCGAGCGGCTCCGCCCCCTCACCGACGCCGTCCCCAAGCCCCTGGTCCGGGTCGCCGGGAGGCCCTTCCTCGACTTCCTGCTCGGCTTCCTCCGCGGCCAGGGGGTCTCGGACGTCGTCCTCCTCACCGGCTACCTCTCGGGGATGATCGAGCGCCACGTCGGGGACGGGGCGTCTTTCGGGATGCGGATCCGTTGCGCGCGGGAGAAGAAGCCCCTGGGCACGGGCGGCGCGCTTAAAGGCGCCCTTCCCCTTCTGGCGGAGGAGTTCTTCTTCCTGAACGGCGATACGCTCCTCCCGATCGACTGCCGCGCCCTCCTCCCCGCCCTCGCCCCCTTCTCCGCCCTCCTCTCCGCCTTCCCCTCCGCCGGGACCGGCCGCTCCCCCAACCTCAAGCTGGGCGCTCTCGGGCGGGTCGAAGGATACGCGCGGTCGGGCGGGGCAGGCTTCACCCACGTCGACGCCGGGGCCGGACTCTTCCGGCGGGCGATCGCCGACCATTTCCCCTCCCGGGACGTCTTCTCCCTCGAGGAGGACGTCTACCCGCGGCTGATCGAGCGCGGGCTTTTAGGAGCCTTTCCCGCCGCCGAGGATTTCTACGACATCGGCACCCCGGCGGGGATGAAGCGGTTCGAGGAATTCGTGCGAGGACGAGGGCGGATGCTCTTCGGGTCGGAGAGGGAGCAGTAGATATCTAAGGAATCCAGGAAGCCAGGAAGCGGGATATAGCTCTCCTGGTTTCCTGGATTCCTAAGATGCGCTGCTTTGCTCCGTGCCGCCGGGCTTTTGGTCTTTGGAGTTTGGAGCTTGTTTGGTATTTGTAGTTTATGATCTTATGGGTTCCTCAGGATTGTTAGGTGATGGATATGGATGCTGCCAGCCGGCTCGCTCTTCTCAGCGTTTCCGACAAGCGCGGGATCGAGGACCTCGCCCGCGCGCTCCTCGCCTCTGGCTACGAGCTTCTCTCGACCGGAGGGACGGCGCGGGCTTTAAGGGAGGCTCTGATCGCGACCACGGAGATCTCCGCCTACACCGGGACCCCCGAGCTCCTCGACGGGCGGGTGAAGACGCTCCACCCCCGGATCCATGCCGGCCTTCTCGCCCTGCGCTCCCGCCCCGAGCATCTCGAGGCCCTCCGTCGGGAGGGGATCCGCCCGATCGACCTGGCGGTCGTGAACCTCTATCCGTTCGGGGAGGCGGCCCGGGAGCGGCCCGGGCTGCCGCCCGAACTCGTCGACCAGATCGACATCGGCGGCGTCGCAATCCTCCGGGCGGCGGCCAAGAACTTCGCCGCGGTGGCAGCGGTCTGCGATCCCGCGGACTACCCCGCCCTGATCGCGGAGCTTCAGGAGCGCGCTGGAGAGGTCTCGCCGGAGACCCGGCGGAACCTCGCCGCCAAGGTCTTCCAGGTCACCGCCGCCTACGACGGGGCGATCGCCGACCGCCTGGCCGCGTCCCCGGGGGGGGAGGAGCGCCTTCCCCCCCGTCTCGCCCTCTCGCTCCCCCGCCTCTGCCGCCTCCGCTACGGCGAGAACCCTCATCAGGCGGCCGCCTTCTACGCCGCCGGAGGGGGATCGGGGACGACGCTCGCCCGCGCCCGCCTCCTCCAGGGGAAGGAGCTCTCCTACAACAACCTTCTCGACCTGGAGAGCGCCCTCACCCTGGTCGGAGAACTCCCGGCCCCCGCCGCGGCGATCATCAAGCACAACAACCCCTGCGGAGCGGCCGCCGGCAGCGACCTCCGGGAGAGCTACCTCCTGGCCCGGGCGACCGATCCGGTCTCGGCCTACGGCGGCGTGGTGGGCTGCCACGGCCCGGTGGACGAGCGGACCGCGAGCGCGATCGCCTCGCTCTTCGTGGAGGCGGTGATCGCCCCCGCCTTCGCCCCCGAGGCGCTCGCCGTTTTCGCGAAGAAGAAGAACTTGAGGATCCTCGCCACCGGCCCCTTCCGGTTCCGCCCCGGCGGCCTCGTCCTCCGCTCGGTTTCGGGAGGGATCCTGGTCCAGGAGGAAGACCGCCTGGGCTGGGACCGCGCTTCCGCCCGGGTCGTCACCCGCCGCTCCCCGACCGAGGAGGAATGGGAGGGGCTCGCCTTCGCCTGGATCGTCTGCAAACACGTCCGCTCCAACGCCATCGTCCTCGCCCGCGGCCGCGCGACGGCGGGGATCGGGGCGGGCCAGATGAGCCGGATCGACAGCGCCGAGCTCGCGGTCCGCAAGGCGAAGCAGGCGAAGCTCAAGGTCGCGGGGACGGTCCTCGCCTCCGACGCCTTCTTCCCTTTCCCGGACGTGGTCGAGCTCGCCGCCCGGGAGGGGATCGCCGCCATCGTCCAGCCCGGGGGATCGATCCGGGACGAGGATTCGATCCGGGCCGCCGACGCGGCGGGTCTGGCGATGGTTTTCACCGGGGTCCGCCACTTCCGGCACTGAGGCTGGCGAGCCCGACGGAAAGCATCTTAGGAAGCCAGGAAACCAGGAGGGGTAAGCCGGAGTCTCCTGGTTTCCTGGGTTCCTGAGAGGCATTAGTCATGGCTCTCCCCGACGTCGACGAAAGATTGCGCGCCGTGGTCACCCGGATGGTCCGGCGGGGGATCCGCCTTTCCCGGAAGACCGGGCGGACGATCACCCTCTCCCGCTCCTCCTCCGCCCGCCCGGTCGACATCCGCGAACTCGACCCCGACACCCCGGAGGGAGCCAAGCGCCTTGCCCGGGAGCTCGCCGGAAAGAGGAACTACTATGCCTTCGCCGGACTAGGCGAGCTCTCCGAAAAAAAACGGATCCACTGGACGGCGCTCAACCGCCCGCTGCTTCACCGGATCGGCGCGAGTTTTCTCGTTTTCGGGGCGATGCTTCTGCGGGCCGGACGCCTGAAGAACCGCCTCTACCGTCTGGCCGGCGTCGCCCTGGGGCCGAACACCGAGATCATGCAGGGCGCCTGGCTCGACCACTTCTGCCCGGAGCTGATCGTGATCGGCGACCGCTGCCTGATCGGCGCCTTCTGCAAGCTCTCCACCCACGCCTACGAGGGGGGAGGGAGGATCCGGGTGGGCCTGATCCGGATCGCCGACGGCGTCGTCCTCGGTTCCGGATCCGCGCTCGCCGCGATCCGGATCGGGGAAGGGGCGCGGGTCCTCCCCAACACCACCCTAAGCCCCTACTTCGCCCGCCTCCATCCCGGCGTGGTGGCGGGGTTCTCGCCTCCGCCGGTGAGAGCGTCGCCGGGAGATGACTCGCCGGGAAAAGCCTTGGCCTGATCCCCAAGGGATACATCTCGGGAACCCAGGAAACCAGGAGGGGCGAATCTGATTCTCCTGTCCTCCTGGCTTCCTTAGATATCCACCATCTGGTATCGGGGCGCACCTAGCGGACCAAGGGGACGGAAGAGAGCCCAGGGACAGGGACGAAAATATTTCGAAAATGGTTTGACCTCCGAGGGAGAATTTGATATTACGCTTAACGAATCGGGGCCGAAGACGATCCCGACAACGGCAAGAAAGGAGGCCGAGTTATGGCGGAGAAAGTTGCCAAGGTGGGAGTGAAGAGGGAGGAGGGTTTCCTCTATTTCATCGACAAGCAGGGGGACGTCTCCCGGGCCAAGATGGCGCGCGGCGGGAAAAAGGGCGGCAAGCCCCAGAAGGTCGCCAAGGCCGGCGTCAAGAAGGCCTCCGGCTACCTCTACTTCCTCGACAAGCAGGGCGATGTCTCCCGCGCCAAGATGGTCAGCGGCGGGAGAAAGGCCAAGAAGGGGAAGCGCTAGACCCCATCGGTCTTCAAAGCTGACAAGCTTCCGCGCCCCGACGGTCCCCCGTCGGGGCGCTGTTTTAGGCCCTCCCGCCGATTTCGGATTTCGGATTTCGGACCCAACGTGCTATGGTGAGTTTTAGAGGCGGAGCATCCTTCCCGATCCCGTTTGGGCATGCACAAGATCGCCGTCATCGGAACCTTCGGCGTGGGCAAGACCACCTTTCTCCACCGCCTCTTCAGCGAGCTCAAATACCGGGCCTTCCAGGTCGAGATGGTTCCCGAGCTCTCCCGGCTCTGCCCCTACGACATCAACGAGCGGGGATCGGTGACCCGGGGGCAATACTGGATCCTCCGGGAGCAGATCCGGCTGGAGCTGGAGCGCTCCGAGTCGCTCCCGGATTTCCTGCTCTGCGACCGCTGCGTTTTCGACAACACCATCTTCGCCGAGCGCGGCGCGGAGAAGGGTTACGTCGAAGGCCGGATCTACGAGCTCATCCGCTCCGCCACCCGCGCCTGGGAGGCGACCTACTCCCTCCTGGTCTTCATCCGCCTGGAGGAGCACCTGCGCCTGAGCCGGAACCGGGGCATGGCCGACGGCGTGCGCTCGGACAACGAGGAGTTCCAGGTCGACATCGAGCGCCGCCTGGAGCGGGCCTGGCGGGAATATCCGGGGAAGAAGATCGAAATCGGAGGCAACCTGGCGCGGCGGACCGCCTTGGTGATGGCCTTGCTCCGGGAGATGATCGACGATTCCCGCCTCCGCGACCAGGATCTGGAGTTAGGTCGATGAAAGCGGGGGTCCTTGGCGCTTGCCTGCTGGCCTTGCTCTTCCCCTGGCGGCTCCGGGCCGGGGAGGCGGCGGCCCCGGCCCCGTTTTTCCAGGACGGGAAATGGGGGTTCGTGGACGCCCAGGGGCTCGTGGCGATCCCGCCCCGTTTCGAGCTGGCCGGGGAATTCTCGGAGGGGCTCGCGCCGGTCGCCCCCCGGATGGGGGGGAAGTGGGGCTACATCGACCCGACGGGGGCGATGGTCATCGCTCCCCGCTTTGAGGCCGCCCGGTCCTTTTCCGAGGGGCTGGCGGCGGTCGCCGAGGGCGGGCGCTACGGCTATATCGACCGGTCCGGCCGGACGCTGATCGAGTGCCGCTTCGAGAAGGCGCTGCCCTTTTCCGGGGGATTGGCGGCGGTGCGTCTGGAGGGGCTCTTCGGCTACGTCGATCAGGGCGGGGTCTTGGTCATCCCCCCCCGCTACAGCGCCTGCCGCCCGTTTTCGGAAGGGATGGCGGCGGTCCGGATCGGTCTCCAGTGGGGCTATATCGACCGGAAAGGGGAGCTCTTGATCCGGACGGTCTTCGACCAGGCGCGGGAGTTCAAGAACGGACTGGCCCGGGTGGAGATCAACGACTGGCGGGGGGGAGTCTGGAGGGGCTACGTGGACAAAACGGGGACACTGGTGAAGAATCGAGCCCAGCATCTGCAGAACCTGGAGAAGGCCAAGGCGGCCCGGTGAAGCGAACTTGCGTCCTCGTCTTCCTGCTGGCGGCGGCTTGCTCCTGCCGCGCCGCCCCGCCTCCCCCTCCCGCTCCGGATCCGACCCCCGCCCCCGTGGCGAGGGACGCGCCCGCCCCGGCGCGGAAGTTCCCGGAGCCGCTCGCGGTTTTGCCCTGGAGCCTGGGTCTTCTCCTCAGCGGCCTGGTGGGAGCGGCGATCGGGCAAGGCCGGGGACGGCGCGGTGCCGGATTCTTCTTCGGCCTGATCGCCGGCCCGATCGGCTGGGCGGTGGTCGCCGCCGGCCCGGACCTGCGGACCCGTTGCCGGTTCTGTCAAGCCCCGGTCGCGGCCAAGGCCGAACGCTGTCCGCACTGCGCGGCCGACCTGGCTAAAATATGAACTACGAATTGCGCGAATATCGCGAATTATCCCGGCTTTGGCTCGACTGGAGATATCCACGAATTTGCACAAATGTGATTGCCGTGACCTTGATCCTCGCGCTAGTCTCCGCCGCCCTCCCCGTCGCGGCGCTCGCGGCCGAGGCGGGACGCGGAGAGAGAACGCCCATGCCCGCCCTTGAATACGCCGATCCCGAGACGCCGATCCGGGTCTCCCCGGGAGACGTTTTCACGCTGGTAATGGAGTCGAATCGGACTACCGGCTACCGCTGGGAGCTCGCCTCTCCTTCCGAGGGCCCGGTCGCGAAGCTTCTCTCCTCGGAGTATCGGCCGACGCTGCCCCAGCGGATCGGCTCCGGGGGGAGGGAGTACTGGAGGTTCGAGGCGGTCGCGGCGGGAGAGACCTCGATCAGCTTCCGCTACGTCCGTCCCTGGGAGAAAGCCAACCCCCCCGCGCGGGAAGCTCAATTCCACGTGACGGTAGCCGGGCAGCCGAAATAGAGGTTGCGGAAAAAGGATTTTGGGTTATAGATTACAGGCGATAGTCGCTCTTGACCGATCTCTGGCTATCTGACAACTGATTACTGTTTATCGTTTACCGATCACTGATCACTGGAGGTTCCCATGGCTCGACGCTACAGGCTCAGGAAGCGCGGTTGGCAGAGGATCAGAAGGGCCAACCACGGCGCCCGCCCCTGCTCGGGGCGCCGGAAGAGGTAATTCCTGCTCTCCGGCGGCGGTTTACTGATTACTGATTATTGATTACCTTGCTCTTCCCCGTCCCCATGCTGCTTCGACGCCACAGAGGATTGCTCGGACTCCTCGTCCTCCCGCTCTGGATCGCCTCCTGCTCCGACGGCGGAGGCGGAGGAGACCCCGACCTCAAATACGTGGCCGAGATCGAGGATGAAGGTTCCCGCTGCGAGATCGAGGTGGAATACAACAACCGCGACGGCGAGCGCCGCACTCTCCGCGACCAGTCGGCGCCGTGGTCGTATCAGTTCCACCAGAGCGACGGCGCCCACCTCTACCTGGCCGTGTCCCCCGAGTGCGACCGGGCCCGGGCCGAGCTTTATATCGACGGCCATCGGGTAGCCCACGACAGCAGCACCTACAAGGCCGAGATCGACGGCTACCTCCGGGTCGATTCGGCCGGGAACGCCTGGTTCGATCCCTCCTGAGCGAAAAGGGGAGGGCTTGAGCCCTCCCCTTTTCGCTCAGGGGAATTTCTCCCGCCGGTATTTTCTCTTCTCCACCGCGGGATCTCTCCTCCCTCAACCCGTCGCTCAGGCGTTAACCCCGGGGAAAAGGGGTGCTTCGGCGCACTTTTCCGCAGCCAGCCCCGCGAGCCTCTCCGCCACGTCGGCCACGATCGCGTCGGGCACGCCGTCGGGGGTCTTGGACTGGAGGCGGAGGTCGATCTGGTCGTTGATGTAATCCACCGCGGTGAAAAGCCCGCGGGAGGTGAGGGCGATCTCGGTCGAGAAGGAGTCGAGGCCGCTCAGCCGGGCGAGGACGGGGGGAATTGTCTTCAGGGGGCTTAAGCCCAGCGCGGCTTCCTCTTCGGCCGAGACCGGGATATAGACGTGGGTGCGGGTGTCCCACCAGGAGGGGTAGACCGCCCCGGAGCAGAAGATGACGCGGAACCAGGCCGGGCGTCCCAGTAGGGTCACCGGCTCGACGTGGGCCTGGAGGAGGTAGCGGTCGCCGGGGTTGGACCGCCGGGCGGCGAGGGCCGCCTCCCAGGACGAGGCCTCCAGGATCACGCCCACCCCCCCCGACCCGTGCGCGGGCTTGATCGTGAACTTCCCCCGGAGGGGGGAGAGGTCGGGCGGTTCCAGGGCGGGCTCCTCCTCCCAGGAGGGAAGGATGATCGTGTGGGGGGTCTGAATCCCCGCGCCGATCAGGGCCAGGTGCATCGTCGCCTTGTCCCAGGAGCGGGCGGCCTTCTCGAAGGGGTTGATCCGGTAGCGGGCGTGGTCGCGGGCCCAGTCGTCGAGGAAGAGGTAGCGGGGGTCGGACTCGGCCGCCCGGTCGAGGAGGACCCGGATGAAGATCCGCCCCTCCCGCAGCGCGCGCTCGATCCCCTCCACCTTTTCCGGCGTGGCCTCGAGGAGGCTTAAGTTCCGTCTCCGGGCGGCCGCGGCCAGGAGGTTGACGAAATCCCGGTCGTAGGGCCAGTTCCAGGCGAGGCAGAGGTCGTAATTGACCGGGGCGGCGGGGGCGGAATTTTCGGCGTTCATGGGGGGAGAGGATACACTATTTCGAGTGTCGCCGAGAACCGAGGAAAACGGGCGAGGGAGTTCAGGAGGAAGCAGACCCCTTCGCCGGCCGACGCCACGATCAGGCCGGCCAGGGTCGGGCCGACGAGGCGGGTCCCGTTGAACATGAAGGAGTTGAGGGCGATGGCGTTCCCGAAATCCGTCTTCCGCTCGACCAGGTCGGCGACGAAGGCGTGGCGGATCGGCATGTCGAAGGCGTTGACCACGCCCAGGGCGACCTGCTGCATCCAGGTCCCGGTCAGGGAGACGGTCTGGCCGGCGAAGAAGAGGCGGTAGTTGCGGTAGCGGAAGGCGCGCAGGGTTCGACGGACGGCCGGGGGGAGGAGGGAGGGTCCGCGCCGGGGTTCCGGCTGGGTCGAATCCGTTTTCAATTGCCGCGCCTTTCCCCGGCATTTATAGTCTAGAAGAGCCATGCGCGGGAAAAGAAATCGCTCCGTGGAGTCGGTCGGGGAGTTCGGCTTGATCGACCGCCTGCGCCGGATCGCGCCGTCCGGGCGGGGGGTGCGGGAGGGGATCGGCGACGACGCCGCCGTCCTCGACGGCGGACGGAAGGGGCGCTATCTCCTCTTCGCCACCGACGCCATCCTGGAAGGCGTCCATTTCCTCCGCTCCGAGGGAGCGGAGAGGATCGGCCGCAAGTCGCTCGCGGTCAACTTCTCCGACATCGCCGCCATGGGCGGGGTCCCCCGCTGGGCGGTGGTGAACCTCGGCCTCCCCCGGCGGGTCCCCTTGGACTTCGTCCGGCGGCTCTACCGAGGCCTGTGCGCGCTCGCCCGGCGGCACGCGGTCGGGATCGTCGGCGGGGACACCGTCTATTCCCCCGGGGGGATCATGCTCGCGGTGGCGGTGGTCGGGGAGGTCGAGAAGGGCCGCTGCGTGCGCCGGCGGGGGGCGCGCCCCGGCGACGCCGTCTGCGTCACCGGCCTTCTCGGCGAGGCGGCGCGGGGAAAGCATCTCGACTTTGAGCCCCGTTTGCGGGAGGCGCGCTTTCTCACCGCGCGCTTCTCCCCGACCGCGATGATCGACCTCTCCGACGGCCTCTTCGCCGACCTGATGAAGCTGGGGAGGGCCTCGGGAGTGGGGGCGTCCGTCCGGGAGGCCGGTCTTCCCCTCTCCCCCCGCGCGCGCCGTCTCCCGGCGGGGGAGCGTCTCCGGGCGGCCGCCGGCGGCGAGGAGTTCGAGCTCCTCTTCACGCTCCCCCCCCGCGAGCTGCCGCGCCTCCTCCGGGAGTTTCCCCGGGCGACGGGAACGCCCGTCGCGGCGATCGGCGAGATCCTGAAAACGCCCGGCCGCTTCACTCTCGTCGGCCGGGACGGGAGGGCGGCGCCGTTCCCGTCCGGAGGGTATGATCACTTCTCTGGGTGAATAGGTAAAGGTCAGGGAGAGGAAGTGGGTCTGGGGGATGGGAGAGGTGGATGGTGGGACGGCCCCGGCCGCACCATAGACCTCACCCATTGACCAGACCAATATCCTAACCCTAACCCATCAATCCGTTTTACTATGCTCACGATCGTCACTCGTTCCGCCGGAGAGACCCTTTCGCTCGGCCGGCGCCTCGGCCGCCTCCTCGGCCCCGGAACGGTCCTGGCCTTGCGCGGCGAGCTGGGCGCGGGCAAGACCTGCTTCGTGCAGGGTCTCGCCCGGGGGCTCGGGGTGAAGGAGGATCACGTCGTTTCGCCCACCTTCGTCCTGGTCCGCGAATACCGGGGGCGGCTCCCCCTCTACCACATCGACCTCTACCGCCTATCGGCCGGACGGGAGGTGGAGTCGCTCGGCCTGGAGGAATACCTGGAAGGGGAGGGCGTGTGCGCGGTGGAATGGGCGGAAAAAGCGGAGGGGATCCTGCCCGCCTCGGGACCGCGGATCACGCTCACCCTCCGGTCCGCTTCTTCGCGGACGATCAAGCTGGAGGGCTTGCCGCCCGCCGTCGAAAAATCCCTCGCCCGTCCCGGCAACTGAATTAACCACGAATCTTCACGAATTGGTCCGGCCGGGCCCCGCCCAGGAATTCCACGAATTGACACGAATTTGCACGAATGATAACGGCGGCGGGAAGCGATCTCTCCTCGCGAATGGGGTTGGGATTGCTTCGTCCCCTTCGCTTCGCTCCGGGTCCTCGCAATGACTCTTCTATATCATCCCGGACTGACTTATAAGATACCGGGCCCCGCCGAGCCAATTCGTGAAAATTCGTGTCAATTCGTGGATATCATTCGCCGGGCCCCGCCGCGCCGATTCGCGGAATTCGTAGTATGAAGATACTCGCCCTCGAGACCTCGACCGAGCGGGGCTCCGTCGCCCTCCTCGACGGCTCGACCGCCCTGGCCCGGGCGGACCTCCCCACCCGCGAGAGGCATTCGGCGGGGATCATCCCCCTCCTGGACGGGCTCCTCGGCGCCTCCGGCTGGGGATTGAAGGACCTCGGGGCGGTGGGAGCGGGTCTGGGGCCGGGCTCCTTCACGGGGATCCGCGTCGGGCTCGCCGTGGCCCGCGGTCTCGCCTTCTCGCTCGGGATCCCCCTCAAGGGGGTGTCGTCCTTCGAGGCCCTGGCCCGGGGGGCGGGGGGGGAGGGGAGGGTGGCGGTCCTCTCCGACGCCCGCCGCGGACGGATCTACGGCGCTCTCTACGAGAAGCGGTCCGGGATACTCTCGATGCTGTGTCCATCCGCCTGCCTCTCCGTTGCCGAGGCGGCGGCCCTCGCCGCCTCCGCCCGGATCGTCACGCCTCACCGCGAGCGCCTCTCCGGGCTCCTGGGCGCCCCTCTCCAAATGGAGGAGGCCTGGCCGGACGCCCTCTGGATCGGACGGATCGCCGGGGAGAGGCTTATGGCCGATCCGCGCGACGAAAGCTCATCCGCCCTTCCCCTGTATCTCAGCGCTTTTGGTGTGCGATAATCGGGGCCTTAAGGCTCCGTCGTCAGCGCGATTGTGGGAGGGGCATTCCTGCCCCGATCCATTGCGCGGCCGCACGTGCCTGCTGGGGATAAGAAGATGGAACGAGACAAGTTCTTCAAGACCTGGGCCGAGATCGACCTCTCCGCGATCCGCCACAACCTCCGGGCCATCCGCCGCCTGGTGGGCGATGGCGTGAAGATCCTGATCAGCGTCAAGGCGGACGCCTACGGCCACGGGGCCCGCGAGGTCTCGGCGGCCGCGCTCGCGGCCGGGGCGGACATGCTCGGCGTCTCCCACGTCAAGGAGGCCCTCGAGCTCCGCCCCTGCTTCCCCTCCGTCCCGATCATGATCCTCTCCTCGGGGATGCTCGGACACTCGCCGCTGATCGTCCGCAACGACCTCACGCCGGTGGTCTGCTCGCTGGAGATCGCCCGCGACATCGCCCAGGAGGCCCTCTCAGCCGGGAAGAGGATCAACGTCCACGCGATGATCGACACCGGGATGGGGCGGATCGGGGTCTGGCACGAGAACTGCCTCCCCCTGATCGAGCGCCTCTCCCGCGTCAAGGGGATCCGCCTGGAGGGGATCTGCTCCCACCTCGCCACCGCCGACCGCCCCGACCCCTCCTTCCTGGAGGAGCAGCTCGCCTCCTTCCTCGCCCTGGTCCGCCGGGCGAAGGCGCGGGGCGTATCCTTCCCCCTCCGCCACATCGCGAACTCGGCCGCGGTCCTCGCCGCGAGGAAGTCCTGGCTGGACATGGTCCGCCCGGGGATCATGCTCTACGGGATCCACCCCGCGCCCCACCTCGAGAAGAAGATCGACCTGAAGCCTGCCTTGTCCCTCAAGACCCAGGTCGCCTTCCTGAAGACGGTGGAGGCCGGCCGGAGCATCAGCTACGGCCGGACCTACCGGGTGAAGCGCAAAACCCGGATCGCCACACTCCCGATCGGCTACGGGGACGGCTTCAGCCGCGCCCATTCCAACCGGGGGGAGGTCCTGATCCGGGGGAAGCGGGCCCCGATCGTCGGGATCGTCACCATGGACCAGCTGATGGTGGACGTCGGGAAAATCCCCGGCGCCGCGATCGGCGACGAGGCGGTCCTGATCGGGACCCAGGGCGGCGAGCGGATCACCGCGGTCGAGGCGGCCGCCCGGATCGGGACGATCGCCTACGAAGTCCTCGCCCAGCTCGGGAAAAGGGTCTCGCGGGTATATCAAGGATAGGATGTTCATAACTGCTGCCATGCCCCATTCTTTCGTTTGATTTATTAGGTAACTGTGATGATGTATGCAGTGTTTGCTAGGAGGTGGGGGTTCGCGCCCCGAATAATTTTTCGGGGCGCTTTGGAGTGCGGCGCCGGGGCGCCGCTTTAGTGTGGGTTTCCCGATTTTCCTTAGCCACCCCCCGCTTCCGCCCTCTCTCCCCCGGACACTCGCTGTCCGATCGGACAGATTTGTCCCAATCTGGGCCGTCGTTGCCGTCGGGGGAATTCCTGGATCGTCTCCCTGGCCCGTCCGCGCGCCCTGGGACAAACCTGTCCGATCGGACAGAGTTGTCCCAATTTGAGCATGGTTTGAGGGTGGAGAAGCCCCTTCCCCCGCGCAGATTCAGACCAACCTTGCCCGAGCGGACAGCGGTGGTCTGAATATCCGGGAAGCTACCCAAACGAAACGGAAGATATGTATTTATTATTACCTTGACAAAATGCTGGGAATGAAATAGCATGCAATATAAAAAATCGAGGAAAAATTACAAATAAGTCCTGCTTTATCCATGGGACGCTGGCGCCTGGTCAGAATCCACGAGAGAGGCGAATCATGAAAAGGATCTCCCTGGTTCTCGGTATCGCCCTGGCGTTCTTCTCCTCGAGCGTTTTTGCTCAAACGTATTCCTGGCTTCCCCCCGAGGGGTTCGGAGCCTGGGGCGAAGCTGCCAATTGGTCGCCCGAGGGCGTCCCCGACGCTCCCGGCGAATCGGCCGTCATCCCCGTCTTGGCCGGAGATACATCCGTCGTTCTGGATATCTCCCCCACCATTGACAGCTTGAACGTCGAAAGCGCCTCGGCGCTTCTTTCCTTCGACGTTTTCGACTGCCGTTTGACCTTGGTCGATCCCGCCGGCTTCGTAAATAGCAGCCCTCAGGCGACGCTGTTCGGAATGGGAATTATCGAGGGGGCGATCACCAACAACCTCGGGTCGTACTTAAATTTGCAGGCCGGCGCCTGGCTGGCCCTGGATAGCGACTCCATCACCAACAACGGTACGATCGTAGTCGACAGCGACCAGCTCGAATCGGAGACTACACTCGACATCGAACATGCGACTTTGGAAGGGACGGGGCAGGTTGTTCTGAACCATGAGCTCTTCGCTCATCTGGATGCCTACGGGGATTATACCGACAATCCCGTTAACTCCGCCGGCCACACCATCCGAGGCCAGGGGCAGATCCATGTCGATGGCTTAGAGAACGAAGGAACGATCTCGGCCGATGTTCCCGGCGCCGCGCTCCAACTGAACGGGTACATGGCCAACTTTGGCACAATCGAGGCCACCGGCGGTGCTGCCGTTCGCATCCAAGAGGTTTCGATCTTTCAAACCCGCGGAGGCGAGCTGCCGGACGAGGGCGGCGAGTTGCTTGCCGATGGTGGCAATATCATCTTCCAGGGTTCTTCGAGCGTCATGGGAGGGACACTGCGTTCCACCGGGGACTCCTATTTCTCCTGCGCTTCGGCGACTCAGAGCTCCGATCACACGAGTATCGATGATTTAGTCTTGGAGGGGAATTTCCATATCGCCGCCGGCGGCACCACCTCTCTTCCCTGGATGGGAATCACCAATAACGGGACGATACTCGTCAACAGCGATCAGGGCGCGGCGGACGCCGTTTTGGACCTGGGGGGGGCCTCGCTGAACGGAATTGGGGACGTCGTATTGAACCATCAGTTTAAGGCTCTCCTGGTCGGGGGGTCTTCCGAGCTTCCCACCCAAGGCACTGACCATACCATCCGGGGCCAGGGGCGCATCGAAGCGCGGTTTGCCAATTACGGGACCGTTCAAGCCGACGTCCCCGGGGCGGCGATTTACTTGGTCTCCAACCCTAAAAGCAACTTCGGCGTATTCGCCTCTACCAACGGGGCTGTTCTCCGCATCGAGGGGATTACGGTCACCCAGCAAGATGAAGGAGGGATGTGGATGGGATTGCTTTATGCCTGGGGAGGCAATGTCATCCTCACCAATCAGGCCGTAATCATCGGGGGATCTTTGGCTAGTTTCGAGTCAGATATCGTCTGCGAATCATCGGGAGTGTCCGATTACGTAACGCTCCAAGATACAACCAATTATGGGACCTATCTAATCCCCGCCGGCGCGTTCACCGAGCTCTCGGGATCGGGAATGATCAACAACGGGGATATATATATCAACGTCGACGGGCTGGAGCCGGCCGCCATCCTAGATATCGGGAATACGACCATCCAGGGGACGGGATGGGTCGTCTTGGGTGATGAATTTAACGCCATTTTGAGCGGGAGCCCCACGGAGCTCGCGACCAACGCCTCCGGCCACACTATTGTCGGCCGGGGACGGATCAACGCCGGATTGCTCAACCGGGGATCCATCATCGCGAACGACGGAGCGATCACTCTCGATCCCACCGCCCCCGGGTTCATCAACGACGGAATCATGGAAACCTTGGACTCCCACGGTTCCTTCAACATCAATTCTGCGGGGAGCTTCACCAATCAAAGCCGGGTGACGGTGCTCGGTTACCTGACCGCCCAGGGCGACTATACGCAGACCGCCGGGACTACCCTGGTCAACGGGACACTAACGACGGACGGGGGGGAGTTGGCCCTCCAGGGCGGAGCGCTCCAAGGGACGGGATCGATCAGTGGGACGGTCATTTCCTCCGCCGGGACCGTCGCCCCGGGGGATTCGGAGGGAACCTTGACGATCACCGAAGATTTGATCCTTTCTTCGGCCTCCGTCCTCGATTATGAGCTGGCCGCGCCCGGGGGATCCAACGATCGGATCGATCTTTCGGGCGATCTGACACTGGACGGAACCTTGAACGTCACCGATACCGGGGGGTTCGGTCTCGGCACGTACCGCCTCATCAACTACGGCGGAGCGCTCATCGACAACGGCTTGTCCCTGGGATCGATGCCCCCCGGATGGAGCTATTCGATCAGCGCTCAATCCGGCCACGTGGATCTGGAGGTCCTAGCCTCTCCCACCCCGACCTCTCAACCGACGTTCACCCCCTCGCCCTCGGCGGTTCCCCCGACCCCCACCGCCGCGCCCGCGACGCCGACGCCGGTGATCACCCCGACGCCCTGGCGGCTGGTGGTTGATGCCGACGACTTCAACGGCGACGGGAGGGCCGACTTCGGTCTGTGGCGTGCGGCCGACGGCAGCTGGAGGATCCGGGAGATCAGCATCGTCTACTACGGTTTGAACGGCGACATCCCGGTGGTCGGAGACTACAACGGCGACGGCCGAGCCGAATATGCCGTGTGGCGCCCCGCTAACGGGAGATGGTGGTTCCGCGGTCTTGGCGGCGGGCCCTCCGCCGGGTTCTACTACGGCCAAATCGGAGACATCCCGGTGCCGGCCGACTATAACGGGGACTTCATGACCGATACCGCGCTTTGGCGGCCATTGACAGGTTCTTGGTTCGTGTGGGGGACGACCCGGTTCGCCTACGGCCTGAGGGGAGATATCCCGGTTCCGGGCGACTACGACGGCGATAACGAGGCCGATGCCGCCGTTTTTCGCTCCGCGCCCGAGGGAGACGCCTGGTTCGTCCGCGGTCAGACCCGCATTTTCTACGGTCTCAAGGGGGATATCCCCGTCCCCGGGGATTATGATGGCGACGGCAGCACGCAGTTGGCGGTTTTCCGTCCTTCTTCCGGTCAATGGTACCTTCGTAACGAAGTGGCGGTGACCTTCGGGCAGAGCGGGGATATTCCCTTCCCCTTCGATCTCGACGGGAATGGAACTTCGGATCGAGGCTTTTATCGTCCCTCGGACGGCCGCTGGTACATCTACGGCAAGACCAGCGTGAGTTTTGGATCCGTCGGCGATCAGCCCTTGTCCGGCGTGTCCCGATAACCGCGGTGATTGGAGCCGGTCGGTAAGAGCGCCCCGGAGCCCGGGGCGCTCTTTTGTCCCCCGGGGGCATTTCATCGCCTTTCCGGACGCTCCTCGTTGACACCCCCCCGCCTTTCGACTATATTATCGATCTCTGATACCAACGATGAAAACGGCGAATAACATAAAACACCGGAGCTCGGCGATCGTCAGCGGGATCGAGCGGGCGCCGCACCGCTGCCTGCTCTACGCGACCGGGGTCGACCCCGAGGACCTCGGCAAGCCCTTCATCGGGGTGGTCTCCAGCTTCACCGACCTCATCCCCGGCCACGTCGGGATGCGGGACCTGGAGCGGTCGATCGAGAACGGGGTCTACGCCGGGGGCGGCCGCCCCTTCCTCTTCTCCGTCCCCGGGGTCTGCGACGGGATCGCCATGGGCCACGCCGGGATGCGCTGCTCGCTCCCCACCCGGGAGCTCATCGCCGACCTGATCGAGATGGTGGTCCGGGCCCACGCCCTGGACGGGATCGTCCTCCTCACCAACTGCGACAAGATCACGCCCGGGATGCTGATGGCCGCCTCCCGCCTCGACCTTCCCGCGCTCGCGGTCACCGCCGGCCCCATGCTCGCCGGCCGCCGGAGGGGCCGCCGCCTCTCCCTGGTCAAGGACGCCTTCGAGGCGGTGGGGGCGGCCCGGGCGGGCAGGATCTCGGCCGAGGAGCTCGGCGACCTCGAGGTCCGGGCCTGCCCGGGGCAGGGTTCCTGCCAGGGGATGTATACCGCCAACACCATGGCCTGCGTCACCGAGGCGATGGGGATGAGCCTCCCCTTCTGCGCCACGGCGCTCGCCGGCTCGGCCGAGAAGAAGCGGATCGCCTACCGCTCGGGCCAGAGGATCGTCTCCCTGGTCAGGGAAGGGGTTTCGGCCCGGAAGATCATGACCCGGGCCGCGGTCGAGAACGCGATCGCGGCGGACATGGCCCTGGGCGGTTCGACGAACACCGTCCTCCACCTGATGGGCATCTCCGCCGATCTCGGCCTCGATCTCAAGCTCGAGGCCTTCGACCGGATCAGCCGCTTGACCCCCCAGGTCGCGGACATGGCCCCCGGGGGGGAGGGGCTGATGGAGGACCTCCACGCGGCGGGCGGCCTCCCGGCGGTCCTGAAGGTTTTGGGCGGCCGGATCCGCGACGTGCCCACGGTCAGTGGTTGCACGGTCGGCGAGATCAGATCCCGGGCCGAGGTCGTCGACGCCGCTTTCATCCGGACTCCGGAGAAGGCCTTCCGCCCCGAGGGCGGGATCGCCGTTCTCACCGGGAACCTCGCCCCCGACGGGGCCGTGATCAAGCAGACCGCGGTCTCGGAGAAGGCGCGCCGCTTCACGGGAAAGGCCAAGGTATTCGACTGCGAAGAGGAGGCTTTTGCCTCCCTGATGAAGGGCGGGATCGTCCCCGGGACGGTCGTGGTCGTCCGCTACGAGGGGCCGCGGGGCGGCCCGGGGATGCGGGAGATGCTCTCCCTCACCTCCGCCATCGACGGGATGGGGATGGGGGAGACGGTCGCCCTGGTCACCGACGGGCGCTTCTCGGGGGGGACCCGGGGCCCCTGCGTGGGCCACGTCTCGCCCGAGGCGGCGGCGGCCGGTCCGATCGCCCTCGTCCGGGACGGCGACGAGATCACGCTCGACATCCCGGAGCGGAAGCTCTCCGTGGCCCTCGCCCCGGCTGAGCTGAAGCGCCGGGAAAAGGGCTGGAAGCGGCCGGAGAAGAAGCTCACCGGCTACCTCGCCCGCTACGCCGCCCAGGTGGGTTCGGCGGACCGGGGAGCGGTCCTTAGATCCAGTGACCAGTAACTGAAAAGAAAGTAATCAGTGATCAGTGACTGATTAAAATTTTTCCGGAGGAAAAATTATAAATGAAGGGCGCCCAGGTTCTCATCGATGGACTGATCAAGGAGGGCGTCGAGGTCCTCTTCGGCTACCCCGGGGGGGCGGTCCTGGACATCTTCGACGCCATCTACCAGTCGCCGCTCAAGCTCACCCTCACCCGACACGAGCAGGGGGCGGCCCACGCGGCCGACGGCTACGCCCGCGCCACCGGCAAGGTGGGGGTCTGCCTCGCCACCTCCGGTCCGGGGGCGACGAACCTCGTCACCGGGATCGCCACCGCCTACATGGACTCGATCCCCCTGGTCGCCCTCACCGGCCAGGTCGCCACCGGGATGATCGGGAACGACGCCTTCCAGGAGGCGGACATCGTCGGGATCACCCGCCCGATCACCAAGCACAACTACCTCGTCACCAGCGCCGACGACCTCTACCGCACGATCCGGGAGGCCTTCTACCTCGCCCGCACCGGCCGCCCCGGCCCGGTCCTGATCGACGTCCCCAAGGACGTTCAGAAGGGGGAGACCAAGACGACCTTCCCGAAGGCGGTCGAGATCCGGGGCTACAAGCCGGTCTACGAGGGGCACCTGAAGCAGATCGAGAAGCTCGCTCACGCCATCACGAAGGCCCAGAAGCCCCTCCTCTACGTCGGAGGGGGGGCGGTCGCCTCCGGAGCGGGGCCCGCCCTCCGGGAGCTGGTGGAGAAGACCGGGATGCCGGTCACCACCACCCTGCTTGCCCTCGGGATCTTCCCGGAGACCCATCCGCTCTCGCTCAAGATGGTGGGGATGCACGGCACCCAGTACGCCAACCGGGCGATCGCCGAGTGCGACCTCCTGATCTCGGTCGGGGCCCGCTTCGACGACCGGATCACCGGGAAGATCGACGAGTTCGCGCGCCACGCCGTCATCGCCCACATCGACATCGACCCCACCGCCATCTCGAAGAGCGTCCGGGTCGACATCCCGGTCGTCGGCGACGCCGCCCGGGTTCTCAAGGAGCTCAACGCCGTCGTCAAGGGCGGCCGGATCGACCCCTGGCGCCGGCAGATCGCCGAGTGGAAAGAGAAGTATCCGCTGGCCTACAAAAAGGACGACCGCCTCCGTCCCCAGTACGTGGTCGAGCAGATCTACGAAGTCACCAAGGGCCAGGCCGTGATCTGCACCGAGGTCGGCCAGAACCAGATGTGGGCGGCCCAGTACTACCAGTACACGGAGCCCAGGACCTTCATCTCCTCGGGCGGGCTGGGGACGATGGGCTACGGCTTCCCGGCGGCGATCGGGGCCCAGATGGGGCTCCCCGGCCGGGTGGTCTTCGACGTCGCCGGCGACGGCTCGATCCAGATGAACATCCAGGAGCTCGCCACGGCGGTCCACAACCGCCTGCCGGTCAAGGTGGCGATCCTGAACAACGGCTTCCTGGGCATGGTCCGCCAGTGGCAGGAGCTCTTCTACGAGAAGCGGTACTCCTGCACCGAGCTCTGCGGCAACCCGGACTTCGTCCGCCTGGCCGAGGCCTACGGGGCCAAGGGCCTGCGCGTGACCGAGAAGCAGAAGGTCCGCGCCGCCCTGGAGACGGCGCTGGCCACCCCGGGGCCGGTCTTCCTCGACTTCATCGTTGAGAAAGAGGAAAACGTCTTCCCGATGATCCCGGCCGGGGCCACCATCGATCAGATGATCTCGGGAATGGCTTAAAAATTTCCGGAGGAAATTTTTAATGAAGCACACGATTTCCGTTCTGGTCGAGAACAAGTTCGGCGTCCTGGCTCGGGTCGCCGGCCTCTTCTCGGGGCGGGGCTTCAACATCGCGAGCCTGGCGGTGGGGGAGACCAACGACCCCACCGTCTCCCGGATGACCATCGTGGTCGACGACAAGGGGAACCCCGAGATCATCGAACAGGTGGAGAAGCAGCTCAACAAGCTCATCGACGTGATCAAGGTCCAGGAGTTCGCCGGCCTGGAGTGCCTGGACCGGGAGCTCATCCTGGTCAAGGTCAACGCCACCGCCCGCACCCGCTCCGAGATCATCGAGATCGCTCAAGTCTTCCGGGCCCGGGTGGTGGACTTCGCGCCCGACACCCTGGTCCTGGAGGCGACCGGGGACGAGGGGAAGATCCGGGCGATCATCGGGCTCCTCGGCCGCTTCGGGATCCGGGAGCTGGTCCGGACGGGGAAGGTGGCGATCGCGAGGAGCTAGGAAGGCTGAAGACCGAAGGTTGGAGGGATTAAGCGCCGATCCGCGGGATATTTAAAATTTTCAAATCGACAACCGGTAACCATCGAATAACCACGGAGGATGGATATGGCCAAAATGTACTATGATAAAGACGCTGATTTGAAAATTTTAAAGGGCAAGAAGGTCGCGATCATCGGCTACGGCTCCCAGGGTCACGCCCAGGCCCAGAACCTGCGCGACAGCGGCGTGGAGGTCATCGTCTCCGAGCTCCCGGGGACGGACAACTACCGGCTGGCCGTCTCCCACGGCTTCCAGCCGATGCTGGCCGAGGACGCGGCCAAGGCCGCCGACGTCATCCACCTCCTCGTCCCCGACGAGGTCCAGGCGGCGCTCTACCGCTCCTGCATCGAGAGCGGGCTCAAGGCGGGCAAGGCCCTGGCCTTTTCCCACGGCTTCAACATCCACTTCGGCCAGATCGTCCCGCCCCGGAACGTCGACGTCTACCTGGTCGCGCCCAAGGGGCCCGGCCACCTGGTCCGCGACGTCTTCGTCGAGGGCAACGGAGTCCCCTGCCTGCTCGCCGTCCACCAGGACCACACCGGCAAGGCGAAGAAGATCGCGCTGGCCCACGCCAAGGGGATCGGGGCGACCCGGGCGGGGGTCCTGGAGACCACCTTCGGCGAGGAGACCGAGACCGACCTCTTCGGGGAGCAAGTGGTCCTCTGCGGGGGGCTGACCGAGCTGGTCCGGGCCGGCTTCGAGACCCTGGTCGCCGCCGGCTACCAGCCCGAGGTGGCCTATTTCGAGTGCCTTCACGAGCTCAAGCTGATCACCGACCTGATGAACAAGGGCGGGATCGCCTGGATGCGCTACTCGATCAGCAACACCGCCAAATACGGCGACGTCACCCGGGGGCCGCGGGTGATCACCGAGGCCACCCGCGCTGAGATGAAGAAGATTCTCTCCGAGATCAAGAACGGCGAGTTCGCCCGGGAGTGGATCCTGGAGAACCGGGCCGGCCGGCCGGTATTCAACGCCCTTCTCGCGTCCCAGGCCGACCACCTGATCGAGCGGGTGGGCAAGAAACTCCGCTCCATGATGTGCTGGCTGAAGCCATCCGGGAAAAAAGGCAAATAGGCATCGGTATGGAAGAGAAGACGATCTTCGTGCTGGAGGACGAGCCGCTGACCCAGCAGGTCCTCCGGCGTTTCATCGGGCTCCTCGGTTACCGCGTCGAGTCGTTCGCGCGGGGCGCCGACGCCCTGACCCAGGCCCGCGCGCGCCCGCCCGACGCGGTGGTGGCGGACAACCACCTGGAGGACATGACGGGGCTCGAGTTCTACCGGCTCCTGAGGGACGCGGGCCTCGCCGTCCCCGCCCTCCTCATCTCCGCCTACGAACTCAGCCCCCAGGAGATGACCGAGGTGCGGGAGGCGGGCTTCCGGGGGATGTTCCGGAAGCCCTTCAGCTTCAGCCAGCTCAAGACGGCGATCGCGCGGCTGTTCCGGGCGCCGCTCTTCTTCCGGCGGGACCGCTTCGTCTCCAACATCCCCGCCTTCAACCTGCGCCCGAAGCCGCTCGCCCAGCAGGTTTTCCGCAAGATCTTCCGGCAGGGGCTCGACCACGGGGGGCACGTCCATTTCCACTTCGAGGGCCATTCCGACCACCTCGTTCTTCTCAGCAACCGGAGGGCGATGGGGAAGGTGATCGCCAAGTCCTCCTCCTGCAAGAGCGGGGAGTGCATCAAGTGGGAGCACTCGTCCTTCGGGAAGTACCGGCCGGAGACGGTTCTCTCCGATCTAAGCGACGCGGTGAGCCTGGTCCGGGTGGACGCGGCCGACTACGAGATGTCCTGGCCGACCCTGGCGGATTTCCTCTGTTGGCTGGAGCTGAACCAGTGACGGTGTCAGGTGTAAAGTGTCAAGTGTCAGGAGAAAACATGGCGAACGCTCTCTTTTACGCCTGACACCTAACACCTGACACCGGTGAGTTCCGGACGTAGATAGCGGACGGCCATACTCGATCAGAGGACTATGAAAGACAAGATAACCATTTTCGACACTACGCTTCGCGACGGCGAACAATCGCCCGGGGCGACGCTCAACCTGGAAGAGAAGATCCGGATCGCGCGCCAGCTCGTCCGGCTGGGCGTGGACGTGATCGAGGCGGGATTCCCCATCGCCTCCGAGGGGGACTTGGAGGCGGTCCGCGCGGTCGGCCGGGCCGTCCGCGGGGTCCAGGTCTCCGCCCTCGCCCGCTGCCTGGACAAGGACATCGAGGCGGCGGTGAAGGCGCTGGCGACGGCGGAGCGGCCGCGGATCCACCTCTTCCTCGCCACCTCCAAGATCCACCGGGAGTTCAAGCTCCAGAAGCCGCAGGAGGAGATCGTCCGCTGGGCGGTGCGCTCGGTGGAGATGGCGAAGAAGCATTTCTCGGACATCGAGTTTTCCCCCGAGGACGCCTCCCGGACCGAGCGGGAATTCCTGGCCGAGGTGGTCGAGGCGGTGATCGCGGCCGGGGCGACCACCGTCAACATCCCCGACACCGTGGGCTACTCCACCCCCGAGGAGTTCGGGGGGCTCATCCGCTACCTCGGGGAAAAGGTCCCCAACCTCGGCCGGGCGGTCATCTCGGTCCACTGCCACAACGACCTTGGTCTGGCCGTGGCCAACTCGCTCGCCGCCGTCCGCAACGGAGCCCGCCAGGTCGAGTGCACCGTCAACGGCCTGGGCGAGCGGGCCGGGAACGCCTCCCTGGAGGAGATCGTGATGGCGCTCAAGGTGCGCCGGGACTTCTTCGGCTTCGCCACCGGGGTGGACACCCGCCAGATCTTCAAGACCAGCCGCCTGGTCAGCCACCTCACCGGGATCGCCGTCCAGCGCAACAAGGCGATCGTGGGGGAGAACGCCTTCGCCCACGAGGCCGGCATCCACCAGGACGGCGTGCTCAAGGAGCCGTCCACCTACGAGATCATGCGCCCCGCGGACGTGGGCGTCCCCCGCTCGACCATGGTCCTGGGCAAGCACTCCGGCCGCCACGCCTTCAAGGAGAAGGTCCGCGCGCTGGGCTACCAGCTCGAAGGGAAGGAGCTCGACGGGGCCTTCTCCCGCTTCAAGGCCCTCTCCGACAAGAAGAAGGCCGTCTTCGACGAGGACATCGCGGCCCTTCTCGACGAGCAGATCGCCTCCGCTCCCGAGCTCTTCGTTCTCGACTACCTGAACGTGACCAGCGGGACGCAGACCGTCCCCACCGCCACCGTGCGCCTGACGAGCGCCGGGAAGGTCCACCAGGACGCCTCCACCGGCGACGGACCCGTTGACGCCGCCTGCAAGGCGATCGACCGGATCACCGGGATCAAGGGCGAGCTGGTCGAATACGGACTCCGGGCGGTCACCGGCGGCAAGGACGCCCTGGGCGAGGTGACGGTGCAGGTCAGATCCGGCAAGCGCCTGGTCCCCGGCCGCGCCTCCTCCACCGACATCATCGAGGCCTCGGTCAAGGCCTACCTCGCGGCGGTGAACAGACTTGCTATCCAAGCGGCCGGTTCCCGCTCCGGGAAAAGGGTGGTTGGTAAAAACAAACGGGTCGATGGGCAGTGGAATCGCCCCCGCACTCCCCTCGGCTGACCGGTCTCCTCGGCTGGCCGGTCTCCCACTCGGTTTCTCCCGCCCTCCACAACGCCGCCTTTCGGTCCCGGCGGATGGACTGGCTCTATCTCGCCTTCGCCGTCCCCCCCGGGGGGCTCCGGGCGGCCCTCCTCGGCGCCCAGGCGCTCGGCTTCCGCGGACTCAACCTGACCGTCCCCCACAAGGTGGCGGCCGTCCCGCTCCTCTCCGGCCTCTCCCGGGAGGCCCGCCTCCTCGGTGCGGTCAACACGGTGGTCTTCCGCTCCGGCCGTCTCTTCGGGGAGAACACCGACGGACGGGGCTTTGTCCGCGCGCTTGCGGAGGGCGGCATCCGCCTCGCGGGGAAAACGGTCTTTCTCGCCGGCGCGGGAGGGGCGGGGAGGGCGGTGGCGATGATGGCGGCCCTGGAAGGGGCGTCCGCGATCGCGATCGCCGACCCGGTCGCCTCCCGCGCCGCCGCCCTCGCCGCCCGCCTGAACCGGACGGTCCGCGGGCTCGCCCGGGCGGTCGCGGTCGGTTCGGTCGCCTGGGGGGAGGCCCTGGCCTCCGCCGACCTCGCCGTGAACGCTTCGCCCCTGGGACTGAAGGGGTCCGACCCCCTCCCGTTCCCGCCGGCGCGGCTTCCCCGTTCGTCCGCCGTCTTCGACCTGGTGTATAATCCTCCCCAGACGAAGCTACTCGCGGCCGCCCGGGCAGCCGGCCGCCGCGGCCTGGGCGGACTCGGGATGCTTGTCCACCAGGCGGCCCTCTCCTGGGAGCTCTGGACGGGAGAGAAGGCGCCGCTGGACGAGATGAAAAAAGCCGCCCGTTCGGCTCTGAAAAGAAAGTTATCAGTGACCAGTAATCAGTAAAGCGGCTCTCTGGGACGCCCAGCACTCTATCCCCGGTCGCTGATTACTGATCACTGATTACTGATTACTGGTTACTGATTACTGATTACTGATTACTGATTACTGATTACTGGTTACTGATTACTGGTTACTGATTACTGGTTACTGATTACTGGTGTCCATATGAGCTGGTTCCTTGACGCCATCGTCTTCCTCTTCGGAATCTCCATCGGGAGCTTCCTCAACGTCTGCGTCTTCCGGATGCCCCGGGGGGAGTCGATCGTCCTCCCCCGCTCCTTCTGCCCGGCCTGCCGTCGCCAGATCGCCTGGTACGACAACGTCCCCCTGCTGAGCTACCTCGTTCTGCGGGGCCGCTGCCGCGCCTGCGGCGCCCGCATCTCTCCGCGCTACCCCCTGGTCGAGCTGACGACGGGGATCCTCTTCCTGGCCGTCCACCTGTTCGTCCTCCTCTCCCGGAACCGCCTTTTCCAGGAGACCCGGACCGCCGTTCTCCTCCCCCTCCATCTCATCCCCTTTCTCTGGTATTTCGCGTCGAGCCTCTTCGCCCTCGCCTTGATCGACTGGGAGCATTACATCCTCCCCGACCGTCTCACCTACCCCCTCCTCGGCGTCGGCCTCCTCCTCGCCGCCCTGATCCCGGATCATTTCGCCCTCTTCCAATGGTCGCGCCCCGGCCCCTGGGACCTCTGGCCGTCGCTCCTCCACTCCATTCTGGGGGCGGCGGCCGGTTCCTTGAGCCTCTACCTGGTCGCGGTCCTGGGCAAAGCGGCCCTGAAAAAGGACGCGATGGGGATGGGCGACGTCAAGCTGATGGCCGCGGTCGGGGCCTGGCTGGGCTGGCCGATGGCCCTCCTCTCGATCTTCCTCGGGGCCTCCGTGGCGGCGGTCGTCGGATTGGGGCTGATCCTCGCCCGGCGCGCCCGCTGGGGCGCCCGGATCCCTTTCGGCCCCTACCTCGCGCTCGGCTCTCTCCTCTGCCTCTTCTGGGGGCGGGCGATCATGGCCTGGTATCTCGGGTGGTATATAAAATAAGGTTACGTAAAGTTACGTAGGGTTACGTAAAGTTACGTAAGGTTACTTTGGGAACGAGGAACGAGGAAAGAGGAGAACGATCCATGCTCACCTACCTGACCGCCGGCGAATCCCACGGGAGGGGCCTGATCGCCATCCTCGAGGGCTATCCCGCCGGGGTGAAGCTCGACGAAGGCTTCATCAACCGGGAGCTTAAGGCCCGCCAGTCCGGCTACGGGCGGGGCGGGCGAATGGCGCTCGAATCGGATCGGGTCGAGATCTGGTCCGGCGTCCGGAAAGGGGAGACGATCGGATCCCCGCTCGGCCTCCTGATCCGGAACCGCGACTTCCGGATCGAGGAGCTGCCCCCGGTCACCGCCCCCCGTCCAGGGCACGCCGACCTCGCCGGGGCGATGAAATTCGGCTTCCCCGACTCCCGCAACGTGCTGGAAAGGGCGAGCGCGCGCGAGACGGCCTGCCGTGTCGCCTTGGGAGCCCTGGCCCAGATCCTGCTCCGGGAATTCGGGATCGGCCTGGAGAGCCGCGTTGTCTCCCTCGGGGGGATCGCCGCCGCCGCTCCCGGAGGGGCCGGGCGACCGGGGAAGTCGGTCCTCAACTGCGCCGACCCGGCGGCGGAGAAGAGGATGATCGCGAAGATCGAGGAGGCGAAGCGGGCGGGGGACACGCTGGGGGGCGTCTTCCGGGTGGTCGCCCGCGGTGTCCCGCCGGGGTTGGGGAGCTACACCCTCTCCGCCCGGAGGCTGGACGGCCGCCTCGCCGCCGCCCTGATGTCCATCCCCGCGATCAAGGGCGTGGAGATCGGGATGGGCTTCGCCGCCGCCGCCGTTCCCGGTTCGGCCGTCCACGACGAGATCGCCCCCTCCGGGAAAGTCCTGCGCCGTTCGACCAACCGGGCGGGGGGGATCGAGGGGGGGGTGAGCAACGGGGAGGAGATCGTCTGCTTCGCTGCGATGAAGCCGATCCCCACCCTGATGCGGCCGCTGAGGACCGTCGACCTAAAAACGAAGCGGGCGACTTCCGCGGCGGCGGAGCGAAGCGACGTCTGCGCCGTCCCCGCCGCCTCCGTCGTCGGGCGCGCCGCCGTCGCCCTCGTTCTGGCCGAAGCCTTCCTGGAGAAGTTCGGGGGCGATTCGCTCGCCGAGATCCGCCGCAACTTCAACGGCTATCTTGCTTCCCTAAAAAGATACAGCGCCTGATTGCTCTGATTCCTCCGAAGGGATGAAAAGGCCAAGGGAGGGCAAGGATCGGATCGATCAGAGGAATCAGGCGCTGACAATAACCGCCGCGCCCGTCCGGGGCATCAGATGGATCAGGTGCCGAAAAATATTGTTTTGCTCGGATTCATGGGGACCGGGAAGTCCGCCGTCGCCCGGGAGATCGCCCGGCGCCTCCGCCGCCCGGTCGTCGAGATGGACGGCGAGATCGAGAAGCGGGAGGGGATGGCGATCTCCCGGATCTTCGCGGAGCGGGGCGAGCCTTACTTCCGCTCCCGGGAGCGGGAACTCGTCCAAAAGCTCTCCCGCTCGGGCGGGAAGGTCATCGCCGCCGGGGGAGGGGTCGTTCTCGACCCCGCCAACCTCCGCGCGCTCGGCCGGCGCGGCGTCCTCGTCCGCCTCGACGCCCGCCCCGAGGTCATCTTCCGGCGGGTGGAAGGGGAGGGCCACCGCCCCCTCCTCGAGGGAGGCGACCGCCTCTCGACGATCAAGCGCCTTCTTGCCGCCCGCCGTAGCTTCTACGACGCGATCGAGAATCGGATCGACACCTCCGATCTCTCCGTGGCCGCTGTCGCCGATCGCATCGTCGCTCTGCTTCCCGAATCGAAAAGATCACCGCGAAGGAGCATGGAAATATAGAAATATGGAAATATAGAAACAAGAAGCGGCATGTTCGGCGCTGCGCATCCCCTTGTTTCTATATTTCCATGTTTCTGTGTGTCCCTCGTGAACCGCAACGGCGACTCCTCTCGCTCTCTTCTCTTGCTCGCCGTCTTCGCCCTCGGCTTCGCCTCCCTCTCCGCCCAGATCGTCTTCCTCCGCGAGCTGATGGCCCTCTTCTACGGGAACGAGCTCTCGCTGGGGATCGCGCTCGGCGCCTGGCTCTTCTGGAACGGGGCGGGGAGCCTTCTCGGGGGGCGCCTCGCCGACCACCTCCGCGACCCCCTCCGCCTCTTCGTTTTCGCCCCGCTCCTCCTCGCTCCCCTCCTCCCGGCGACGCTTCTCGCCATCCGTTCGGTCCGGCCCCTGCTCGGGCTTTTCCCCGGACAGGTCATCGGCTTTGTCCGGATTTTCGAGAGCGCCTTTCCGATCCTCGCTCCCTTCTGCCTCCTCAACGGCTGCCTCTTCTCTCTCGCCTGCGCGGCCGACGCCCGTCTGCGCTCCCTTCCCTCGGAGGGACTCTGGATCGGGTTCGTCTATGCCGCGGAAGCGCTCGGCGCCGTCGCCGGAGGCCTCCTCGCCAGCCTCCTCCTGATCCGCCTCCTCTCCCCCTTCGCCCTCGTCTTCCTGCTCGCCGGCCTCCCCCTCGCCGCCGGAGCGGCCTTGGCCTTCTCCCGGCGGGGCGGGGGGGCGGAGAAGACGGTCCTGGCTCTGGCCATACTCCTCTTCGCGCTCACCCTCGCTCGCTCCGTCCCGGCGCGGCTGGAGATCTCCTCGCTCCGGCGGGAGTGGCGGGGGTTGGGCCTGGAGCGGGTCGAGAACACGCCCTACGGGAACCTGGTCCTGACCGCCCGGGAAGGGCAGGTCAGCATCTTCGAGAACGGGGTGCTGAGCTTCACCCGCCCCGATCCCGCCGCGGCCGAGGAGGCGGTCCATTTCCCCCTCCTCATGCACCCCGGACCGCGGAGGGTCCTCCTGATCGGAGGCGGGATGGGGGGCGCCCTGGAGGAGATCCTGAAATACCCGACGGTCGAGCAGGCCGTTTACGTCGAGATCGACCCCGGGATAGTCCGCCTGGCCGAGACGGGTCTGAAGCCCGAGGAGAGGGCCTTCCTCGATGACCCCCGGGTGGAGGTCGTCAACACCGACGGCCGGCGCCATCTCCTGTCTTCCGTCCGCTACGACTCGATCATCGTCAACCTTCCCGACCCCTTCACCGCCCAGATCAACCGCTTCTACACGCGCGAGTTTTTCGCCCTCTCCCGCCGTTGCCTCGCCCCCGGCGGGACGCTGGGGATCGCCGCCTCCGGCGCGGAGAACTACATCGGCGGGGAGCTGCAGAACTACCTTTCCTGCCTCCTCTCCACGCTCGCGTCCGCCTTTCCCCACGTCGTCGCCCTCCCCGGAGAGACCTGCCGCTTCGTCGCCTCCGACCGCGCGGACTGGCTCACCGCCGACCCCGCGGCGCTGGAAGGCCGCGTCCGCGAGCGCGGTCTCGACCTGAAGTACGTCCGAGCCTACTACCTCTCCGACCGCCTCCGTCCGGACCGCGTCGCCTATCTCCGGGAAAAGCTCGGCTCCGCCCCCCGCGCGAGCCTCAACCTCGATTTCCGCCCCTTAAGCTATTTCTACGACCTGGTCTTCTGGTCCACCTACTTCCGGGGGGAGGGGGAGGGCTGGTTCACCCGCCTCCTCGCCCGGGCGACCGTCCTTCGCTGGTGGTGGTTCCTCGCCCTGCCCCCGGCCGCCTTCTTCCTGGGTCGCCTCCGGCGGGGGGGGAAGGACGACGGGGGATGGGTGATCTTCCCGGTTTTCGCCTCGGGCTTCTCGGAGATCGTCTTCCAGGTGGTCATCCTCCTCGCTTTCCAGATCTTTTACGGATCGGTCTACTACAAGCTCGGCCTCATCGTCAGCCTCTTCATGGCCGGCCTGGCCGCGGGGGGCGCCGTGGCCGGCCGCCTTATCCCCCGGATCGCCCGCCCCCGGAGGCTGATGCTGGAGGTGGAGGGAGCGCTCTGCCTCTACCCCCTTCTCCTTCCGGCGGTCTTTGCCCTCGTTGCCCGTTTCCCGGGATTCCTCCCCCCGGCGCTCGGCGAGTGGGTTCTTTTCCCCCTCCTCCCGCTCGTCGCCGGTTTCATCGGCGGCTTCCAGTTCTCGATCGCCGCCAGGATCCGACTCAAGGGGAGCGGGGGCGCCGGACGGACGGCGGGGGCGGTTTACGGGGCGGACCTCCTCGGCTCCTGCCTCGGCGCCATCCTGGTCAGCGCCTTCCTCATCCCCCTCCTCGGCGTCTTCCCGACCTGCCTCGCCGCCTCCCTCCTCAACCTCTCCGCCCTGGTCGCGATCGCCATCTCGTGAGTGGGATTTCAGCCCGCGAGCTGGCGAAAGTGGCGCGCGCGTTTTCCCGGGAGGGACGGCGCGGGGACCTTAGTTCCGATCTTCCGGAGGAGGGGGATCAACCCCAGGGCACCCAATGCAATCCCCGTTTTCAGAAATCGCCTACGGTTCATATCCGTCTCCCTCAATCCGTGCTGACTCTCGCGGTCAAATCTTCGTGAACGTGTACGTGAACGGGTACGTGTGCGTGTACGTGTACGGGTACGTGTACGTGAACGGGCACGTGAAGAGTCACGGAATCCACGCTTGCGCTACACCTGACACGTCATTTCCACACCCCCGCGATCTTCTCCCCGCAGTAGGCGCAGTTTCCGTCGCGGAGGCGCTTCTCCCCGATGAAATACGCCTTGCGCTCGATCAGGAGCTTGCCGCACTTCGGACAGAAGGTGTTTTCCTCCTCCAGGCCGGGGACGTTGCCGAGGTAGACGTAGCGCAGGCCGGCCTCCCGGGCGATCCCGTGGGCCCGCCGGAGAGTCTCCACCGGAGTGGGGGGAAGGTTTTTCAGGCGGTAGATCGGATGGAAGCGGGAGAAGTGGAGGGGGACGTCCGGCCCGACCGCGTCGAAGATCCAGCGCGCCAGGGAGCGGATCTTCTCCGGCGAGTCGTTCAGGGTGGGGACGATCAGGTTGATCAACTCGACCCAGACCCCCGACTCCTTCATGACCCGGATCGCGTTCTGGACGGGGGCGAGCGTCCCCGAGCAGACCTCGCGGTAGTAATCGTCGTCCCCCTTCAGGTCGACGTGGGCGGCGTCGACCACGGCGCAGAGCTCCCGGAGCGGGGTCTCGTTGATGTAGCCGGCGGTGACCAGGACGTTCCGGATCCCCTGCTCGCGGGCGAGCCGCGCGGTGTCGAAGGCGTACTCGAAGTAGACGACCGGGTCGTTGTAGGTGTAGGCGATGGCCGGGCAGTTGTTTTGCCGGGCCAGCGCGACCACCCGCTCGGGGGGGAGGTCGTAGTTCTCGGTCTCCTCGGGGGGGCGCTGGGAGATCTCCCAGTTCTGGCAGAAGCGGCAGTGGAGGTTGCAGCCGGCGGTGGCGATGGAGAAGACGGGAGATCCGGGGAGAAAATGGAAAAGGGGCTTCTTTTCCATCGGGTCGACGTGGACGGCGCAGGCCTTCCCGTAGACCAGTGTCCGGAGTTCGCCGCCGACGTTCTCCCGCACCCGGCAGTCGCTCCGCTGTCCCGGGGAGAGGACGCAGCGGCGGGGGCAGAGCTCGCACTGGACTTTGCGGTCCGAGGGCATGGTCCGGTTCGGCGGGGGCTCGGCTGCCGCCACCTATTCGATCGGTTTCCAGTAGCGGGCTTTCCCCGTGTCCGCGGCCGCCGTTCCGGTGCCGGCGGCCGCGGCGACCGTCGGCGCGGTCAGCCCTTCCGGGCCGGGGCCGCCCCGTCCCGCGCCGGATCGCTCCTCTTCGCAGCCGACCGCGATCAGCGCGGCGGCCGCGATGACACCCGGCATCAGCTTAGATCGTTTTCCGGTTCTCATGTTCATTCTCTCCCCGATAATGTAGCACATCGGGGGAGGGTCAACCCCTCTTCCAAGTGGTGCAACCCTTGCTTGAGAGTGTTACCACTTTCCTTCAAATCCTCGGTTTCAGGATCTGGTTGTTAGGACACGCAAGCCGAGAGATACGGGGAGACGAGGCATTCCTCTTCATCGGGACCTTCCGGAGAGATTGAGCCAAGCCGAACTTGATTTCGCATTCATTTCTGCTATGCTTTATCCGCAGGCGCCGCCATGAAACTGAAGATTGTCCTCGAAAAGGGCGAAGACGGATTCATCGTCGCTCACTGCCCTTCCCTCAAAGGCTGCTGGTCCCAAGGGCTCACGGAGCAAGAGGCCGTCCGCAACATCAAAGAGGCCATCGCTCTCTATCTCGAGCCCGATCCCGCGGCGGTCAAGCCATCCGCCCGCCACAAGGTTCTCCAAGTCGCCCTGTGAGCCCCAAGCCTCCCCTTCTCTCCGGCCGCGAGATCGTCCGGATCTTCTCGCGCCTCGGTTACCGGGAAGTCAGCCAGAAGGGAAGCCATATCAAGGTCCGCCACGACGAGAAGGAGATCACCCTGATCATCCCCGACCACCGGGAAGTCGACCGCTGGACGCTCAAGGGCATCATCCGGGACGCCGGATTGAGCGTGGATGAGTTCTTCAGGCTCAGGTGATCGCGGTCCCGCCACCCCGGCGGTCAGGGCGGGTCGGCTTGACCGCGGACGATGGGGAGGAGGTCGGCGATCCGGTCGATCAGCCAATCCGCCCCCGCCGCCGCAAGCGCATCCCGCTCCCCGAAGCCGTAGGTGACGGCGCAGGTCTTGATCCCCGCGGCGCGCCCGGTCTCGACGTCCACGATCATGTCCCCCACCATCAGGGTCGCGGCGGGCGCGGTCTTGAGCTCCCGGGCCATCCGGAGAAGAGGGCAGGGGGAGGGCTTGCGGCCGGCGACCGAGTCCCCGCCCAGGGCGGACTGGAAATAGACGGAGATCCCGCAGGCCTTGAGGACCAGGTCCACCAGCGCCTGGCGCCCGTTGGAGACGACGGCGAGCTTGATCCCGCCGAGACGGTGGAGCGTCTCGCGCACCCCCGGGTAGAGACGGCAGTGTCTCGCCCCGGACTCCGCCCGGTAGTCGAGGAAAAGGCCGAGCGCCCGGTCGAAGAGGGGGCCCCGCTCGGCCCCCACGATCCGCCCGATCAGCCGCTCCACACCGTGACCGATCAGGGAGCGCACCTCCGCCTCCGGGCGGGGGGGGAGCGAGAGGTCGCGGAGCATCCGGTTGACGGCGCCGGCGATGTCCGAGAGGGTGTCGACGAGGGTGCCGTCCAGGTCGAAAACGACCAGCCGGAATGGCTTCCGCTCCGAAGTCATGCAAGCCTCCCGCCGCCATCATAAACTCTCGTCCCCGGCCGCGATACCCCAATCGCCCCGCCCTGCGAAGGGGGTCTGCGCGTGTCGGCCCGATCTATGATCGGGCGTCCCGTCCCGCCGCTTCGCAGAAGCGGCCTACAATCGCCGTCAGATCCCGCCCGGCGCGATGAGGCTTGCCGGCGGCCGGGATATGCAATATAATCACCGTATGGACCGACGGCGATTCCTTAAGCTCCTGGCCGCCGGCGCGCTCGCGCCGCTCGCCCGGCCGCTCCGCCTCCTCGCCCGCCCCCGGACGGGTATTCTCAACGACCTCTTCTGGGTCACCGGCGTCCCCGAGTATCCCTTCACCGACCCGTCTCGCCCCGACTCCCACGCCGCCGTCCGCCGGCTCCTCCCCCTGATGGGGGGGCGGGGGCTTAAGTTCTACCGCTCGCCGGAGGTGGGCCTCCTCACCGGCCCGTTCGGCCTGATCGCCCCCGACGACGTCGTCCTGATCAAGGTGAACGCCCAGTGGAAATACCGGGGCTGCACCAACTCCGACCTCGTCCGCGGCCTGATCCGGGCGGTCCTCGACCACCCGGACGGCTTCCGGGGCGAGGTGGTGATCATCGAGAACGGTCAGGGGCGCGGCTCCCTGAACTGCGACACCTCCGCCTCCTACGAGGGCGACAGCTCGGTCCACGCCAACGCCAACGACGAGTCCCACAGCTTCCTCCGCCTCGTCGATTCGATCTTCGCCGACCCGCGGGTCTCCGCCCGCCTCCTCGACCCCATCCGCGGAGTCTCCTGCCGGGCCTCCGACCACGTGACCGAGGGCTACCGGGCCTTCGAGAACGTCTCCTACCCCTGCTTCACCACCGCCGGCGGCCGCCGGGTGGAACTCCGGGAGGGGATCTGGACGGGGGCCGGCTACGCCCAGAACCTCAAGCTGATCAACGTCCCCGTCCTCAAGCACCACGACACCGGAGGCTCCGAGATCACGGCCTCCCTCAAGCATTTTTACGGCGTCCTCTCCATGTCCGACGGCCACAGCTCCTTCCGCCACTACGAGGGGCTGGGGGAGACGGCGGGCAAGATGGCCGCCGCCGTCCGCACCCCGGTACTGAACATCATCGACGCCATCTGGGTCTCCCACCTCTCGATCACCGGCTATCCCGCCTCGACCACCTTCCGCCTCAACCAGATCCTCGCCTCCCAGGACCCGGTCGCCCTGGACTACTGGGCGGCGAAGCACATCCTCTACCCGATCGACCAGAACCCGCGTCACCACCCCGACTATCCGGGGATCGCCGCCTGGCTCGCCGCCGCCCGGGACACGATCAACGGCCTCGGCGGCCTCGCCGATCCCGAGGGGGGGATCCTGGTGGGCGCGCCGACCGCGGACGAGAGGGAGATGCTCGTCCTCAGCGCCGACGTCAACGGCGACGGAACGACCGACAGCCGCGACCTCGGGATCGTGATGAGCCGCTGGGGGGACGCCTCCTTCTCCCCCGCCGACATCGACCAGAACGGGGTTGTCGACCTCACGGATTTCGTGATACTTTCAGAATCACTGTGAACGCGATCCGCGAAATCGAGACCGAGCTGACCGCCGTCATCCCCCGGACGGAGGGGGTGGCGTCCTTCCGCTTCCGCGACCCCGGGGGAACCGCCTTCCGTCCCGGCCAGTTCTTCCAGCTCTTCCTCCGGACGGAGGCGGGGGAGGAGTCCCACTACTTCTCCTTCTCCAACTCCCCGACCGAGAAGGGCTACTTCGAGTTCACCAAGCGGCTCTCGCAGTCCACCTTCTCCCGAGCGCTGCGGACGATCCGCCCGGGGGCCGGAGTCCGGATGAAGCTCCCGCTCGGCCGCTTCATCTTCGAGGGGAACCACCCCTATCCCGCGTTTCTCTCGGGGGGGATCGGGATCACGCCCATCCGCTCCATCTGCCGCTACCTGGCCGATACCTCCGCCGCCTCCGAGGCCGTCGTCCTCTACTCCGCCCGCACCGAGAAGGACATCATCTTCCGAAGCGATTTCGACGAGATGGCGGCCCGGGACCCCCGTCTCCGCTTCGTCTACTCGGTCACCGACGAAACCCCCGGCCCGGGCTGGCGGGGAAGGACGGGGCGGGTCTGCGCCGAGATGGTGAGAAGCGAGCTAAAGGACTTCGCCCGCCGCCTCTTCTTCGTCTGCGGCCCGCCGGCGATGGTGTCCGCGATCACGACCGCGCTCACGGACGAGCTCGCGGTTCCGCCCGAGCGGGTGATCCGGGAGGACTTCGCGGGTTACTGAGGGGAAGATGGTGTAAGGTGTAAAGTGTAAGGTGTAATGGCGGCCGATCTTGCAGTCTGACGTCTAGTGCCGGATGCTTTGGCACCCGGCCACCCCGTTAAATACCTGGAGCGACCGACCATGAACCCAGCGGTGAAAATCTACGGCACCTCCACCTGCCCGTTCTGCCAGAGGGCGAAGCTCTTTCTCAAGGAGCGCTCTGTCGCCTTCGAGGAGTTCGACGTCGCCTCCGACCGGGCGAAAGCGGCGGAGATGGTGAAGATCTCCGGCCAGCGGGCCGTCCCGGTGATCGTCGTCGGGAGCGAGGTGGTGGTCGGCTTCGACCAGGCGAGGCTGGAGGGGATCTTCCCCCACCCGGCGGGTCACTGATCGTCCGGCCCGATCCCGGGGACCGCCCTTTGGCCCAGATGGCGAGACCGAGCGGTCGCCGCAACTGCCGACCGTCTCTTATGAACGAAGCTCATGACCTGATCATCATCGGCGCGGGGCCGGCCGGGATCACGGCGGCCATCTACGCCGCCCGGAAGAAGATGGACTTCGTGGTGGTCAGCCCCGACGTGGGCGGGCAGACCGCCTGGTCGGGGGCGATCGAGAACTACACCGGCTTCCAGTTCATCACCGGCCCCGAGCTGGCCCAGAAGTTCGACGAGCACATCCGCCGGTTCGCGATCCCCCTGGAGCTCTCGGCCCGGATCGACCGCCTCCACCGGGAGGGGGGGCTCTGGATCGCGCAAGGGGGAGGGAAGCGCTGGACGGCGCGGACCGCGATCGTCGCCACCGGCCGGGTCCCCCGGAAGCTCGGCGTTCCCGGGGAGGAGGAGTTTCGGAACCGCGGCGTCGCCTACTGCGCGACCTGCGATGGGCCCCTCTTCGCCGACGCCGAGGTGGCGGTCGTCGGCGGGGGGAACTCGGCCCTGGACGCCGCCCTGCAAATGATCCGGATCGCCCGCCGGGTGCACCTGATCCAGAACCTCGACCGTTTCACCGGCGACGCCGTGATGCTCGGGAAGGCGCTCGGAGCCCCGAACCTCACCGCCCATACCGGGACGGAGGTGGCCGCGATCCGGGGGGACGCGATGGTCACCGGATTGGTCCTGCGCCGCCGGGGTCAGGAGGAGGCGCTCCCCGTGGAGGGGGTCTTCATCGAGATCGGGACGGAGCCGGTCTCCCGCTTCGTGGAGGGGGTGAAGACCAACCCCGAAGGGGAGATCGAAGTGGACTGCCGCTGCCGGACCAACCTCCCCGGCCTCTTCGCCGCCGGCGACGTCAGCACGGTCCCGGCCAAGCAGGTCATCGTCGCCGCCGGGGAGGGGGCGAAAGCGGCGATCAGCGCCTTTTCCTTCCTTTCCACGCATCCCGCCTGAAGGCGGGATGCGTGGAAAGAAAGGAAAAGAATGCCAACGGGTGGCTGTCGTCAATTAATCCGGAGCGACAAGGAGGTGCTGAGATGAACAAGTGGAAATGCCTGGTCTGCGGATACGTCTATGACCCCGCCCAGGGCGATCCGGACGCCGGGGTCAAGCCCGGCACCCCGTTCGAGCAACTGCCCCCGGACTGGGTCTGCCCGGTCTGCGGAGCGGGCAAAGACCAATTCGAGAAGGTCTGAATCCTAGCCCGGTTGATCCATGAAAACCGACGGTTTCCATGGATCAGCCGGGCTAGCATTACCGTGGGCAACGGTTTATGGATAGGCCGCTTTCGAATTTTGACCATTCCTGATCCCGCGCGTTGTCGATTTACCTACACGAAACGGAAGAGAACCATAATCAGGAGATGAAAACATGGCTTTGATCCACGTCGCTGACGCCGATTTCGAGGAAAAGGTGGTCAAGTCGTCGCTCCCCGTGCTGGTCGATTTCTGGGCTTCCTGGTGCGGACCCTGCCGGATGCTCGCCCCGGTCCTGGAGGAGGTCGCGAAGAAGTTCGAGGGGAAGGTCACGGTCGCCAAGGTCGACGTCGACCAGAACCCCGAGGCGGCGGGGAAGTTCGGCGTGATGTCCATCCCGACCCTGATCCTGTTCAAGAACGGCCGGGCCGGGGATCAGTCGGTGGGCTTCGTCCCCGCCGCCTCCCTCTCGGAATGGCTGACGGCCCGCCTCTGAAGCGGGGTGGGCCGATTTCGCCCGCTTGATGAAGACAACCTCCCGCCCCCAGATCCTCTTCACGCCGCGCCGGATCCGGAAGCGGATCCGGGAGATGGTGGCCCGGATCGAGGCCGACCACCGGGGGGAGGAACTGGTCCTGATCGCCGTGCTCAAGGGCTCCGTTCTCTTCCTCGCCGACCTGGTGCGGGCCTTCTCCCGCCAGCTCGCCTTCGACTTCATCGGCGTGTCGAGCTACGGCGCCTCCCGCTCCTCGCTCGGGGTGGTGACGCTGGAGAAGGAGATCTCCTCCGACATCCGGGGGAAGAGCGTGCTCCTGGTGGACGACATCCTCGACACCGGCCGGACGCTGGGCTGGATCCGGGAGCACCTCCGGCGCTTCGGACCCAAGCAGGTCCGGATCTGCGTCCTTCTGGAGAAGCAGCGGCCGCGGGTGATCGAGGTGAAGGCGGATTACGCCGGCTTCGTCATCCCCGACGCTTTCGTCTACGGATACGGTTTGGACTTCGAGGACAAGTTCCGCCATCTCCCCTACATTGCCTGCCTCCGGGAAGGGGAGGCCCCCCCGGCCTTGCGCGCCCGCGGAAAACCGCGGCTCCCGCGGATCTTCGCGCCCTGGAAGCGCTCGAAGGGGGACCGGTAAACAGTAATCAGTGATCAGTAAACGGTGATCAGTGATCGGGGTGCGAAAGCCCTGGCATCACCGCGAAACGTGGTGTATATATTCCTAAAAATTTCCGCAGGAAATTTTTAAGTGCGGGATCGTCCAATTGGTAGGACGGGTGACTCTGGATCACCTGACCCAGGTTCGAACCCTGGTCCCGCAGTTAAAAATCCGGGGGCGACCGGAACGGCCGCCCCCGGATTTTTATCGGTTTATTGGTCGAGACCGAGTCAGAACAAGCCGAGATCGAGGAGCTGGTCGAAGCGGTCGATGGCATGGGTGGGGACGACCCGAACCTCGCCCTCGGCGGAGACGTTGCGGCGCTGGACGGAGGGGGCGGAGTAGTAGGAGAGCTTCTGGCGCATCTCGGGCGCGATCAGGGTCCCGTAGCGGGCCCAGACGTCGGTCACCGCGCAGGCGCGGGCGACCACGATGTCCTTCTTCGCGTTGTCCCCGACCAGGACGGCCCGCTCCGGGCGGAGCCGCTCCCGGCGCAGGAGCTGGCCGAGCCCCTCGGGGTTCGGCTTCTCGAAGGCGTGGTCCATCTCCACGAGCTTGCCCACCTGGGAACGGTAGTAGCCGACCTTCATCCGGTTCAGGATCGCCTGGTCGAGGTGGGTGGAGCGGGGGAGGGGATAGGTCTTCAAGGCGTAGAGGGCGCTGACGAAGGGGGCGATCCCGAGCCTTTTCAGCCTCTGCTCGGCCGAGAAGGAGGGGGCGTCGGAGAGAACGAAGATCTTGATCCCCCGGTTGACGAGCTGGCGGAGAGTCTTCACGACCCCCGGATAGGGCTGGAGGTACCGCTCCCGGGCCCGGTTGAAGGCGTAGCGGGCGGGGTTGATCACGCGCTCCTGGAACCCGGCGAAGTCCCGGCGCAGGTCGGCGAAGATCTCCGCCTCCTGGAGGACGAAGGCGTATTCGTTGGTGTTGAACTTCTCGAAGACTTTCCGCATGGACGAGGCGATGTCGTCCCGGCCGAACCCGGTGGCCCGGGAGAGGGTTTCGACCATCGCCTCCAGGGAGGGGACGATGTAGTCCACCCAGGAATAGAGCGTGTTGTCGGCGTCGGCGATGAGGACCTTCTTGGCGTGGGCAGTCATAGGCCGTGAATGGTAGTCCGCGGCCCCTGTCCGCGCAAGGATAAACCGGGGGCCCGCGCCCCGAAAATATGATTGAAGAGCAGGGTCCCGTCTGGTAACCTTCCTCGACCGTGGTTGACGGCGACCGCCCCGTGTCCCCGGAAGTCAGAGAGGCGGCGGTTCAGCCGGCCTGAGCCCGAGTCCCCGTGGCGGAACTGGCAGACGCGTGTGGCTTAGGACCACATCCCGAAAGGGTTGCAGGTTCGATCCCTGCCGGGGACACTAAAACCAGGAAAGGCAGGAAGGGCAGGAAAGCGCAGGAAAGAGCAGGGAAGAGCAGGAAGGGGCTGGAGATAATAGAGAGAAAGAGAAGAAGAATTTGGCATAGGACATCTTATTTTCGCGCAGCGAAAATAAGGCGGGAGTAGCTCAGTGGTAGAGCCCCACGTTGCCAACGTGGTTGTCGCGGGTTCGAACCCCGTCTCCCGCTTGTTTCGCGCGGCGCTCGTCCGCAACATTCGCTAAGCGAGCATCCCTGGCGGAAACCCACGCCTAGCGTTGAAAGCTTGGCCCGCGCGAAACAAGGATTGATCGCGCCCCCAGGATTTTCCCATGACCGACAGAGTCGACATCAAAGAAATCGGTCCCTGCCAGAAGGAGATCTCCATCCGGGTCCCGGCCGCGGAGATGGCCCAGGAGCTGGATGAGGCCTACCAGCAGCTGGCCCTCTCCCGCCGCATCCCGGGTTTCCGGCCGGGCAAAGCCCCCCGGGCGGTCCTGGAAGCCCGCTTCGGCCGGGAAGCCCGCTCCGAGGCCCTCTACCACGGGGCGCAGCGCGGCTATCTCCGGACGATCCGGGAGGCGGAGATCCCGATCGTCGGCGACCCGGTTTTCGAGGGGTTGAGCTGGGAAGGGGCGGGCGACCTCGCCTTCACCGCCCGGGTGGAAGTCCGCCCCGCGGTGGGGCTGAAGGAATACCGGGGAATCGAAGTCTCGCCTTCCGACGCGGCCGTGAAGGAGGAAGAGGTGGAGAAGGTGATCGCCTCCTTCCGCGAGCGCTCCGCGGTCTTCGAGGTCGTCTCCGGGCGCTCGGTCGCCCCCGGCGACTGGGCGGTGGTCGACTACCGCCCGGTCGAGGAGGGGGCGGTCGCTCCGGCCGCGAACGTCCTCATCGAACTCACCGTGGACGATCCGAAGAGCCTCGCCCCCCAGATCGCCGGGATGCGCCCGTCCGAGACCAGGACGGTGACCCTCTCCCTCCCCGCCGAGGAGGGGAAGGCGGCGCGGCAGGTCGCGCTCTCCCTCACCCTGAAGGAGATCAAGAAACGGGTCCTGCCCGATCTCAACGACGAGCTGGCCAAGACCTGGGGCGACTTCAACACCCTCTCCGAGGTGAGGGCCAAGGTGTCGGCCGGCCTGAAGGAGCGGAAGGAGAAGGCGGCCGCGGAAGCGCGCGAGGAACAGGTCGTGGCGCGCCTGCTCAAGGACAACGTTTTCTCCCTGCCGCCCCGCGCGCTCCAGGGGATGGCCGCCTCCAACCTCGAGGACCTCAAGCGCTACCGCGCCGCCCTGCGGGGCCGGGACGGGGAGGAGCTCGGCGAGGAGAAGCTCGCCGAGCTGGCCCGGACGCGGGCGGAGCGCGATCTCCGCCTGGTCTTCATCCTGGAGGAGATCGCCCGGCGGGAGAAGATCTCGGTCGACGCCCAGGCCCTGGGCGAGGAGATCGGCCGTCTCGCCCGCGAGCACCGTCAGCCGCCCGCCTCGGTCCGCCGGACGCTGGAGGAGAACGGCGACATCCCGGTCGTGGAGGAACGCCTGCGCCGCCGCCGGGCCCTGGCCCTGGTCGTGGAAACGTCCGTCGTCAAGGAGAACGAGCGAGGTCACAGAAAATGAGCGAACACGAACAGCTGATCCCAATGGTGGTGGAGCAAACCGGGCGGATGGAGCGGGCCTACGACATCTATTCCCGCCTGCTCAAGGACCGGATCATCTTCATCGGCTCCCCGATCGACGACACCGTCTCCAACCTGGTCGTCGCCCAGATGCTCTACCTCCAGATGGAGGATCCGGAGAAGGACATCAACCTCTACATCAACACCCCCGGGGGGATCGTCACGGCGGGGCTCGCCATCTACGACACCATGCAGTTCGTCTCCCCGGCGGTCACCACCTACTGCATCGGCCAGGCGACCTCCATGGGCGCCCTGCTCCTCACCGCAGGGACCAAGGGCAAACGCTTCGCCCTTCCCCACGCCCGGATCATGCTTCACCAGCCCTGGGGCGGGGCGCAGGGCGCGGCCTCGGACATCAGCATCCAGGCCACCGAGATCCTCCGCCTTCGCTCCAAGATCAACGACCTCTTTGCCCTTCACACCGGCCAGTCCCTGGCCAAGATCGAAAAGGACACCGACCGGGACTTCTTCATGTCCCCGGAGGAAGCGGTGGAGTATGGCCTGATCGACGCCGTGATCAACCGCAAGAAGGAAAAATGACCCGCGCCTCGCCCCCTTCGTCCACCCCCCCTCCCCGCTGTTCCTTCTGCGGTCGCACCCCCCCCCAGGCCGGGCGCCTGATCACGGGGCGGGAGGGGATGATCTGCGAGCGCTGCGTCGAGCTCTGCGGGACCATGATCGCCTCTCCGGCCCCGCCCGCCGCGCCCCCGCGCCGCCCCCGCGCCCCCGCGCCGGTCGAGATCAAGGAATATCTCGACCGCTACGTCATCGGCCAGGAGCGGGCGAAGAAGACCATCGCCGTGGCCGTCCACAACCACTACCAGCGGCTGGCCGCCCCCGCCTCCGAGAACGATGTCGAGCTGGAGAAGTCGAACATCCTCCTCCTCGGCCCCACCGGATCGGGCAAGACCCTGCTCGCCCGCACCCTGGCCCGTTTCCTCGACGTCCCCTTCGCCCTGGCCGACGCCACCACCCTGACCGAGGCCGGCTACGTGGGCGAGGACGTGGAGAACATCATTCTGAAGCTCCTCCAGAACGCCAAGTTCGACGTCAAGGCGGCCGAGACCGGGATCGTCTACGTGGACGAGATCGACAAGATCGCCCGCCGCCCGGACAACGTTTCGATCACCCGCGACGTCTCGGGGGAGGGGGTCCAGCAGGCCCTCCTCAAGATCTTCGAGGGGACGGTCTGCAACGTCCCGCCCAAGGGGGGGCGCAAGCACCCCCACGACCAGTTTATCGCGGTCGACACTCGCGCCATTCTCTTCATCTGCGGCGGGACCTTCATCGGCCTCGACGACATCATCCGGCGGAGGCTGGGGAAGCGGGTGATCGGCTTCGAGCACCGGTCCACGTCGCCGGCGGACCTCTCCCGGGGGGAGATCCTCTCCCGGGTGGAGCCGGAGGACCTGATCAAGTTCGGGATGATCCCCGAGTTCGTCGGCCGCCTCCCGGCGACGGCCGCCGTCTCCGACCTCACGGAGGAGGATCTCGTCCGCATCCTGACCGAGCCCCGGAACGCCCTCCTCAAGCAGTACGCCCGTCTCTTCTCCCTGGAGGGGGCGACGCTGAGCTACGACCAGGAGGCCTTGAGCTTCCTGGCCCGGGAGGCGATCCGGAAGGGCACCGGGGCCCGGGCCCTGCGCGCCATGCTGGAAAAGGCGATGCTCGACGTGATGTACGAGGTGCCCTCCCGTCGGCGCCCGGCCGAGTTCAAGCTCACCCGCCAGTTTCTGGAAAAACACGCGGGCTCGCCCGCCGCGGCCGCTTGACCCGCCGCGGGAGATTCGATAGCGCCACATGAAGAGCGCGGCCACTCCCGCCGGACTCCCCCGCCACATCGCCATCATCATGGACGGCAACGGCCGCTGGGCCGAGGCCAGGGGATGGCACCGCCTGGAGGGGCATCGGGCGGGCGTGGAGACGGTGCGGACCATCGTCACCGCTTGCGCCGAGATGAACCTCCGCTACCTCACCCTCTACGCCTTTTCCCTGGAGAACCGGAAACGCCCGCCCCGCGAGGTGAGCGGGCTGATGGGCTTCCTCAAGCACTACCTCCTGGGCGAGCTCCCCCTGATGCGGAAGAACCGCGTCCGCCTCCGGGCGATCGGGCGGACCGGCGACCTGCCCGCGGACGTCCGGAGCACGCTCGACGACGTGATCGCGCAGACCGCCGCCCACACCGGCCTCACCCTCGTCCTGGCCCTGAACTACGGGGGGCGGGCGGAGATCGTGGACGCCGCCCGGTCGGCGGTCCGGGAGGCGCTGTCCGGCCGCCTCCGGGCCGAGGACCTCGACGAGGAGCGGTTCTCCGGCTACCTCTACACCGCCGGGATCCCCGATCCCGATCTCGTGATCCGGACCAGCGGGGAGCTTAGGGTGAGCAACTTCCTGCTTTGGCAGATCTCCTACGCCGAGTTCTGGCCCACCCCAGTCTTCTGGCCGGACTTCACGCCGGAGATTCTCCGCTCGGCGATCGCGGATTTCCAGAAGCGGAAGCGGAGATACGGAGGCCTGGCCAACCCGAAGCCGGAAATGTCCAACGAATCAGAGCGCACAATCGAGCAACGTGTCATTGCGAGGACCCGGAGCGGAGCGAAGGGGACGAAGCAATCTCGATCCGAGCGATAAACCAGGCAAGGCCAAAGACAAGATGCTGCGCACCCGTTTCCTGACCGCCGTCTTTCTCGTCCTCGTCCTGATCGGAGTGGTCATGATCAGCTACGAGGCCCCGGTCCTTTTCTTCCTGGTCGGCGGCCTTATCGTCGTCCTGGGGATGCGGGAGTTCCTTCGGATGTCCGACGGCATCCGGGGGGTGGGGATCATCGGCGGGATCCTGGTCTTCTCGGCCGCCTTCGTCGCCGCGGTGGGCGCCCGCCCGGGCGCCCTCATCCCCCGCTTCGCCTTCCCGATCGATCCCGAGTGGATGAACGCCGCCCTCTTCCTCGCGGTCCTCCTGGTTTTCGTCTTCCAGATCACCCGGAAGGACGGGACCGCGGCGTTGAGCAGGATCTCCACGACCGTCGCCGGGATCGTCTACGTCGCCTGGCTCTTCTCCTTCCTGGTCCGGATCAACTACTATCGCTTCGACCGCTTCCCCGACTACGATGGCCGCTTCTACCTCTTCTTCCTCTTCCTGGTGGTCAAGGTGAACGATTCGGCGGCCTACCTGGTCGGGAGCCGCTACGGCGCCCACAAGCTCCTCCCCCGGATCAGCCCGAAGAAAACCGTGGAAGGGGCGGTGGCGGGGGTCGTCGCCGGCGGGGCGGCGGCGGTGATCGGCAAGTTCGCCTTCGGCCTCTCCCGGATGAGCTGGCCGGCGGCCCTGACCCTGGGGCTGGTCCTGGGATCCGCGGCGGTGCTGGGGGACCTGGCGGAGTCGCTCCTGAAGCGGGACCGCGAGATCAAGGACTCGGGGACCACGCTCCCGGGGCTGGGGGGGATCCTCGACCTCATGGACAGCATCTTCATCACCGCGCCGATGCTGTACCTCTACATGAAGCTGGTGCTAAAACTCTAGCCCGGTTAATTCATGAAAACCGACGGTTTTCATGAATAACCCGGTCTAGAATTGCCGTGGGCAATGGTTTATGCACAGGCTCCTGCATTTCGGTGGAGAGTAGACGCGGACATTCATGTCCGCGTGCGCGGTTGGCGTAGATTCCCGCGCCCGCGGGAAAATCCGGCTGTGAAACGAACGCCCAAGCGAATTGTAATTCTCGGATCCACCGGGTCGATCGGGACCAGCACGCTCGACGTGGTCCGGTCCTCGCCCGGCGCCTTCGCCGTGACCGGCCTGGCCGCGGGGAAGAACGTCGCCCTCCTCCTCCGCCAGGCGGCCGAGTTCCGGCCCCGGCGGCTGGTGGTCGAGAGCGAGGCCTCGGCGCGCCGGATCAAGGGCGAGGTCGGAGAGGCGGTCTCGGTCAAGTGGGGTCAGACCGCCCTGGAGGATCTGGCCGCCGACCATGCCTCCGACCTGGTGGTCTCCGCCATCCCCGGGATCGCCGGCCTCCTCCCCACGCTCGCCGCCATCCGGGCCGGGAAGCCCGTGGCGCTCGCCGCCAAGGAGGTGCTGGTGGCGGCGGGGGCGATCGTGATGGAGGAGGCGCGGGCCAAGGGCGTCCCCCTCCTCCCGGTGGACAGCGAGCATTCCGCCGTCTTCCAGTGCTTGCGCGGGGAGGACCCGTCCCGGGTCCGGCGGATCATACTGACCGCTTCCGGGGGACCCTTCCTGGGCCTCCCCAAAGGCGCCTTCCGACGGATCCGGCCGGAGGAGGCGCTCCGGCATCCCCGCTGGAAGATGGGGAGGAAGGTGACACTCGATTCCGCCACGCTGATGAACAAGGGGCTCGAGGTGATCGAGGCCCACCACCTCTTCGGCCTCCCCTTCGAGCGGATCAAGGTGGTGATCCACCCGGAGTCGATCGTGCACGCGCTCGTCGAGATGGAAGACGGGGCGGTCCTCGCCCAGCTCAGCCGCCCCGACATGAGGCTTCCCATCCGCTACGCCCTCTCCTACCCTCTCCGCTCCTCCTCGCCGCTCGGCGAGCTGGATGTTTACCGTCTTCCCCCCCTGACCTTCCGGGAGCCCGACTGGTCCCGCTTCCCCGCCCTCGGCCTGGCCTACGCGGCCGGCAAGGCCTCGGGCACGATGCCGGCGGTCCTGAACGCCGCCAACGAAGAGGCGGGGGCGGCCTTCCTGGAGGGCCGCCTTCTCTTTCCGGGGATCGCCGCGGTCGTGGAAGAGGTGATGGGCAAGCACCGGGCGGTCCCCCGGCCGAAGCTGGGGGAGATCCTCGCCGCCGACCGCTGGGCGAGGGAGGAGGCGAAGAAAATCATCACCGCCCGTGCCGGGAGAAAATAATCTCAGATCTCAGATCTCAAATCTCAGATCTCAAATCTCAAATCTCAGATCTCAGATCTCAAATCTCAGATCTCAAATCTCAAATCTCAAATCTCAGATCTCAGATCTCAGATCTCAAATCTCAGATCTCAAATCTCAAATCTCAAATCTCAGATCTCAAATCTCAAATCTCAGATCTCAAATCTGAACCCTGAACCCTGGTCACTGAACCCATGTCCTCCCTGCCAGTCCATCTTATGAGCGTCCTCAAGTTCCTCGTCGTCCTCGGGGTCCTGATCTTCGTCCACGAGCTCGGCCACTTCCTGATGGCCCGCCTCTGCCGGGTGAGGGTCAAGAAGTTCTACCTCGGCTTCGATCTCATGGGGCTGAAGCTTCTCCGCTTCCGGGCCGGTCCGACCGAATACGGAATCGGGATCCTGCCCCTGGGCGGCTACGTCAAGATGGCCGGCCAGGAGGACCTGCCGACCGACGACGAGGCGGCGAAGCGGAAGCTGGAGGAAGAGGACCGGGCCGTCCCCGAGGCGGAGAGGTACGACCGCAAACCCCTCTGGCAGCGGGCGCTGATCATCGCCGCCGGCCCGGCGATGAACGTCCTCCTCGGCCTCGCCCTCTTCATCCTGATCGCCTTCATCGGGGTGACGGTCTTCCAGCCCTACCAGGGGACGCGGATCGGGAACGTGGAGCCCGGCTCGCCCGCGGCCGCCGCCGGCCTTCTCCCCGGCGACGAGATCGTCTCCGTGGACGGCCGGAAGGCGGCCCAGTGGCAGGATTTCCTCCTCGCCGTCTCGACCTCGCGGGCGGACTCTCCCGTGACCATCGTCTTCCTCCGCGACGGAGAGGAGAGGCGGGCCGAGGCGACGCCCCGCGTCCTCCCCGGGACCAGCCGCCCCCGGATCGGGGTCGGTCCCGCCGGCCGGGCGATGGCCTGGGTGGAGGATACCGACTGCCCGGCCGCCCTCGCCGGCCTCGCCCAGGGGATGATCGTCTCCTCGGTCGACGGCCGCCGCCTCCCCTATCCCGCCCTGGAGGATGAGATCGCCGCGCGGCCGGGGCAGCGGCTGCGCCTCATGGTGGAGGACCCTCAGAGCGGGAGATCTTCCGAGGTGGAGGTGGAAACCGAGTCGCGCCCGGTCATCGCCGGGGTGCGCCGGGACGGGGAGAGGGTCCTCGCGATCGATTTCCGCGCCCGGGGAGAGGCCGCCGATCTCCGTCCGGGAGACCGGATCGTCGCCGTCGGCGGCCGTCCGGTCTCCCCCGCCGAGCTGGACGGGGCGGTCGCCTCCGCCGCTTGCGGGAGCGAGCTCCGCCTGACGGTCGAGCGGCCCCGCCGCGTCCTGTTTTTCTCCTTCCCGCCCCGGACCCTGACCCTCGCCGCGGGAGTGGCCGCGGAAGGGCGCCTCCCGGGGATCGCCTTCGACTACTACCCGGACGCGGTCACCGTCCGCTACCGGGGCTGGGCCGCGGTCCGCCGGGGGGCCGCCGAGACGGCCAAGATGGTCGAGACCCTCTTCTCCTTCCTCTACTATCTCCTGGTCGGCCGGGCCAGCCCGACCGAGCTCGCCGGCCCGGTCCGGATCTTCGACCTGACCCGACAGCTCAAGGCCCTCTCCGAGATCGTCCACTTCCTCGGCCTGATCAGCGTCAACCTGGCCGTGGTCAACCTCTTCCCCCTCCCCGTTCTCGACGGCGGCCACCTCCTTTTTCTCCTGATCGAGGCGCTCCGGCGCCGCCCGCTTTCGGAGCGGGCGGTCGTGGTCGCCCACCAGATCGGCTTCGCCCTCCTCCTCCTTCTTTTCCTGCTGGTCACCTACAACGACATCCTCCAGGTCTTCTTCAAGCGCGGATGAAGAGACGAAAGACACGCCGGATCTTCGTGGGGCCGGTCGCCGTCGGCGGCGGGGCCCCGGTCTCGGTCCAGTCGATGACCAAGACCGACACCCGGGACGTCAACGCCACCCTCCGGCGGATCCGGGGACTGGCCCGGGCGGGCTGCGAGATCGTCCGCCTCGCCGTCCCCGACGGGGCGGCGGCGGAAGCCCTCGCCCCGATCTGCCGCCGCTCGCCCCTCCCGGTCGTCGCCGACGTCCATTTCGACCACCGCCTGGCCCTGCGCTCGGTGGCGGTCGGGGCGGCGGGCCTCCGGATCAACCCCGGGAACATCGGCTCGGCCCGGAAGGTCCGCGAGGTGATCGCGGCCTGCCGGGAGAGGAGGGTACCCATCCGGGTCGGCGTGAACGCCGGGTCGCTGGAGAAGGGGATCGCGGCCCGGCACGGGGGACCCACCGCCCGGGCCCTGGCCGAGAGCGCGCTCCGGGAGGTCAGCCTGATCGAGCGGGCGGGCTACCGGGAGATCAAGATCTCGGTCAAGGCCTTCGGCATCCCGACGACGCTTAAGGCCTACCGCCTCCTCGCCTCCCGGGTCGACTACCCATTCCACGTCGGGATCACCGAGGCCGGCCCCCTTCTCCCCGGGACGGTCCGCTCGGCGGTCGGGATCGGCGCGCTCCTCCTGGAGGGCCTGGGGGACACGCTGCGCGTCTCGCTCTCCGCCCCCGAGGCGGAGGAGGTCCGGGTGGGGCGGCTCATCCTGGAGTCGGTCGGGCTAAGGTCCTTCGGTCCGGTCCTGGTCTCCTGCCCGACCTGCGGCCGCTGCCGGATCGGACTCCTCCCCCTGGTCGGGAGGGTGGAAGCGGCGCTCGCTTCGGAGCGCTTCCGCTCCCTCTCCGGGGTGACCGTCGCCGTAATGGGCTGCGCCGTCAACGGACCGGGCGAGGCAAAGGAGGCGGACATCGGGATCGCGGCGGGGAAGGGGACGGCCCTGCTCTTCAAGCGGGGGAAGGCGGTCCGGACCGTGCCCGCCCGCCGGATCGTCGCCGAGCTCCTGGACGAACTCGGGCGGTTCACCTCCCGATGAGACCGGGGGCCAGCGACGTGAGACGACCCGCTGCGCCGTCCTTCCCGGCCCTCCTCCTCGCGATCTGCCTCCTCGGCTGCGCGCTGCGCCTGGCCTATGCCGGGAGCCTCCCGGAGCGATCCCATGACCCCGACGAGGAGATGTTTCTCGCCATCGCCCGCAACTTCGTCGCGGGGAAGGGGCTCGTCTACAGCCCCTGGCGCCGGGCCTCCTTCCCGCCGCTCTACCCGTCCTTCCTCGCGGTCTTCGTCGGGAGCGGGATTTTCTCCTTCCGCCTGGCCCGGACCGCGCAGTGCCTCCTGGGCGCCGCCTCCTGCGGCCTGCTCGGGCTCTCCGTCCGCTCCGCCTTCTCCGGGCCCTCCTCCTCGGCGGGCCTGATCGCCGCCGGCCTGATGGCCTGCGATCCCCTCTCCGTCTACTACACCGGGCGGCTGATGACGGAGACGCTCTTCATTTTTCTTCTCCTGGCCGCGGTCCTTCTCCTCTCCCTCTCGGCCGAGCGCGGTTTCGCCGGGCTTTCCCTGCCGGCTGCCGGAGCTCTCCTGGGGCTTGGGATCCTCTGCCGTCCGACGCTCGTCCCCTTCGCCGCCGCCTGCCTTCTCTGGCCGCCCCTCCGGGGGAAGGGGTTAGCGCGCCGCGCTCTTTCCCTTGTCTGCCCCCTCCTCCTGATCCTGCTTCCCTGGACGGCGCGGAACTTTCTGCTTCTCGGAAAATTCGTCCCCCTCAACACCCAGGGAGGGAACAACTTCTACCTGGCGAACAATCCCCTCTCGACCGGCGGAACGGTGCGGGTCAACGACCTGATCGCGGCGGGCGCCTTCCATCTCGGCGAGACCGAGGATGAGATCGCCTACAGCCGGGAATACGGAAGGAGGGCGTTGAGTTTCATCCGCTCCCGTCCGCTCCGCTTCCTTGGCCTCTCGCTGCGCCGCCTGGCCTGGTTCTACCACCTCGACCGCCACAACCCCTCCCTGATCCTCGCCGCCGCCCTCTGGTCGGCCCTTCTCCTCGGCCTCGCGGGCGCTCTCCTCTCCCGAGGCTGGAAGGGGAGGCCCGCCCTCTTCCTGCTCGGCATCCTCTCCTTCACGCTCGTCCACTCCATCTTCCTGCCCGAAGGGCGCTATCGCCTGCCGGTGATGCCGTTCGTCTACGCCTTTGCCGCCTACGCCCTCTCCTTTCTCGTCCGGTCCGGAGAAAAAAATCATCTTAGGAAAGCATGAACAAGCTGGTTACCAACGCCCTCTCCCTCTTTTCCGCCAAGGTCGTCCTCCTCCTGGCCTCCCTGGCCCTGGCGGCGATCCTCGCCCGCCGCCTCGGCCCCGCCGGCTACGGGGACTTCCGGTCCCTCCTCTCCCTCTGCGCTCTCCTCGGGTTGGCGATCGAGCTCGGAATGGACAAGATCGCCATCCGGGAATCCTCCGCGGCGCCGCCCCGCACCCCCCTCTGGGTGGGGACCGCCCTCTCCCTCAAGTCCCTCTTCGCCCTGGCCGTCGCCCTCTGCGCGCTCGTCTTCCTGCTCCGGCTGGTCCCCGGCCGCCGCCCCCTCCCGCTCGTTTTCCTCGGGCTCGGGATCTACGCCGTCACCGGTCTGGCCAACACCCTGACCGTCGTCTTTCGCTCCCGGGAGCGGATGGGGCTGGAGGCCCTGGCCAAGACGGCGAAGAGCCTCTTTCTCCTCGCCCTGGTCTTTCTCCTCGCCCGCTCGGTCGCCTCGGCGGCCTGGGTCTATTTCGTCTCCGCCCTTTTCCAGCTCGCCCTCTCCTGGGAGCTGGTGCGCCGTCTCTTCTTCCCCCCCGCCTTCCGCTGGGAGGGGGCGGCTTCCCGCCGCCTGATCCGCGGGGGGGCGCTGCTCGCTCTCGCCGTCTTCTTCAACTCCTTCCAGGACGTCGTCCGCCTGATCGTCTACTGGAAGTCGGGAGCGGCCGCCGCCGGCTACTACAGCGCCGGCTCGTCCTTCTTCCAGGCCCTGGAGGGGCTCGTTCCGCTCTCCCTGGCCGGCGCGCTCTTCCCCCTGGTCTGCCGCCTCCGCTCGAGCGACCCTGACTCGGTCGCTCGGATCTACCGCCGATCCCGCGGCTACCTCTATCTCCTGGCCCTGCCCTTCGCCGCCGCCTCGGTCCTCCTCGCTCCGCGCCTCTGCGCCTTCTTCTTCGGGGGCTCCTTCGCCGCTTCCTCCGGCGTGGTCCGGGCGCTCGGGGTCGCCGCCCTCCCCATGGTCCAGAACTATCTCCTCTTCGACCTGATGGTGGCCTCGGGGCGGGAGGCCCTCTTCGCGGCGACGATGGGGGCGGGCGCGCTCCTCAACGCGGGGGCGGCCTATCTCCTGGCCGGCCCTTTCGGACCGGCGGGGGCGGCGGCGGGCTCCGCCCTGGCCCAGCTCTTCCTCTTCCTGCTCTTCCTCCGCCTCCTCAAGGGCGAACTTTCCGCCGCCGCGCCCCTTTCCCTCCTCCGCCCCCTTCCGGCGGCGGCGGCCCTGGGACTCGTTTTATGGGGGCTGGACCGTTGCGGTTGGCCGCTGCCCCTGGTGGTCAGCGCCGCTTTGCTGGTGTACGGCGCCGGCCTCGCCGCCTCCGGCGCGCTGACCCGCGAAGACTGGGCGCTTCTCCGCTCCGGGCTATCCGGGGGAACCGGAAGTTCCCCCGGATAGCCCGGAAACAATCCCCCACCGGACAGGGTTCGATATCCCAGGATCTTCGAGCCAGAAGGGACGGCCTTTCTCATGACGACGGCAGCAACCCGGCGGACGAAGGTGGCCTTCGTCTTCTCCCAGTTCCCCCGCTACGACGAGGTCTTTATTCTGCGGGAGATGGTCCGCCTCGAAGGGCTTCTGGACCTGACCATCCTGTCCCTGAAAGGCGCCGGGCGGGAGCCGGTCCGCCACGGCATGAGCTCGCCGCTCCTCGCCCGGACGGTCTACGCCGGCTTTCTCCAACCCCGGGTCTGGCTCTCCTGCCTCGGGGGGCTCCTCCGCCGGCCCCGGCGCTTCCTCCGGGCGCTCGCGGCGACGGTCCGGATCAACCGCTCCGACGCCGAGTTCCTCCTCAAGTCGCTCGCCCTCTTCCCCCAGGCGGTCCATTTCGCCGCGCTTTGCAGGAAGCGCGGGATCGAGCGGGTGCACGGCCAGTGGGCCACCTATCCCGCCGGGACGGCTCTCGCCGTCTCGATCCTGAACGGCATCCCCTTCTCCTTCACCGGCCACGCCCACGACATCCACGTCAAGACGGCGGGGCTCAAGGATAAGATGAAGCGGGCGGAATTCATCCTCACCTGCACGGCCCACAACCGTCTCCATCTCCTCGGTCTCGCCCCCGACCTGCCGCCGGAGAAGATCCACGTCGTCTATCACGGTGTGGATCTGGATGGATATCGTCCGAAGGCGGCAATCCGACAGACTGAAAACGAAACCGCGGATTCCGCGGATTACGCAAATGCAAAAAATGGAGCGAAGGCGTCTATCTCGGTGGGGGTAGCGGCGGGAAGGCCGGGGGGGAGCGAAGAACCTTTCCGGATCGTCTCGGTCGGGAGCCTCTTCGCCTGCAAGGGATTCGAGACCCTGATCGAGGCCTGCGCCCTGCTCCGGGAACGGGGGAGGGATTTTCGCTGCCGGATCGTGGGCGGCGGCCCGCTCCGCGGCGCTCTCGAGCGGCTCGCCGCCGAGCGCTCGGTGGGCGACCGGATCGAGTTTATGGGCTACCAGTCCCAGGAAGGGATGCCCGCTCACTACGCCTGGGCCGACCTCTGCGTGCTCCCCGCGGTCCTCGCCATCCACTGGGGCATCCCCAACGTCCTGATCGAGTCGCTGGCCTCGGGAACCCCGGTCGCCTGCACCCCGCTCCCCTCCCTCCCCGAGCTGATCGAGAACCCCGCCTGCGGCTTCGCCATCCCGGAGGCGGCCCCCGCCGCCCTGGCGGATCAGATCGAAAAACTCGCCGCCGACCGTATGCTCCTGCTACACTATGGCCGGGTGGGGAGGCGTAAGGTCGAGGAGCGATGGGACGTGGAGAAGAACGCGGCGGCGATCGCGGGCCTCTTCCAGCCGGAGAAACGGGGGTAGCCGGCCCCCGGTTTGCCCCATCGCCAATCTTACCGGTCAGTTCCGCGCGGAGAAAACCATGATCAACTTGGGGATCGTCGGCGTCGGGGGGTGGGGCAAGAACCTGCTCCGGAACTTCCAGGAGATCAAGGGGGCGCGGGTCGCCGTCGCCTGCGACCTGGTCGAAAAAAGGCGGGCGGAGGCGTCGCTGCGCTACCCGGACCTCCGGGTGACCGCCGACCTGGACGAGATCGTCGCCGCGCCCGAGATCCAAGCGGTGGTGGTGGCCACGCCCGGGGCGACCCACGCCCGGATCGCGCTCCAGTGCCTCGAGGCGGGCAAGCACGTTTTCGTGGAGAAGCCGATGGCCCTAACCGCCCGGGACTGCGAGTCGATGATCGCCGTCGCCGAGAAGAAGGGGCTCACCCTGATGGTCGGCCACCTCCTCCTCTACCACGGCGCGGTGCGGAAGCTCAAGGAGCTCCTCGCGGCGGGGGCGGTGGGCGACCTCCACTACCTCTACACCCAGAGGCTCAACCTGGGCAAGATCCGCCGCTCCGAGGACGCCCTCTGGACCTTCGCCCCCCACGACGTCTCGGTCGCCCTCTACCTGGTGGGCGCCCGCCCGGTTTCGGTCTCCGCCCGGGGCGAGTCCTACGTGCAGAAGGGGGTGGCGGACATCGCCTTCGCCTGGCTCTCCTTCCCCGGGAACGTCCTCGCCCACCACCACGTCTCCTGGCTCGACCCCCACAAGATCCGCCGGACCACGGTGGTCGGCGCGCGGAAGATGATCGTTTTCGACGACATGGACAGCGCCGAGCCGCTCCGGATCTACGACAAGGGGGTAGGAGAGAGCCTGGAGTACGATTCCTTCGGTGAATACCTGAACCTGCGCTACGGGGACGTGCATATCCCGGCGATCAAGATCGGAGAGCCCCTGAAGGCCGAATGCTCCCATTTCCTGGACTGCGTCCGGGAGGGAAAGCGCCCCCTGACCGACGGCAGGAACGGCCTGGACGTGGTCCGGGTCCTGGAGGCCGCGGGCCGGTCGATGCGGGAAAACGGGCGTCCGGTCGGATTGACAGGGTAGGCACAGAAGGGCAGGAGAGGCAGGAAGGGCAGGAGGGGCAGGAGAGGTAGGAAAGAGAGGAAGGGCGGGGAAATAGAACCCGCAGAAAAACTACAAGACCCAGGGCTACCGCGCCTGGCATTTTTGGCAGTCGGCTGCAGAGCTCCGAAAGAAAATTTTCGAGATCCTTCGGAGATATATCAGGATCTCGATTCTCTTTGTGGAAGGACGATCTATTTGCTCAAGCGCTATCGCCAAGCCTTGGTTACTCAATCCGAACTCACAAAAGGATCAAATGCCAAAGTGAAGAAACCAGTCTCTAGTCCCATTTCTCCTGCCACTCCTGCCACTCCTGCTGTTCTTTCTTTTTATGTCCACCCTTCGAGCTACGTCGACGAAGGGGCCCGGGTCGGGAAGGGCACCAAGATCTGGCACTTCAGCCACGTGATGGGGGGGGCCCAGATCGGCGAGAACTGCAGCCTGGGCCAGAACGTGAACGTGGGCTCCCGGGTCAAGATCGGGAACGGGGTGAAGATCCAGAACAACGTCTCCGTTTACGACGACGTCGAGCTGGAGGACTTCGTCTTCTGCGGCCCCTCCATGGTCTTCACCAACGTGTTCAACCCCCGCTGCGAGGTCTCCCGCAAGCACGAATACCGCCGGACGCTCGTCCGGCGGGGCGCCTCGATCGGGGCCAACGCCACCGTGGTCTGCGGCCACACCATCGGGCGCTACGCCTTCGTCGGCGCGGGCTCCGTGGTCACGAGCGACCTCCCCGACTTCGCCCTGGTCTACGGAAACCCGGCGCGCCTTCGGGGCTGGATCTGCCGCTGCGGGGTCAAGCTGGCATTCCGGGGAAAGACGGCGGTCTGCTCGGCCTGCGGAGCGGAGTACCTCAAGGCGAAGGATGGGGTGAGGGAAAAAGAGGGCAAATAGGCCAGGGTCCAGAAGTGGGGTTGGCAAAACCCTTACCCAGCAACTGCATTTCAATGCCTTTACGGATTCTCTACGTCATCGACAAGATGGTCCGGGCGGGGGCCCAGCGCCATCTCCTCCAAGTTGTGCAGGGCCTTTCCCGCCCGGATTTCGAGCCCGCTCTCTGCTGCCTCCTCGAAACCGGCCCCCTGGGGGAGGAACTGAGGTCGGAGGGGATTGAGGTCGAGACGCTGGGATTTCGGAACGTGGTCGGGCCGCGCTATTTCGCCGCCGCCGCCGCCCTCGCCCGGCTCGTCCGCCGTTCCCGGATCGACCTGATCCACGCCTACCTTTTCGCTTCCAACATCGTCGCCCCCCTGGCGGGGCTTCTCGCCGGCGTCCCCGTGATCACGAGCCGCCGGGACATGGGTTTCTGGCAGAAGCGGCGGCACGTCTGGGCGAACCGGCTCGGCAACCTCTTATCCGCCCGCATTACCGTCAACTCCCTGGGCGTCAGAGACTACGTTCTCCGGCGCGAGCGAGCCCCCGCCGCGCGGGTGGTCCTGATCCACAACGGGATCGGTCGGGAGGCGGCGGAGGCCCCTTCGGAACGGACCATCCCGGCCGGGCGGCGGGTCGTCGTCGGCGCCCTGGGCAACCTGCGCCCCGTCAAGGGATTCGAACATCTTCTCCGGGCGCTCACCCTCCTGACGGAACGGGGACGGGACTGCGAGGTCCTCCTCGGCGGCCGGGCGATCGATCCGGGTTACGAGCGGGAGCTTCGCGCGGCGGCCGCCGCCCCCGCGCTCTTGGGCCGGGTGAATTTCCCGGGCGAGATCGTCTCCGTTCCGGATTTTCTCGCCGGGATCGACATCTTCGTCCTCCCGTCCATCTCCGAGGGGTTTCCCAACGCCCTCCTCGAGGCCATGGCCCGGGGGCTCCCGGCGGTCGCGACCGCGACCGGCGCGAACACCGAGGTGATCCGGGACGGGATCGACGGCTTTCTCGTCCCTCCCGCCGACCCCGTTGCCCTGGCCGGGCGGCTGGAGGGACTGATCGCCGATCCCGCCCGGGCGGCCGCCCTGGGCCGGGCCGGGCGGGATCGGGTCCTCCAGGAGTTCAGCGCCGAGCGGATGTGCCGGAAGCTGGAAGCGCTCTACCGCGAGGTGAGTGGTTAGGGGGAGATGATTGAGGGCCCCCGGAAAATCTGCTACCTTGTGGGCGGAGGTGAGGAGATGAAGCGGTATTTTACGCTGGAATACTGGACCGACGACGGGTGGTTCGTGGGCAGATTGAAGGACTCTCTGGCACGGTTGATCGAGCGGCGACTCGGCGTCCAATAGGTCGGATTTCCGAGATGGATAAGCGCGGCCTGAAAAAGGCGGCCCGTGTCCTCCTCCCGAGTCTCTCCTGGCCGCTGGCGGTGGCCGAGCGGGCCCTGCGGCGGGGAAGGGGGGTGCGGGTCCTGATGTATCACCGGGTCGCCGACCTCCCCGGAGACCGCCTCTCCGTCAGGCCGGATGCCTTCGCCCGCCAGATGGACTATCTCGTTTCCGCCGGCTGGCGTGTGGTTCCCCTCTCGGCGGCGCGGGAGAGAGACGACCCCGCCGATCCGCGCCCCCGGGCGGCGATCACTTTCGACGATGGGTTCTTCGATTTCTACTCCTCCGCCTGGCCGGTTCTCCATGAGCGAGGTTTTCCGTCAGCGGTCTTCGTCGTTCCCGGCCTGATCGAGGGGACGGCCGACCTGCCCCGCTATCGGGGGAAGGGGGGTGACCATCGGCCGATGGACTGGAAGACTCTTTTGGAGCTCAGACGCTCCGGGGCGCTCATCGGGTCCCACGGGATAACCCACCGGGAGCTGACCGCACTTTCCGATTCCGAGGCGGAGCGGGAGATCGTCGAAAGCCGGCGGATCATCTCCGGGAAGCTCGGCGCCCCCCCCGCCTGGTTCGCCTATCCCCGGGGGCAAAACAGCCCGCGCCACCGGCTGATGGTCGCCCGGGCGGGTTATGCGGGGGCGGTGACGGTCGCCCCGGGCGCCTGCCGCCCATCATTTGATCCCTTTGCCCTCCCCCGGACGGAGATCTCGGCCGACGACGATGACGACGCTTTCCGCCTCAAGCTCTCCGGAGCCTTCGACCCCTGGCATTGGCTATGGCAGAAGACACCGTGGTTTCGGAAGATAGTAGATGGGTCAAGGTTAGGAAGTGGGACTGGATGATGGGTGAGGTGGATGGTGTCGGCCTAGCCGCCGGGCCGCACCTCAGACCTCACCCATCGACCAAACCCACTTCCTGACCCTTACCCATCGACACATTACGGAAGCAACCGAGCAATCAAGAAGAAGGTCGTGACGCGGTCGCCCAAGATCAAGGTCCTTCAGATCATCGACTCCCTCCCCCGGGAGGGGGCGGAGATCCTCCTCTACGACATCGTCTCCCGCTGCGATCCCGCCGCCTTCTCCTTCGCGGTCGTCGCCCTGACCCGGGGCGGGGGCGCGGCCGAGATGATCGAGTCCGCCGGCATCCCCCTGCGCCTTCTCTCCCGCCGCTCCCGCTGGGACCTCTCCGCTTTTCTCCGCCTGATCCGCCTGATCCGGAAGTTCCGCCCCGCGGTCGTGCACACCCACCTCTTCTCCAGCCGGGTCTGGGGGACGCTCGCCGCCCGCCTCTCGGGGGCCGGGACCGCCGTCGTCCATACCGAGCACAACACCTCCGAGTGGAAGGGTCCCTGGCGCGCGTCCGCCGACCGCCTCTTGGGCTTTTTCACCGACCGGATCGTCGCCGTCTCCGCTCCCGTCCGCGATTCGCTCGTCTCATGCTGCCGGGTTTCTCCGGGGCGGATCGCGGTGATCGAGAACGGACTCAACTTCGCGCGGCTCCGCGCGGCCTCCTCCCGGCCGGAGCTGATCCGGAAGCTCGGCCTTCCGCCGGAGTCGCTCCTGGTCGGGATCGTCGCCGCCCTGACCCCGAAGAAGGGGCACGCCTATTTCCTCCAGGCGGCGGAGAGGATCCTCTCCCGCCGCCGCGACGTCCATTTCCTCGTCCTCGGGGAAGGGGAGCTCCGGGGGGAGCTGGCGCGGCAGGCGGAGGGGAAGGGGATGGCGGAAAACGTGCACTTTCTCGGTTCCCGCCCCGATGCGATCGAGATCGTCGCCCGGCTCGACGTTTTCGCCTTGAGCTCGATCCGGGAGGGCCTCTCGCTGGCCCTCCTGGAAGCGATGGCCCTGGGGAGGGCCGTCGCGATCACCTCCGTCGGCGGCGCCGCGGGCGTGATCGAGAACGGACAAACCGGGTTGCTGGTCCCCCCCCGGGACTCCGCCGCCCTGGCGGCGGCGATCGAGCGACTCCTCGATCGGCCGGAGGAGAGGCGGGAGATGGGGGAGAGGGCCTCCGCCTCCGTGCGCGCGCGCTTCGACGCCGGGAGGATGGTCCGGGCCTACGAGGAGCTGTACCGGGAGCTGGCCTGAACGGGGAGACGGGGAGAAGCGGGAGAGGGCGGGGAGGGCGAACCGAGAAAAGCCTGTCTTGCTGTCTCCCCCGGGGGAAAAGCGTATAATCGGTCCCGGAGGGAGAACTCAGATCTCAAATCTCAGATCTCAGATCTCAGATCTCGAATCTCAAATCTCAAATCTCAGATCTCAGATCTCAAATCTTAAATCTCAAATCTCAAATCTCAGATCTCAGATCAACCATCCCCTAATCCCTAATCACTGAACTCCCTATGTACGTCGTCATCATCGGCTGCGGGAGAGTCGGTTCGGAGCTCGCGAACCTCCTCCAGGCGGAGGGGAACAACGTGGTGGTGGTCGACCGCGACCCGCTCTCCTTCCGCCGCCTGGGGGCCAACTTCAACGGGATCACCCTGGCCGGGAACGGGTTCGATCTCGACGTCCTGGTCGAAGCCGGGATCGAGCGGGCTCAGGCCTTCTGCGCCGTCACCAACGGCGACAACACCAACATCATGGCCGCCCGGATCGCCCGGACGATCTACCGCGTTCCGACGGTCCTGGCCCGGGTTTACGACCCGGTGCGGGCGGCCATCTTCCGGAGCGACGACCTCCAGATCATCAGCGGAACGGTCCTCTTCGCCGCCATGCTCCGGGACAAGATCGTCGATCCGCGCTTCACCGGTTTCCTGATCGAGACCGGCGAGCTCGGCGTCCTCGAGATCCCCCCCAGCTCGTCGCGGACGGGGAGGAAGGTGGGCGAGTTCGGAGTCCCGGGCGAGATCCTGGTGGCGACGGTCATCCGCCGCGGCGAGGCGGTCATCCCCGGTCCGGAGACGGTCCTGGAGGAAGGGGACAAGCTGATGGCGGTGGTGAAGACGAAGGCGCTCTCCTCGGTGAAGAAGCGCTTCGACCTCTGACGGCCGCGAACCCGATGAACCCGGAGAGGAGGCAGGGATGTTCGTCCTGATCGCCGGCGGCGGCAACGTCGGCTTCTCCCTGGCCCGGCGCTTGGCCGGGCGCGAGCACATCGTCTCCCTGATCGAGAGCGATCCGGCGGTCGCCCAGGCGATCGCCCGGGTCCCGGGGCTCCTGGTCACCGCCGGAGACGCCTGCGATCCCCGGGTCCTGGAGGAGGCGAACGTCCGCCGGGCCGACGTGGTGGCGGCGGTCACCGGGGACGACGAGGACAACTTCGTCGTCTGCCAGCTGGCCAAGGAGGTCTTCCGGGTCCGGCGCACGGTCGCCCGGGTCAACAATTCGCGGAACGCCCGCGCCTTCGCCGAGCTGGGCGTGGACGTTCCGGTGGACGAGCCCTCGGTCATCGCCACCATGATCGAGGAGGAGGTCTCCTTCGAGGAGATCGCCACCCTGACCGTTTTCAAGCGGGGGAAGCTCTCCCTGGTCCGGATCGACCTGGCCGAGAGCTCCCCCGCGGCCGGGAGGAAGGTGAGCGAACTCGCCTTGCCCCGGGAGTCGGTCCTGGTTTCCATCGTGCGCGGGGACGAGGTGGTCGTCCCCAAGGGATCGACGGTCTTGCGGGAAGGCGACGACGTGATCGCCCTGACCCGGGTGGAAAACGAGCGGGAGATGCTCCGGCTTCTCCGGGGGGAGGCGGAATGAGCCGCCCTGCCCGGGAGACGGCCGTTTTCATCCTTCGGGGGGCGGCCGGGATCGCGGTCGAGGTCGCCTTCAGCCTTCTCCTGATGGGGGCGGCCTTCCTCCTCGGCGGGGCGATCCGGCACTGGTTCCTGCGATGATCCTGCGCCCGAGCCTGAGCGACTGCCTCGTCGTCGGACATTACCTGGGGAGGATCCTGGTCGGCATCGGCGCCCTCATGCTCCTCCCCCTGGCCACCGGGCTGGCCTTCGGGGAGGTCGCCGCGGCCCTGGATTACCTCGTCGGGATGGGGGCGGCCCTCTCCGTCGGCTACCTGCTCCGCCTCTGCCGCCCCGCCCGCGAGCCGAACTGGACCCACGGGCTCATCATCTCCGCCCTCTGCTGGCTTTCCGCCGCCCTCCTCTCCGCGATCCCGCTGGCCCTCTCCGGCCATTTCGCCTCCCCGCTCGACGCCTTCTTCGAGGCGATGAGCGGATACACCACCACCGGCCTCACCCTGGCCTCCGATCTCGACCACCTCGCCCACGCCCACAACATGTGGCGCCACTTCATGATGTACGTAGGGGGGCAGGGGATCATCGTGGTCGCGCTCACCTTCCTCCTGCGCGTCTCCGGCGCTTTTACCTTCTACGTCGGGGAGGCCCGGGACGAGCGGATCTTCCCCAACGTCCGCTCCACTGCCCGCTTCATCTGGCTGGTCAGCCTGGTCTACCTGGCCATTGGCGCCTCCGCCCTCTCCCTGGCCGGATACCGCCTCGGCCAGCCGCCGGCGCGGGCCTTCCTCCACGGTCTCTGGATCTTTATGGCCGCCTGGGACACCGGGGGATTCACGCCCCAGTCCCAGAACATCCTCTACTACCACAGCCTGGTCTACGAGCTGATCACCGTTTCGGTGATGTTTCTGGGCGCGTTGAACTTCAAGCTGCACTACGCGGTCTGGTCCGGCAACCGCCGGGAGATCCTGCGCAACCTCGAGGTGGCGGTCCTCTGCGCCAGCATCCTCGGCGCCGTCGCGGTCTGCGCGACCGGCTTGAGCCGCCAAGGAGTCTATCCCGGCGCGCTCGCCCTCTTCCGGAAGGGTTTCTACCAGGTCGTCTCCGGTCACGTCGGGGCGGGCTATAGCACCATTTATCCCCGCCAGTTCGTGCGGGAATGGGGCGGCCTGGCCCTGGTCGGCCTGATCGCGGCGATGGGCTTAGGGGGGTGCGCCTGCTCCACCGCCGGCGGCATGAAGGCCCTGCGCCTGGGCCTCCTTTTCAAGGCCCTGGCCCAGGACGTGAAGCGGCTGCTCTTCCCTCCCAGCGCGGTGGTGGTCGAGACCTTCCACCACATCCGGGAGATTGTCCTGGACGACCGGCAGGTCCGCTCGGCCGGGATGGTCGTCCTCTGCTACCTCGCGCTCTATCTCCTCGGCGCTCTGGCGGGGATGCTCGCCGGGCACCCTCCGCTCCAGGCCCTCTTCGAGTCGGTCTCGGCGGGCGCCAACGTAGGGCTCTCCTGCGGGATCACCGCGGTTTCCATGCCGGCGGCCCTGAAAGTGGTGTATATTCTGCAGATGTGGATCGGGCGGCTGGAGTTCATCTCGGTCTTCTGCCTGCTCGCCGCGCTGGTCGCGCTGGTCAAGGGGAGATGAACGCGATCCCGCTCCTTCTCGTCGGCGCCTGCCTCTCCGGGCGATCCGCCCTCCCGGAGGTTTCCTCCTCCGACCTGATCGAACGGGCCCGGGAATGGGACGGGCAGACGGTCGTGTACCGGGGGGAGGCGGTGGGGGAGGCGATGCGGCGGGGTCAGTTCGCCTGGGTGAACCTCCACGACGGGGCGAGCGCGATCGGCATCTGGTGTCCTTTCCGCTTCGTGGAAAGGATCAAGATCTTGGGCGATTATTTTCACTCCGGAGACTTAGTGCGGATTACGGGAGTGTTCCACCGCGCCTGCGCGGAGCACGGGGGGGACCTGGACATCCACGCCGTCGCCTTGGAAAAGGTGGCGGACGGGTCCCCGCGCGAGCACCCGGCGGACTGGAAGAAGCTATTTGCCGGCGGCGGGCTCTGCCTCCTCGCCGCCGCGCTGGCTTGGCGGGGACGGGGCAGGACAAAAGTGACAAGTGAGAAGTAAGAAGTAAGAAATACAAAGCAAGAAGGCGGAAGGTAAAGAGGCGTCCAGGCTATAATCTACAATCTTTAATCTATAATCTCTTATCCGCGATCCCCTCTCCCCGTGAAATCACTCAATTACCTGAAGTATGCCCCCCGGATCTTCTTCCGGCGGAACGCCTCGCCCCTCTACCTGGTCTTCTTCGTCACCAAGGCCTGCAACGCCCGCTGCCGGCACTGCCTCCTGGCCGGGATCGACCCGGGGAAGGACCAGCTCACGCTCGAGGAGATCGAGAAGGTCTCCCGCTCCATGGACGATTTCCTCTTCCTCCTCCCGACCGGCGGGGAGCCGTTTCTCCGCCCGGACCTCGCCGAGATCGTGGCCATCTTTCATCGCAACAACCGCGTCCAGAACGTCGGCATCCCCACCAACGGCTCGCTGACCGAGCGGGTGGTGGAGACGACGCGGAAGATCCTGAAGACCTGCCCTGACCTCGACCTGATGGTCGACGTCTCCCTGGACGGGATCGGGAAGGACCACGACGAGATCCGGGGCTTCCCCGGCCTCTTCGAAAAAGCCACCGCCACCTTCCGGGAGCTGAAGAAGCTCGAGAAGGAATACCCCCGCTTCACCTCCACCATCGAGACCACCGTCTCCGCCTACAACGACGCCAAGCTTATCGAGATGTACGACTACTTTACCCGGGTCCTCGGCGCCGACACCCTCTTCACCCTCCTCACCCGGGGCAAGCCGATGGAGGAGGCCTCCAAGTATTTCAACATCGAGAACTACGAGCGCTACGCCCGGGCGATGGAGGAGGGCTTGCGCAAGCGCGAGCTAAAGGGCTACGCCCGCTTCCCCCTGGCCGACCTGATCAACGCGAAGAGGATCATCCGGCACCGGATCATCGCCCGCGTGATCCGGGAGAACCGGATGATCCTCCCCTGCCAGGGCGGCACCCTGGGGGCGGCCCTCTTCGCCAACGGGGACGTGCTGCCCTGCGAGCTCCACGCCGACCTCACCCTGGGTAACGTGCGGGAGACGGGCTATGACTTCCGGAAGATCTGGTTCGGGGAGAAGGCCCGCGCCGCCCGCCAGAAGATCTCCGAGAGCAAGTGCTTCTGCACCTACGAGTGCTTTCTCACCCTGAACATCCTCTTCAACCCCCGGATGTATCCACTCATCCTCCGGGAGTACCTGCGGATCAAGCTGGCCAAGACCAGGAAAGCTTTTGGGCTATGACGGAGAACGACGAGGGGGCGGCGCCGGGTCGACAGAAGGTGCGGGTCCGGATCTCCACCCGCTCCCACTTTCCCCGGGAGAGGACGAGGATCGGGGCGAGGATCTGGGTGGGGGTGATCGTCGGGAGCGCGCTCTTGGGCGCCCTCGCGGGCTGGCAGATCGGCCGGGCGGTCGTCCGCGCCCTCGAGATCAGGAAGAACCACGCGTCGGCCTCTGCCTCCTGGACCCGGCCGACCGCGGCCGCTCAGTTCGCGGAGGAGAGCGCTGCATCTCCGGCGGCCGGCGCCCCGGCCGCCGCGCCGCCGGCTTCCCCCGCCGCCTCGGCCCCCGCCGGGTTGGGTTCCTGAGTGATCTCGATCTCCACCCGCCGGTTCTCCCGGCGCCCCTCCGGCGTGGCGTTGTCGGCGATCGGGTGGTAGGGGCCGCAGCCGACCGCGACGAACCGCTGCGGGTCGAGGCCGTGGACCTCCACCAGGTACCTCATGATGGCGGCGGCCCGGTCGGCCGAGAGCTCCCAGTTCGAGCGGTACTCGGCGCTGTAGATCGGGAGGCTGTCGGTGTGGCCGGCGATCCGGATCTGGCCGGGGTTGGCGGCGAAGACCTTGGCCAGGCGGTCCAGGAAGTCCTTTGCCTCCGGGCGGAGGGCGGCCCGGGCCGGGGCGAAGAGGAAGGGCATCAGGGGAACGACCTTCACCTTCCACTTCGACGCCTCCACCTTGACGAAGGCATCGAGGTTTACCTCCTGGATGTACTGCTGGATGTTCTTCCCCGCCTCCTCCATCTTGGTGATCGTCGCCATCTCGCGGAGCTGCTGCTCCTCAAGCAGACGGTAGGCGTCGATCATCCTCTTCATCTCCACCGTGATCTTGACCTGGGAGGAATCCTGGAGGACGGTCTGGTCCCCGAGCTTCTTCTGGCCGGAGAGGGCGGAGACGTCGATCTTGAGGACGAGCATGCAGGAGAGGATGATGAAGAAGGTCATGACCAGCGTGCTGAAGTCGCTGTAGGTGGTGAACCACGGGGGGGGCCAGAAGGCGGCGATCCCCACCTCGTCCATCTGGTCGCGCTCCTTCTTGCGTTTCCGGCCCATGGCCTCAGCCCGGTTTTGCGGTGGTTTCGGAGGTGACGAAGATGTGGAGCTCGACCCGGCGGTTCAAGGCCTTCATCGTCGGGTCGGCGGAGGCGGGGATGAGCGGGCCGTAGCCGGCGACGTAGACCCGCTCGGGCCGGACGGCGTGGCGCTCCATGAAATAGCGCCCGACGGCGACCGCCCGGGCGGTGGAGAGCGCGTAGTTGCTGGGGAAGCGGTCCCGGTGGAGGGGGTCGATCGGCGTGTCGTCGGTGTGCCCCTCGATCCGGATCGAGGCCTGCTTGTCCTTGAGGATGACGGCCAGGCGGTCGAGGATGGGGAGGAATCCCTCCTTGATCCGGTCGGAGCCCGAGGCGAAGACCATCTGCTCGAGGGGGATGATCGAAACGTCCTCGGCGGTGATCTTGATCTTCACCCCCTCGGCGAGCTTCCCCTTCTCCAAGGCCTCCCGGATCGCCTTGGCGATGTCCTGGAGGCTCTTCATCTCGCTCAAGGCCAAACGCTCCTCCCGGGAGAGCTGCTCGATCTCCTTCCAGACCTGGAGGTCATCGATCATCCGCATCGGATCGGGGTAATCCACGGTCCCGTCGGCCTTGATCAGGATCCGCTCGCGGTTATCCCGGGCGAGCTCGATCAGGTCCTGGGGGTACTGGACCATGGTCAGGGCGTAGAGGAGGATGAAGAAGGTCATCAGCTGGGTGACCAGGTCGGCGTAGGTGGTCATCCAGACCGGGGGCCAGAGGGCGGAAAGCCCCACGTCTTGCGTGGGAGTGATCCGCTCGCGGACGATGTGCTCCTTGACCGGCTGGATCTGCTCTTCCATGTCTTATTAGTATTGCTGGCCGGCGAGGTAGGCCTGGAGCTTCTCCCGGACGATCTGGGAGTTGTCGCCGGACTGGATCGAGGCGATCCCCTCGATGATGATCTCGCGGGAGAGGGCGAGGTTGGTGTTGTAGTTGTGGATCTTCCCCGCGATCGGCATGCAGAAGGTCCCGGCGATCACCACCCCGTAGAAGGTGGTGAGGAGGGCGAGCGACATATTGGGGGCGATCGTCTCGACCTTGGTCAGGGTCTTGAGGAGCATGATCAGGCCGACGATCGTCCCCAGCATCCCGAAGAAGGGGGCGTAGACCGAGGTGTCGCGCCAGATCTTCTCGTCGTTGGCGATCTTGATGTGGAGGTAGTCGGAGACCGTCTCCAGGATCCCCCGGGTCACCTCCGGGTCGGTCCCGTCGGCGACCAGGTCGACGCCGATGTCGAGGAGGGGGAAGCGCCCCTTGGTGGAGAGCTCGCGCAACGCCATGAACCCCTCCTTGCGGGCCTTGACCGCCATCTCCACCAGGAGGTCGATCACCTCCTCCGGGGTGTCCATCTTTCTGACCAGGCAGTAGCGAAAGGCCTTGAGGGCGTCCCAGAGCTGGCGGTAGGTGTAGTTGACCATGAGCGTGCAGAGCGTGCAGCCCCCGGTCAGGATGGCGGATGGGAAGTCGATGAAGAGGAGGACCATGGGGCCTCCGCCCCGAAGGAAGATGGAGATGAAGACGATCCCCAGTCCGGCGATCAAACCGATGATGGTTCCCGAGCGCATGTGTGTCCCTTACTCCGGTCGTTGGGGTTGGCTGAAGCTCTGCTTGTAGCGGACGACCCGCCCGACGATCTCGTCGGGGGATTCCCGGACGATGTACTTCTCGCCGGTGGTCAGGGTGACGATGGTGTCGGGCCGGGCCTCGATCAGCTCGATCAGCTCGGCGTTCACCACCATCTCCTGCCCGTTGAGCCTGGTGAGTTTGATCATGGGCGTGTCCTGGTCCTGGCCCGCGGACCTGGAAGGTCCGCGGCTACGAATCTGACCCTGGCGCCGACGGCGATGGCCCGCGCAACGCGGCCGCCGACCCATCCCGCGGTTGGTGAAGGTTCGCCGCCGGATCAGAGAATATTCTTCCCGGATCAACCTTAATCCCGAAGCGGCCCCGCCAAGGGGCCGCTCCGGGATTAAACCATCTCCTCCTGGAACCGCTCCACGCTGATCTGCCCTTCCTTCTCGAGCTTGCGGATGGTGGCGATGATCTCGTGCTGGGCCTCGAGCGTCTTGCTGGAGAGCTTGCGCAGGACGTTCATCACCTCTTCCTGGGCCTCGTCGGCCCGCTTGCGGGTGATCTGGCCCATCACCTCCAGGTCCTCCTTGAGCATCACCACCGCCCGCTCGGTGAGCCCGGAGAAGAACTTCTCCCGCACCTCCTCCGAGGCCCCGCGCAGGGCCATCTTGACCACGTTGCGGTCCACCGTCCGGAAGATCTCCTCGACCACGTTCTGCTCCAGAGCGAGCATGGCCTCGTTGAAGATCAGCTCCTTGCCGTCCTTCTCGATCTGGACCTTCTTCATCGTCTCCATGTCTTCCTGGATCATCTGGCGCGCGCGCTCGGTCATGTTCTGGAGGAACTTGGAGCGGATCTCCTCGGAGGTCTCGGTGAGGGCGCTGGAGACCATCTCCCGGGGGAGGTTGTGGATCAGGACCTCGAGGTCCTTGTCCGAGAGGGTGACGATGTCCTCGAAGAGGAACATCCTTTTCCGCACCTCGGCGGCCATGGCCGGGTTCTTGGACTCGATCTTATCCAGGAGAACCCGGGCCACGGCGTAGCGGCTGGAGGAAAGGATGTCGGCGAGCACCCGGTAGCCGAGGACCGGGATGTAGTCCTTGTGCAGGCGGACGATCTTGAGCTTGCGCTCCAGGAAGTCCTTGATCTCCTCGGCCAGATCCTCGGTCTCGACCAGGCCGGTCATGGCCCGGGCGATCTCGAACTGCTTCTCCTCCTCGACCGCCTGGAGCACGTCGGCGGCCGACTTGGAGTCGATCTGGGAGAGGACGGCGGCCGCCAGCTTCGGCTCCTCGTCCTCGACCAGCATGACCACGTCTTCGGGCGGCAGGGTCTTCAGGTACTTGAAGGGCTCATCCAGGATCCCGCTCTCCGGCGTCTTCTCCAGCTGCTGGGCCATCAGGTCCTCGATGTTGCCGAGGACCTCGACCACCTCGGGGCCGAAGTCGGAACCGCCGGCCCGTCCCGCCGCCTCCGGCCGGGCCGCGGGGGCCGCCGCGGGCGCGGCCGGGGCGCCGGGGGCCGGCGCTCCCCCCGGCCCCGCTCCGGGGCCCAGGCCGCCCATCGCCGTGAGCTTCTTCTGGGCCTCCAGCATGTCGGCCAGGGTGTCCCGGATCTCGGTGAGGAGGGTGTCCGATTCCTGGGGGGTCTTGGAGAGGATGTCCTTGATCTCCTCCAGGATGGAGTCGATCTGGGCGGGGGTGCGCGAGAGCCCCTTCTCGATCATGTTCCGAATCTCCTCCAGGACGCCGCTCTGGTCGATATTGGCGGCGCCGGCGAAGACCTGCTTGAGCTCCTCGAGCTCCTCGGAGCGCTGCTTGCGCTTCTCCTCCTCGACCGGCCCGCCCGCCCCCTCCTCGCCCGGCAGCTTCCCGGCGGCCGGCGCGCCGATCGCCCCCGGCGCCGGCGCGGTCTCTGGCATCTTGAGCTTCCTTAAGGGGAAGTAGATGGCCGCGATCAGGATGAGGAGGACGACCATGGCCAGGATGGAGTAGAGGAGGTAGCTCTGCTGGGTGGCGGAGGGGGGGGAGACGATCTCCCGCCAGGGGATTGGCTCCAGCTTGAAGGTGTCCCCCCGGGCCGGGTTGATCCGGGCCCAGCGGGGGACCTCGGTCTTGATCTTTTCGAGAAGCTCGGGGGCGAGCTTCTCATCGGCCTGGACCAGGATATGGCGGCTCGAGATCAGGGGCTCGAGGAGGTCCCCGTCGGCGGCCGTCCCCGCGTCCTCCATCGTCCGGGTGCGCACGCCGGGAAGAGAAGTGAGGGCCCGGACGCGGTTCGAGACCTCGGAGGCCGTGACGGTGTCCCGCAGGGTGACGTCGACGTCGACGATCGTCCGCTGGGGGCCGACCAGGACGTCGAGCATGGACTGGATCTTCTGTTGGAGCGCCGTCTCCACCTGGGCCTCGTCCGCCCTCTGCTGGGCGGGGAGGGTGGAGGGCAGGAGGAGGGCCAAGGCGAAGAGGATTGGCAGGGCTGTGCGGTGCCGGATCACTGGGCTCATGTCTCCCGGAGAGAAAAGACTCAAAATAAACAGTGATCAGTAATCAGTGGTCAGTGATCAGGGCAGAGCCGCCGGCGAGGGAAGGGGAGCTTCCGGCGCCGGGGGGGCTGCTTCCGGTGGCGCCGAAGGCTCCTCCGCCGTCTGCGCTTCCGGTGCAACCGGGCTCGGGGCCGCCGCCTCTCCTCCCGCCGCCGAGACCGCCGCCCCCTCGGCCGGAGGGGGCGGGAAGACCTCCAGGTCCTTGTAGCGGGGGACGAGCAGGATCATGCCGGGGTAGATCAGGTCGGGGTCGAAGATCTGGTCGCGGTTGGCGTGGTAGAGGAGGAGCCACTTGTAGGGGTTCCCGTAGACCTCGGGACGCCCGGCGATCGACCAGAGGGACTGGTCCTTGCCGACCGGGTAGGAGTCCATCTTCTCCAGGCTCGGTCCGGCGGCGGCCGCCGCGCCCTCCGCGCCGGTCCCTCCGGCCGCCGCGGCGCCCTGAGCACTCTCCAAGTCTTCGATCTGCTTCTCCAGGATCAAGATCTTGGCCGCCTGGTCTTCGTCTTGCGCCTGGGCAGTGGCCAGCTCCTCCCGGGCGGCCTTGATCTCCGACTCCAAGGCCAGGCGCCGGGCCTTCTCCTCCTCGAGCATCCGCGCGATCTCCTCCGCCTCGAGTGTCCCGGCGGCGGTCAGCTCCTCGGCCGGAGTGGGAGCGGGGAGGGGCCGCGCCCGCTCCCGGATCCGGGGATTGATGAAGATGTAGCCTTGGTTGCCCCATTCCCGGAGGTCGGGACCGCTGTAAACCCAGGGGCGGGGGCTGAAGGGGTAGTCGATGACCCGGGTCGTCCGCCCGGAGCGGTTCCAGACGCTCTCCAGCCCGGCGCGGTCGGCGATCTCCTGGGAATCGGGCCCTTCGGCCCGGACCCGCGCCGAGGAAGCCGCGAGGGCGATTATGGTCAGGTACACCAAGCGCATCGTGGGCGTCTCCTCCCTGCGCCGCCGGCGCCGGGGGCTTTGCGCCAATGATAGCATCGGCGGCGGGACTGTCAACAGGTTAAGGGTTGTTCTCCACTCTCCGGTTGCGAAAATCGGATCCGAAAGCGTATTATAATAACCATTCGAGAGTGAAAACCACACGAAAAACATGGATCAACCGGATCATGACCGCCGGTTGGCTCGCCCTGATTCTCCTGGTCTTGGGACTTTTTCTCAAGGACCGGATCGTCCAGCTCCCGTCTTGGATCAGGAAGCTCAAGCGCGAGCCGGTGGCGATCGTCTCCGGGGTCAAGGCCAAGAACATGGCCGGCTTCCTCTGCGACTTCTCCCGCCCGGAGGACGCCGAGATCTGGGTGGCCGCCTCCAGCCGCTTCGAGATCGTGGAAAGCCCACTCGCCTCGCCCGAGAAATGGGCCCGGGTGACCTACTACCCCTCCCAGTCGCCCGGCTTTCTCTGGACCGACGACACCATGCCGACGATGGACTGGCGGGAGGCCTCAGTCTTCCGCTTCACCGTTTTCAACCCCCAGGCCTTCCCCGTCGATCTCAAGGTCAAGGTCAAGGACACCAACGGCGCGAGCTTCCAGCGGGCGGAGAAGGTCGAGCCCGGCCAGTCGCGCCGGATCGAGATCCCCATCCGCCAGATCGCGGAGAGGATCGACGCCAGCAAGGTCGGTTACCTCAATTTTTTTCTCTGGGAGCCCTCCTCCGAGACCGTCCTCTACTACACCGGCGTCGGTCTCCCCGCCTCCGCCCGCCCGGAGCCGGCGGCGGCACTCCTCCGTTTCATGGGATTGGAGTTCCCCTCCTCCGCCATCCCCGGGGAGACGCTCCGGGGCTCCTTCTACTTCATCGCCCGCCGGCCGCTGGGCTCCGACCACGTCCTCCTCCTTCGCCTGAGCCGGGAGGGGAAGGTCCGGACCCTGGCCGAGATCCCGCCCCCCCTCCCGACCAGCCAATGGCCGGAGGGGAGGCTCATGAAGGTCGGACCGGTGGAGGTCGCCCTCCCGGCCGACCTTCCGCCTGGGACCTACAGCCTGGAGGCGGCCCTCGCCCATCCCCTGGAGGTCGCCGGGAGGCTCCAATACTACTTCCAGCCCTACGATAACCCGGAGATCGAGGGCTTTTCCGTGAGCGAGATCCGCGTCGCTGTCCCGGCCGGAGTCAGCGATAAAGACACGAAGACGCCAGGAGGGACGGGGGGGAGGTAAGTTTGTATTTGTCTTTGTGCCTTTGGGTTTCAGTGGCATAATTCCATGACGGGATGAAAACCGTGTTCCGACATTTCGCCTGGTGCGTCCTCGCCGCCCTTCTCGCCGCCCCGTCCGCCCCCGCCGAGACCGTGATCCGGCAGGGCTCGCCGCGGGTCTCCTTCGTCAGCTTCGATCTGCAGACGCAAGCCTCCCAGGGGGAGTTCTTCCGGGGCTCCGCCTTCTTCCAGCTCACCGCGCCGGTGGAGACACCGGAGAAGGTCTTTCTTCACCTCGTCCCCTCCGGTCAGAACGAAGTCCGCGTCAACGCCGATTTCTTCCCCCGCCTCCCGACCAACCGCTGGGAGGTGGGACAGGTGGTCCAGGCCGGGCCGTTCGGCTTGGTCATCCCCGGCGATCTCGATCCGGGCGATTACGAGGTGAAGACGGGGCTGATGGCGATCGAAGCGAACGAGCAGGGCGTCCGCTTCGTCCGGGAGCCCTACACCAACCCCGAGATCAAGAACTTTGTCGTGGGCAAGATCGCGGTCAAGGCGGCGGAGAAGAAGGAGGTCGCCGCCGCCGTGCCGACCGAGCTCGACCTGGTCACCTTCGCCAAGGACGAGGACCTGATCTACTGGGAGCCCCGGGGGGCGACGATCTCCCGCTTTGAGGAGGGGGAGGAGTCGAAGGCCTTGGTCACGATCAAGCCGGAGGGGGAGTACCCGGGGATCGTTCTGGAAAACTACTTCGCCCTGCGCCCCTTCTCCGCCGACTGGCTGGCCTACGATTCCCTGGAGATCGTGCTCGGCGGTCTTCCCGGCGCCCAGCCGGGGCGGGTCATCCTCCAGATCAACGACCGTTCCGGGAGGCTCTATAAAAAGGAGATCCGGCTGACCGGGGGGCAGACGGTCCGGGAGGTCGTTTCCATGGTGGACGCGGGCGGGGCGGTCAACATCTCCGCGATCAGCTCCCTGAAGATCTTCATCCCGTCCCCCACCGCGGATTTCAGCTTCTACCTCTCCCTCCTCCGCCTCCGCTCCCGGGGCGGTCCCACCGGCGAGCCGTCGGTCAGCTTCGTCCGGATCGACGGGCCGAACCGGGTGAAGCGGGGCGAGGTCTTCAAGCTCTCGCCCGTCTTCAAGCTCACCGCCCCCCTCTTCCCCCCCCACAAGATGTTCGTCCACATCTACCGCGAGTTCGACGGGAAGGGGAGCATCGGCGTTGACGCCCCACTTCATCCCCCGATCCGGAGTTGGGCACTGAACCAGGAGGTCGCGGTCGAGTCCGGCCCGCTGATGATCGGCGTGGATTCCCCCCCGGGGAATTACGTGGTCCGCGCCGGCCTCTACATCATCGCCGACACCCAGGGGGGAGGGCTGGACTATGTCAAGGTGGCCACCTGGGAGGAGGACGGTAAGAAGGTCACCAACATCATCCAGCCGACCTTCCCCGAGGACTACATCAAGGAGCCCTACACCAACCCCGAGATCCGGGATTGGGAGGTGGGGAAGCTCACCGTCGAATAGCCGCCGGTTCCGCCGCCGGCGGCCCCGGTGGCTATTCGGTTTGATCCCGAACCCGAGGCAGTGCCGTTGCGATGAAGGTTCGGGGAGACCGGTGCGTGTTGCCGTTGGTATTCCCGCGGCGTTTCTCCCGATTCTAACCGAGGAGGCCGGGCCCTCATCCGCCGGTGGTATCCCATGAGGCCGGGCTCGACGAAATTCCTACTTCTGGCCGCCCTGCTCGGTCTGGCGGTCGTCCTTGCGGCGGGATTCATCCTTTTCGACGCCTTGGTGATCGAGCCGAACTGGCCGGTGGTTAACTCCGTCCGGATCCGCGATCCCACCCTCGCCCGCGTCCTTAAGGACCGGCGGATCGTCCAGGTCTCCGACCTCCACCTCGAAGGAGAGATCGGCTTCCGCGAACGGAGCCTGATCGCGAGGATCAACCGTCTCCGCCCAGACTGCGTCCTCTTCACCGGAGACTACGTCGAGTCCGCCGCCGCCTCCCCCCTGGTCGCCCGCCTGGTCTCGCGGCTCCAGGTCCGGATGTGGTGCTACGGCGTCATCGGCAACGCCGACCGGGCCTACCTCCGGGGGGGAGGCTTCGCCGAGGACTGGAAGCGGTCCGGCCTCTCCCTGATCGGGGGGAGGAACCTGAAGATCCAGCTCGGCGCCGGCGAGGGCTTTTTCTGGCTGGCCGGCGTCGATCACGAGGGAGGGGGCGAAATCCCGGCCGCCCTGGAGGGGATCCCGGCCTCCGATCCCTTGATCGTCCTCTCCGCCCGCCCCGACCTCGCCCCCGCCCTGATCGAGGGGGGGGCCGACCTGGTCGTCTCCGGGGACACCCACGGCGGGCAGGTCGGCCTCCCGGGCTGGGGGCGCTTCCTCTCCGCTTACGGCCGCTCGCCCTATCTCCGCGGCCTCTACCGCCTCGGGGAGGGCTGGCTCTACGTCAACCGGGGGATCGGGTCGAAGCCCTACCCGATTCGCTTCCTCTGCCCTCCCGAAATCACGCTCTTCCGTTTCACGGAATAGCGTGATTTCGGGAAATTGCTCTTGCCCCGATCCTGAGCGCATTCGATAGTATCATCACCGCCGCTCGCTTTTCGCGGCGGCGGTCATCACCCGGGCTTCGCCATTAGCGAGGATTCGCGAGATTAGCGGTTACTATGCTGTTCCAGCCATGAGAGTCCCGTTCCTGATGTTCCACAGCGTCAGCGAGAAGTCCGGCCCGCCGGGCTACCGCTTCGCTCCGGACGGCTTCCGGTCCTTCCTGGGGATGCTCCGCGACGAGGGAATCGGGACGCCGACGCTGAGCGATTATCTCCTCTCCCGGGGGGAGGGGAATCGCCGGGCCGCGGTCCTAACTTTCGACGACGGCTGGAAGGACAATTTGACCGTCGCCTTCCCGCTCCTCGAGGAGTTCGGCTGCCGGGCGACTTTCTTCGCCTCCGTCTCCCTGATCGGGAGCGAGGGGATGATGGATTGGGACGACCTCCGGGAGCTCTCGGGGGCCGGGATGGAGATCGGGTCCCACGGGCTGAGCCACGACCTCCTGGTCGGGAGGCCGGAGGCCGAACTCTGGCGCGAGGTCGCCGAATCCCGGCGGCGGTTGGAGGAGGGGCTGGGCCGGGAAGTCGCCTTCTTCTCCCTCCCGCGGGGCTGCCTCCCCCCGTCCCTCCCGGGACTGGTCCGCCGCGCGGGCTACCGCGGCCTCTGCACCTCCCGCGCCGGGTCCAACCGTCCCGCGGCCGACCCCTATCGCTGGCGGCGCTACCCCGTCCGCGCGGGGATGGCCCCGGACGATCTCCGGGCCGTCGTCCGGGGCGCTGGCGCGCGTCTCATGGGGATCTATTGCCGGGAGAAGGTCCGGGAAGCGCTGCGCCTGCGCCACCGGTGGTTCCTGCCGTGAAACCGTACTCCGGACCGTTCCGTCTTCCAGGACCCGCCGCGACGGCGCTCGGATTGTCGGCGCTCGTTCTTCTCCTGGCCGCTCTCTACTGGCCTTCGGCGGTCTGGATCAACGCCGCCGTGCGCGAGACCGACTCCTATTACACCCACGGCTGGCTCCTCCTCGCCGCGATCGCCCTCCTCCTCTGGCCCCGGCGCGCGGCCCTCACGGCCGCGCCGGTCCTCCCCTCCCGGGCCGGCCTCCCCCTCCTCGCCGCCGGCTTGGCACTGAACCTCTTCGGCCTCGCTTTCCGGATCAACTTCCTCGCGGCCTGGTCGCTCTTCCCCGTCCTCGCCGGTTTGAGCCTTCTCAACTGGGGGTTGGGAAGGACCCGCGTCCTCTTCGGGCCCCTCCTCCTCCTCATTTTCTTCATCCCCCTCCCCGGATTCGCCGTGATCGCCCTCGCCTTCCGTCTCAAGGTAGCCTCGGTCCGCTCGGCCCTCCTCCTGGTCCGCCTCCTCGGGATCGAGGCCTGGCTGAGCGGATTCCAGGTCGTCCTCCCCGCCGCTCCCCCCGGCGAACCGCTCGCCATCGGCGACCCCTGCGCGGGGCTGAGGTCGCTGATCTCCTTCGGCGCCGTCGGGGGGGTCTGCGCCTACCTTTTCCCGCTCTCTCCGCTCCGGCGGCTCGCCGCCGTCTTCGCCGCCCTCGCTCTCGCGCCGGTCGCCAACGCCCTCCGGGTCGCCCTCCTGATCGTCCTCCGCCAGCTCCTGGGGCCGTCCGCCGTGCGGGGCGGCTACCACATCGCCCTCGGCGTGGGCGTCTACGCCGCCAGTCTCCTCTGTTACCTTCGGGTGCTCCGATGGCTCATCCGCTCTCCCGCTCCACCGCCTTCCACCTCAGCCTGATCCTCCTCGCCGGAACGGCCCTGCTGGCCCGGCTCGTCCGCGGCCCTTCCGCCGCCGCCCCGCCGCGGGACGGCTCTTGGCCGGTCCGGGCCGCCGGGTGGGAGGCCGTGGAACTCCCCGTCTCCGCCGATCGCCTCGCGGCCCTGGGCGCCCCCCTGGTCTTCCGGCAGTACCGCGCGCCGGGACGCGCGGTAAACCTTTACCTGGTCTCCGCCGACGGCGACCGCGCGGCCCTCCATCCGCCGGAGTATTGCTTCGTCGGGGGGGCCACGGAGCTCACCGAGGAAGGGGAAGCCGAGCTCCCGGACGGGCGGGGGGGGACCTTCCGGGCCCGCCGCTTCCTGGCCGCCGGGCCGGCGGGGCGGAGCCTGGTCTACTACTGGTACCTCTGCGGCGGCCGGGCGGTGACGGGCTACCTGGAGAGCCAGACCCGGATCGTCCTCGGCCGCCTCCTCGGGCGGCCCGCGCCCGCCTTCCTCGTCCGCCTCTCCGTGGAGGGGGAATTCGAAACCGAGGAGGGGGAGCGCGCGATCCGGGACTTCCTGCGGGCCTGGCCCGCGGACCTCAAGGTCCGCGGCGACGAACCCTAAGGCCGTATTCTCCCGTAGGCGCGGGTCTTTGAGACCGGCGCGCCGCCGTCAGCTCCGGATCATCGCCCCCAGGGTCTTCCAGGCGATGAGAAGGTCAAGGGCGAAGGACATGTTCTCGATGTAGAAGATGTCGTAGAGGAACTTCTCCTGGTGCTCTTTCGGCGTCGAGGCGTAGCCGTAGACTACCTGGGCCCAGCCGGTGATCCCGGGTTTCACCTCCAGCCGCTCGGCGTAAAAGGGGATGGCCTGGACCAGCTCCTTGTAGAAGTAAGGACGTTCGGGGCGCGGGCCGATCAGGGACATGTCGTTAAGGATGACGTTGTAGAGCTGGGGGAGCTCATCGAGGTGGAAACGGCGCAGGATCCGGCCGACCCGGGTGAGCCTCCGGTCGTTCTCGTGGACGAACTCGGGGCCGTGGAGCTCGCTTTCCCGGACCATGGTCCGGAACTTTAAGAGGGTGAAGACCTTGCCGTGGAGGCCCACCCGCTGCTGGCGGTAGAGCACCGGCGCCCCCGAGGTCAGGCGGATGAGGGCGGCGATGATCAGGGAGAGCGGGCTTAAGGCGACCAGGAAGAAGGCCGCGCCCCCGGTGTCGAGGAGGCGCTTGAGCTCCTTGTAGCGGAGGTGCTTGTGGGAGACGGTGGGGCTGATCAGGGGGACCCGCTCGGTGGGGAAGGAGGCCATCGACCCGATGATTGCCTCGTAGAGATTGGGGATGATCCGGAAGATGACGTCGTGCCCCCCGAAGAGGGAAATGATGCGGAGGATCTTCTCCTTGGGCAGCCGCGCGGAGGCGATCACCACCTCGTCGATGGCGTGCTCCTCGATGATCCGGGGAAGGTCCTCGAGGGTGCCCAGCCGGAAGGCGTCCCCGACCGACCGTCCCTCCCCGGCTTCGACCTCGATGAAGCCAACCAGGCGCCGGGAGATCCAGGCCTCCCGCACCACCCGGGTGGCGAGCCTTTGCGACTCGCGGTCCATCCCCACGATCAGGGTGTGGGAAACGAAGTAGTCCTTCCCCATCATCCAGTTGATCAGCTTGCGGGTGATGAGCCGCCAGACGATGATGTAGGGGATGGTGATCAGCCAGGAGAGGAGGATGACCAGGCGGGGGTAGGCGAAGGAGCGGGCGAAGAAGGCGACCACGATGATGATCAGGGTGCTGACCGTGACCGCCTTGATGGCGTTCAGGACCGTGTCGTAGAAGGATCGGTACTTCGGCTTGTCGTAGAGCCCGTAGGAATAGAGGCAGGCGAGGCGCAGGACGATGATCGGGAAGAGGATCTGCAGGTAGGCGGTGAAGTTGACCCGGGGAAGGGGCCCCTTCGCGAAGCCGAAGCGGACGACGAAGGCGGTGAAGTCGGCCAGGACGACCAGGGCGGCGTCGGCCAGCAGGGAGAGGGCGACCAGGGCCTCCTTGGAGAGGGGGGCGATCTTCTTCCTATTCATGAGGCGCGACGACGGCGTTCTTCTTCAACGCGGACCGCGTCCGCCGGGTATCCACGTCGGCCACCGTCATGGTTGGAAGAACCCGCCGCGCCACCACCTCGCCGACGGGCTTCCCGTTCTCGAGGACGTCCCAGCGGCTCCCCGCCTTGACCCCGTCCTTCTCCCCAAGGTTGAAGACCACGAAGTCGTAGCGCCGGTTGACCGCCATGACCGTCCCCTCGCGGCCGCGGCGGGACTTCTCGCCGTCGCTCACCACCACCTCGGGCAGGGCGACCGTCCCGCTGGAGGGCTTACCCGCCTCCAGGGCGTTGAGCTTCTCCTGGAGCGAGTCCCTCTCCCCCATCAGGCGATCGATGTGGGAGAGGAGCTTGGCCTGGTTCTCCCGGTCCGCGCTCGCCCGCTGCTGGAGATCGGCCACGGTCTTCTGTTCCTCGGCCAGCCGCTCTTCGGTCTTGCTCCGGGATTCCTCGACGCTGGCCAGGCGGCTCTGAAGGATCGCCTGGTCCTTCTCCAGGGCGCCGACCCGCGTCTGGAACTCGGCGCGCTTGGTCTCGGTATCCTGGAGCTGGTTCTCCAGGCGGTTGATCTGGCCGAGTTGCTGGGCGATTGCATCCTCCTGGGCCTTGACCCGGAGCTCGGCCGATTCCCGCAGCCGGGATTCGCTCTCGAGCCGGGCGGACGTGGTCCGGTACTGCACGAAGAGGAAGATGACCGCGGCGACGAGCAGCCCCCCGGCCGTCGCGATGATGATTCGTCCGCGCGCCGCGGGCCCGGACGGCGGGACGGAATCAGATGCGGGTGCGGGGGCCGCCGGGGCGGCGCTGGCGTTCGTGGGCATAGTCGGTCTCCTTTAATAGGTGGTATAATATCTTCTCATTTTGTTCGAGGGCGAGGAAGTTGTCAAGCGTCTAACATTGGCGGGAAGACCCCGCGAGCCATGACCGAGCTCTTCATCCTTTCCGCGGCGTTCATCGCCTACACCTATCTCCTCTATCCGCTGGGTCTGCTTCTCCTCGCCCGCGGCCGCCCCCCGTCCGCGCCGGACCTGGCGCGCTGGCCGTCGGTCTCCCTCCTCGTCCCGGCCCGGAACGAGGGGCGTTTGATCGGGACGAAGATCGCCAACGCCCTCGGCCTCCCGTATCCCGGCGCGCTGGAGGTCGTGGTCGCTTCCGACGGTTCGCGGGATGAGACGGCCGCCGTCGTCCTCTCCGCTCGCGACCGACGTCTGCGCCTCCTCGACTACCCCGATCACCGCGGCAAGATGGGGACGATCAACCGCGCCGTCCCCGAGCTGACCGGCGAGATCGTCGTCTTCACCGACGCCAGCGCCCTGTTCGCGCCCGAGGCGCTCGCGCGGCTCGCCTCCGCCTTCGCCGACCCGGCGGTGGGCGCGGCCAGCGGCGAGCTGGTCCTCCGGGAGGAGGGAGGAGGGGTGAGCGGGGTGAGGGTCGACTGGTATTGGCGGATGGAGAAGGCGATGCGCCGGCGGGAATCCGCCCTCTCCTCCTGCCTGGGGGCGACCGGAGCGATCTGGGCCCTGCGCCGGGAGCTTTTCCGCCCGCTCCCCGACGACACCATCCTCGACGATTTTCTCCTCCCCCTGGAGGCGGTGCGGCGGGGGCGCAAGATCGCCTTCGTCGAATCCGCCCGGGCCTTCGAGACCGAGGCGGCCGACTGGCGGCGGGAATTCCGGCGCAAGGCGAGGACGCTGGCCGGCAACTACCAGGCCTTCGCCCGCTCCCCCTGGCTCCTCGACCCCTTCCGCTCCCCGGTCGCGGTTGGGATGATCTCCCACAAGCTCTTCCGCCTCCTCGTCCCGTTCGCTCTCGTCCTGGCGCTACTTTCCAGCGCCCTCTCCCCGGCCTGGCCCCGTCACGCCTTCCTCCCCCAGGCGATCTTCTACCTCGCCGCCGCGGCCGGCTGGTTCGAGGCCGTTCTCCGCGGCCGTCCCTCGCGCCTCCTCTCCCCCGCCTTCACCTTCTGCCTCCTCAACGCTGCCGCCGCCTGGGGGGGGATCGTCTACTGCTTCCGGAGGAAGGCGCTCCGCTGGAAATGAGGTTGCGTGAGGTTACGCAAGGTTACGTGGGGATACATAAAGTTACCGCTGGCGCGGATATCGCAAGTTTGGCCGCTCTTCGCATATCCCTGCCTCCGGCCGGGGTTTCCGTAACCTTTTGTTCTTGTCTCCACCCCGCTTTCGAGTATAGTCCTCTCCCTTGGCAAGCCCATGACCTCGGCCTTGAAACAGCGCCTTTTCCTCCTCCTCCGCCTGGCGATCGGCCTCTCCCTGCTCGGTTACATCTTCTCCAAGATCAGCCGCAACGGGGGGCTCGCTCAGCTTCCCAGCTACTACGCCCAGGCCGATCTCTGGGCCCTCCTGGCCGCGGTCGCGGTCATGGCCGCTCTCTTCGCCGCCGGGGCCTTCCGCTGGGGGCTCCTCCTCCGCGCCCAGGGGGTTAGGCTCTCCTCTCCGAGCGTCTTCATGTATTACATGATCGGGATGTTCTTCAACAGCTTCCTCCCCTCGACCGTGGGGGGGGACGTGGTCAAGGTCTACTACCTCTCCCGCTTCACGGGGAAGGGGCCGGCCGCCCTGGCCTCGGTCGCGGTCGACCGGCTGATGGGCATGGGGGGGATGTGCGTCGTCGCGCTCGTCTCCCTCCTCTTCGGGGCGGGCGAGCTCGCGTCGGCGCTCAAGCCGAAGGAAACCGCCTTGGTGTGGCTGATCGTCGTCGGCGTTTCCGCCGGCCTGATCCTGTTCTTCCTGGTCGTTTTCAACGAACGCCTGCTTCGGGCCCTGACCACCCGCGTCCCCTGGGAGGCGTTCCGGAGGAAGATCACGGACGTCCACGACGCCCTCTGCGTCTACCGCGGCCAGAGCTCGGTTCTCCTGAAAACGCTCCTCATCTCCAGCGTGATCTGGGTGATCATCGTCTTCGATTCCTGGCTGATTTCGCTGGTCTTCCGGAACACGATCCCGCCCATCCCCCTGAGGTATTTTTTCCTGTTTATACCCGCGATTTCGGTTATCATGTCGCTGCCGATCTCCTTCTCGGGCTTGGGGACGCGGGAAGCCGCCTTCGTCCTCTTCTTCGGCTCCCTGGCCTGCCTCAAGCCGGCCGGGGAGATCCCTTCCGTGGCGCAAAGCGTGGCGGACAGGCACGCGCTGATGCTTTCGCTCAATTTCTACTTCGTTTCCCTGGCGGCCTCGCTGGTCGGCGGGGTCATCTACATCCTGAAAGACCAGCTTCGCTTCCACCGCGGTGAGATCGCCTCTCCGGGCGCGGCGGGCGGAGCCGGGGAGGGGCGGACATGATCGACGGAGTCACGGTCAAGCAGCTCAAGCCCATCCCGGACGAGCGGGGTCGGGTAATGGAGATGTTCCGCTCCGATGACCCCTTCTTCCGCCGCTTCGGCTACGCCTACCTGACCACCGCCTACCCCGGAGTGGTCAAGGGCTGGCACCACCACAAGAAGCAGACCGACCATTTCGTGGTCGTCCGGGGAATGATGAAGGTGGTCCTCTACGACGACCGGGAGGGCTCCCCTACCCGCGGGGAGGTGAACGAGTTCTTCCTGGGGGTCCACAACCCCATCCTCCTCCGTATCCCGCCCGGGGTCACCCACGGCTTCAAGTGCACGAGCGAGGAGGAAGCGATGGTGATCAACTTCCCCGACCATCTCTACGATCCCGGCGACGAGTTCCGGACCGATCCCCACCAGAACTCCATCCCCTACCACTGGGGAAGAAAAGACCGCTAGTGTTTTGTCTCGAAGACAAGTGCGCCTAAAGGAGAAAATATAGTGAAAGGAGTCATCCTCGCCGGCGGGCTGGGCACCCGGCTCTCCCCCCTGACCAAGATCACCAACAAGCACCTCCTCCCGGTCCACGACCGGCCGATGATCTACTATCCGATCCAGACCCTGGTTAACGCCGGGATCTCGGACATCATGATCGTGACCGGGGGGAACAACGCCGGCGACTTCCTCCGCCTCCTCGGGAACGGCAAGGAGTTCGGCCTCAAGGAGATCAGCTACACCTACCAGGAGCGGGAAGGGGGGATCGCCGAGGCCCTTTCCCTCGCCGAGCACTTCTCCGAAGGCGACCGCGTCCTGGTCATGCTCGGCGACAACCTGATCGAGAAGAACATCGTCCGGGCGGTCCGGGCCTTCGAGAAGCAGAAGGAGGGGGCGAAGATCCTCCTCAAGGAGGTCGACAACCCGCAGGACTACGGGGTGGCGGTGATCGAGGGAGAGAAGGTGAAGAAGATCATCGAGAAGCCCAAGGATCCGCCCAGCCGCTACGCGGTGATCGGGATCTACATGTATGACCCGGAAGTCTTCCGCTATATCCGCCGCCTGAAGCCCTCGGGACGGGGGGAGCTGGAGATCACCGACGTCAACAACTTCTACATCCAAGACGGGAAGATGACCTACGACATCCTGGATGGCTGGTGGGCCGACGCCGGCTCCTCCATCGCCAGCCTGATCCGGGTCAACCAACTCGTCGCCGCCAGCGGGGCCAACCGTCTTTAAAATGTCCCGCCCCGTCCGGGCCGGGACATTTTAAAGAAAGCGCGCGGCGCGGTTGGTCGCGGGCGATTTCGGTCGGCCGGTGGCGCCGCGCTACCGATTCGAGCGTTCATACGACAAAGGATACGGCATGAGAACCATTCTCGTCACCGGGGGCGCCGGCTTCATCGGCTCCAACTTCATCCGCTACTGGCTCCGGGCCCACCCGGAGGACCGGGTCGTCAACCTCGACAAGCTCACCTACGCCGGCAACCCCGAAAACCTCCGGGAGGTCGAGCAGGACCCGCGCTACCGCTTCCTCAAGGGAGACATCGCCGACCCGCAGGCGGTGGCCGAGGCTTTCGGGGAGAAGCCCGACGTGGTGGTGAACTTCGCGGCCGAGACCCACGTCGACCGGTCGCTGATGAACCCCGACGACTTCATCCGGACCGACGTCTACGGGACCTACGTCCTCCTGGAGGCGGTGCGGCGGCAGGGAGCGGGGGTTTTCGTCCAGATCTCCACCGACGAGGTCTACGGCTCGGTGGCGGAGGGTTTCAGCGTCGAGACCGATCCCCTCCTCCCCCGCAACCCCTACTCCGCCTCCAAGGCCGGGGCCGACCGCCTCGCCTACTCCTACTTCGCGAGCTACCAAATCCCGGTGGTGGTCACCCGCGCTTCCAACAACTTCGGCCCCCGCCAGTACCCGGAAAAGGTCATCCCGCTCTTCGTCACCAACGCCCTCGACGACGTCCCCCTCCCGCTTTACGGCGACGGCCTCAACGTCCGCGACTGGCTCTACGTCGAGGACCATTGCCGGGCGATCGACCTCTTGATCGAGAAGGGGGTCCGGGGCGAGGTCTACAACATCGGCGGGGGTAACCTTCTCGCCAACCGCGACCTGACCGCGAAGATCCTCAAGTACCTGGGGAAGCCGGCAACCCTGATTCGCCGGGTCAAGGACCGGGAGGGGCACGACCGCCGCTACGCCCTCGACTCCGGCAAGCTCAAGCGGCTGGGCTGGCAGCCGGCGCACGACTTCGAGACCGAGCTCGCCGCCACCATCGCCTGGTACCGGGACAACCGCTGGTGGTGGGAGAAGCTGAAAAGCGGCGAGTTCAAGGCCTACTACCAGCGGCAGTATGGCCACCGCTGATCTCGGCCCGATCCTGGTCGTCGGATGTCGCGGCCTCCTCGGCCGCGAGCTGATGGAGATCCTCCCCTCCCTGGGCGCGGTCTCCGGCGCCGACCTCCCCGAACTGGACATCCGCTCTCCCGCCTCCGTCGCCGCCGTGCTCGCCGCCCACCGCCCCCGCTGGGTGGTCAACGCCGCCGCCTACACCGACGTTGACCGGTGCGAGACGGAGCGGGAGAAAGCCTTCGCGGTCAACGCCCTCGGGGCGGGGAACCTCGCCCGGGCCTGCCGGAAGGCTTCCGCCGCGCTGGTCCACCTCTCCACCGACTTCGTCTTCGACGGCGCCAAGGGCTCCCCCTACCTCGAGGAGGATCCGCCCCGGCCGCTCAGCGTCTACGGCGAGTCCAAGCTGGCGGGAGAGGAGGCGGTCCGGGCGGCGGGGGGGAGGGGGCTGATCGTCCGGACGGCCTGGCTCTTCGGGCGGGGGGGGAGGAACTTCCCCGACACCATCTTGGCCCGCGCCCGGGAGACGGGGAAGCTCGCCGTGGTCGACGACCAGGAGGGCTCTCCCACCTACGCGGTGGACCTGGCCCGCGGGATCGCCGCCCTGGTCCGGGCCGGGGCGGAGGGGACCGTGCACCTCAGCAACCGGGGTCACTGCTCCTGGTTCGAATACGCCCGCTTCATCGTCGCCGTCGCGGGGATCCCCGCCGAGGTCCGCCCGGCGAAGAGCGCCGAGCTCAACCGCCCGGCCCGCCGCCCGTCCTGGTCGGTCCTGAGCCTCCAGCGTTACGAGACGCTCACCGGGCTCACGATGCGCCCTTGGCAAGAAGCGGTGCGGGAGTATATAATGCTGCGCGCCTGACATTTTCGTTCTCGTGCGCGTATCCGTTCACGTTCACGTAATCATACCGGGGCACGGACTCGTGAACGTGGACGCGAACGAGAACGTGTACGAGAGAACGACACGTTATATCTGACACCCGACACCACCTCGGAGGTCCGTATGATCGACAAGGAACTCTTGGAAATCCTCGCCTGCCCGGCCTGCAAGTCGTCGCTCACCTACGACGAGAAGAACCAGAAGCTGATCTGCCGGGACGAGTCCCCCGAGACGAGGGAATTCAAGCGCGGCGAGCGCTGCGGGCTCATCTACTCCATCCGCGACGGCATCCCGGTGATGCTGATCGACGAGGCGGAGCGTCCCAAGGCATGAGGAGGTTCGGGGTTCAACGGTTCGCGGTTCAACGGTTGAACCGCCGAACCTTTGAACCCTTGAATCCTTGATCCCTTGAACCCTCCCATCAAGATTCTCGTCATCCACGGCCCCAACCTCCAGCTCCTCGGCGAGCGCGAGACCGGCGTCTACGGGAAGACCACCCTCGCCTCCATCGACCGGGAGCTGGTCCGGCTCGCCTCCCGCCGGGGGGTGTCGCTCTCCATCCTCCAGTCGAACAGCGAGGGAGAGATCGTCGAGGCGATCGCCGCCGCCCGGAAGTCGGCCGCCGCCATCCTGATCAACCCGGCCGCCTACACCCACACCTCGGTGGCGATCCGGGACGCCCTGGCCGCCGTCCGTCTCCCCGCCGTCGAGGTCCACCTCTCCAACATCCATGCCCGCGAGGAGTTCCGCCGCACCTCCTTGGTCGCGCCGGTGGTTCGGGGCCAGGTCTCCGGCTTCGGCCCCCTGAGCTACCTCCTGGGCCTCGAAGCCGCGATCGCCCTGGCCCGCCCGCCGAAGAAATCGCACCGGCGAAAGCTGTAAGGCAGACGCTAACTTTCGCATTTCCGGCCCGGGATGCGTTGCCGCGGCTGATCAAAATTCGCGTAATCCCTGCCGGCAGGCAGGCGCGGCTTTCTTCGGTCGGGTCGATGGAGGATATGACGATGGATTACGCCGTCCGCCGCCGCCGCCTGCGCGCGCGGATGAACCGGGCGGGACTGGACGGCTTTCTCGCGGTCGAGCCGGCCAACGTCTCCTATCTCAGCGGCTTCCGGGGGGAGACGGGCTGGCTCCTGGTCTCCTCCCGCTCCGCCGTCCTCTTCACGGACTTCCGTTTCCGGGAGCAGGCTTCCCGGGAGGCCGGCCCCGCCGTTCGCGTCCGGGAGGCGGGGAGCGAAGGGCTCTCCGGCGCGACGGCAGCCTTCTGCCGCCGGTCCGGCCTCCGGCGGATCGGTCTGGAGGGGGAGGCGATCCCCCGGGGCTCCTGGCGCGCCCTCGAGGCGGCCCTGGGGAAGCGCGCGCTGCTCCCCGTCGGCGACTGGGCGGGCGAGATGCGGACGGTCAAGGACCCGCTCGAATCGGCGCGGATCGCCCGCGCTTCCCGCCTCGCCGTCCGGGCGCTCAACGATGCGCTCGTTGGCTTGCGAACGGGGATGACCGAAGCGGAGCTGGCCGCCCGGATCGTCTTCCGGATCCGGAGTTCGGGGGGGAGGGAGGCCTTCGACCCGATCGTCGCTTTCGGCCCTCACTCCTCGGAGCCGCACGCGATCCCCGGCCGCCGCCCGATCCGGGGGCGCGGCCTCCTCCTGATCGACCTGGGCGCGGCCCTGGACGGCTACCATTCCGACCTGACCCGGACGTATTTCCTCAACGGGCCCGACCGCCGCTTCGCGGCCGTCGCCGGCGCGGTCCGGGAGGCCCAGCGGGCGGCGATCGCCGCGCTCGTTCCCGGAGCGAAGGCCGCGGATGTCGATGCGGTCGCCCGGGCCGTCCTCCGCCGGGGCGGCTGGGACGCCTGCTTCGGCCACGCCCTCGGCCACGGCGTCGGTCTTCAGATCCACGAGTCCCCCCGGCTGAGCGGATCCTCGAAGGCGATCCTCCGCGAGGGGATGGCGGTGACGGTCGAGCCGGGCGTCTACATCCCCTGCTGGGGAGGGGTGAGGATCGAGGACACGGTCCTGGTCGCGTCCCGGGGCGGGAAGGTTTTGACCCGGACCGCGCGGGATGACGACGATCGCATTGTTCTGGTATAATATCCTTCCGGTGATCGCATGAAACGACCGAAGGCAGGTCCCGAGGTGAAAGAGATGGATCTCAACCTGGTCAAGAAGATCCTCCGCCTGATGGAGGAGGAGAACTTACGCGAGTTTGAATGGGAAGCCGACGGGGTGAAGATCCGCCTGAAAAAGGGCGGGGCGGAAGCGCCTCCGCCGCCCCCGGCGCCCCCCGCTCCGGTGCCCGCCCCCGCCGCGCCGCCCGCCGCCGCCCCGGCGCCGGACACGGCCGCGATCGTCTCCCCGATGGTGGGGACCTTCTACCGGTCGCCCGCGGCCAACGCCGCCCCCTTCGTCGAAGCCGGGGCCCGGGTGGCCAAGGAGACCGTGGTCTGCATCATCGAGGCGATGAAGGTGATGAACGAGGTGACCGCGGACGTGGCCGGGGAGATCGTCGAGGTCCTGGTCAAGGACGGCCAGCCGGTCGAGTTCGGCCAGCCCCTCTTCCGGGTCCGGGTATGATGTTCGGGAAGATCCTCATCGCCAACCGGGGCGAGATCGCGCTCCGGATCGTCCGCGCCTGCCGGGAAATGGGGATCAAGACGGTGGCCGTCTACTCCCGGGCCGACCAGGACTCGCCCCACGTCTCCTTCGCCGACCAGGCGATTTGCATCGGCGACTCCGCGAGCGCCGAGAGCTACCTCAAGATCCCCAACATCATCAGCGCCGCCGAGGTGGCCGACGTCGACGCCATCCACCCGGGATACGGCTTCCTCTCCGAGAACTCGCATTTCGCCGAGATCTGCGAGAGCTGCAACATCCGTTTCATCGGCCCCGACCACCGCGTGCTCGAGCTGCTGGGCAACAAGCAGAAGACCCGGGCCCTGGCCGAGGGGCTGGGCCTCCCGGTCATCCCCGGCTCCAACCAGGTGCTCTCGACCGAGGCGCAGGCCCTGGAGACCGCCCGCCAGATCGGCTACCCCGTGATGATCAAGGCGGTGGCGGGCGGGGGCGGGAAGGGGATCCGCCGCGCCCACAACGACGTATCCCTGGTCAGCGCCTTCCTGAACGCCCGCGCCGAGGCCGAGGCGGCCTTCGGGGACCCCGGGATCTACATCGAGAAGATGCTGGAGCGCCCGCGCCATGTCGAGATCCAGGTCCTGGCCGACCGCCGCCGGACCTGCCTCCACCTGGGGGAGAGGGACTGCACGATCCAGAGGAAGAACCAGAAGCTTTTGGAGGAGTGCCCCTCGCCCCTGGTCGACCTCTCCCTGCGCAACACCCTGGGAAGGCTCGCCGTCCGCCTGGTGCGGGAGGTGGGCTACGTGGGCGTGGGGACGGTCGAGTTCCTCCTCGACCAGGCCGGGAACTTCTACTTCCTGGAGATGAACGGACGGATCCAGGTCGAGCACCCGGTGACCGAGGTGGTCACCGGGATCGACCTGGTCAAGACGCAGATCCGGCTCGCCGCCGGGGAGAAGGCCGCCCTCCTCCAGCGGGACATCCGCTTCCGCGGCCACGCCCTGGAGTGCCGGATCAACGCCGAAGACCCGTTCCACGGCTTCATCCCCTCGCCCGGGCGGGTCGGGACCTTCCACCTCCCCGGCGGCCCCGGCGTCCGCGTGGACACCCACATCTACCCGGGCTGCACCATCTCCCCCTACTACGACTCCCTGATGGCGAAGCTCGTCGCCTTCGGGGAGGACCGGGCCACCGCGATCCGGACCATGGAGCGGGCGCTCTCCGAGTTCAAGATCGAGGGGGTGAAGACGACCATCCCTCTCCACAAGCGGATCGTCCACCATCCCGCCTTCCTGCGCGGCGCCTATGGGACCGATTTTCTCGACACGCACCTGGGGATCGGGGTGGGATAGGCCGGAAAATCTTGAAACTGCGAGTTGCCTATGCACTTAGCTCGTAAGATCTTCGTCGCCCTCCACTGCGCCCTTTTCCTCGCCTTCGGGCTGGCCCTGATCCTGGCCGCCCGGGGCGCCTTTTTCGCCGAGCTCCTCCGCCTCCTCCCGGGCTATCTGACCCCGGAACGGGTCTTCCTCGCCGGCTTCCTCCTCCTCCTCCTCGGCCTCGTCCCGGCCCTCCTCAAGGTGGCGGAGATGCGCCGGGGGCGCTACGTCGCCTTCGAGAACCCCGACGGGGAGGTGGCCATCGCGCTCCACACCATCGAGGGGTTCGTCCGCCGGGTCGGTCAGGCCTTCCCCGAGGTGCTGAAAGCCCGCCCGATCATCATCCCCCGGCCGGGGGCGGGCGTGGAGATCGTCCTGGAGACGGTCCTGGAGGAGGGAGCCAACATCCCCGAGCTGACCGAGGCGATCCAGCACCGGATCAAGGCCCAGCTCCAGGAGCTCCTGGGGATCGAGAACGTCGCCGGGGTCCAGATCACGGTGGCGAAGATTCGGCCGTCGCCGGCTTCGCCCGTCCCCCCCGCGGAGACGGAGAAGACTGACGGGGAAAGGGGATAGCTCCAAGATTTGTTACCGATGAGACAACGGAAAGGAGAATTCGCGTGAAGAAGATCGGCATTCTCACCGGCGGGGGCGACGCCCCCGGGTTGAACGCGGTCATCGCCGGCGTCATCGCCCAGGCGAAGGCGGACGGCGCCTCGGTCCTGGGGATCCTCCGGGGCTGGGCGGGGTTGCTGGAGAAGGACGCCGTCGTCCTCGACCCCTCCCGGGCGGAGGGATTGGCCACCCGGGGGGGGACCATCCTCTTCTCCTCCCGGACCAACCCCTACAAGAAGCCGAACGGGCCCCAGACCGCCCGCGACAACTTCGCCGCCCTGGGACTGGACGCCCTGATCGCCTGCGGCGGCGACGACACCCTGGGCGTGGCCCGCAAGCTCTACGACGACTTCAAGCTTCCGGTGGTCGGGGTCCCTAAGACCATCGACAACGACCTCTCCGGGACCGACCGGACCTTCGGCTTCGACACCGCGGTCAACATCGCGATGCGGGCGATCGACGATCTCCGGGTCACCGCCGAGTCCCACCGCCGGATCATGGTGGTGGAGGTGATGGGCCGCCACGCCGGCTGGATCGCCCTCTGGGCCGGGATGGCCGCCGCCGCCGACGTCACCATCATCCCCGAGGTGAAGATGTCCGTGGCCGAGATCGCGGCGATTTTGAAGAGGAAGAAGGACCTGGGGCGGACCTCGGCGATGGTGGTGGTGGCGGAGGGGGTCGAGCTTACCGACGCCATGGTGACCCAGGACAAGTCCACCGACGCCTTCGGCCACGTCAAGCTCGGGGGCGTGGGGAAGCAGCTCGAGCAGGAGCTGGAGAAGGCCCTGAAGTGGGAGGCCCGCTCGGTCATCCTCGGCCACCTCCAGAGGGGAGGGGCCCCCAGCGCCCTCGACCGCGTCATCGGCCTGCGCTTCGGCCTGGCGGCGGCGGGGCTGGTCCGGGAGAAGAAGTGGGGGCAGATGGTGAGCCTGAAGGGCAACGAGGTCGTCGGCGTCTCCCTCACCGAAGCGGTGGGGAAGCTCCGCACCGTGCCGCCGGCCTTTTACGAGGAGGCCCGTCTTTTCTTCTGAAACCGGGCGAGCCCGGTTTTAGAAGAAAAGAATGTAGGCCGCTTCTGCGAAGCGGCGCCTCAAGGAACGACTTTGATGAAAAAGGCTATCCTTCAAACCATCGACGAGTCCATCGCCGCCCACGAGAAACTAAAATCCCTCGCGCCCCAGATCGCTGCCGCGGCGCGGATCCTGATCGCGGCGCTCCAAAAGGGGAAGAAGATCCTGGTCTGCGGGAACGGGGGATCGGCCGCCGACTCCCAGCACATCGCCGCGGAGCTCGTCGGGAGGTTCAAGCGCGAGCGGAAGGCGCTTTCGGCGGTGGCCCTCACCACCGACACCTCCATCCTCACCTCGCTCGCGAACGACTACGCCTTCGCGCGGGTCTTCGCCCGTCAGGTGGAGGCCCTGGGGAGGAAGGGGGACGTTCTCGTCCTGATCTCGACCAGCGGCAACTCGGGGAACCTGACGGAAGCGGCCCGAGCCGCCCGAGCGGCGGGGGTCTTCACGCTCGCCCTCCTCGGGCGCGACGGGGGAAGTTTGAAGCCGGAGGTCGACCTCGCTCTCGTCGTCCCCGCCGCCGATACCGCCCGCATCCAGGAGTGCCAGTCGGTCGTCTACCACATCCTCTGCGACCTGGTCGAATCCGCCTTCGCCTAGCCCGGTTTATTCGGGAAAACCAACGGCTTTCCCGAATAAGCCGGTCTGCTATAAGGCCGTTCCGTAAAGAGCAAAACCGGCAAGCGAACAAAAATGGTTC